>Ga0114931_10000557_pt1 | contig 45204 bp, 62 predicted proteins | sample 2SBtaG_FD_89579 | JGI IMG/M metagenome (GOLD analysis project Ga0114931, IMG submission 89579) | Deep subsurface microbial communities from Kolumbo volcano to uncover new lineages of life (NeLLi) - 2SBTROV14_V59a metaG | ecosystem: Environmental > Aquatic > Marine > Volcanic | place: Kolumbo... | reverse complement strand
TTATTTTAGTATCTGATCTTAATCCTGTAAATGTGTATGGTGGTGTCTCAAGAGTATAATTTATTGCAACTGTGTTATCAGTTGTTCCTGTATTTAGTTTGTATACTTTGCCACTAGTATCTCCAACAACAGTCAATATATCAGAACCATCATCATATCTAGCACCAACCATTAGCTCTGTTGCATAACTATAAACTGTCCATACTTCTGTGCTAATAGTCCATCGTAACACACAGTTGTTGATTGTTTTACCATCAACTGTAACAGAACCGATAGCAAAGTAAACATGGTCATCGTCATCCCAGCTGCTAACATCATCATAGTAGCTACGATCCACAGCTTCAATGTATCCTGTGATTGGTTTACTTATCTCATGAGGATAACCATCACCTCTTCTCAGTCTATATATACCTGATGGATGGTGCCAGTACACTCCGTCCTTGGCCAATTGAACAGATTCTTGTGAGTATGTTCCTACAAAGATATATGGATCTGGTTCAGTATCATTCTTGCTATACACTCTGTATGTATAATTCTTTTTGAACACCAAAAGAAACTGTGAGAATTTCTGAATACCAGTTATGTCTTCACCATCACCAGGACTGATATCGATATATCCATAATCATCACCACTCCAAAGTATACCTCCACTCAAATCTGCAACAGAAGAATACCACAACCGAGATGGATTTGCTGCTGTGTTTGCAGCCCACAAACGTGTTCTGAAATTGTCAATAAATCTAGCAGCAGGAGCAGCTACACAATTTGTTGTGCCAAAGCTCGTTGCACTACCACCATCCCAGCTATTCATTGCATCATTACCATTCACCATAAATACAGAATCTACAAAGTTTGTGAATCGAGCTTTTGCATTTGCAGTCAATCCAGTTCTCTTGTTTGTCCATGTTGCACCATTCAAGTAGTATGCAACAGTACCATGAACAGCAATAAGTCTGTCATCACTCCCAGCTCCTTCATCTAAGAATTGATGTAATCCGACTATGGTATTACTACCCATGTCATTGCCAAGAGTTGTAATTCCAGGACGCACTTTTGCAGCACCAATAGTATCAAAATTAAGATTCTTTACAGTTGATACTGTACCCTCAGGCAACATAAACTCATCAACAACAGATTCTTGAATAAGTCCATTGTGAAAGGTTCTTAATGATATAGGTTGATATGGATTGTCTTGAGGATTCATATTTGACTTTTTATTAAATCATTGTATTATTTATATTTACTTGCTTTTTTGAAGGAAAAGAGCTTTAATTAATATATGGAATTATGCAACATAACAATTATGGGAACAGGTTTGTGCACAGTCTTTTATTGGACTGTTATTGTTCCTGGTGGAATATTCTTTTTCTTGACAGGTATTTATGTTCATATATGGGTGAACAAACAGACAGACGATGGAAAGGATCATAAAAGTTTTAGACTAACTAGAGATTAATTCTATTTCAAATCTAATAATCGTTTGATATACTGAATTTGTAATTCTTGTACTGCTTGCTCGTCTTTGCCAAGAGAGTTTATAACACGCATTCCAAGAGTCAAAGAATCTCCTCGTGCAATATCACCAGCAACACCAATTGTGTGATGGGTTGCTCTGTTTGCACGTGCAACATTTCCTTGTAAAGATCGAGTTGGCACAGTAGATGGAAATGTGTCTTCCATAAAATCTGAGAATGCTACCAAATGTCGAATGTCAGATTTATTCTTATATCCATATTGCCACGCAGTATCACTGAGTTCTTGAAGAGCACCCATAGGACGAGCAGATGCATTGCCAAGTATTCTGTTGTATACTTCTGCAGCACGTTGGTTGAGAAAATCAGAGTTGACATCAAATCCTTTTCCTAGAATATCATTCTGATGCTTTATAACTCCACTTATCTCTGCATATTGTGTTGCAGACTTTTTGTATCCATTAACATTATTATCAAGTAAATCTCCCAAACTAGTCCTAACATCATCAACCATTCCTTCAGTTGGATCTCCTGCAATGAGTTGGTCTTTTTTCTTTGCAATCTTCAAAGTGTCAAACCATGCTTGTCGTAGTCTGTATATTTTTTGTGCATTCATCATCACTTCACCATTATTATTCGGATGAAGATCTTTGAACATCGTTTGAATAATACCTTGTGCCTTTCTGTTGTCTTTGAATCGACTTTTACTAAAATCGATAACAGTTTCATTAAGATCTGATAACTTTGTGGTTATTCCATACTTTTTGAAACTATTAAGAAAATCAATATACACATCAGTTACATCGATAGGTTTTTCTGGTGCTTTTTCTATTAGTGATCCAATTTTCTTTCCAACTGCCTTTCGTTTGTTTACTAAAAACTTTATTCTATTGGCTGCTTCCTCTCCTGCTACATCTGAAGCACGACGAGTATCGAATTTGTGACCAGAAGTAAATTCTGCAATCCTAAACGACTTTCTCATTCCTGCTTTAGTATCATTGTTAACACTCTTGATAAGTTGTACATAGTCATCAGGTATACCAGATTGAATAGCTCGCTGTGCTACTCTGTCTTTTATCAAGACACCTGCATTCTTCTTGAATCCTGCAGCAGCAGAACCAGGAATATCTCCAGAGTCTACATTTTTAAATGCTTGGTTGGCAGCTTCTCTTGATCTAATAGAATGACCAAATTTACCACCAATTGCTCCTCCTAATCCTCCAAGAACAAATCCTCCTGCTGCTCCAATGCCAAGTCCAAGAAGAGACTTTTTAAGAATTGTCATTCGATCTTCATCTCCTTCTTGCAGAGATCTAGAACCAGATGCTGCAGCACCAAATACACCACCTTCAAAAGCACCCATTCCAGCTCCTCTTAAAAAGCCAGACACAGGTCCTTTTGCGTTTGCTAAGAATGATGCTGCTTTAGGAATCCTTCCAAAAGCTAACATCTCAACAGCAGTTGATCCAGCTTCTCCATAAATTTGTTTTGCTGTTTTATTTATAGATGGAATCACATTGAAGTCAGATGTGCTTTTTTGAATGTTTTGTGTCTTCTTTAAAGCATTGATCAGACGTGATGGATCTTCACCACGAGCGAGCTTTGCACGAATAGTATCAAGAACTGCCTGTTGCTGTTGACTCAATCCTTTACGAGATTTTTCAAGATTTTTATAGTCTTGAGAAAGTGGTAAGAGAGCATCTCCAATAGATTGTCCAAGTCCAAGTGTTCCAGGAATAACATATTTGCTTCCAATTGCTTTTACTTTATCCAATAGTGATGTATTTTCTTGGCTGCTCTGAGTAGTAGTTTTTTCTGCTTCTGCATCAACAGCTCTCTTCTCTGCATCAGCAGTCATTCTTTCACTACGAGATGGCTGTGATTGCTGTTGAAGCAATTCCTGCATCTGTTTATCTGTTAAAGTCTTTGGAGCAACATTCTTACTCTGTTTCTTTAACAGCTCTTGCATTTGTTCATTTGTCAATGTTTGTGGAGGCATATTATGTTAAGTTACGAGTAACTTTGTTTGCATATGCAACAGAGTCATATGCCACACCTTTGTTATTTACTCCCTTTATTTCTTTTGGTTGTTCTGTGCCACCAAGAGAAGTATTCCATATGAGAGCAACCTCATACGGACTCCATCCTTTACCAAGGAGTTGTGCTACTTTCCATTGTGCTACTGCATCTTCATTCTCTGGTGTCATCTCAAGAGAACCAGCATCTCCTGTGAATGCTTTGTTGTACTCGCTTGATAGTTTTTTCCATGTACTCGGTAGAAACTGATACATACCTTTCTCTCCACTAGCACCAGCTACTTGTTTACCACCAGTCTCATGATGCTTGATAGCTTCAGCTAGTTGGTATGCTTGGTCGTCAGCTCCTACCGATGCACTTTTCCCAGCTGTTCCTCCTGAAGAGCTTTGAAGGACCCAATTATCTCCATCTTGTACATATGTTCCATATCCTTCAATGTATTGTGTGTTGTTATCTCCAGCTCCTGAGCTTGTACCCTTGCTGTTTCCTGAGATCTCATCATATAGATCGAGATCGAGTACAATATTATTTGGATCAAGATCAAAGTTGTCAGCAAGATCAATATACTGACTGACAAGCGAATCGTGTTGATTATTTGTTGCATTGTAAATATCTTTAGATCTGCCCAGGAAGTCATCACGTTGCTTTGGTGTAAGACGTTCACCAGTCATTACATTGTTCCACATAGCACGTACTCTGTCTGGAATAGAGGCAGCATTCTGAGCATTAGCAAATTCTCCTTCACGAACAGTAGATCTCGGATCAAGCATCTTCATATAGTTGAAGATAAGAGCAAGGTCTCCTGCAGCAGAAGGATTGTCTGCTGATGCTAGTATTCTGTTATATGAATCACGTATAGCTACAAAGTCTCCAGAAGCTTTTACAAACTCTTGTCTAAGAGTCTTTGCTTGTGTGAATGCTTCTTTGTTATCTGTAACAGTTGGTGACATCTTTTCTTGAATGTCAAGAACTAGTGACACAGCTTGTAATTTTTCCAAAGCACTCGTGTTGTTATCACGAATCTTGGATATTTCTCCATCAAGAGCTTGTAGTTCTGGTTCAAACTGCTGACCACGAGTTTGCATCAATGATAGCTTTTGTCCAGCAGTCAACACTTTCTCTCCTTCTTTACTGTATGGTTGGCTGAGAAGTTGTTTCCGCAATAGTGCTTGACGACGTTGTTCTAGGTCTGCAAGATTCTCTGCTCCAGCAGCTGGCTCTATAACATTCTTGAGAATACCTTGCAACATAGACGAGATATCAGAACCACCATTTTGGCTAGTAGCAGGAGTGGTAGCAGTACTTGGGAGTGCAGACACCGGTTGTGTTTGTGTTGGAGTGCTACCAGGTACCAAGTTTAGTCCTATGTTCCTAGCTAATGATGGATTGTTTTTATTTACTCTACTTATTTGGTCTGGTGTTAAATTCACACTTCCTATTGTTTTACCTCCTTGTTGAACACCAAGTGAAGCACCAGAAGCAAATTGAAGTTTGTCTGTGTTTGCTTTTGAAGTGTATCCCAGCTGACCACTCTTCAGAGCTTTGTTAGTATCAGGATCTGCAACAGGAAGTAAAGATCCATCAGACTTTTGATTGAAGAATGTATTCCCTACTTTTACAAATGACATATTATTGAAATCCTAAGCTACTAATAGTGAATGCTCTACGCTGGTATTCATCATTCTGTAATTGACGACCAATTGACTCTTTAGCAAACTGTCTCTCACTCTGAAGACCTCCAACAAGAGGTTTTCCACTAAAACTAAGTTGACGACCAGCCAATGATGTGTTTGGATTTGCACTCTTTATTCCTTCAGTACCCAAATATCGTTCTGTTGCAGCAAGTGCATCCTGACCAGATCTGAATGTTAGTTCTCTGTTTCGTGCCTCGTCTCTTGATTCAGCATCAGTAACATCTTGTTCAAATCGTCCTCTGTCACTACTGAATGCAGTACCACGACCTGCTAAAGTTTCACGACCTTGCAATCGTACTTTGTCTGCACTTCTTTGAATGTCTCCAATCTTCTGTTCTAGGTCATATCCAAGTCTTCCCAATGTGGTATTCAAATCTTGAACAGCTACATCAAACTTCTGTTTAAACTCTGGAGCAATTGTTTTATCTGCTTCAGCAAGAAACTGTTCAATTGAGATATCATCGAAGTTTATATTTGGATTTATTGTTTTTCCAGAACTAACAAGAGCATCAGCAACATCCTCAAGATTGCTCTTTATTTTTTCTTCATCATTCACTCCTTCTGAAATAGTTTCTGCTCCTGACTGAGTATTTGTCGATTCAGTCGATGGAGTTGAAGTGCCTGGCCCTGTTGCTGCTGGCACTCCCATTTTTCTTGCCAAAGCTGGATTGTTTTCCCAAAGAGCGTTTACCTGGTTCTGTGTTAGATTAATGTGTCCAACAATATTCCCAGCTGAATCATATACTGGTGCATTTCTTACAATAATATTGCTTCCAGAGTTTGAAGAACTTGTTGTACTTGGAGCACTGGATTGTGTGTTTTTGGAAGAAGATGGTGATGAAGAACCAACCTCATTTCTCCTGTTTGAGGATATTCTTTTCAAACTATCTGATGCATTGCTTCCTACTAGTAGTCCCATATCTTTATTTTATCTCTTATTGATTGATAAACAAAATGAATTACAAACTTTCCTTTTCTTTAACTTTTTCTTTAGCTGATTCAAGAACACTCTTTAATCTATTTATTATTTTTTTTGGAAGAATCTTTCCTTTAAATTGCTGCCATCCACGAGGATACTCATTACCATTCGAATCGACAGTGACATAAAGAACATTCATGATATATTCTTTATCAACAAGTGCTATTTGTACTTCTTTTATAATCGTGTCTTCTATTGTGATTGTTTTAGGCATATTATAATTCTATATAATAAATAATACCTGTTGAACCAGTAGCTCCATTTGAGCCATCATTGGCACCAGTTCCTCCACTGCTCCCTCCAGTACCAGCTGTACCAGCTGAAACTGATATAGTTCCTGTGTTAGTAAGTGTTGAATACACAAAAATAATTACTCCTCCACTACCACTTCCTCCTCCACCACCTCCTCCACCACGATCATTAGATGTTGAACCTCCTACATTACCACCATTACCACCATTACCACCATTAACACTTATGGTGCCATCATTCTGAATAGCTGGAGAGAAAATAACAATAGTTCCTCCTGCTCCACCAGAACCACCTCCTCCACCACCAGAGCCTCCAGTTGGATTTGCATAATCTCCTCCTCCACCACCTCCACCCCCACCAGAACCAGCAGAACCAAGTATTGCCGCTATAGTTGGATAAAGATCTAATGGGAAATATGCAGACACGGCTGTTGTGGGAAGGTTCTTGCTTGCAGTTGCAATTCCAGCTCCTTGAGTAGTTCCTTGTGTAGAACAGCCGCCACCATATCCTCCTCCACCACCATTCGCTCCTGACACTCCCATTGAAGGATTAGTATCAATTCCTGCTGTTCCATTGCTGGGAGTACAGGACCCTATTGCTGCTCCAGCTAATCCTGCAACTCCTGCCGAAGCTCCAGGAAGAGAACCTGCTGAATGCGCAGCTGCACCTGCTGTTCCTGCTGCTCCTTGTCCACCTCCTGCATCATCATAAGTTCCATCACCTCCATTACCTCCATCTCCTCCATTAGCACTTATGGTGCCATGATTAGTTATAGAAACTTGCGAAAAGATACGATATCCTTCTGTTTTTAGAGTTATCCCAGATTGAATTGTTAGTGTTGTAGATTCCACATCTCGTGTAAGTGTGTATGTATTTCCCGATTTAGAGGCAAAAGAAAATGTATTTGTACCATCAAAATCAACTGTTCCATCATTTCCTGAACCAGTGAAAGCAGCACTTGAAACATATCCGTTCACTATAAGATTAGTACCAGTCCATGCAACGTATCGTCCATTCGGATCACCAACGTGAAATTTATATTTTCCACCAGAATATCCCATCCAGACTCCTTGACCAGTCAAGTATCCTGTGGCACCACCTCTTATAAATCCAGAACTATCAAGTGTTATTGTTCCAGCAGTAATTGCTCCTATATCTGCACTTATAGCTGCTAAATTTGATACTGTTATCTTATCTGCAGTTACTGCTCCTGCTTGTATTTTTGAGGATATAACAGAATCTGTTTGCAGCATATTTGCTACGATGTGGTTTGCTGCAACATTGCCTGTTGCTCCATCTATTCCAGCAACAGCTAACTTTGCTGCAGTCACAGCATCAGTAGCTAATTGAAGTGTATCTATTGTGCCTGCATCCACATACTGTCCATCTATTGATGAACCTGCTTGCAGTCCTGATATTTTTACACTTTGGAATACAGCAGCACCTGTTTTGAGTATATATGCAGTAGCATTATTGTTGTCTGCATTAAAATCTGTTTCAGTAGCTCCCCACCAAGTATCGCCAGCAGTGTTAACATGAAAGCTGTTTGCAGTGGCATCTCTGTCTGGAATGTGCAATTCACTAGCAGTAACTCCTTCATTAAACTCAGCACTACCATCAGCAGCAATCCTCCAACCAGACACTCCAGACTCATAATCTGAAGACCTCCAATCACCCTCCACCATTTCATTTGTTCCTGTTGTCTTACCACCTCCACCATCAAGACCTCCATCATCTAGGAATACACCATCATACTCAGGCATGAGATCCAAACTAGACATGTTGTTGTTGTCCAACTGTGATTGTACCACAGATGTTCGTCTGTATAGTTGTCTATCATACTGTTCGTAAAATGGTAATCTCATTATTCTGAATCTGTTAAATATCCAATATCAGGACTCAATCCGATGTTTTGATGTGTTTGCTCCTTCCTAATCTGAACCAATTTTCTTTTTGAATATTCAATGTAATCTGGATCTGTTTTGATGTTTATCTTTCCTCTTAGTTTCCTACTCTTTATTTTGTACTTCAAGTAGCTGATGTACATGTCTGTGTCAGGTTCATCCAATTCATCTGAGTCAGAGTTAATGCTTGTTAATGTTTTGTAGAATGACATAAAGACATTCTTGCCATCCAAGTCGCTCTCTACTGGAGCATTGAAGTAAATCTTTCCTTCAAAGATTGTGTACTCTGTTGGAGTTGCATATCCGATATTCTGCCATACATTTGTTCCAACAGCATGAGCAGTATCAATGCTACCATCTCCTGATGCTGGTATACCACTTAGTGTGTTTGTTGATGTATCATTTGCAGTATATGTTATAGTGTTATCTCCAATCTTTATGCTACCAGAGCTGTCAAAATCTGCAGTGTCTGCCAGCACCAATGTTACTTGTCCAATACTCGGTTGTGATGCCACAGTAGTATGATTAACTCCTATGTACCAATCTTTCCAACTGTTATAATCAATATAACCTATAGAGTTGCCATCACTTCCAATTTGCAGATTAAGTATATTTTCAGGAGTATCTGGATTTCTCAAGTTGGTAGGCACTGCTATTGAATACTCTCCTTCACTTATATTTCCAATGTCATAATCAAACTCTTGTCTGAAGTGCCATCGTTTCACTTCCTCATCAAAGTCACGCCGAGCTTGATTGAGCCATCGATTAAGATCATCATCAGAGATAATGTTACCAAACTATTCACCCAAGTCATCCATTGCGCTATGTTTTATGTAGTATGCAGTTTTCTCACCATAGCCAGAGCCGAGTACTTCATCAGAGTAATCAGAGTATGTAGTATCATTCTCATTCTTGAATCGTACTTTGTATGCCACTGTACTTGCATCAGAAGGAATGTTCACATATGTTTCTCGTAACTCTGGATCTATGTCTACTGCTGAATTAAGAGAATAGCTACCACCGATAGCAGTTGCAGAATATATTTCAATTTGATTGAATGGTATAAATGTTATCAGTGTACCAGATGCATGAGCATGACTAGTTGCTGCTGAAATAGTCAAGCTGCCAGATCCTGTGCTTGCTATCTTCCTCAGCTCACATCTTTCAAATGCAGGATTGCCTATGAGAATGTAGTCATTTGTTGCAAAACTATCTTCAGACACAACAGACAAAACAGTTTGTCCAGAAGCTTCATCTCCAGAAAGAAATGTTTTATAGAATGAGTCAAGCTCTGGAAGATGAATGAATAGTTCATTTCCTATATTACCTCTGTTGACTCGTAATATGGGTTGGCTCATATATGTTTTGTTATGTTATAATTTATCATGTTTGTCTAAATGGAAAATAACTCGTCCGAGCACCTTGGTATTTTCTGACAACTGTTTTGTAGTTTCATTAAGTATTTTGTGCGACAGTTCCTCAAACTTTTTTTCTCTGTCTTTTATTTCATCTAAAAACTCATGGTCTTTCTCTTTCAATCGAGCCATCGTACCTTTGTACATAAGGTACATTACAACAACTGCTGCAACACCAACGCTAAGATTAGAAAGAGAGTCTAAAAATGGTCCTGTCATATTAGTCAATTATTAAAACGCCATTGTTGGTGGCAACTGCACCATTATTGATAATAAGCTGTGGAGAAAAATCATTCTGACTACCTAATCCAATAAATGAAGTGTCAGCAATTACATCATCATAATACTTATCTCCAACCACATCAGGACTATATCCACCAATATTAAACTTAGTGATATTCTGCGTCCCTGTATTAAGTGTTCCTGAACCATCATATGAAGGAGATGATTCAGTTGTATTATTTAGCCATATATCAACATCTCCTGCTGAAGACGAGATGGTTATTTTAAACTCCAAACGAGTTATAGTATTAAGTGAAATATCCAAACCTGTATTAGTGTAACCCAATTCATCTCCAGCGCAGGTTATTCGCAAGGTTCCATAATCTTCAACATTGCAATATACTGGATTCCCAGTTCCATCGCCAACATCAAAAAGTGTTAAATATCCATTCGGTCCAAACGACCATCCTGTTGGAAAAAAAACCTGCATTTGAATATAATAGACTGATCCTGAAGTGAGTGTTTTTGCAAGGATACAGCCATCACCTGCTGTAGATATATCACATCTTGCTGAATCTGTCCCATTTACTTTACTGGTTGCATCAAGAGCAAATGCTCCTGTTCCATAACTATCCTCTGATGTAAAAGTACATGGAATTGAAACACATGTTTCAAAATCTTCAATGCCAAAGGTGTATGCCTGCACACGATTGATTACAGGGAAATTAGAAACAATTGACCCAAGCAATGTTGATGAAGGATTGTGGATATTTCCTCCTTTCTTATTAATATATCTCTTCTTTAACAAATAATTTTCAAAGGTATTCTGTGCATACACAGCTTTGTCAACAGATGTCTGAGGAATGCCAAGTGCTTCTTTGTTCGTCTCCATATACAGCTTCCGTTCTGCAAGATATTTGCGATGAGACTGAGCAAGTTCACCTTTACCACCAAATGCATCATCATGTTTTAGGGGAGTTATCCCAGCAAGCATGGTTGCAGCTAGAAGTCCTACCACTGTCGTTTTGGTATATTTATTCATACTACCCATTGCCAATATCAATCACACCTCCTGCACCAACATATATAGAAGTTGATGTTCCCTCAATTCTGCCACCAACAGACAAAGTTCCATTACCAGTGAGATACAATCCACCACCACCTGTGTTGACCAAATAGACACTCCCTGCAACATATTGAAAACTATCAATGAGACAACTATCTCCACTGTTTATTGTCCAATCACCAGAACCACTGTACGTACAAGAGTCTGAGGGAGCACCAGCACTATGGTGGTCAGCATAGTAATCTGTATGCCAAGTATCACCATTCCCTGGTGAAGTGTCCGAGGCTCCACCACTCGGATTGTCTTCTGTGAAGTTTGCAATCAAAATACCAGTACCATTGATATTGTTGTTAGCTCCCCAATCACCACCTGAATAACTCACTGGGTCTAGCACTTGACTAGCATTTGGCTCTCGTGCACTGTTGTTTCCAAAGTCTGGATCACCTGGACCCCAATCAAGTGTATAAACACGTGTACCACTCCTTACTGCTGTCCCATTCAACCACAACGCCATATCACCTTCTGAACCTCCATAAGAATTAAACTCGCAGCTAAATACAAACCAGCCAGGCAAGTCTGCGTCTGGTATCTCCTCAATCAGATAGTCGCCAAGGTCACCACCATTATTGTGACCGCAAGCAAGTTCCACACCAGATGCGGTTGCCCTTAAAAACATGCCTTGTCCATTTGTGCCGCCACCATTACTCCACAATCCTCTAACAGTAGAGTGCGTCAATCCTGCTGGAATATATACCAATAATGCTGCATCATTAGTAAGATTATTATCAAAATCACTGCCTGGTGGTGGATCGTTTTGATTGTTCATTCCCTCATAACCCTCCTGTGTTGAGATGTCACCACTGCCCACTGCTGTGTTATCGACGAATCCTGTAGCATCATCACCATAGTTTGTGCCCAAATTAGTTGAATTCAATTCCCAGTATGTATCAGGATCCCAGTCTGCTACAAAAGTAGTGCGTCCATTCACAGGAGTGATGGCTGCACCAAGAACGATATCAGGAGTTGGTATCGTGAAATACAGCAATGATGCTGTTACGCCAACGATTGCACATAAAGCTAAAAACTTGTTCATTTTAGAAAAAAGTAAGTGTTGTCGTTGCTCCTGCAGTGATGCGAAGACCATTCGTGCCATCCGTAAATACATGCGTAGCTCCTGTTGAAGTTGCGCTTCCCCCACTGTCAATCTCTAAAACATTATTTGTTCCAAGCGTTCCTCCACTTGAAACCACAAACTTATCAGAATCAGAATCATCTGCACCAAATACCCACTTAGCCACAGAGTTGATCATAAACTCAACAAGAGAATCTCCTGCTCCACCATTCCCAATTCTTGTCGTAGAGGCTGATACATCATGCCAGAAGGATGCTGTTGAAGATGAGCTTCCACCAAAAATGACATCATTACTGGTGTCGATAGGATAGAGTAAAATATCAGATCCATTCGTTGATGTCGCCCATCCAGGATCTCCACCACCCACTCCTATTGCATCATTACCATCACAAAGGTCTGCACTGCCTGTAAGGAACACACACATCGAGGTTGAGGCATTGATATATCCCCCCACACGACTGTCTGTGTAATACAGATTGCTTCCTTCAGATAAGTCACTGGTACTATTATCAGAAAGATCATCTGCGGTACGTGCAGTTTGCTGTGTTTCCCAGTAATCACTCGACGTGGTTGACCAATGAACAAGATCTGATATTTGTGATTCTGTAATTGAGAGATTCGCTAATGTGGTGAGTTGTGGAGCAGACGTTGTTGCATACCAATCAGAGAGGGTGAAATATGGTGCAAGTGCACTAGAATCAATATATCCTGCTGCGGTATTCTCTGCCTCAGTCCAAACATCAAAGCATGATTCCACTGCCCCTGAAGCGTTCACCCCAAGAGGAGCATTTCCTGCACTACAATTCGCACCATTTGCAGCAAGAGCAGAGGCAAGTGAAGCAGTGCCAGTAAGATTCCCCGTCACATCTCCTGTAAGCGTTCCCCACAAAGAGGAGGCAGAAAGATTTGTAGTAGAAGCATTGACCACAGTCAGATTGTCAGTTGCATCATCGTAGGTAAACGCACTTTCTGCTCCAACGGTACTTGGAGTTGTGCCGTATGTCACATACGTATCTACAATAGGAGTTGAAGTGGCGAGTCCAGAACTCCCACTTCCCACCACATCTGTGTAGTCACAAACTATACCTATCCCTGCTTCATAGGTACAAATCTTTGTATCAGTGAGTGTTCCTTCATTAAGTGAAAAAGTTGTTCCAGAAAGATTTAAGAGAGTGCCTCCTGCTGTATACGTTGTGTCAGTATCCCACGAGCTAGTCGCTGTAACCACCCATTCACTTCCCGTCCAGTACAATACATCATTTGTCACGAGAGAGGTGGTGCTCACATCAGAAAGCTGACCGAGTTGTGCATCATTCTCAAACCAGTAGCGTGAGCTGGATGTCGCCCAGCTTTCTCCTCCACCACCATCATCTGAACCATCACACAAGTCAGCAGATCCTGTTAAATCTTCACATGTTTTCAATTCATACACACCACCAGCATTTCCTATCAGTATATTTCCAGCTGCTGGTGCACTTGTTGTTCCAGTACCTCCTTGGAAAGGATACAGCGCAGATGCACCAAGATTGACAGCAGATCCTTGCAATTGTTCCTGTGGCAATACAGAGTAACCACCTAAAGCAATGGCAAGTGCAGATATTATGTATATTGCTATGTTCATCATGGTGCTACTGTGTAGAATGGAGCTTTCAGTTCCATTCCTGTTAATGGTATGGTGGTCATGGTGATTGTGTCACCAGACAATGTATAATCAGATCCTTGTATTAAAACTTGACCATTCAAAGTCAAAGTAAGAGATGCTGTAGGATTAGGAGTTTTGGAAAGTGTGAATGTAGCATTCACTCCATCGATTGTTCCACTTGGAGTCTCATTGTAAATAAAATACCCACCTCCATCAATCTGTTGAATGGTTGCAAGTTCTGTTAGGGTTAGTTCATTCCCTTGATCTATATGACTCATGAGCGTAGCTTGATGTTAGGATATAGTTTCTGGTAAACACTCCTAATACGACGTTCATATGCTTTAAATCGCTGTATCTTTTCTTCAATATCATTGTATCGCTTGTCCAATTCTTTTTCTCTAGCATTTAGATATTCAGACTTTTCGATATAGTCATCATTCAGAGCATCAAGATTATTTTGTGCTATATCAATTTCATTTTCAATGATGCAAAGATCTTTATTCAATTTCTCTTTCTCTTTGTTAAATGATTTGATGAATTTGTCTTTGTCTTCTGCTAAAGTTTCAAGCTCAGCATTTTTCTGTTCAATCTTTTGAGACTGTTCAATAAGACACTCTGCATTTCGTTCAAGTTCTTTCTCAAACTCTTTTTTGTTTTCTTTAAGCTCTGCTATTTCACCATTAATCTCATTCAGTGAAATAACAGAGTTTCTCAATTCTTTCTGCTTTGATTGAAGTTCTTTGTTAAACTTCAATATTTTCATTTCTACTTCTTTAACAGTAGCATCACACTTAGCTTGGAGATCTTCATTCTCCTTTATCAAATGCTCTTTTGTCTGTTCAAGCTTTTTTATTTCATCTTCAACAATTCGTTTTCTCTGAAGAGCATCATTCCTCGTTGGTGTTTGAGGAGGTGTTCCCATATTACTCACCAACAATTCGGTATATTATGAATCCTACTACTGATGTAGCAGCTGATAATTGGATGTTGAATGCTTCATTAACACCTGTTTGAAGTGGATTGTGTAATGGTGCATCAAATACCATTGAGGCATTTGCTTGTAGATCTGCTTCAATAACAACAGTTGTGCCAAATGTTAGAGTGACTGTATTTGCACCTCCATCAGCCAAAAGACTATAGTGATCTATCTCAATGTGTTTTCCAGCTCCTGGAGCTGCAATTGCTGCAGTCTTAGTTGCTGTTGCCTTGTCAATATTGACAAATGCTTTTCTATCTCCCAGCATAATCTTTTATATATGAGCGAATAATATTGTACAATCGTACTAATGGCTCCATCCACAGAGGAAGTCTGTTTTCATGAAGAAACTTTGCCTCTTCTTTGTTAATGTCAATAAACATCGCACCATCAAAGTGTTCAAAGTTTCTGTTAACAACTTCACGACCAACAATGTGAAATCCATTATGTCCTGCTTTCCTACCATAACTATTTTGCATGATAAGTCCTTTCTCAGTGAATCCTCTATACAGTATACAGTGTCCTGTACCTTTCTCTTTATACTCATCAAGCATCTCATCACTAATATTCCAATTCCAGATAACTCCAGAAACAACTGCTCGCTTCTCTTTTCGGAACTTCCAGAGTGAAGCTCGTATGTTGTCGTAATGATCATAAGGACCATTTACAAAGAACACACTTTTCTTCATATGTTTCCTTGCTAGGATCTTCAAATGGTTTGGCCAGTTCTTGATGTTTCTTAGGAATGAGACAGTGTCATTCTCCTCATATGGAGATTCATTCAATTCAATGGCACCCATTTTTATATGAGTGAGCATTGCAGGACGAATTTGTTGTCCCCAAGAGTTAGGATCTCCTGTCAATTCCTTCGAAAGTGCCATTGAATACTTCCAACTCAATGGCACTCCTTCTTGAAGTGCAGAAGCAGCACAAGTTGCTGCTCCTGTACAAAAATCACCAATTTGGTTGACCAGTTGCTTCTCACCTAAATCAAAGAATACTGGAAGCTCCTTAAGAGAAGGGAACTTTGTTACATTACCAAGCTTGAAGTCACGACCATCCCTCTGGGTTGGTTGCAATCCTCCTAGCACTTTTGGTAATGTATCAGACATAGCTTTAGTTACTAGTTACAAGTTCCATACACAGCATAGAATGGATTCTCTCCAGTTGGTGCTGTAGTTGATGCAACAATCTTGACATATGTAGCTGTGCTCGTTGGAGCAAACTGCATGCATCCAGCTGCTGATGTGAATAGCACATTATCTCCAGCAGTGATATCATCACCAGCTGTCAAGTCACCAGAAGCAACAACGTTGGTGAAGTTGGAATCTCCTACTCCTCCAAAAGAAGCAGTATTTACTGAGAAGACTGCAACTACAGACACAACTAATGCTGCAAGTGCAACAAACAGTGGTAGAGTCAATTTCATATTGATTCTTAGTTAGTTGCTAAATCTAAGAATTATCATTCTTAGAACCTTGAAGATTGCGAGCATCATTGTGACCGATGTCAAACATCATTGTTGCCTTGTACTGCATCTCACCAGTCTTAAAGACAACATTTGGACCTTCCAGCTGAATACCTTGTGATTCCTTGTACTGAAAGCCATATTCATCATTCTTCATCGATGTGTCTAAAGCAAACCAGTACGCAGTGTTAGTCTCGATCCATGGAAGTGCAAGGATCTCGAAGTCATCAATGCCAGCAGCATCATTGTTTGCACTGTTAGGAATAGAACTTTTACCTCCAGCACGAACAGCACCACGAATCTCACGAGCGCGGAAGTAATTCGCTGTACCCTTCTTGAAGATAAAGAGATTGGGATTGATGTCCATGTCAACACCCTTAGGATCTTTGATCAAAGATGCTGTGCGATACACTGCCTTGATAGCATCATATTCAAAGTCCATGTTGGTATCTGTACCATCTGTCACAATATTGTTCCAGTTGGTACCACCATCTTCCCGAGTGTGAGATGCACTGAATGCAGCAGCACCATCACCACCTGTTGTAGAAACTGTGTAGTTTCCTGAGTCGTCTACTTCTGTGTAGCTTGTTCCAAAACCATTGTCTAGCCTAGCTGCACATAGCGACTCTCGCTTGCGTTCACAAGCTGAAATAAGAGCCTGAACAACACGCTCAAGATCTCGTTTCTTGATGCCAAACTTCCACATTTGTTTGGTTACTGGCATCAACTTACCATACTCAACTTGAGTATAGGTCTTATCATATCCCTGTACTGGGACTTCACTCGTGATAACAGCATTCTCTGTTATACGAGCTGCCTTTCCAAGACCAGAAAGACTTGAATCCTTACTGTAGTAATCAGTTACTCCAGTTACCTTGTTGAAGTACTTATCGTAATAAGTTGTCTTCTCAATCTTGCTCTGCTTCAGAAAGATTTTCTGAATCGCAAGATCTGTGAGGTCAACTGCGTCACCGAGTGAAAGAGGAGTACTCATGTTACTTGCGATTATGCAGCGTCAGGATTGACACCACTACCTACTAATACATGACCGAGGATAGTTTTATCCGCAGCTGCACCAACAACACCAGTCTGAAGGAATCCTGCCTCTTCAGCAGTACTATCAGTACCAGTGTTATTCACTTGGTCCTCATCTGTGAGGAGCATACGATCACCATTGTGAGCAGCATTGCTGTTGTTTGTTGAACCAGCCTTTACTAGTTCTGAACCATCAAGCTCTACTGCCTTAACGAATGAGTCAGAGGTGGTAGCTGCTTCTTGAGCAATTGCCTTCCTCTGCCAGTGCTCTGCTGCTGCTGTAGCTAGTATCCACGTTGTGGCACCTACAGCTAGCATGAGCAAATCACCCTTGGCAACCGTAATAGATGAAATAGGAAGAAGATCGAATCCCTTGTCCTTATCATCTTTTACAATTTCAAATCCAGTCATGGATGTTGTAAATTAATCTTGCAATTCCTCGATGTCCTTGTCTGACCAACCTGAGTTTTTTAGAATTTGTATGCGTTCATCTGTTAAGACTTCAGCAGCTTCTGCACTCATTTTTTTGGCAACTTTAGACTGAGGAGCAGATGGTGTTTTTGAACCTGCTGATGCAACTTTCATTCTTGATTGTGCAGCAACTTGCTGCTTAGTTACAACTTTCTTTTTTGAGAATCGCTCAGGATATTTCTTCATTACTTTCTCATGTGCATCTTCAAAGCGTTCTGATATCTCATCAGGATCTTCTGGAACTACATATTTTGATAGTTCCTTTTGAAGTGCAGTAAAAAGAATATCTTCAGTATCATTGTTTACATGATACTCTGGATGTTCCTTGACAAATTCCTTTTGAGCACTTTTACGAGCAGTCTCAAACCTCTGTGCTTCAAACTCTGTCTTAGGAATATATCCACGAGACTTTGCGATTCTTTCAAAGAGCTGTATTTGTTCTTCATCAATGTCAGAAAGATCATCTTGTTCTTCTGCATCATCTGTCTTGGTTCCAATTGTTTGTATTAGATCTCTGCGAGTTCTTCGAGCTTGTCGTTTTGAAACGATTCGCTCTCTGGCTGACTGAATCTGGATGTCCAAGTCACTCAAGTCATTTCCAAGCTCTTCCTCTGTCTTACGAAGACCTTGCAACTCTCGTACTTTAGCATCATCATCAGGCAATTCCTCATCAGGATCTTTTGTGGAGACTTCCACATCATCAGACTCTTCCTCCTCAACTTCTTCTGGTTCATTGCCAGTTTGGTTTTGGACATCAGATGGAGTGCCATCATCATCTATTGTTGCTTCTTCTACTTCTGATGGTTCAATTGGATCACCATCATCAGAGAACTCGTCTCCTATTTTTAGTTTTGTCATATGTTTTTCTTCAACTTTATACTCTCGTGAAGTGGAGAGAAAACAAAACTGACACCTCTACTAGAGAGGTAAATGTGACATTCATGGTTTCCCAGCACAAATGTCATATTCACCTCTCTAACAAATGTCAATTCTATCAAAGAACTTACTATTAATTAAACCTCTTTTTGCCCAGAACTCAAAATGGTGTATAACTTAGTTATCAACTCCGAACTTTCATGCTCACAGCCATGAGACTCAAGAGCTTCCATTATATACTTTGTTTTATCATCACCAAGTTCCACCTCGATCTCTTCAGAGCCAAGTTCACTGTCTAATTGTCGTATTCTTGGCACTATTTCATTCCCCAATTCATCATTCACTTGTGCAACAACCATTTGTTGGAAAGAATCGAACTCTTTTTTCTTCTCAGCATCAACTTTTTCACCATTTTCTATGGATTCCAACAGTTTTCCTCTGTATTCTGACACCTTTCTTGTCCCTACATCAATGAGAGTCTGACGAGCTTCCATAATCTTAGCAAATCTGTCAATATATTCCTTGTTTGCATCGATTAAGTCATTCATTCCATTTATCAGCTTTATAAGAGTCTTAAAATCTCCCTTATTTCTATTGCTGATAGCTCTTATCACCTCAATCAACTTCCTACACTCATTACGTTTTATTTTGAATTTGATCATATACGTGGTGTTTCATCATTACCAATGCTAAATGGAGATTGTACTCCAGCTGCTCCATAATACTTGCTAAGATTATCACGAATCTTGATACACCAGTTACGAACACCATTCTCTCCTAATGCTCTAGGTATTATTCGACTCCTAATATCTTCAACACCCATCTTTTTATCTCTGTCTGTTAGTGAGCTGTACTTTTCAGGAACAATGATGTCTACCATAAAGTCTGTACTATCTTCAAAGTCTGTTACACGAATACCAAAATCTTCAGAGAGCACTTCATTCACCACTCGTCTGAATGCAGCTGGTACATATGATGTAGGACGAGTTTCATCCTCGTTTTCTGGCCTGTTGACAACAGAATTTCCAACAGGCTTTGTCATCTCTTCCTTTCCAACTGCTTGTGGAGTATTCTCAATCATCTTAGTAAGTGCTGTTGCAAGAGTATTCATTCCTTCAACAACTTTATTTTGTCCTTCAATGACAGCATCAAGCTTCTCACTCTGTGTCATCTTTTTTTCTTTTTTATTTTTTGACATATTTTATGTTTAGCTTCAGTTTACACTCTCTTGAAGTGGAGAGAATATGTTATAATAATTTCTAAGAAGATACACCGACCACTTTCTTCTTAAGACCATACAAAGAACCCTTTCCAATATGCATTGTATTAGATCCTGGTTCATACGTTATCTCCAAAAGAACATTTATCATTTCTCCTGGATGTACAATTTTCTGTGCAGTAACTCCAATCATCTTTGTAAACTTTGTCACTGGCGTTTGCTTCACAAATGGACTAACAAGAGCATCCTGCTCCTTTGCATTTCCAAGCATAAATAAAACTGTCCACAACTGCTCTTTGCTAACGATACACTCTTTGCCTCCTACTGTGATACGTAACAATCCTTTCTTTTTAGCCAATGTATTCCAATTAAGTTCGAATACAGGATTATTTCCTTGCCCACTAAAGTCGTCCAGTCCTACTTGCGTTCTTTTTTTCTTCATGCTACTTGTTAGCTAGTTCTTCTAATTCTTTCAATAGAGCTTTAACACCTGCTATCTTTGCTTCTTTGGTTGCAGTAAGCAATGCAGTCTCATCAACAGTGGATCGCAAACAACTTTGACTTTCCCAATTGTATATCAATCTATTAGAAACATCGATCAATGCTGCAAATAATCTGTCATCCTTTACTATTCTTTTTATACTGTTAATGTCTTGTTCCATGCTATGTGGTTGTCTATCCTAAGTTTGCTCCTGCCTGCTGTGAAGTTGGTTGTTGAGCTGACTGTTGAGCTGGTTGTTTAGTTCCAGCATCAACAAACACAGGTTCACCTTGGTTGTCTGTTGAATTGTTTTGCTCTGGTGGTACTTGCTGTGGAGGATTCAACCAGACATCAGGCAGCCACTCTTTAGGATCCTTGTCATAACTTTTCACAATCTCTTTTGCTGGCTTGAGTGCCAACTCAGGTGGAAACTGGAAGAATTGTAAGAGAATGTTGCTAAGTTCTTGAACAGTCACTCGTTCAAGTAACTCACTATTAGCAATGATTGATTGTCCCTTTATCTTCACAATACCTTCCCAGTGCAAGTCATCTGGCTTTAGTTGGAAAAAGTTCTGTTCATCAGTTTGGGTTATTTCTCCTGTAGCATCATCTCGTTCTAAGTTAACAGGCACCTCACGAAATTCTTCCTGAACATTACCATCATCAAAGTTATCACCATTCTGCATTTCAGACAGTTCGAATGCTTCAATATATCTATCCTCTGCAACAAGTTTTATTTTAGGAACAGAGTACAAATCTTCTATAAGAGCAAGAGAGATTGCAGCATCACGCTCAAGAGCATCATTGATATTGTCCAATGGAGTCTTCAATCTTTTAAGAGCAGACTCACGAGCTTGCTGTACTTCGAATGCAGTCTTGCCTGTTATCTCTCCAACTATTGCTGGTGTTATACCTGAGCTATCATCAATTGCTTTTTGAGCTCTGTCAATTCCTTCCCAAGCATCTCGTCCTGGTCCTGGGATATCATTCCACACAATTGACTTTGGATCATTAACTTGACGACCTGCTCCTGGTTTTATCTTCATTTGCCCATCTCCATGAAGTTTGTCACTACCAGAGTAGAAAAACTCTTTATAAATTGACAGCACCAACTGGTCAATAGTCATATTTCTGATCTTCATGTGCATCTTATGATCATTTCGCATTGCTTCATACACACCAATACCATATGGTGACTTGTCATCTCGTAGTGTCCAAGGTGCCACCCAAATACTTAGAGCTTTACTCTCAATCTTCTGTGGCAATGGTTCAACAATAAGAGGTATGTTGTCATTAGTCATGACAAATAACAAATCAAGTTCCATGTTCTCATAGAACCAAACTCGCTCCATGTACTTAGCTACTCTTTTCTGCTCATCATTAGTTGGAATAGTCATTTCTCCATCATCTGTAACAATTCTCTTCTGAGGTTTCACATACTTCTTGAAGTTCTCAAGATGTCCAAATTGGCTTACAAATTGTGTCCATGGATAATCTACATAGAACATGTTATCATTGAAGCTGAATGGATCTCCAACTCGATAACTATCATCAATCCACACCTGCCAAGGACTCATCGATTGTCGATACACATCATTGAAGTACACATGTTCTCTCTCATCATATGTATTCTTGCTCTTGTCTGCAGGATTGTAGTTTGTTATCTCACGAGCTGGACGACGAATGGTGAGAGGGAATGTACGACCAATACCTGTTCCATACTTTGCAGCATTGAACACCATAGGCTTCAAACAAGCAGACTTTGAATGAGCAATCTCCCATGACCTATGGTACAAGTTGCTCATCAAGTCACTATTCTTCTGGTACTTTTTTGCAGATGGATTGAGTATTGCTGTTGGATTCTGGTCTACAATTACACCAAGTGCAGTTTGCACTTTGATATATGGATTACTTGGTACAGAGTCTTCTTGCCAGTCATCCTCTTTACCAAGCACTGTCTGTTTACTTCTCCATCCCAATGTATCATCACTAACTAACACTTTTTTACCCTTTCCATCTTTTATCTTATGAGGAATATATGCTTTGTCTGCTGCTTTCCAAATTTCTTCAACTCCAAGTCCACGACGATGTTCTTTTAGTTGCTCTTTACGTTCATTGAAATGCTTTAGAGCAGCTTTCTCACTTTCATCACCAGTATACTTCTCAGCATTCTTCTCTTGTTCCTCTCGTGCTTTCTCAAACGCTTCAATCTTTGGCATATTGTTTATTTATTAAATGTGCAAATAACATCAGTGTTCTTTACAAACCAAAACTCCTCAAGCTCATCACTATCATACTTCATATGAACATCAGTTGGATTGAATTTATGGAAGAATATACCATCTCCTTTCTTATATCTATCTGCAAGTTCTTCACATACTTCAATAACTGTTCCTTTTGCTACTTGATCCTCTTCCATCTTTTCTTCTGGTATGATGATACCTGATGCTGTTGTCTTCTCATCTTCTGTTATATCCTCAACCTTTACCATTATATTGCCATTGTGTAGTTTGATGTCCATAGTTAGTTAAACATTAAATCTTTGTAATCCTACAAGATCGCTATTAAATACTCCGATTTTCTTTTGAAACTCTCTTTGTTTTATTTCTTCACGAGTTGGTGGTTTATCAGCTTTATCATCATTAAGTGTTCGTAAGAAGTATCTGTCAACATCAGCAGCATGGTCTTCACCATCAGAATCCAAGTCCTCTGGATTACCCTTTCCAATTGGATTGTATACAAGTGATGGTATTGTTCTGATCGAGTCTACACATGTACTGAAGTACCGAATCTTTGGTAGTGTATGTTCATCATGAAAGAGATACTGATGCATGATAGTCCAACCATGCAGTCGTCCTTGTTTCTGTGATGTTCCACTCTTATCACTAGGAATCATAACAGGAATCGATGTACTATTACCAACTCCATTATCTTTGAATATCTCTGCTATGCTCTTATCAGTTCCAGTACGAGTGAAGATAGCAGAGTCAACAACTACATACTCAAGCACTTCATTTGCTTCTTTTGTAATGCGAGTTACTTCTGATGCTATCTGGTTTGCTTCCCAACGAGGAGAACCATCCTCCTGATTAACATACAATTCTCTATACACCCAGACATTGCCATCATAGTCTATTGCATACCACTTGAAACAAGCTGGTTTGGCACGTCCATGGTCGTATGCTCCAAATCGTCTCCATGTTTTTGGCACTGGAAATGGAGAGACAACATGCACATGGTCACGCCATTCACTGAAGTACTGTCCTTCAAACAAGTTCCAGTCACCTTCCAAGTATGCTCGTCTCATCTCATCTGGAAGTCCTTGGAGCTGGTCAAAGTATGTTTCTGGCAGATTTGCTCTGTTGTCGTATGCTGTAGCAATAATGTACTTGAATTTGTCCTGTTCTTTCTCAGTCGATTCAAACTCTCTGTCGATAAATATTTTCTTCACCCATGCATGTCCAATTCCTCCTGGGTTTGTTCCAGAAAGAAACTTGGTATCTGATATTCCAGGCCAACGCATTCTTGTTCTTAAAAAGTTGAATACCTCTTGTCTGTCACGAGTCAACTCATCAACAAGGATAGAAGCAAACTCACTTGATGCATACTTACTAGGATCATCCAGATTCCTCAGAGCAATCACACCACTTCCATACTCTGGTCTCAACACATACTCTTTATCACCTTTGTTAAGTTGACCAAGCCACACTGGCAACTCATAATTCATTTTGCTGATATGACGATCATTCAGGCTGGGAAAGTCCTCGCAAAAGAGTCCTACCCTCACACCTTTGAGATTGTATTTTTGAAAGAACTGTAGAAGTAACTTTACTGCCATCCATCTGAGCCAATAGGACTTCCCACCACCCATAGCTCCTCCATACAAAATATACTTAAATGTTTTGACTGCCTGCTCTGCTTCCAGTTGTTTGTCATTGAAGTGTGTTAGTGTTGACCAACATATCTCTTGATACTCTTTACTTGACATGCTCCATGAAGTTCTTTACATTCAGAAACGACTTGGTATATCCTTTGTTACGAATCTTTCCTTCTCCTGGCTCTCCTGCAGTTGTAAATCCAGAACGATGTATGTCTGCAATTTCTTCTGGCTTGTATCCAAGAAGCATAAATCTCATTATCTTTGCAAGCATGTACTGCTCTTGCAACTTTGGAGATCTGAGAAACTCTTGTGGTGTTACTGCTTTGCCAATATATCTTTGAGCATAGCTTTTTAGCTCACCTTCTGTTACTTGATACTTGCCAAGAGCTTTGCCAAGTTCTTTGCTACCTGATGGTCTGCTGAATGTATATGGATGCTTCTCTCCTCTGCTCTCGTTATATGCAATGTACTTCTTGATTGACTCTGCATCGTTTTTCAATTTGATCAATGGTGACTTGAACAACTTGTTACTTGACTTACGTTTGTTCTCTGGAGCTTTGTACTCTACTGAGTTTGCTTTTGTCAATGCATGCTCAAGTGCAACTCCTCCTGCTGTTGTTCCTGCTGCTGTTGTCAATGCTCCTGTTCTTACTTTACCAGCATTCTTGGATGGTTTGGTTGCATCATAGATAACATTACCTTTATCATCAAGCACTCGTGCAACATCTTTAACAGACAGCTTTGGATTCATAAACCTATCCACAACTCCATTCTTTAGTGATACTTCTTTCAATCCTTTGTTAACAGATGGTTTGAATTCAAGTATTGCAGGAGTCTTGTCTCCCCAATCAGCCCACTTGCCAGCAAAAGAACTTGCCTTCTTAAAATCAGAAGTCATAAGAACTTCACCAGATCTTATTCCCTTCTTCAACATATTCTTCCATGCTCCGACAGTGGTACCATGGAACAGTCGCTTTATACTCTTTACACTCTTACCACCAGGAGTCAAGTCAGCAGCGACACCAGCAAATCCAAGAGCAGGATAGCCAATCCTCTCTGCCAAGCTCATGGTACTTCTTGGTTTATTCTCATTGCCAAAGAACTCAGCTCCAGACCTTTGGAATGTCAATGGCTTGCCACCAGTGTCACCATACACCTGCTTCTCATAGGAAGTTGTTGGAGTAATGGGTTTTGCTGTTCCCAATGTTACGAGAGGCACTGTTGCTGCATATCCTCTATTGATCGATTGTCCCATCTTCTCCAAAGCTGCTACTGGTTTGCTACCAGCAATTGTTCTCACACCAGTCATCATTGCTGAAGCAATACGTTCTGCTAGTGTTGGCACTTTGATACCATCATTTGGCAAGATAGATTGCTGTGTTGATGTCTTCGTTTTGAACAACTGTGTCGCCATGTTACTCTCCAAACTTGACTCGATTAAGTTTTCGTTGCATGCCATATCGGCTGAATCTTTTCTGCACTCTGTTCTGTATTTTTGCTACTCGATTCTTAGCACGTCCAAGCATCGTCTTTGCTCTGTTTGTCTCTGTTCCTACACGACTCACTTGAGACTTGCTAACTTGCCTCATAGGAGTCTTCATTGCTGCTTGTGTTGTCTTGAATACTCCACCTCGCATTTGATTTGATATCTTCTTGAATGGTGTCATGGTATTATGTATCTATCCTGATAAGGAATGGTTTGTCATCTTTATTGCCCAAGTCGATTGACTGTGGAGGTTTGCCAAATGCTCTGTCCCAAATATTATCAATATCACGACCTTCTGGTCTTTGCGCTTCAATCCAGAAGTAGTAATCTCCTTCATCTAAACTTCCTTCTGGTCCATTTATCTCTGAAATGACACATGCGATCTCTTTCTCATCTGCTACTTGCTCTGCTCGTTCATACCTATTCAACTTGTCATTCCACTTTCGTCTCATCAGAACTCTTGTTCCAAGAGCCAAACTCATCTTTGCACTCATCAACTTGTCAGTGTTCTTGTAAACAATCTGACGAATGCGCTCAAGTTCCTTTTCCTTCTCAAGAGTTTTTGGTTCTTTCTTACCTTTCTTACGACCTTGACCACGACCTGCTCCACCTCGTCCTGTTAATTTTTTATTTTGTCCTGTAGGTTGATTCATATTTCATAGAATCAAGACTGCTAACACTACTTGGCAGTCTTCTTTGCTTCAGCTTTTTTCTTTTTGTCTTCTTTTTCTTTTGCTTCTTTCTTCTCTGCAGCTTTCAAACTCTTCTCAAGTTCTTTCAACTCAGCTTTCAATTCCTTTACTGTCTTAACTTCATCTGTCTTCTCCTCTTCCACTTCCTTTATGAGCTTATGAGATGCCAGCACACCATCAAGAGCATAATCGTATTGTAATGACTCAGCTTTGGTATGATTAAAAAAAGCTTGCATAACTCCAAGCGCTGCTGCTCGTCCTTCAGACTTGTATGTTTCACAAACTGCAGTTTCTTGCGCTTGTGTCATTCTCAATCCTGTACTCATGATGATGATAGATTAAATTAATATCTTTATTAAACCTCGTTTCTGCATTTTTGGAAAGTGTTTTATTCAACTAGAACACAGTTTCAACTTCATTTGCTTTTATCTGGTAAATTTTAGCCATGTTTAAACACATATTTGCACACTCCTTGTATCCTGTCATATGAAGATTTCTCTTGTATGCTTTCATCATCCAAAGTGCAGTAGACAATTCATTTGCTCTTAAATCAAGATAGTATGATCGATCATATTCAACAACATTACCATTCAGCAGTTGGATAGTTTTTCTCTTCATGTTGCCACTCTTCCTCCAAGAACTTTCCATTACTAAAGACAAGTCTCACATTACCTGTCTTACCAGTACGTCTGTTTGCTTGGATTGAAATATTTACATTGTTAGTAATTTCGACCTGTCCTTTCTTCTTCAGAGTTTTTCTCCACAGGAGCAGGACTGTATCAGCTTCCTGTGCAATGAATGAGCTATCACGAATGTCTTCAACCATCGGCTGTTCTGTCATTCTCGGTTGCTTCATGTGAGCAATTATGAAGATGATAACATTCCATTGCTTTGCCATCCTCTTCAACTCACGCATAGCTTGTCCGATTCTGATATCAAGTCTGTCTGTGTTCATCGGTACAATGAAATGAAGATGGTCTATGAATACAATTCGAGTATCAAACTTTGCTCTGCCTTCAATTATTTTTTTCTCAACCCACTCCAATCTATCTCCTTTCATCACATTCGGAGTCCAGAACAATGGAGGTTCAACATCTCTGTCAATGTACTTCTGCAACAGCTCATCAGCACACTCCTCAAATGGCAACCAAAGAACTCTCTCAGCATCCATCTTCTCCGTGAGATACATACACAATGATGTCTTACCACTCTTAGTAGCAGCAGATATAACAACAAGTTGCTTCTCTCTAAATCCACCAAGGATATCATCCATAGCTTTTATGCCACTCATATAAGATTTCTCTGGTGGAGCATTTTTCATTCTTTCCAGAATGGCTGTACTCGGAACCACTTTGTCCTCACCAGCATAGGTCTTAGCTATCTCTGCTAATCTGTCCAGCTTCTCTTGCTTTCCTGAATCATCAATTGTTTCCACTATCTCATTCTGCAGAGACTGGATGGTTGCTTCAATCGAATCTAGTTCTGAATCGTGCATACTCATTTGGTTAGATATTTTAACACAGTATCAAGAGTTGTTTCTTCTTTAACAAATTCAAATGCTTTCACAATAGCATTTTCAATTGCATCATTATCAAATTTACCCACCTGTGTTGCTGCTCGTAAATGTCTCTTGAGAACAACTTCAGCTTCATTCTTATTTTTTGGATCTGGTGTGCCATACTCCTCACGCTTGCGAATAAGAAAAACTCCAATGACACGAATGTGACGCTTCCCATCTGTGGTGAGCAACTTCAGCCACTCATCTACATCGAACGATTCATCTGGTGAAGAGGAGTCAACCACAGACTCTCGTCTCCTCTTCTTTTTCGTCTTCTTTGAAATTGCAGATTTTTCTGCATTTACGTTAGTAGTAGAGGTAGAGGTAAAGGTAGAGGTAGAGGTAGAGGTAGAGGCCCGAACCCTTACCAAACCCTTACCTAACCCTTTGTTAACCCTTAGATAACCCTTAAAATATTGCTTTACTTGTTCCTTTCCTCCATCTTCATCTAACCAACTCCAGTCCATCCAATCAACGAGATGCTGAGGTGCACTTTTCAATGCATTTTCAACAGCAACACGAACATTTGGTATGCTAAGATCAGACTGTTTGTACTTCAAAAAGTTCTTTATGACGATCCATCCATCATCATATTTGGCCTTTCCATCATCCTCAAATCGTTGTAAAGTTTTGTCTACAAACTCAGCACTGCACTTTGTGTGAGCTGCAATTTTCCATGTCTGTATTTCATAAATGCCACACCATGATGTGTTCTGGTTTTGGAGAAGATATATGAAAATGAGAGTCTCAATTGAGTTGAGTTTTGATATGTAGCTATCATCCCAAATCTTTGTATCAAGTTGTCTTATGGTTGACATATTACTTGACTGTTAATTTTATTTTAGTGTCATCAATCTGCTCTATAAGACCAAGGTCTTTTAGTCTGTTCATCGACTCTTCTATTGTAGGATAGTCAACTCCAAACAAACCACTTTCTTTGTCTATGACACCACAGTCAGATGCAATCGATAATGTTGGTCTAACCACAACCATATCATCATCACACTTAGCTAAAAGTGCAAGATATACAGATTGTACTTCTGCATTTTCTCCAACAATGTATCTGTAGTTTTGTACTGGTTCCTTCATATACTAAAAAACACTGTCCACATCATAGCTGAGAGGAGCACTAATCCTGGGTACAATAAAGACCCACTATGATGTGGACAGTATATTCTAGTAAGAGAGTTTGACATAGTGCTTTCCCATAATCGATATAATTAAACCTCGTATCCTTTAAAAAAGCAACAATGAATAGTTGATAACTTAGTTGATAAGTTGATAACTTAGTAAACAAATAATTTATATGCAATGAAAAGCTCCACGAGTCAAGTGACGAGTGGAGCTAATATGAAATAGGTGTTACATGTTTTTTGCGAGTCGAGCTATATAGTTCTCATCTTCATAAAACTTTCCATCTCTGCTCCTTCTCTCCTCCTCCTCATCTCTGCGACGACATTCAATCATCCATGAATTGTAGCAGTTTCGATCACAAAACCACAGATCAGTTCCAATGCGTGCTAATTTATTATAGTATGGAGTAATTGAACCACAGTATGGACACTGTTTAAAATGAACCATCTCACACCTCCTATTCAAAGAACATCCAGCGACATGCTGGGTGGTGTTAACAACCCACCACAAATTATTAACACCACTCAATCCATCTCTGTCAAATGCACAATTGTTCGTCTCTCTTTTTTACTACATTTTTCAAAAGTGATTCGCAAGTCTTTAACAAACTTTACATTGTCATCAGCAAGGACAATGTCTCTGAGTGGATCCATAATAAACTTTGGAGTGTAGTTGTCCAAATCTACTGTTTTGAGATTGTGGAAGTTTTCAATCCAGACTGCAACTGGTTTTTTGATAAATGGAATATTTGCCTTCATAACACAAACAGACACCATGTTATGCCACTGTTGTTTCAACTTGTTTCTTTCTCGAAAGTGCATTCGAGTCCATGTGTTCAATGATGGATGTACATCAGGAATCTCAATCGTATACTCTTTGTTCTTTACTTGACTTTTTCTAGAATCATTGCTGGATTTACTCATGTTATAATTAGTATTATTCTATTTTCACAGAGTTATCAACTATTTATAGACCTACAGCACTTGCCTTTTACAGGGAATTGGCGCATACTTAGTTTAGGTCAAGAGAAGAGTTGAACAGAATAAAACAATTTCAATTTATAGTATACTTCTTTTTGGCAAATTATCAAAACCATTTATCAACTTATTACCCCATAAGAAAACCATGAATAAGAATACAAAAACATTAAAGAAATTTTATTTTACATTTGGCCTTGGACATAAACATGAGAATGGATTTCATGTCATAGAAGCAGAGAGTCGCAATGAAGCAAGAGATAAGATGTTTGAAAGGTTTGGAACAGAGGGAGCATTCGAATATTCAGAAGAAGAATGGATTAAAAATGTGATGAGTCAACAAGAAGAATATAATTTACACGAGGTAAAATACTCTATCATGACAAACAAATTCGCACCAGTAGGTTGGTTCATCAACAACAAGACTGTAAAACATTATATAGATCTAATTGATATAATTGGAAGGAGTTCTCCATACAAACAATCAATGTTCAAAAAAGAAGTTAGAAATATATTTGAAAAGAGAATGTTTGGAAACTATGATGACCATAGTGAGTACTATGTAACCACAAATGAGCTTGATGAGATTTATAAGAAGTATGACAAGTAACATCATGAATAACGAAGAAAGAATAGAAGACACAGAGGAGTGGCAGGATCAAGCAAAGCAAGCATTGTTGGACATAGGATTGACAGAGGATGAAGCAGAGAGGCAACTTGAAGAATATATAGAGATTTGATAATTATTACAGAACACAAATACTCGTGAATATGAAATACCTCTACAAATCACTACCCAAAGACAAATCACCACACGGACACAAGTTTGTGCTCAATAGGTGGTATCACGAAGATACCATAGCCATCTGTAAAAGCGGCTTCCACGCTTCTGAGAACATCTTAGATGCCATGGAGTATGTAAATGCTGAGTGGCTTGCGCTTGTTGAGGTGAAAGGCGAGTCTGAGATACACAGTGACAAACAGTGTTGGTCAGACATGCGTGTGGTGAAGTTTGTCCGTTGGACCCAAAAAGACTCAATCGCACTTGCCATTTTTGTCGCAGAGCTAGTGTTGGATAAGTACGAAAAGGAATACCCAAAGGACACACGCCCACGGGAAGCTATTGAAGCTGCTAAAGCAGTATTAAGGTCGGATACAGAAAAGAACAGAGAAGTAGCAGAAGCAGCAGCATGGGCAGTAGAAGCAGCAGCATGGGTAGCAGCATGGGCAGCAGCAAAAGCAGCAGCATGGGCAGCAGAAGCAGCAGCATGGGTAGCAGCATGGGCAGCAGCAAAAGCAGCAGAAGCAAAAACAGCATCAAGGGCAGCAGAAGCAGCAGCATGGGTAGCAGCAAAAGCAGCATCAGCAACATCAGCAGCAGCAGCAGCATGGGCAGCGGACTCAGCAAAATTAGCATCGGAGTCAGTAAAGGAAGGTCAAAAAACACTACAACAATGCCATGACTTTGTTATCAACCATAAGAACTTGCGAGTATGAAAAAACTACACGTATACCACGACTAACACACCAAACACATGAAATACCTCTACAAATCACTACCCAAAGATAAGGCACCTCATGGACACAAGTTAGCAAAGTCGGCAGCAGCGACAGCAGCAGCGACAGCAGCAGCGACAGAGGATGCGACGGCGAAGTCGGCGGGGTGGTCGGCGAAGTCGGCGGTGCGAGCGGCGAAGTCGACGGCGTGGGCGACAACAGAGTCAGCAGAGTTTGCAAGGTTAGCCGCACCAGCAGCAGCAAGGATATCCTCAGCGTTAGCGTGGTCGAAAGTAAGATTAGCAGCAGTAGCAGCAAGTGAAAAAATGCTACAACAATGCCATGACTTTGTTATCAACCGTAAGAACTTGCGAGTATGAAAGAGACATACACAAGCATAGAGACGAGTAAGTTAATGAACGAAGCTCGTTCTGTGGAGACGGGGATATGGCATTGGGTAGACATTTGTGGGAAGCCCACGTATACAGGCGTTGATAGACAAAGAAATGTTAGAAGCATGAACGACTGGGAAACAATACCAGCCCACAACCTCGCCACAGCCATGCAATGGCTAGAAGAGTATGGGAAGAAGGTGGGGTGGAATACAAAAATTGCAGATGACTGTTGCCAGGTGTGTGGTGAGCCACTCGAAATATCAGAGTCGATGTTTCGCATGCATGGGTCTTTGGGTCCTTGTCCAAAACCACCGATAACCAGTAAAGATACAAATGTAGTACAACAAGCTCTCCTAGACGCCTACCTCGCAGGCAACTACAACATGGCATCCAAAGAAGTATCAGAGTTTATTAGAAGCGTAATAAAATAGAGATATGAACTATATACAAGAAGTACAAGAGTTGTTGGAGAAGGAGCTGAAAATGCGAGGGACACCTTATGAGGGATTGTTAGAAACCTATGGTCTCTTGGTGCTCACGGTGGGAGAAGATTGTACAAATGAGCATATACACAATGCTTGGTCGACGTGTCAGAACAAAACTGACCCGGAACACCGTTCACTGACGTGGTTTGACTATCTGACCAAAGAAGTGCAAGACCTTGATGAACCATACCGACAGGCAGTTGTAAAAGTTGCAAAGATGATACATGAAAACATCCCTGCTCGGCATGCTGAGGAGAAGTAGAATTATTCAACACTTACCATGAAGCACCAACACAAATGGTTTAAAAATAGAATAGGAAAGTTTGTCTTCCGAGACAAGCTACTGTGTAACTGTAAGACTTGTAACGAAGCATGGCACAACGGAGTGAAGATACTCGATGAACACCACGCTGATTATTTGCATATGGTACAGCATGATTTGGATATAAATTATAGAGATTAAAGTATTTATCAACAATAAGAGAAAAGAAATAATATGACAACACTTGAACACAAAATCCTAGAGAAGATAACAGTATACCAATTGGATGGCTCATTTTACCCAATAATGTGGTCAGCGAGGCTAATAGCAGATGAGTTTGATATAAGTTTATATATGGCTCGAAAGTGTATGCGTTCATTAAGACAAAAAGGCTATATAGAGCAAACAACATTCAATCCCCTGTGGTTGCTCGTACGAGTACGGACACGAATGTGAGCCGTACCCACCAATTCATGGAAGTGTTGCTACAGAAAAGTCAAAAAAAATGTTCGCTACAGAGATAAAAGAACACGAAGACTATGAGTGTGCTCTAATGGAAAAATATTTTGGTTAAAGTTCATTAAAAACCTAACCACATAAACATATGAATGAAGAAAAAACAATAAAACAACTATCTTACACAGACGATCACGGAATGACATGCACCTACTCTGTTGGTAAGGATGATGTTGTCAAAATAGTGGAGAATCGTGCGAGGGGCGAAGGTGACAAGTGGTACTATGACATTGAAAGAGAGTCATATGAGGGAGGAAAAGAAACAATAAGACGATTCAGCTTTGATGAGGTTATTTTTTACACATAATATGACTAAAGAAAACACAAGTATAGAGAAAGCGTTTGAGCGAGATTTCTCATTCGAGGGGAACAACGACCCAGAAGATACGCCAAAAATGCTGTTCGTCATCCATGATGACGGCACAAAAAGTATTGCAAGACCAGAGTATGTGATTGCGTTTGCCAGACAGTGTTACTTCAATGGGTATGAAGATGGGCAGTTAGAAAAGCCCGAAGTACTACCATCGGAGAAAGTAATAAGGCCATGACTAAAAAAACAGACCAAGATGAAGATTTGTACATTGAGTTTGATGAATTTCTCTACAAAGAATATAAAGCAACAGTGAAAGATGTTCTAGAAAATGATGAAAACCAACTTTGTGTTATAGTTAAAAATGAGTATGGTTTTGAAGAAGTAGTATTACCAGATAAGTATCAATCAATCGACCTATGAAAAGAAGTAGAATGTACAGAGAGTTGCAAATACATAGATGGAATAGATTTATTATTAATATTATAAAGTATGTCATCTATGGATAGTATAATTGAAAGTGTAACAGATAATAAGTCTGAGAAATTCCTTTGGAAATACAGTTCTACAGAATCAGAGAGCATTATGGATGAAATAGAAGAGTTCTCTGAACAAGAAGCTGAAAGATTTGCATGTGATTACTCAAGTGATCCAGACATAAAAGAACAACACAAGCAAACATTCAAAGGAGCATTACAAGACAAAATTAATAGCAAATTGCATGAACAAACCATCAACAAAAAATAAAACAACTAAGAAAGAATCTCCAGCAGGTCTTAACCAGAAGTTTAAAGGAAAGGATGGTAAACTGCATACATTGAAAAGTGTATTGAAAGATGGTGACTGGTGGGAGACTAATGGTAGGAATAAGATGACAATGCTCACTCACGATGCAGTGAAGCGCATTGCTAATAAAGCAGGGTTTGTGGTGGTTGATTATTCAGTACTAACACAGCCAACAATATACAATAACATGGAATGTGTGATTATGGTTGAGATACAAGATAAGGATGGTAACAAGCTTGAACCAGAGTTAGGAGAAGCAAATAGGAACAACTTAGGTAGAATGGGCAATCGTAATCCCATGAACATGACACAGAAGCGTGCATATGACAGAACAGTATTATTCAATTTAGGTATAACAGGTATATTGTCTGATGAAGAGATTCCTAAAGATGATGAAACTAGAGAAAAAACTATGGAGAATCTAACACATGAAGAACGACAAAAGATAGCACCATTGATTAGTCAGTTGATGCTTGCTAAAACAAAAATAAACCTAGCATACTTTGATAAAGCAATGCCAGAGAACAAGAAGAAGATGGAGTTAAATGAAGAGCAAGTTGAGTACATCAAGAAGCTGTATATGAAAAGATTAGTAGAGATTGGAAAGAATCCTAAATGGAGCAAATAAATATGGCTAGACCAAATGACAAACTACCAGTCAATAAAGAGATAGGACTAAACAGGATAACACCAAGTATGTTGATGACATACAATGAATGTCCAAAGCTATTCTACTACAGAGACTGGTTGGGAATAAAGTTTCCACAGGATATGCGACACATGAATTTCGGTACCAGTATTCATGAAGCACTTGACAACATTTATTCACAGTATGATAATAACTTTGGAGGTGGATGGGATGGTGCAGACTTCAATAAGACAGTAGAAACATTCAAGCGTATGTGGAAGAAATATCTGATAAGCAAAGAAGAGTTTGAACGATTTGCAGTTACAAAGAAAGGATTTGAATCTGGATGTAAAAATGCAAATGATTTGTGGAAAATGATGTATGATGATGGACTGCTTATGCTGAAAGACTACTGGAATGAGAAAGAAATACTATTGACAGATTATGGCATTGATATGGAAGACACAGAGATACCAGTGAAGATGATGATGAACAATCCTACCAATCCAGAAGAGAGTCATCCAATCCCAATTAGTATGAGGATAGATGGTAGGACGAAAGATAACGTCACAGTGGAGTTCAAGACTTCAGGTGGCAGGTACAATGAAGAGGAAACCAGACAAAAGCTACAAGGTCGATCGTATGCTTTCGAAGGTTATCAGAATTATCAGCATAAGAATCCAAGAGTGGTGTATATCATCCTCTTAAAGAATCGTAAGAAAGATAGTCGTGTCCAAGTAATTGACTTAAAATATGATGAGTCAGACATGGAGATGTACTATAATGAAGTTGGTGTAATCTTGCAGAAGATTGCAAACAGAGAGTTTGAAGCTCCATTAAAAGATCATAAACCATACTGTCAGTGTGGTGAATATGAAAGAATGTTAAAAGTATAGTAACCATGGATGAAAAAGTAAAACAAGTTGGTTCTACAATGACAGAGCCACAGAATAAAAAAGAAGTTCCACGAGCAATGAGTTATGTTGATAAAAGAATAGATGCTCTGTTTGAGATAACAGAAAAGATGGAATCTCAATTGGCAATGGTGCTGTCTCCGAGCAAACCAAAAGAAGCAACTAGCAATGACAGAGAAGGATTCAATTCTGAAGCTGCTAATGTTATCATGGGCAAAGCTGAGAAGTTAGAGATTATCTCAAGTAGATTATCTGACATTATAGATCGATTAGAAGTATAAACAATAACCAAATAATAATATGGATTCAGCAAAAGAATTTGCAAGGAATTATGCAGAAACAAGCGGTAAACGACCATTTATGAGCTTTGGAGATATGCAACCTCACACAGTAAAGCTCATTAGTGATGAACGAGCAGAAATTGATGATGCAAACAATCCAGGAGAGAAAGTGCAAGGAGTACGATTTGTTGTACAAGCAGATGGTATCGATCAGGAGTTCTTTACAGGTTCAATTGGTCTTATCCAGAAGCTTGCAAGCTGCAATGTAGGTGATGTTGTGACAATCAAACAAGTAAAGGGTAAGAATGCTAAAGGAGCATTTCGCACCAGCTATGAAGTCAAGCGTGGTGAAGATGGTGGAGAAGTTAAGACTGAGAGTGAGCAGATGGCTGCTGACCCAGAAGCTCCTGCAAAACCTAATTGGTAAACATGCAAACGCTTGAGAACAGAATGTGCCAAATACTCGCTCTGAAGATAAAAGAGTATGCAATGGAAACTCGACAGAGTGAGTATGAGGTAGACCAAATGCTCAAGAAGAGATTGCACTATAGCAAAAAGAGTGAAGCAAATTACAAGACTCTTGGGAGAGCACTTGAATTGATAGATGAAATGATGTATGATGACAAGAAATAAATTTAGTGAAAAATATGCTGATAAAGGTGGAGTGGGAATGCTGCTTCAGATGATAAATGGTTGTCGTCGTCGTACTGAAATATCAGCATACTTTGGAGTAACTGAAGATAGGATTCGACAATGGTGTGATGATATGGGATTACAACGACCAAACTACCACAAATGTATGACTGTAAAAGAAATGGTAGAAGTATACAATGATGATGGAATGGATGAAGTAGAACGAATCTTCAAAAACAGCAGATGGTATGAAGATGGATTAGAGGAGATAAAAGCACAACATGATACTAACTGATAGAGATATAAAACTTGCACTGGAGCATCAGGAGATTAACATTGAAGGAGTGAAAGATCCATATATAGGACCTGCATCAGTTGACTTGCATCTTGATAATAGAGCAAGATATAGTTACTCTCATACTGCTGAGAAAATTGACACAAGCATAGACAATGACCATCTATTTGGAACAGATGATGGATGGGAGAAATTGATGCTGCTACCAGGAGCATTCTATATCTTGAGCACTATAGAAGTAATTGGATTGAACAGCCAGCATGCAGGATTTGTACATGGAAGAAGTTCATTAGCACGATTAGGATTGAACATCCATATGGCTGGTTTTGTAGATCCAGGATTCAAAGGAAACATAACATTAGAAGTTACTAACTTTACGAATCTACCGATTGTACTGCACAAAGGAATGCGTATTGGACAGATTGTGTTCATGAAAGCTATGACACCAGCAGCTATGCCATATAATCTTAAGTATGATTCTAAGTACCATGGACAGTCAGGACCAACACTAAGCAGAATTGAACATGACTCATAAAACAATAGAAATTGAAACTGCAGTGCTTGGAGCTGGAATTGGAGGACTTGGAGCTGCTTGGTGGTTAAAACAGCTAGGAATGGAGAACTTTGCAGTGTTTGATAGTTCTCCAAAGTTTACAAGCAACTTGCACAATGGTGTTCACTATCTTCACAGTTTGCCAAATTTACCATCATTGCCACTTACAATAAAAGAAGTAACATTGACAGATGGAGTTCTAAGGAAATTTGGAGACGCTAACACTGCAGAAATAGCAGATACTCCAAGTTTGCAAGATTCACTGAAGTATAGTAAGAAAGTAAGAGAGATACAACATCCAAGTTCAATCATGAGTGTCGGTAAGAGAAAAAATGTATATCTGCCACAAAGCAATAACATGAATGATTTAACAAAGACATTGTATGATGGAGTTGGAGAACACATGTTTATGTTTGATTGTTTAGTAACTGAAATAAACAGAAAGAATAAAATCATAACAATTAACAAAAATGGCAAAGATATATATATTCATTACAAGAATGTTATATCTACATTACCACTAAATATTGTATATCCATATTCAAAACTAACGTCTGTTCCAGTCTACATTACAAATTGTAAAGTTGATGGCATAGTTCCAAACTGGCTGATAAATCTGTATGTTCCTAATAGTAATACTAGTATATATCGTGTGTCTATTCTGAACAACATTGCATCATTTGAGTCAGTTAGAGAATTAAACAGTGATGAGATACATGCTATAAAGCGTCAGTTTGCAATGTTTTCTATTGAAACAGAAGGAGTGAAAACATTTGTTTGGAACACAGGAAAGGTATTGAGTATTAGTAGAGATGAGAGATACAATATTGTTAGTGAATTGATGCATTCTGGTTGGTATCAGATAGGTAGATTTGGTTTGTGGAATAGAAAGCTGTTGATGGATAGCACTATACGACAAGCTGAAGAAGTTGTGCGATGGCTAAATGGAAAAAATAAAACCTATAAGAGTACATTATTAGACGTATTAAGTAAATAACATGGATGGAATAAACACAAAACTAGAAAAACAAGCAAGTTTTGGACAAGCAAGTTTTGGAATTGGTGATAGAATAGATCCATCAGCACAATCAATGAGTTTGAACAACAAACCAGATGCACTAGAGGTTGATGAGTTCAAGAAAGTATTGCGAGAGATTATTGAGCTGAAGCAGAGTAAGAGTGGAGACTATGCTGGGAGCTGGAGAGCACTTGGCATGAAAGGATTGCTGTATCAAATTGCACGTAAGTTTACTCGCATTTGGATTAACAAAGATAAAGAAAACTTAAACAATGAGACATTTAGAGATTCTTTGGTAGACTTGGCAGTATACTCAATCATGTGCATTCAGCTGATTGATGATGGAGATACAAGTGATAAGATAGATATAATTCTTAAAAATGAGTATGGCAAATAAAGAAGCACACAAAGAATATATAGAGGCAGAAGAAGTAGAGTTCTTGGGAGAACCAGTAGGACATAACTTTGAAGAACCAAAGCATCAAGTTGCAGGATATGAAAGTATCAGTGTCAAGCTGCTGTCTAGCAGTGATTACTGGGAGTGGGTAAAAGCTGCATACTATGCCAGCTTGGTGACTTGGGATACCACTCCACAATTGCCTGTGAGTAAAGCAATGGATGAAGATGCAATTAATCTTGAGGAGAGATTGCTATACATGTTGAGCAAGCGACCGATTAGTGTTGCACTTGAAGGAGCAGTGTTCACATTCAAGCTCACAGGTATTCCACGAGCAATGACTCATCAGATTGTGAGACATCGACAGATGAGTTTTGGTCAACAGAGTTATCGAGTGAGTAGCTGTTACAGCGATCCTGTTAGAATACCTGTGTCTTTGTTAGAAAGAACAGAGGAAGGATCTGATGAAATGATAAAGAAGTACATCAAAACAGTGAAGGATATGAGGAAGGTGTACAAAGAATTGATTGAGTTTGGTATTCCAATGGAACAAGCACGAGCAATTATGCCAATGGGAACATGTACAAAGATTGCAGTGACAATGCGACTGAGAGATATGATTGAGTACTTCAAAGGTCGAACAAGTGGTATCGCACAAGATGAACATACATACATCGTTTGTCTGATGGCTAGAGAAATGAAAGAGAATCAACCAGAGTTCTTTAAGTTTATTATTAGTAAAGTTACAGATTTGGAAGAAATAATGGAAGATTATGGTGTGTAATTATTAGTAAAAGCAGAGTCGTTCTCTGCTTGGAGAGTAGATCTTTGAAGATGTTGGTGGTTTTAGGTATAAGAGTTTGTTGGTTTTCGTTCTCTTGTATCACCTGTGGGAACAGGCAAGTAACCCCACCAGCTAATATAAAGGATCCTGTCTACTCTCCAAGCAGGAAATGACCTGCTAATTAACAGGAGGATAACATGATACTATCAAGTCACATGGATTCAAGTTTAGTAGACCAGAAGCAAACTTTGTCTTTGATGTCAGCTATCTTGTCAATCCTTGGAGAGATCCAGAAGTTCGAGCTGGTAGAAAAACTGCTGAAGAGTGTATGAATGAACAGGAAGGATTTAGAGCAATTGTAGATGCAATCGCTAATGTGGTTATTCAGTACCACAAGCTATTTCCAGAGGAAAACTACCAAGTGGCAATCTGTTGTTCTGCTGGTGAGTATCGTTCTCCAGCCACAGCACGAGCAGTTGGAAAGATTCTTGCACAACATCACATCGAGCATGTCCTCAATGTTGATGGTGAGAGGACGATGTAGTTCTTTTTTTGGCTGGGGAGTGTTTAAATCTCCCCATGCCAAATTCTTAATATCAAAATATGAAAGACAAAATAAAAAGATGGATAATATACAAGTTAGGAGGGATGGTTGTTACAGACCTACCTATAGATTTATCAATTGAATTAATGAGAAGACAAACAGAAGCAACATGCAGCAAACATTGCATTGAAGTTCTGAAAAATGGATTTAAGACAGACTAAACAAATTCTTGATATGAAAAATATACAACTTACAGAATTGCAAAAAAATCACTTGCCAACAGTTGATTGGTTAATAGACGACGCTCGTGCACAAGGGAAAAGCACTCTTATGGCTGTTGCATTTATAAGAAAAGCTCTTAAGAATCCAGGAAGGATGATATATGTGTTTGACCATTATGGTGGTGAAATGGGGAAAAGACATCTAATGAATATTCTAAGGCAAATTGTTGAAAGTGATGAGGAGCTGAAGCACCATACCAAGTTCACTAAAGATGGAATAATAATAGGATGATTATATGGACAAATTCATTAATCTTCATATCCACACAACCTACTCATTTAAAGATGGCTATGGTCATCCTCATGAGTTTGTTGAGCGAGCCAAAGAACTTGGACAACCAGCCATAGCAATAACTGATACTCATAATATAAGTGGTCACTATAAGTGGTACAAAGCATGTAAAGAAGCTGGCATCAAACCGATCTTGGGTGTTACTTTGCTTGTGTCAGATGATCTGAACCATATTCGTGACAGAGGATATGATGAGATAATACTATTGCCAGTAAGCAAAACAGGATACCATAACTTAACAAAGATTGTATCAGAAGCATGGTTGTCTGAGAAACCAGATTTCAAAATTGATAGACCTGTAACGACATATAACTTTGTATCTGAAAACAACAAGGATATTGTTGTACTATTTGGATATAATTCAAGAATAGGAAAAGCAATACATACTAGAGATCCTGATAAAGCATTTCATCTAGCTCAAAGAATAAAAGAATGGAAGCATGTCTATTTAGAAATACAACCATGGCAGACCAGCCAACAAAAAAGAATGTTACAGCAAATGATTGACTTGTCAAAAAGAACAGGAGTACCACTAGTTGCAACCAACAATGCTCATTATCCTGTGAAGGGACAATCAGACATACATGACATACTTCTGTGTATCAACCAAGGAGTGAGTATAAATGATCCAGAACGAAAAAGAATAGAACGTAATGATATGCATCTAAAGTCAAGAGATGAGATGATGAAAGACATGCCACAAGAGGCACTGGATAATACTCTGAAGATTGCAGACATGGTTGACTTTGAGTTTCCAAAAGCAAGTGCTATTCGTTTCCAGATACCTGATGAGGATAAAATACCACTCTTCAAGAAGAAGTGTTATGATGGGATGAAGAAGAGGAGGCTGGATATCTATCCAGAGTACAGAGATCGTCTTGAGTACGAGATGGATATCATAATAAAGAAAGACTTTGTTGATTACTTTTTAGTTATTGAGGATATTGTTGTATGGTCAAAAAAGAATGGTATTCTGGTAGGACCAGCCAGAGGAAGTGCTGCTGGAAGTCTAGTAAGTTACTGTATGGGTATCACAGAAGTAGATCCACTTAAATATGGTTTGATATTTGAAAGATTTATTGACATCAATCGTGAGGACATGCCAGACATCGATTTAGACTTTCAAGATGATAGACGTATTGAAGTGAAGAAGTATATTGAGAATAAGTATGGATTAGATAAAGTTGGAAGTCTTCCTGTGTTCTTGACATGGCATGGTAAGATGGCATTGGATGATATTCGGAAAGTGTTTGACATACCCCATAATGTTATTGATAAATTGAAACCACTTATAATCGAAAGATCTGGAGGTGACTCACGAGCATCATTCACCATCATGGATACTTTTGAGAATCCAAACTTTGAGTTTCCAAGACAAGCGATAAAGGATTATCCAAAGCTGAAGTATGCTGCTGCTCTTGAAGGATACATCAGGCAAATGGGCAGACATGCTGCTGGAGTGGTTGTTGCCAACGAGCCTGTGAGTAACTTTGGAACATTATATAAAATCTCAGAACAGCAGTCTTTAAGTCTCGACTATAAGGATGCTAGCTCTATTGGTCTGTTAAAGCTCGACCTATTAGGATTGAGTAATTTGACCATTATACAAAAGACCTTGAAGCTCATTAAAAGTCGTACTGGTAAAGATATTGATATTTATAGTCTGATAATGGATGATCCATTGGTTTACCAGAACTTTAGGATGGGCAAGCTCTTTGGAGTATTCCAATTCACAGGACAAGCAGTGAACCAGGTATGTCGTCAAATACAGCCAACAGACTTTGAGAGCTTGTCTGCTATTTCAGCTTTAGCACGTCCAGGACCATTAAACTCTGGCTCAACAACCATTTACATCAAACGACGTAACAACAAGGAAGCAGTTAGTTATCCTCATGAGGCAATGAAAGAGTACACTAAAGAGACATATGGAATTGTGGTGTATCAAGAGCAAGTTATGAAGACAATGCGTGAGATTGGTAAAATGAGCTGGAAAGCAACTGCAGAGATTCGTAAACTCATTAGTCGTAGCCAAGGTGTGGAGAAATTCAATACATTCAAAGAACAGTTTGCAATAGGTGCCAGAGACAATGGAATGAATGAAAAAGAGATTGATACAATGTGGGACTCAATTTGTACTTTTGGTAGCTGGGCATTCAACAAGTCACACTCTGTAAGTTATACAATCATCAGCTATCAAACTATGTGGCTGAAAGTGCATTATCCTATGGAGTTCTACTCAGCTTTGCTTCAGCAAAAAAAGAAGGATAGTGACATAAAAAAGATTCTTAAAGAGTACAAGAGAGAAGGATATAAATTGCTTCCAGTAGACATCAATAAAAGCAAGATATCATTCAGTATTGATAACAATGCATTAAGAATAGGATTCAAAGATATCCATCATATTGGTGAGAGCATATCAAAAGCTCTTGTGAAGACCCAACCATACACTTCAGTAAAAGACATAAAAGAAAAAGTTCCAAGAGTATCTGGAGTGTTGAAATATCTTAGCACACTTGGAGCATTTGATGGCATTGAAAATTTAGGAGAGCCAACACTATTTGGACCAGGAGAGTTGCTGGTTCCAAAATTAAAACTAACATTTTCAGAGAGATACAAGTTGTGCCCATGGGATGTTGAATTTGGAATTGAAGAGAAGTGGATGCCATTTATAAAAGAAGATGATAACTTATGGAATATACAGATAACTCCAATTGAGGAGCTTGATACTGAAGCAGGAATAAGAGAAGCTATCAATTTGATCGGAGTTGTTTCCGAGGTAAACTTAAAGAATAAAGTTGAAGAAGCTCAGAGCAAGGGAAATGAGTTTAAAATAGTAGAAGGAGTAAACTACGATTTCTGTAACTTAACTCTTGAAGACGATTCAGACTTTATTACAGTACGAGTAGCAAATGATGTATTTCCATTTTACAAGAATGCTATATTCTCAGACAAGAAAGAAGAGGATGCATTGCTCATACAAGGATTCATGGGAAGTGGCATAAGAATGTTTTTTGCCAACAAGATCATATCCTTAAGACAGTATAAGGATATGAGTTTGGAGGAAAGGTCGATACTATTAAAAGATGTTAGCAGATCTGCTAACAGAATTAAATCACAACGATATGGGAAACGTAAACTACAAACTAAGTAAAGGACTACACAAAGCAGTAAAAGCATTTGTGTACTTTGGACTACCATTCTTGGTAACATCATTTATCAGTCAGGTGCCTGATATTGCTAATCTTACAATTGGTAGTGTACTGGTATTATTAGCCAACTATATCAAAACAAAAATGCCAGATAGTACACTTGGCAAGATTGTGTAGTGGCAAGAGCATCTGTCTGCTGTCAGGTGCTCTCGTGACTAGATGATTGCAAAAAATCGTACTTTCATCCCTCCTCTTAGCTGGTAGTATTCAATAAAATGATTCAAGTTCCATACATTGTCCCACATTCCTGTATATGAGTTGTTGCTATACACATGTCCTCCAACAAAGATTCCTGTGTGTCCATTAAGTATATTAGGATCTTTTGGAGTTTTCCCTTTCCATGTGCCTGTTGCAGCTATAACAACAACTCCATCTTTTATTATAGACTTATCAATTTCGATAAATCTATTGTGCTTATTCATGTATCGTAAACCATCAAGTGTAAATGTGAACACTGGGGTTAAATTAGGATCAACCATTCGCAGCAATCTTGTTACACTCTCCTCACAGCCATATTCATCTGGAGCTAATAAAGACATATCAGCTCCTTTGACTAGCTGTGCATAGATGGCTACTCTTTTCATGACATGATATCTATTGAGAAAAAATCTTAGCCATCTTGGAATTGGATAAAAACCTGAAGCTCCTAATTTCGTCTTTCTTTTACTGAGTATAAAATTTAGTATTTGTATCATCATACTTCTATTCCTTTAGTTAACCACTTAGTAATTTCAAATCCATTCAATTCAAATGATCCATCATCGCTAACACCATTAACAGAGAATCGTATTTTCTTTCCTTCAAGTTCTAGGTCAGAGAATGTGGTTGTTTCCTTTTCAAGAGAACCTATCGGTAATGGATCATCTTGGTTATCTGGTCTGTAGAATATGTCTGCACCAGGATTGCCAGAGTGTAATGCTGATAGCTGATTGATTATTTTAGTATCTGATCTTAATCCTGTAAATGTGTATGGTGGTGTCTCAAGAGTATAATTTATTGCAACTGTGTTATCAGTTGTTCCTGTATTTAGTTTGTATACTTTGCCACTAGTATCTC
>Ga0114931_10000556_pt1 | contig 45213 bp, 47 predicted proteins | sample 2SBtaG_FD_89579 | JGI IMG/M metagenome (GOLD analysis project Ga0114931, IMG submission 89579) | Deep subsurface microbial communities from Kolumbo volcano to uncover new lineages of life (NeLLi) - 2SBTROV14_V59a metaG | ecosystem: Environmental > Aquatic > Marine > Volcanic | place: Kolumbo... | reverse complement strand
CCAAAGACCCCGGCAAACCCTTGACCAATGAAGATATTGCGCACCAACGCACGGATTCAGGGATCTGGGGTGTGTGCGGCCCCGGTCTCACGGATGTAAGCTTATTTCCACTTTGTCAGATGATACTGGGCCTGGCTTACACGCGGAGTTTGTGATCTGGCGTAGAAACATGTCTGGCATGGGATATCTCCTCACCCTGTTGCCGCACGGATTCGGCCTGGGCAGCGGGCTGCTGCCCGCGATGGCGTTGCACGTCATCAGGCATTTCCATGCGCTCCGCGTCAAAACACTTCATACGCTGCCCACGGATGCGCTGCCTGGCATCTTGCGGCGGCTATCTCTCTTTACCCGCAAGCCGGCATTTCGTACTATCACCGGCTCTGCTGCCGTGGCCTTGGACCCGCCTTATTCCTGAAATCATGTGGTGCAACACCCACTCATGAGGGCATTGTCACCATGGATCCCCACTGGCCCCTGCAGGGCCTCTCACACCGGAGTTAAGCATACATGAGCGAAACCAAGCATTGCCGCCTGTTGATCCTGGGTTCAGGCCCGGCAGGCTATACCGCCGCGGTCTACGCGGCCCGAGCCAACCTGGAACCGGTGCTGGTGACCGGCATGGAACAGGGCGGCCAGTTGATGACCACCACCGACGTGGACAACTGGCCCGGTGATTTCGAGGGGGTGCAGGGTCCGGACCTGATGGAACGCATGCGCAAGCACGCAGAGCGCTTCCACACCCAGATCGTCTTCGACCACATCAGCAAGGCCGACCTGAGTCAGCGTCCCTTCACCCTGACCGGTGATCAGTTCGTCTATACCTGCGACGCCCTGATCATCTGTACCGGCGCCTCGGCGCGCTACCTGGGGCTCGATTCCGAGCAGGCCTACCGCGGCCGGGGCGTCTCCGCCTGCGCCACCTGCGACGGCTTCTTCTACAAGAATCAGAAGGTAGCGGTCATCGGTGGCGGCAACACCGCCGTGGAAGAGGCCCTCTACCTCTCCAACATCGCCTCCGAGGTGGTGTTGGTGCACCGGAGGGAGCAATTCCGTTCGGAGAAGATCCTCACCGACAAGCTGAGAAAGCGGGCCGCCGAGGGCAACATCACCCTGGAGTTGAACTATATCCTCGACGAGGTGCTTGGAGACCAGTCCGGGGTCACCGGCATTCGCATCAAGAACGTCAAGGATGAGAGCACCAAGGAGATCGAACTGATGGGGGTCTTCATCGCCATCGGCCACAGCCCGAACACCGGTCTCTTCGAGGGCCAGCTGGAGATGCGCAAAGGCTATCTGCAGGTCCAGGGTGGGCTCGAGGGGAACGCCACCGAGACCTCCCTGCCCGGGGTGTTCGCGGCGGGCGACGTGATGGATCACGTCTATCGCCAGGCCATCACCTCCGCCGGCACCGGCTGCCAGGCCGGACTGGACGCGGAACGATTCCTGGACGCCCTCGCCTCGCAGGAGGGTTAGGCCCCCACCGGCGGGTCCCTGGTGTCCGGGCGTGCAAGCTACTCCTCGGCCATCTCACTCAGCACGAATGCGCACAGCAAAACCTGCTGAAACCTGTTCATGGCACTGAACTGGATGCCGTGGACATACCCCTGTGGGCCCTGGGCCTCTCTAGATTCGCGGATGCTGCGGATATTCCCCAGCAACTGTAACTGGTCCTCGCCTCCACAGACCTTCAAAGAGAGGTGGAGTTGCACCATCTCGCCGGTGGCGCCAAGCCGCTCGGGCACCACCAGCTTGGCCCCAGTGCTGCTGAGGTCCATGACTAACGCCTGGTGTTCCAGCGGCTGGTCTTGCTGGTGAACCCGCTGTACGGTCGCCTGCAGGCGAGTAGTCACCCTGGGGGCATTGCGTACCACCGCGCTCTCCACATCTTGTGGATAGGCCAGGTGCAGGTGGGGATAGGGCCTGGACGAGGCGTTCAGTACCCGTGCCACGAAACCGAAGATATTACTCCCCTGCAGCAGCCGCACGGTAAAGGCCTGCCCTTCCCGCACCAGGATCGGCTTACCCTGTTTTCTCGGGGTGGTGATGATGAGGCTCTGTTCCGGCAGATAGCCGATCAATTTCACCGCAAAGCGTTCCGGATTGTCGTTGGGCGGTGCATACTGCAACTGCAGCACATCGCCGATGGAAAGATGTTTTACCGCGTTCGACAAGGGTCTCTCCCCTCTTCTATTATCTACTGTTTGGGTCAGTCGGGCAGGTGGATCGGTATCAGGCCGCAGTTGCAATGGTAACTTGCTATCATATCCTACTATTCCCTGTATGAGCAGTCGCCCGCGCATGGCCCACAGATGATTTTCAGGCTCAGCGAAGACCCCTATTCTCCCTTTCCGGATGTTTCGTTGGCGGAGTTCGAACCGAACGGTCTGCTGGCGGTGGGGGGGGACCTCTCACCGATGCGCCTGGTCAGCGCCTATCGGCAGGGTATCTTCCCCTGGTACAGTGAGCAGGAGCCGATCCTCTGGTGGTCGCCCGACCCCAGGACCGTGCTCTTTCCAGATCATCTCAAGATCTCCCGTAGCCTGCGCAAGACCCTCCGCAAGGGACTTTTTCAGGTCTCCATGGACCAGGGGTTCCAGCAGGTCATCGAGGCCTGTGCGGCCCCTCGCAGGGATTCGCCCGGCACCTGGCTGACCCGGGAGATGATCCTTGCCTACCGGCAGCTCCACGAGTTGGGCCTGGCCCATTCGGTGGAGGTGTGGCAAGAGGGACGGCTGGTCGGTGGGCTCTATGGGGTCGCAATCGGCGGAGTCTTCTTCGGCGAATCCATGTTCAGCCGAGTATCGGACGCATCCAAGGTCGCACTGGTCCACCTCTGCGAACAACTGCTGGCCTGGGGCTTCCGCATGGTCGACTGCCAAGTCTATACCCAGCATCTGGTCAGCCTGGGTGCGGATGAGATCCCCCGTGAGGCCTTTTGCCGCCATCTCGATGACTGGTGTAAGCTTCCCGGCAGGCCAGGCCCCTGGAGTTGCGCCGATCCGGCCAGCCCTGCCGCAAACCATGAATAACCACGACGACTTCGACAAAAGCTCAGCCTACGCCCTCTATGTCAGCCAGGAGCACAGCTGCTCCTATCTGCAGGAGACGATGGCGCGAACCCTGTTTCTCGATCCGGCGGCCAAGGTGGATGCCGACCTCTATCAACAGCTGATCGACCGGGGCTTCCGCCGTAGCGGGGGTTACCTCTATCAGCCCGCCTGTGCCCAATGCGAGGCATGCGTCTCCCTGCGCCTCCCGGCCGGGGAGTTCCAACCCGATCGCAGCCAGCGCAGAAACTGGCGGAGGAACCGGCAGCGGATCAGCGTGATCCCCAGGCCGGCGCAATACCAGCCAGAACATTTCGACCTCTACTGCAGATACCAGGCCGACCGCCATGCGGACGGCGCCATGGCCTGCAGCGATCCACGGCAGTATATGGGCTTTCTCACTTGTGACTGGGCCGACACCCGCTTCTTCGAGTTTCGTCGGGAGGGGGAACTGCTCGCGGTGGCCGTCACCGACCTGCTACCCAGGGGCCTCTCTTCCATCTATACCTTCTTCGATCCGGCCAGTGGCCGTGACGGCCTGGGCGTCTTCGCCCTGTTGTGGCAGATCCACCACGCCGCTGAGCTGGGTAAACCCTGGGTCTATCCCGGCTTCTGGATCGCCGGTTCGGCGAAGATGAGCTACAAGTCACGCTATCGCCCGTTGGAGGCCTGGACCGGCCAGACCTGGCGCAGGTTCGGTACCCACGAACCCTTGGTGGGTGAAGTCTGACAACGGCCGTTCGGCGGCACTCGGCCCGGCAGGGAACGATCCCGAAAATTCCCATTGCGATCGCCGGGCCTGTGTTATACTCCCGCCCCTGAAAAATCCAGCGTACGGGAGAGAAGATGGCGAAAGAAGACTTTATCGAGATGGAGGGTACCGTGGTGGAGACCCTGCCTAATACCATGTTCCGGGTGGAACTGGAGAATGGGCATGTGGTGACCGCGCACATCTCCGGCAAGATGCGCAAGCACTACATCCGCATCCTCACCGGCGACAAGGTAACCGTGCAACTCACCCCCTACGATCTGAGCAAGGGCCGAATCACCTACCGCGCACGCTGAACCCGGCGCTTCAGTGACCCGCCGGCATCTTTCCCCTCAGTGGACCGATTCTGAGAGGATATCGAAGCTCAGTCCGTCATCCACCACATCCACGGTCACCGTTCCACCACCGGCCAGACGGCCGAACAGCAACTCTTCTGCCAGCGGCTTCTTGATCTCCTCCTGGATCACCCGCGCCATGGGGCGCGCGCCCATCTTGGGGTCGTAGCCCTTCTCCGCCAGCCAGACCCGGGCCTCCTCCCCCACCACCAGGTGGACCCCCTTGTCCTGCAGCTGACCCTCCAGCTCGAAGATGAACTTGTCGACCACCTTGGCGATATGCTCCTGGGAGAGCCCGGAGAACTGGATGATGGCATCCAGTCGGTTGCGGAATTCCGGAGTGAACATCTTCTTGATCACCTCCATGCCGTCGCTGCTGTGGTCCTGACGGGTAAAGCCGATGGAGGCCCGGCTCATCTCCTGGGCACCCGCATTGGTGGTCATGACGAGCACCACGTTGCGGAAATCGGCCTTGCGACCATTGTTGTCGGTGAGGGTACCGTGGTCCATGACCTGCAACAGCAGGTTGAAGACGTCCGGATGGGCCTTCTCGATCTCGTCGAGCAGCAGCACCGAATGGGGGTGCTTGTTGATCTCCTCGGTCATCAGCCCGCCCTGGTCGAAACCCACGTAGCCCGGGGGTGCGCCGATCAGGCGCGATACCGTATGCCGCTCCATATACTCCGACATATCGAAGCGGATCAGCTCCATGCCCATGATGCGGGCCAGCTGACGGGTGATCTCGGTCTTGCCCACCCCGGTGGGGCCGGCGAACAGGAAGGAACCCACCGGCTGACCCTCGTTGACCAGGCCGGAACGGTTCATGCGGATCGCCGCGGTCAGGGCCTCGATGGCCGGGTCCTGACCGAACACCACCATCTTCAAGTCCCGCGCCAGATTGCGCAGGGCCTCGGTATCGGAGCTGGAGACCTTCTTCGGCGGGATGCGGGCAATCTTGGCCACGATGCTCTCGATCTCATCCACGTCGATCAGCCGCTTGCGCTGCTCCTCCGGCTGCAGCTGCACATTGGCCCCCGCCTCGTCGATCACGTCGATCGCCTTGTCGGGCAGGTGCCGGTCGTTGATGTATTTGTCCGAGAGTTCCGCCGCACTCTCCAGCGCCGCGCTGGTGTACTCGATCTCGTGATGCTCCTCGAAACGGGACTTCAGCCCCTTGAGGATCTCCACGGTCTCCGCCACGCTCGGCTCCTCGATATCGATCTTCTGAAAGCGCCGGGCCAGGGCCCGGTCCTTCTCGAAGATACCGCGAAACTCCTGGTAGGTGGTGGACCCGATGCAGCGCAGATCCCCCGAGGCGAGTACCGGCTTGATCAGGTTGGAGGCGTCCATCACTCCACCCGAGGCCGCGCCGGCGCCGATGATGGTATGGATCTCATCGATGAAGAGGACCGCGTTGGGAATCTTCTTCAGCTGCGCCAGCACCGCCTTGAGGCGTTTCTCGAAGTCGCCCCGATACTTGGTGCCGGCCACCAGCCCCCCCAGGTCCAGGGCATAGATAGTGGCATCCGCCAGCACCTCGGGCACCTGCTGGTCGACGATCATTTTTGCCAGCCCCTCGGCGATGGCGGTCTTGCCCACCCCCGCCTCACCCACAAGCAGGGGATTGTTCTTGCGCCGCCGGCAGAGGATCTGGATGGTCCGCTCGATCTCCGCCTGGCGTCCGATCAGGGGATCGATCTTGCCCAGCCGGGCCTGTTCGTTGAGATTGCTGGCGAAGCTCTCCAGGGGGGAGGCCTGGCCCTGGCCATCGGCCTTCTGTTCCTCGCTGAAGTCGATGGAACTCTCGTCATGGCGTCCCTGACTCTCGGTCTTGGAGACGCCGTGAGAAATGTAGTTGACCACATCCAGGCGCGTCACCTGCTGCTGCCCGAGCAGGAATACCGCCTGGGAATCCTGTTCGTTGAAGATCGACACCAGCACGTTGGCGCCAGAGACCTCGTTCTTGCCCGACGACTGCACATGGAAGACCGCCCGTTGTAGGACCCGCTGGAAACCCAGGGTGGGCTGGATCTCCTTCTCCTCGTTGTCCAGCACCAGAGGGGTGGTCTCGTCGATGAAGCGGGTCAGCTGCTGGCGCAGCTTTTCGATGTCCGCCCCGCAGGCCCGCAGCACCTCCGCCGCCGCCGGATTGTCCAGCAGGGACAGCAGCAGGTGATCCACGGTCATGAACTCGTGCTGCCGGGCCTTGGCGCGTTTGAAGGCCTGGTTCAAGGTGAATTCAAGTTCTTTGCTCAACATCTTCTCAGACTCCGAATGGTTCAGGCCTTCTCCATGGTACACAGCAAGGGATGCTGGTTGCCACGGGAGAACTCATTGACCTGAGTGACCTTGGTCTCTGCGATATCCCGGGAAAATACGCCACACACCCCCATGCCCCGGGTGTGCACGTGCAGCATGATCCGGGTGGCCGTTTCCCGGTCCATGTTGAAGAAGGTCTCGAGTACCTGAACGACGAACTCCATGGGTGTGTAGTCGTCATTCAGGATGATGACCTTGTATTTTGGTGGTTTTTCAACCTTGGGCGGACTCTCCTCGACGGCCAGCCCATCGTCGTGTGATATCTTCTCTTGTTCACTCATAGCACCAATATTAGCAGGCCTCGCAAGGCCGCAAACCGTTCCGATAAAAATTTGGCCGTTCCAGACCGCCGTGATATAGGGTTATTACCAATTGACTTCATTTTAACCGAGTGTGACTGTTGGACAATAGTTGACCATTGTTTTATGCACACTATACTTTGACCTGAGCGAAACAATCACCCCGTTCAAGAGGGTGGAATCGCGTGTTTCAGGGCCCGGATGGCGCCCCTTCGTTTTACCCAGAGGAAAAAGTCTTGGTAAATGGGTGAGAAAGGTCTAACCCTTTTCTGCAACAAAACAATATCAACTATACCGTTTTTCCGGGACATCGATTGCGAGGAGTATCAGCTATGGCGACTGGAGTCGTAAAATGGTTTAACAATGCCAAAGGTTACGGTTTCGTGACCCCAGAAGACGGAGATCAGGACGTTTTCGTACACTTTTCATCCATCGAGATGGATGGCTACAAGACCCTCAAAGAGGGGCAAAAGGTCCAGTTCGAGGTCAACCAGGGCCCCAAAGGTCTACATGCAACCAATATCCAGCGTATTGTAAACGAATAACCCCCAGCCATAACCCAAGGCTCGTTACCGGCGGTCCCGATGGCCTTTGGCCATCGGGGTGCGCCCGCGCCAGGCCGAAAAAACCGCGGCAGCTACCCAAACCCTCCCCGGCAGTGGCATAATCCTCCTCCAATGCGCGCCCCAGGCAGGGGGTGAACGCCTCCTACCCCATCGTGTCAGCCAGCCAATCACCATCCCGATCGAACCGTGTTGATCCTCTTCAACAAGCCCTATGGCGTACTCAGCCAGTTTACCGATGGTGAGCAGCGCCAAACCCTGGCGGACTTCATCCCGATCCCTGGCGTCTACCCCGCCGGCCGGCTGGATCGGGACAGTGAGGGCCTGTTGCTGCTGACCGACGACGGCCGGACCCAGCACCAGTTGACCTCCCCCGGGGCCAAGACCTGGAAACGCTATTGGGCACAGGTCGAGGGCGAACCAGACGCCCAGGCCATCGCGCGCCTGAGCGCCGGAGTGACTCTCAAGGATGGCCCCACCCTGCCCGCCCGGGTCTCTCCGATCCGGGAGCCTCGGCTCTGGCCGCGCAACCCCCCAATACGCTACCGGGCCAGGATTCCCACCCGCTGGCTGCAGATCGAGATCCGCGAGGGCCGCAACCGCCAAGTGCGGCGCATGACCGCCGCGGTCGGCCACCCCACCCTGCGTCTGGTCCGCACCCGCATCGGCCGCTGGCGCCTGGGAGGGCTGCAGCCGGGTCAGTGGCGCCGGCTCGGCCCACCAGCAGAAGCGAGAGTGGACCCATGAGGCGCGAGCGGATCATCGTCGGCATGTCCGGTGGGGTCGACTCCTCCGTCGCCGCTCTGCTGCTCCTGGAGGAGGGGCATGAGGTGGAGGGTCTGTTCATGAAGAACTGGGAGGAGGACGACGCCGCCGACTACTGTTCCGCCGCCGCGGATCTGGCGGATGCCCAGGCGGTCTGCGACCGCCTGGGCATCCGCCTGCACCGGGTCAACTTCTCCACCGAATACTGGGAGCGGGTGTTCGACTACTTCCTGCGGGAGTACCGGGCCGGGCGCACCCCCAACCCGGACGTCCTGTGCAACCGGAAGATCAAATTCAAGGCCTTTCTCGAACATGCCCTGGACCAGCTAGGGGCCCAGGCCATCGCCACCGGCCACTATGCCCGGCTGGGTCACCAGCACGGGAAATGTCTGCTGCAACGGGCGCAGGACGAGCAGAAGGATCAGACCTACTTTCTCTACATGCTCGGCCAGCGGGCGCTCAGCCACAGCCGTTTTCCACTGGGGGGGCTGGTGAAGTCACAGGTCCGCGACTTGGCGGGGTCCGCTGGTTTTCCCAATCACAGAAAGAAGGACAGCACCGGCATCTGTTTCATTGGGGAACGCAAGTTCCGGGATTTTCTCAGCCGCTATCTGCCGGCCAACCCGGGCCCCATCGAGGACCCGCATGGCCACCCCATCGGTGAACATCAGGGACTGATGTACTATACCCTGGGACAGCGCCAGGGCCTGGGCATAGGAGGACGCCTGGAGGCGGCGGAGGCCCCCTGGTACGTAGCCGCCAAGGACCTCCGGCGAAATGTGCTGGTAGCGGTGCAGGGCCATGACCACCCCTTGCTGCTGAGCCAGGGCCTGCGGGTGGGCCAGCTGCATTGGGTGGCAGGCGCCATGCCACCCCTGCCGCTAAGCTGCGAGGCGCGCATCCGCCACCGCCAGGCCCTGCAGGGCTGTACCCTGGAACCTGCCCGGGACGGTGGCTGCCAGGTCCGGTTCACAACCCCGCAGCGGGCCGTCGCGCCGGGCCAGTCCATCGTCTTCTACCAGGGGCTGAACTGCCTGGGCGGCGGCACCATCGAATCGACCATGAGGTAGCGAGAGGTTTGAACTACACCGACCGGGACCGCACCCTCGCGCTGGCGGGGATCTACCAGGCCGTTGCCCTGGTGCAGCAGATCGCCCGCAAGGGTACGGCCGATGCCACGGCCATGGCCTGCAGCATCCACAGCCTGTTCCTGACTACCCCGGAGAGCACCGAAGCGGTCTACGGCGCCATCCCGCGGCTCGCCCTGGGCCTGCGCACCCTCTGTCACCAGCTCAATGGCGAGGACCGGCGCGACAAGGAGCTGACCGGCTATCTGCTCAGCTTGATTCAGCTGGAACGCAAACTGGCGCGCCGTACCGACAGGCTGGAGCAGATCAGCCAGGGCATCCAGCGGACCAGCCGCCGCCTGCAACATTTCCCCGAGCTGCACGGCAATATCCTGGCCGCCCTGGCAGATATCTATGCCCAGAACATCAGCAGCCTGCAACCGCGCATCATGGTCTCCGGGGAGCCGGTCTACCTGCAAAACCCGGACAACGTCCACCGCATCCGCGCCCTGTTGCTGGCCGGTATCCGCTCCGCCATGTTGTGGCGGCAGACCGGAGGACGCCGCCGGGAACTGCTGCTGAACCGCACCAAATACACCCAGATGGCGTCGAAAATATTGGATTCCACCGAGCCTCCAGCAGATCCGGGTGAGACCTGAAGGTGTCGACAGGGTTGTGCCGGGGGCGAGCGGCGTCACAGATCGCGGCTGACGCGAGAGTCACAATCCGTCACAGACTTTAAATCCTGATGGCGGTATAAATCAGTTACCGTCCTGCGGCTGGGAAACGAACTGCATCACCCCACCGGACGGACCTCAATCTATATTACGGGATCGAAACTATGAAAATGATCATCAGCCTCTTCACCCTCTCCGCCCTGCTGCTGTTGGGCGCCTGCAGCAAGACTCCGGAGCAGTCCGCCGGCAAGCAGGCGACCGAATCTCCCATGACCACTGAGGCGACCGCTCCGGATGCAACCCAGGGAAGCGGTTCCGGCCTGGTGGAAAAGACCAAAGAGGTGGGCAAGGAGACCTGGGACAAGACCAAAAAAGTGGGCAAGGAGACCTGGGACAAGACCAAGGAGGTCACCAGCACCACCGTCGAGAAGGTGGGTGAAAAATCCAAGCAGTACTATCAGAGCGCCAAGCAGAAGGCCGGTGAAGTTGGCAACAGGGTGGCCGAGAAGACCGGCGAATATTACGACAGCGCCAAGGCCAAGACCGTGGAGGTCTATGACGCCACCAAGCAGAAGGGTGCGGAACTGATCGACAAGGCCACGGGTAAGACGGGCGATATGTTGCAGCAAGGCCAGCAGTAACCCCGCCTATCCGTACTGGCGGCTCGCGCGCAAGCCCGCTCCAACACAGGGATTCTGCAGGAGTGCGCGTGGCCGCGGCGTCTATCTCTCAGGCCGCCTGGGCGGCGCAGACCCGGTTTCGGCCATTGAGCTTCGCCTCGTAGAGTGCCTTGTCCGCCGCCGCGATCAGCTCTTCCACGCTGTCTTGGGCGTTGGGAACCCTTGAGGCGATCCCAAGACTGATGCTCAACCAGGGGGCAACCTCCTCGGCATGGGGTATCCTGGCCTCCAGGACCCCCCTGCGCAGCTCTTCCGCGAGTTCGCCTCCCCCCCTGGTTTCGGTATTGGGCAACACGATACAGAACTCCTCGCCACCATAGCGCGCCACCAGGTCACCGGCACGGTTCACCTTGGACACAAACTGCCGCGCCACCTTACGCAGAACGTCGTCGCCGGCCAGATGGCCAAAATGGTCATTGTACTGTTTGAAGTGATCGATATCGATCATGATGACCGTGAGGGGCTGGCCACTCCTGGCCGCACGCTTGATCTCCGCATCCAGCACTTCGTTCAGATAACGCCGGTTGGCCAGTCCGGTCAGGCCATCCTGGTTGGCGATGTGCTGGGCCTTTTCGGTCTCCCAGGCCAGTTCCGCCGTCACTGTGATCAGCTGATTGCGCATCGCCACGATCCGCTTCATGGCAATCAGCTTGGCCTCCAGCAGGGCCTTGTCCAGGGGCTTATAGAGGAAGTCGTCGACCCCCGCCTTGACCCCTCTGGCATAGCTATCACTATCACCAAACTCACTCAGCAGCAGGATCGGGCGCCACTCCAGCTCGAGGGAACGCATGCGCTTCACCATGGCATGCTCCTCCATGCCCGGCATACCTGCATCCAGCAGCACCAGGTCGGGGTCCTCCTCCTGAAACAGGGCCACCGCCTGCTCACTGTCATCCGCCAGGATCACATCATGCCCCAGGGAGTGGAGATAGCGGCGGATGATCAGCCGGTCCGCCTGGTTGTCCTCCGCCAGCAGGATCTTCATGGGCCAGCCCTGCGGGGCGACGAGACCCGGAATGGGCCTGCCAAGGTGATATATTCTGGCGTGAAGGCAACTGGCTTGGGCATACTGCTGGTTCCACCGCCGAGGCCGGTGAAAATGACTCCTTATCAATATAGTCGATGGAATTATCATAGCGACCACCGGAGTAAAAAATGTAGGCTCGTCATCACAAACGGCACAAGCGACACCGCCGGCCCCTCCATGCCACCCCGAGGAAACTGGGTATAATGACGCCCTATCTTCCCAGCGAGAGACACGAGCAGACAACATGGAACTATCCACCCTCACCGCAGTTTCCCCGATCGATGGCCGATATGGCGGCAAGACCGCCGATCTAAGGCCTATCTTCAGCGAACTTGGGCTTATCCGGCACCGTGTACTGGTCGAGGTCCGCTGGCTGCAGACCCTGGCCCGCCAGCCGGACCTCCAGGAGGTCCCCGGGCTGAGCGAACATGCCCAGCACATCCTCGATGGCATCGTGGAGAATTTCTCCCTGTACGATGCCCAGCGGGTTAAGAATATCGAACGCACCACCAATCACGATGTCAAGGCGGTGGAGTATTTCCTCAAGGAGAAGATCGCCGGCAACGGGGAACTGGAGGCGATCAGTGAATTCATCCACTTCGCCTGCACCTCCGAAGACATCAACAACCTCTCCCATGCCCTGATGCTGCGGGAGGGCCGTGGCCAGGTCCTGCTGCCACTGATGGACGAACTGATCGAGTCCATCCGCCATCTGGCCCATGAGCTGGCCGAGCAGCCCATGCTCTGCCGCACCCACGGCCAGCCCGCCTCCCCTTCCACCCTGGGCAAGGAGATGGCGAATGTGGTCTACCGCCTGCAGCGCCAGCGCAAACAGGTCGCCGACGCGCCACTGCTGGGCAAGCTCAATGGCGCCGTGGGCAACTACAACGCCCACTTCAGCGCCTATCCCGAACTGGACTGGCCCGCCATCGCATGCGACTTCGTGACCTCCCTCGGCCTCGAGTGGAACCCCTACACCACCCAGATCGAACCCCATGACTATATCGCCGAGCTGTTCGATGCCCAGACCCGCTTCAACACCATCCTCATCGATTTCTGCCGCGACACCTGGGGCTATATCTCCCTGGGCTATTTCAAGCAGAAGACCATCGCCGGCGAGGTAGGCTCGTCCACCATGCCCCACAAGGTCAACCCCATCGATTTCGAGAACGGCGAGGGCAACCTGGGGATCGCCAACGCCCTGTTCGACCACCTGGCCGCCAAACTCCCCATCTCGCGCTGGCAGCGGGACCTCAGCGACTCCACCGTGCTGCGCAACCTGGGGGTCGGCCTGGCCCATACCAGTATCGCCCTGCAATCGATCCTGCGGGGCATCGGCAAGCTCGACGCCAATCCGCAGCGCATGCTGGCGGATCTCGACGCCAACTGGGAGGTCCTGGCGGAGCCGATCCAGACAGTGATGCGCCGCTACGGCATCGACAAGCCCTACGAAAGGCTCAAGGAGCTGACCCGGGGCCAACGCATCACCGCCAACGACCTGCAGGCCTTCATCGACAGACTGCAGATCCCCGAGCAGGCCAAGCAGACCCTGCGGGAGTTGAGCCCCGCGAACTACCTCGGAAATGCCGCCGAGCAGGCGCGCAACTGCTGAGCGGCCCAGGCGCATGACACCAAGACTCCAGTTCCCCCCAGGCATCGATATAGAGCGTTTCCTACGGGAGTACTGGCAGCGACGCCCCCTGCTGTTCCGCCAGGCCCTGCCGGGCTTCGACTGCCGGCTCCAGCCCGACGAGCTGGCGGGGCTGGCCTGCGAGGAGTCGGTAGAGTCGCGCCTGGTGCTGGAGCGGGGTGGCGAGTCGCCCTGGGAGCTGCGTCAGGGTCCGTTCGACGAGGCGGACTTTCAGCAGCTGCCCGAGAGCCACTGGAGCCTGCTGGTACAGGACGTGGACAAGCACTGGCCGGAGGTGGCAGGGCTGCTGGAGCCCTTCCGTTTCCTGCCCGACTGGCGCCTCGACGACGTGATGGTCAGCTATGCGGTGGACCAGGGCTCGGTGGGGCCGCATCTCGACGACTACGATGTCTTCCTCTATCAGGCGCGGGGCCGGCGCCGCTGGCAGATCCACCAGCGGACGGTGAGCGACGATGCCTTCATCCCGGGCCTGGATCTGCGCATCCTCTCCGAGTTCGAGGCCGAGCAGGAGTGGCTGCTGGAACCCGGCGATATGCTCTACCTGCCCCCCAACCTGGCGCACTGGGGGGTGGCGGAAGGCGACTGCATGACCTGCTCGGTGGGCTTTCGCGCCCCCAGCTACCGGGAGCTGGCCACCGCCTGGTGCGACGACCTGATCGAGCGGCGGGCCCCGGCGGGCCGTTACCGTGACGGCCCGCTACAGCCCCAGGCCGCCAGCGCGGAGATCCGCCCAGAGGTCATCGGGCAGATCCGCCAGCTGCTGCAGCAGACCCTCTCCGATGACCCGGACCAGCAGCGGCGTTGGTTCGGCCGCTTCATCACCGAGACCAAACCCCACCTCCAGGTGACGCCCCCGGAACACCCCCTCGAGCCGCAGGCGTTTCTCAACCGCTTTCGTACCTCGGGCATCCTCCAGCGCAGCAGTTACAGCCGCATGGCCTTCAGCCGCGGCGCGGAGGGGCTCGACAGCCTCTTCGCCAACGGTCAGGAGTATCTGATCCCCTCCGAAGAGGGGGGCTTCCTGCCGGTGATCACCCACTACCGGCGTCTCCACTTCGGCTATCTGGTGGACTGGCTGCAACAACCGGACTACCTGCAACTGGTCTGCCGGCTCTACAACCGGGGCCACTTCGAGTTCCCCGATGAGTGAGCCCGAGTTCACCGTCCGCCAGGCCCGCTGGCCGGAGGATGAACCCCTCCTCAAACGGGTCAGGGAGGCGGTGTTCGTCCTGGAACAGGGGGTGCCACTGGCGCTGGAGTGGGATGGCCGGGACGCCGGCGCCCTGCACCTACTGGCTCTGGACCCGGGAGAGAAACCGATCGGCGCGGCGCGCCTGCTGCCCGACGGCCAGATCGGACGCATGGCGGTACTCAGAGAGTGGCGCGGCCGGGGGGTGGGCCGGGCCCTGCTGGAACGACTGCTGGCCCTGGGTCGTCAGGGCGGCTACCCCCTGCCCTTTCTCAACGCCCAGACCTCCGCCCTGGAGTTCTACCTACACCAGGGCTTCCAGCCGGAGGGCGATGAGTTTACCGAGGCCGCGATACCCCACCAGCGCATGGTCTGGTCTGGCAGCCGACCGGAAGAGCCGGGCGGGACACTCTTCCTTCACTCGCTCGCCGAGGTGCGCGCCACCAGCGTCGGCCTGGTGCAGCGGGCCAGACGCCAGGTGCTGCTCTTCAGCCGCGAGTTGGACCCGGCGATCTACGCCCAGGACGAGTTGGTCACCGCCATCAAGCGACTCGCCCTGCAGACCCGGGTGGCCAGTATCCGTATCCTGCTGCAGGACCATAACCTGATCCGCAGCCAGGGCCATCGCCTGATCGACCTGGCCCAGCGGCTGACCTCCACCATCGAGGTGCGCAGGCCGGGCAAGGAGTATCTGGAACAGGCGGAGAATTTCCTGGTACTGGACGACTGGGGCTATCTGCACCAGGAGCAGGCCGACCGCTATGATGCCAGCGCCAGCTTTCAGGACCGCCTACGCAGCTCCCTGCTGCTGGAGCAGTTCAACACCGCCTGGGAGACGGGCGAGCCGGACCGGGAGCTGCGCAGGCTCTATCTCTAGGGCTCCCCCGCCAGCCAGCGACGGCGCAGCGCCTGCCGGTGGAGCGCCAGCCACTGCAGGGCGATGATCACGCTGGTGGAGTTCATGCGTCCCCCCTGGAGTTCGGCGATGGCCTGCTCCGCCCCCATCACCAGCACACGGATATCCTCTCCCTCCTCCTCCAGGCCATGCACGCCACCGGCCTGGGAGGCGTCGACCTGGCCGCAGAAAAGAAAGATCCGATCCACCGAGATCCCGGGGCTCACCATGAACTCGCAGATGGGTTCCAGGGCCTCTATCGCGCAGTCGGCCTCCTCCAGGGCCTCTCGCCGGGCCACCGCGTCGGGCTTCTCCCCCGCCCCGATATAGCCGCCCACCGTCTCCACCACCCAGGGGTGATCGGGCCGCTCGAGGGCGCCGATACGGAACTGTTCCACCAGCACCACCTGGTCGCGCCGGGGGTCATAGAGCAGGACCGAGGCGGCCTGCAGTCCCTCCATGCGCTCCCTGACCAGCTCCCGGCTCTCCCCCCCTTGAAAGAGTTCGTGGCGCAACCGGTAGCGGTTTATCTTTAGAAAACTGTCAAAAACCATTTGTTCTTCAATCAGTTCAAATCGATATTTCATAGTTTACATCATTAATGGGACTCACCTGTGACCCAGATCGCCTTCCCCGCGTGAGGATTTGACATCATGAACAAACTGCCCTATATATTAGATATTAATTAACTACTAATTGGAGACGATCATGAGTGAAGCACTGACCATCAGCTGTGTCGAGTTACGCGAGATCGCGGAAGCCAACCCCGACGAGATCGAGGTCATCGTGGAGATGATGATCGAGGCCGACGAGGAGCTCTGCCAGGAAGCCGCCTAATCACAGCATTGTAATCCAAAAACGGTCGGCCGGGAGGGTCACCCGACCGGCCGTTTTTTGTCCTCTCCGGGTTGATGGTTGTCAACGTCGGCGCCCGTCCATTTGGTCTAGTATCTCTGTTTTTCAGCGACAAACCGGAGCACAGATGCAGATGAAGCACAGACTACCACTGATACTGGTATGGATACTGATGGGTATCTCCTCCACCGGCTCCACCGAGGAGCTGCAACAGTACACCCAAGAGGCCAGAGGCCTGGTCAAGCAGTTCGCCAGCCAGCTGCAATCCGAACTCAAATCGGCGCTCAAGACAGGCGGTTCGGTGGAGGCGATCAAGGTCTGCAACCACAAGGCGCCCGACATCGCGGATGCCCTGGAGGAGAGTTCCCACTGGCACGTGGGGCGCACCAGCCTGAAGCTGCGCAGCCTCAACGATACCCCGGATGCCTGGGAGACCCGGGTCCTGCAGGAGTTTGAGCAGCGCAAGGCCAATGGTGAGGCGGTCAAGGACCTGGAGCACGCCGAAGTCGTCACCCGCAACGGTGTGAAGACCTTTCGCTACATGAAGGCCATCCCGACCAAGAAGATCTGCCTCAGGTGTCATGGCAAGGAGATCCACCCCTCCATCGCCAAACAACTGGATATCGACTACCCCTTCGACCAGGCGCGCAACTACTCCCTGGGCGACATCCGCGGGGCCTTCACCCTCTCCAAGCCCCTCGAATAGGCCGCATGCCGCGGCCTCAGGCATCGGCCCAGGGATGGGCCCGCCTGTACCACACGGCCATCTCCATGTGTCTCAAATAGATCGCTTCCATCCCTCCAGCTAGCCACGAAGGCCCGGCCCAGGCCCTTGCACCCCCTTCTCCACATACCCGGGCCCTGTTTGTGCCAATCCCCGGCCGTCTTGACTCACATCAAAGCACTCGACATTAAACAAACCTATAAAGCGTATGGGTTCGGGTCCTGGGTCTCCATACCCTGACGGTTGGATACCGGGGACCGGCTCGAGGGGCGTTTTCTGCCCTTATTTTGTAGTCAAAACAGCATGGGGAGATTCAAGCAAGATGAGAGATCCATCACTCGATCGTACGACACAACGGCAGATCGCCCAGACGTTCCGAACGGCATCCCTGGGCCTGGCCATCGCAATCGGCCTGGGCAGTCTGCCGGTCGCGGTGAATGCAGCCTATAAAGACATAGTTCCGGCCAAAGACATCAAGGGCCGCTCCATCGTGGACTTCGTAAGTTCGGAGTGTGGCGGCTGTCACAACCCGAAACTGACCGGCGCCACCGGTCCGAACATCACCATGGAGCGCCTGCGCCACGGCCTGAAGGGTGCGGCCGCCAAGAAGGCGGGGCGCTTCACCTACCCCTTCAGTGAAGAGGCGGTCTTCGCCACCGTCAAGGCGGGACGCGCGGGTACGGCGATGCCGACCTGGGGTTCAGACGCCAACCCGATCGGTGTCGCCCTGACCGACGGTGAGATCAAGGCGATTGCCCACCACGTCTATAACGAGCCGCCGCCCAAGGACTTCCACTGGGGCATGGCGGACATGATGAAGACCCTGCAGGACGTCAAACCATCGGAAAACGGCAAGGTCACCCCCGCCAAGAACGTGGACGACCTGCTGTTCGTCACCGAGCGTGAGAACTTCAGCGTGGCGGTCATCAACACCAAGACCCAGAGTGTGGTGGCCCACCTGCCCGCCGGCGCCCGGGCCCATGGCTACACCTTCAGCCCGGATGGCAAATACGCCTACAACCTGGGTCGTGACGGCTGGCTCTACCAGTACGACCTGAAGACCCTGCTCGCCACCAAGAAGGTACGCCTGGGGCTCGATGCCCGCGGTATCGCGGTATCCGATAACGGCAAGTACCTGCTGACCGGCATGTACATCCCGACCCAGGCGGTGGTGGTCGACGCCATTACCCTCAAGCCCCTGAAGATCATCGACACCCATCACGTACAGGATCCCGACGGTGACTTCGTCGACTCCCGCATCTGCTCGGTCAACGACGTCGATCCCAACAAGGTCGGTCCCTACTTCCTGATGGCCCTGAAAGAGGGTGGCCAGGTGTGGCGCATCGACTGGAGCAAGCCGGACTTCCCGATCACCAAGGTGAAGAACGTCGGCAAGATCCTGCATGACGGCTTCCTGAAGCCGGACAACAAGACCTTCTACCTTGCCTCGCAGAGCTCGAACTGGGTGGCGGCAATCGATGTGGCGAGCATGAAGATCATCAAGAAGATCAAGACCGGCACCAAGCCCCATCCGGGTGAAGGCGCCGTCTGGGAAGTCGGCGGCCATGAATATGCCGCGACCCCGCACATCGGTGAAGGCAAGGCGGTGGTCTGGGACACCAAGACAAACCAGATCGCCGGCGCCGTCCTCAGCGACGCCCCCGGGCTGTTCATCCGGACCACGGAGAACATGAAATACGTCTGGTTCGACAGCGTCTTTCCGCCCAAGCCGAACGAGATCACGGTGTTCGAGAAGGAGCCCCCCTTCAAGCTGGTGAAGCACATCAACGACGGTACCCAGACCGTGCATCCAGAGCCGGACACGGACGGGAAGTTCGTCTATGTCTCCGACTGGAAGGAGAACCTGGTGCGCGTCTACGATGACGAGAGTCTGAAACTGGTGAAGACCATCAAGGGTATCAAGACCCCCACCGGGATCTTCGCCGTCCATCGGCGGCACGAGACCGGCGGCCACTAGACCTGGCCTGCCCAACGGCGACCGGACGGCCAGCGTCGTCCGGTCGCCATTTCGTTCAACCATTGAACCTAGATTCCTCGGTTGATCGCTCCATTCTGAAACTAAGTGATTGATATGAAAAACACTCACTTCGATTTACCTTGTCACCCGTTGGGTGAATCACGCTACAGGGCAAATCGCACGCCTGCGGTGGCGCATGGCTGTGTCGCCTACATGGACGTAGGCGAGGGGCGTGAGCTGGGAGCGGCAAGCTTTACAACTCCTTGGAATAGTTTAACTATTCCGCGTCGTTGCGCCTCGGCTTTGGCTTCCTGCGTCGCTCTACCTCCTCCATCCATGGAGTCGTTGCCCTGCACCACCACAAACGCACACTTTACCCTGTCCAACTGAGGATTCTAGGTTGAATAGACGACTATCCATGCCGGCAAGCCAACGAATCCTGATCGTCCTGCTGTTGTGCGCCAGCTGCGCCGCGCAGGGTGAGATCACCCCTCAGCGCCAGCAGGAACTGCTCTACCTGCTGCATCAGGACTGTGGCGCCTGCCACGGCATCACCCTGAAGTGAGGACTGGGCCCCGCACTGCTGCCGCGACGGCTGGCGGCCTATAGCCAGGCATTCATCACCCAGACGATTCTCAAGGGACGCCCCGGCACACCCATGCCCCCCTGGAGTCCCTTCATGACCGAGCAAGAGGCCCATTGGCTGGCGGGGAGACTGCAAGCGGGGGTCACACCATGAGACGACTCATCGCCAGCCTGCTGCTCTGGCTGATTGCCAGCTCCGCGAATGCCCAGTGCCTGACCCGGGGAACCGGCGACATGGGCGTGATCATCGAGCGTGCCAGCGGCAGCATTCAGGTGGTGGACACCACCCATTTCAAGGCCCTGTTCCACGTCACCGGCCTGGGCGACCTCTCCCACGCCACCGTGGTCTACTCCCGGGACGAACGCTACGCCTATATATTCGGTCGCGACGGCGGCCTGAGCAAGATCGACATCCTTTGCGGCCGGCTGGTCAAACGCATCCTGCAAGGCGGCAACAGCATCGGCGGCGCCATCTCCCAGGACGGCCGGCTGATCGCGGTCTCCAACTATGTGCCGGGCGGGGTCAAGATCTTCTCCGCCGACGATCTCTCGCTGGTGGCCGATCTCCCCTCCAGCCGCTTCACCGACCGGGATGGCAAGCGCAAGGGCTCCAAGACGGTGGGACTGGTGGATGCCCCCGGCAACCGTTTCGTGGTCAGCCTCTACGATACCGGAGAGATCTGGATCATCGGCATGCGCAATCCCGCCAAACCGGAGATCAGGAAATTCACCCACATCGGCACCCAGCCCTACGACGGCCTGATCACCCCGGACGGCCGCCACTACATCGCCGGGCTGTTCGGCGAGGACGGCCTGGCCCTGCTCGACCTCTGGCACCCGGAACGGGGGGTAAAGCGCATCCTCGACCACTACGGCCGGGGCGAACGCAGGCTGCCGGTCTACAAGATGCCCCATCTGGAGGGCTGGGCGATCGCCGGGGAACAGGCCTTCCTGCCCGCCGTGGGCCACCACGAGGTGCTGGTGGTGCACCGGGGCGACTGGCGGGAGACCGGGCGCATCCAGGTCTATGGTCAGCCGGTTTTCGTCATGGCGCGCCCGGACGGGCATCAGATCTGGGTCAACTTCGCCTTCCCCAACAACGACAAGGTCCAGGTTTTCGATACCGAGAGCCTGCGCCTGCTCAAGACCATCGAGACCGGCAAGGGCACCCTGCACATGGAGTTCACCCCCCGCGGCGAGGCCGTCTGGATCTCGGTCCGGGACAAGGACGAGGTCCAGGTCTACGATACCGACAGCCTCCAGCGGCTCCAAACCCTGCCGGCGAAAAAACCCAGTGGCATCTTCTTTACCGACCGCGCACACCGGACAGGACTCTGACATGGCCATCTCCGCCCACTGCCGCCAGCCGCTCGACCCATCCGCCCAGAGCGGGCCGAAATACTGCCTGAACAACCTGGAGAGACGGCTGCTCAACCTCTACCAGAGGGGCCTGCCCCTGACCCCCACCCCCTTTGCCGACATCGCCCGCCAACTGGGCGCCAGCGAGGCGCTGGTGCTACAGATACTGGGACGTCTGCAGGAGGCCGGCATCATCAGCCGTATCGGCCCGGTATTCAAACCACAGCGGATCGGCGCCTGCACCCTGGCGGCCATGCAGGTCCCTGCCGGGGAGCTGGAGCGGGTGGCGGCGATGATCAACCGCTATCCGGAGGTCAACCACAACTACGAACGCGAGGACGAGTTCAATCTCTGGTTCGTGGTCACCGCCCCCTCCCAGGCCCATCTGGACGATACCCTAGGGCGGATGGAACGGGAGACCGGCCTGCCGATCCTGAATCTGCCGCTGATCGAACAGTTTCATATCGACCTGGGGTTCCCGCTGTGGTGTTGAACGAGAGCGATCGCCGCCTGGTGGCCGCCATCCAGGGCGGCCTGCCCCTCTGCAGTCACCCCTACGCCGCCATCGCAGAGCGGCTCAGCATGGATGAACAGGCGGTGATCCAGGCCATCGCCCGGCTCCAGGAGCGGGGAATCATCAAGCGCATGGGCATAGTCGTGCGCCATCACGAACTGGGGTACACCGCGAACGCCATGGTGGTCTGGGATGTGCCCGACGAACGCCTGGAACAGGTAGGCAAGGCCCTGGGCGGCGAGTCCTGCGTCACCCTCTGCTACCAGCGCCCGCGCCGCCTGCCGAAATGGCCCTACAACCTCTTCAGCATGATCCATGGCAAGGACCGGCAGCGGGTGCTGAACTATATCGACAGCCTCATCGAGGCCCATGCCCTGGATGAAATACCCCACAGAATCCTCTTCAGCGGGCGGCGTTTCAAACAGCGTGGCGCCCGCTATCAATAACCCTGGATTTTACGCTTGAACCTCCCCTGTCCGTCATCCCGAAGTCGAGCCATGGATGAGACCGATCGTGCTATCATCAACCAACTTTAGGATGCCTTCCCCATCTGCGACCGCCCCTATGCGGCGGCCGCCCGACGGCTTGGGATCTCCGAAGAGGAGCTGATCGAGCGCCTGCAACGCCTGCTGGAAGGCCGGCAGCTCTCGCGCTTCGGCCCACTCTACCACGCCGAACGGCTGGGTGGCGGCCTCAGCCTGTGCGCCATGAGCATTCCCGAGGCGGACTTTGAGCGGGTCGCGCAACAGGTCAATGCCTTTCCCGAGGTGGCGCACAACTACGCCCGGGACCACCGGCTCAACATGTGGTTCGTGCTGGCCACCGAGACGCCACAGCGCATCGAGGAAGTATTGGAGGAGATCGAACGGCAGACCGGTTTCGCGGTCTACAACATGCCAAAGAAGGAGGAGTTCTTCGTCGGCCTGAAATTCGATCTCTGACCCCCAAAGCCATTTTGGAAAGCATGCAAATGAACCCAACCCACCGCAGGGGCCCTGCCCAGAAGATCTCGCTGGTCACCGCCTATCTCTGTTACGCCGCCGCCCTGTTCTGTCTCTCCTTCGCCGTTTACCATGGGGGCACGAACGGGACCAGCGACTCCATCTTCGCCAGTCTGGCGGCGAGTGTCGTTTTCTTCATCGGCAGCGGCGTGGTGCTGCACGTGATGGGGGCCGCCAACCTGCCCGACCTGCGTATCGGCAAGGCCGAGGATTGAACCCCCAGTCAGCAGATGGGCAGGCAGTACACGAGTAGCACCCCACCCCTGGACGAGCTGGACCGGCGCATCGTCATCGCCACCCAGGCCGGGCTGCCCCTGGTGCCCCGACCCTATGCCCAGATCGCCGAAGAGCTGCAGACCACCGCCGACGAGGTGATGCAACGCCTGCGCCGGTTGTTCGAGCGCGGGATGATCCGGCGAATCGGCGCGGTCCCCAACCACTACACCCTGGGCTTCAGGGGCAACGGCATGACCGTCTGGGACCTGGCGGACGAGCGGGTCACGGAGTATGGACGCAAGATCGGCGCCCTGGACTTCGTCAGCCACGCCTATCACCGCCCCCGCCATCCGCCCGAATGGCGCTACAACCTGTTCGCCATGGTGCATGGCCGTGACCGGGCCGAGGTCTTGGAGAAGGCCCAGGTCATCGCCGGGCTGCTGGGTGACGACTGCCGCGCCCATGAGGTACTCTTCAGCACCCGCATCCTCAAGAAGACCGGCATGCGCATCCCATCCAACCCCGTGGCCAGTCACGATCATGTTTAGAATCACCCAGTTCATGCAGGAACTCCTCGATCCCAGACCCCTGGGTCCCAAGCATACCCCTCCCGGGCCGGTGGTGATCTGGAACCTGGTGCGCCGCTGTAACCTGATGTGCAAACACTGCTACTCGATCTCGGCGGACACCGACTTTCCCAACGAGTTGAATACTCAGCAGGTGTTCGAGGTGATGGACGATCTCAAGTCCTTCCGGGTGCCGGTGCTGATCCTTTCCGGGGGCGAGCCCCTGCTGCGGCCGGATATCTTCGAGATCGCCCATCGCGCCAAGGCCATGGGCTTCTATACCGCCCTCTCCACCAATGGCACCCTGATCGATGAACACAACATCGATGCCATCGATGCGGTCGATTTCGACTATCTCGGCATCAGCATCGACGGGATCCGCGAGACCCATGACCGCTTCCGCCGCAAGCAGGGGGCCTTCGACGCCTCGATGCAAGGCCTGCGCCTGTGCCGCGAGCGCGGCATCAAGGTCGGACTGCGTTTCACCATGACCCAGGACAACGCCGCCGAACTGCCCCAGCTGCTCGAGCTGATGGCGCGGGAACACATCGACAAATTCTACTTCTCCCACCTCAACTATGCCGGGCGGGGCAACAAGAACCGGGAGGACGACGTGGTCCTCAAGACCACCCGCTGGGCCATGGAGCTGCTGTTCGAGCACGCCCTGGAGGAGGTCCGCCAGGGCCGGGGCACCGAGTTCGTCACCGGCAACAACGACGCGGACGGGGTCTATCTGCTGCACTGGGTGGAGCGCAACTTCCCCCAGCAGGCGGCCCACATCCGCGCCAAGCTGGTGCAGTGGGGGGGCAACAGTTCCGGGGTCAACATCTCCAACATCGACAACCAGGGCTATGTCCATCCGGACACCATGTGGTGGAACTACCGGCTGGGCAACGTCAAGGAACGCCCTTTCTCAGAGATCTGGCAGGACACTTCCGACCCCATCATGGCCGGGCTCAAGGCCCATCCCAGACGGGTCGAGGGACGCTGTGGCCAGTGCGCCCACTTCGACATCTGCGGGGGCAACACCCGGGTGCGCGCCCTGCAGCTGACCGGCGACGCCTGGGGCGAAGACCCGGCCTGCTACCTGACAGACGCGGAGATCGGCCTGCCGGCGAAGCGGCCCCTCGAGCCTCCCCTGGCCAAGATTAGTCCATGAACTCCATCCAACGCCTTCTGTCGGCCTGCCTGTTGGGCCTGCTCCCCCTGAGCGGGAACGCCGCCGTGGACGCCGCGGCGCTCTACAAACAACACTGTGCCGAGTGCCACGGCCCCGGCCGCCTGGGGCTGGTGGGACCGGCCCTGCTGCCGCAGAACCTCAGACGCCTGGGTAAAAAGGCGGCCGCCGAGGTGATCCGCGACACCCGCCCCGCCTCCCAGATGCCGGCCTTCCGGGACAAACTGAACGAGCGGCAGATCGCCGCCCTGGTCAAGCTGATCTACACCCCCCTCAAGGAGACACCCAAATGGGGGATGCAGGCGATCCGCGCCAGCCAGATCGTCTCCCACCGCCCCGGGGAACTACCGGACAGGCCCAAGTTCCAGGCCGACATCGACAACCTCTTCATGGTGGTGGAACTGGGGGATCACCACGCCACCCTGCTCGATGGAGACAGTTTCGAACCCATCTTCCGTTTCCCCACCCGCTTTGCGGTGCATGGCGGACCCAAGTGGTCCGACGGGGGGCGCTATATCTATTTCCTCTCGCGTGACGGCTGGGTGAGCAAGTTCGATGTCTTCAACCTGACCTATGCGGCGGAGGTGCGCGCCGGCATCAACAGTCGCAACCTGGCGGTCTCCAGGGATGGCCGCTATGTGATCGTCGCCAACTACCTGCCCCACACCCTGACCATCCTGGATGCCCGCGATCTCTCGCCCCTGCAGGTGCTCGAGGCGCAGGACGAAAAGGGTCAGAGTTCAAGGGTCAGCGCGGTCTATACCGCCGACCCCCGCGGCAGCTTCATCGCGGCCATGAAGGACATCCCGGAGGTCTGGGAGATCGGCTATTGGGGGGACCATACCCAGGGACAACTCTTTCCCGTGCGGCGGATCCGGGTCAAGGGCTACCTGGACGACTTCTTCCTGACCCAGGACTACAACCACATCGTAGGCACCTCCAGGGGCGCCAAGACCAACGGCCAGGTGGTGGACCTGAACACGGGACGCGCCCTGGCCGAGGTCCACCTGCCCGGCATGCCCCACCTCAGCTCCGCCATCACCTGGCCCTGGCATGGGCACACCCTGCTGGCCACCCCCAACATAAAGAAGCCCGAGGTGACCCTCATCGACATGGATACCTGGAAGGTCGTCAAGCGCATCCCCACCCAGGGCCCGGGCTTCTTCATGCGCAGCCACGAAAACACCCCCTACGCCTGGACCGACGTCTTCTTCGGCCCCCACAGGGACTTGATGCACGTCATCGACAAGCGCACCTTGAAGATCGTCAAGACCCTGCGCCCCGCCCCCGGCAAGACCTCCGCCCATGTGGAGTTCACCAAGGACGGTCGCTACGCCCTGGTGAGCATCTGGGACATGGACGGCGCCATCGTGGTCTACGACGCCAACACCTTCAAGGAGATCAAACGCATCCCCATGAAGAAGCCATCGGGGAAATACAATGTCCACAACAAGCTGACCCGCTCGCGGGGCACCAGCCATTGAACCTAGATTCCTCAGTTGATCGCTCCATTCTGAAACCAAGTGATTGATATGAAAAACACTTACTTCGATTGACCTCGTCACCCGTTGGGTGAATCACGCTACAGGGCAAATTGCACGCCTGCGGTGGCGCAGGGCTGCGTGACAACTCCTTGAAATAGGTTAGCTATTCCGCGTCGTTGTGCCTTGCCCTGCACCACCGCAAACGCACACTTTACCCTGTCCAACTGAGGATTCTAGGTTGAACAGTCATGTCTCCCGGTGGATGGTCAGCTGGATGAAACCCATGTTGTTGAAGTAGAAACGGTCCAGGTCGTTGGCAAAGGCGAAGAACTCAGCGTTGCGGCTGGCCCGGTAGGTGTGAGAGGCATCCTGGAACTGCAGCGGCCGGAACAACAGCTGGTCGCTCTTGCCCAGGGCGCCGATCACCTCGAACCAGTTCGCGTCGGGGTGGCGTCGTTCTTCCTCTTTGAGACGGATGAAGACCTCTTTCATGCCCAGTGAGACCTCGTCGCGGTTCCAGCCCGCCGGTCCACAATCGATCCCCCCATCGTTCCAGCTCTGGCTGCCGGCGATCTCGAAGTAGTACTCCCCGCCCTGCTGCATGAGCACACCGCTGCGGCTGTATCTCTGATTGGCGTAGACGGTCACCGACCGCGATTCACCGGGTTGCAAGACACGACATAGGCGCTTGCCGAGCAGCAGATGCTCTTTGAGTCCGGAGTAGCGTTCCTCCTCGCCCTCGGAGATCCACACCCTGTGGGGCCGTTTGCGCAGCGTGGCGGGCCGATAGTCCGTATCGTCGTAGATGCGGTCGATCGCGGCATGGTGCAGCAGTGGCAGCTCATCGCTGGGCCGGTCATCGATATTCACCCGTACCTGGCGATCGGCCAGGGTGAGCAGTGCGGTGGCCGGCGGGCGCTGTTGCCGGTGAAGTCTGCCCATGTGGTTGGGCTGGATAAGGACATCGTCCAGGTCGATATCCATGCCTGAATGGTGCGGGGCCAGGGCCTCGTAGTCGATATTGAGGGGCGAAATCACATGCAGGCCGAGGTCCCGCCGCAGCAGTTCATCGAGCATGAACTGCAGGGTCACATCGGAGAGGCCATCATAGCGGAAGCCGCCCCCTATATCCGAGTGGACGCCGGGGAACCAGAGTTCGCTGATGCGGTCTTCCCGGTTCATCAGGGTCGGCATGAAGGCCTTGCGCCGCTCGTCCAGAGCCAGCAGATGCAGCGCCTCGTCCACCAGCGGGGCCACGGTATGATTCTCGAACACCACGTCGGAGATGGGCTTGTCCCGGACGTTCAGATTCGGAATCCCCATGGAGGCCACGGTGTCGAACAGCCCCATGAAGCGGATCCGCGGTGGTTCACCACTGGTGAAGTGCTTGGGCAGCACGGCGGCGAAACGCCGGGCGATGGCGCTGCCGCGACTGAAGCCAAACAGAAACAGCCGATCACCCGGTTCATAGGCCGCCTCCAGGTCGTCCACGGCGTCACGAATGATCCGCCCCACATCCTTGCGTTCCGGCGCCAGCAGAGCGTTGAATGCCCGCTTGACCACACCACCATAGGTACCGACCCCCGAGTAGTAGAAGCTCCGCTGGTCCCTGAAGGGGCCGGCGGTATCCTGCAGCAGACTGCCGCCAAACAACAGGTGGAGCTTGAAGACATTGGTGATGCTGTCGTCTTCCGGATCACCGAAGCGCCACCAACGCGGCGCCTGTTCGGCATCCTCCGGCTGGTTACAGGTGCCGTCGAAACAGAGAATGATGTTTTTTGCCATGGTTCCTCCCGATTGAGCCCCGCTGCGATTCCACCTGTCCGCTCAGAAGAACAGCCCCCGATGGTACAGTCTACAGCATGCGACCGGGCTCCCCGGCGATGCACAGAGAGCCCTCTCAGCGAAGAGTCTCCATGAAACGGGCCGGGAATGTAAGGGCTGTGTCCATCAGGCCAGGGGGGCCATGGCCTCCCGGTAGAAGTGGATGGCGCGGGGCTTGTAGTCCAGTTCACCGGCACTCTTGCGGGCATCCAGAAAGGCGATGGCATCCGCTTTACCCACCCCGGCCAGATTGGCCAGGTCTTCAGGACCCATCTTGACGATATCGATAGCCGCCTCCTTGCCCTTCGGCTTGGCCTGACGGCGCAGGGTCTCCAAGGCGTAGCTGAGGCGCTGGGCATCGGCGCCATAGGCCAGCACCATGGCCAGGTCGTCCATGCGCCGGATGCGCCGGGCGAAATCCCCCATCACCAGCTGCATCAGCCTGGGTTCGCTCACCAGCCCCTTCTGGAAGGTCTCCCGGTCGAGCATGATCAGCTCGGTGGGCTTCAGCGCCGTAGCGGTCGCCGACCGGCAGCTGGTATCGATCAGGGCCAGTTCACCGAACAGCTCACCGCGCCCCAGGGTCGCCAGGGTCAGCTTGGAGCCAGTCGGATGGAGGCGTGATACCTTGATGGAACCCTCGTCTACCACATAGGCGTAGTCGCCTTCCTCACCCTCGGAGAACAGCACCTCCCCGGACTTCAACAACAGCCGCTCGAAGTGACCACTGTAGGCCTCCAGCAGGTCGTCCTGCAGATAACCGAATGCCCATTGAAAGAGGCTCTCGAAGGGGGCCACGATGGGAATCACATAGTTGCCGATGTTCTCGATCCACTGGCGCTCGGCGATGGGCACGAAACCCAGCCGATCGTACATGTGCACCGTGTCGTGATTGACCGTGGCGTAGACGTGGGTGACCCCCCAGGAGTACCAGACCCCGACAGCCATCTTGATCATCGCCCGGATCACGTCGCGGCGCCGCTTCCACTCCTTGCGTACCGCCAGCATGCCGGCGCAGGTATCCAGGGTCTCCCTGCCCCGCTGGTTCTTGAACTGGCAGGCCATCTCCGCCCGGTAGGGCGTGAGGTCGAAATACTCCTCGGAGGGCAGCCCCAGGCCACCATCCAGGCTGATGCGCAGGCAGCCCACCGGTTGCTGTTGGTCATAGGCGATGATGTTGGCACAATTGGGAAAGGCGTCGAAGCGATCGACGATGCGGTGATTGGGGAAGCTCTCCCCGGGATACTTGCCATCCTCTACTACATAGACCTGATGACGCAGCCAGAAGACATCGTCCAGTTCCTTTGCGCTGCGGGCAATCTTCAGTTGCATGGCCATTTCACACCCCTCCTTTCATTTCCTGGTTTCTACCCCAGACAAGAGGTTTCCGCCCCCCAAGGGCGCCGATTATTCTTTATCATTGAGTCAGTTCAAACCGTAACACTGACCGGATACGGCACAAATGCCTCGACGCAGGCTGCACGCCCCTACCTTGGATAATCTGACAAAGCAGGAACAGTCAATCGGCAAAGGCAAGGTCCAGCTTCAACCGCCGCAGATGGCGCACCACCAGGCGGCGTTTCAAACGCTGCAGGGGGTTGCGGTTGCCCCCTGGTAACCGCCCCTTCTTGAGCCTTTGCCGGTAGGCATCGAATTGCAGATAGTGGGGCGCCAGTCGGGAGGGCCCCCATCCCAGCAGGATGCGCAGCGCCTCCGCCCCGATCAGGCAGGCCGCCAACTGGACACCGACGATCGATGAAGGGCCACGCCCCTCCGCAGGCCGCACCGTGCCCAGGTCCATATAGGGTGCATGCAGGGCGGCCGGTGAGAGGCCCATGAGAAAGTTGACGAACTGGTCGAAGGGGGGCTGGTCGTCGCTCAGGTCGAAGTAGTCGTCGAAGGCCATGCCCGGCTCTGCAAAGACATGCAGGCTCCCGGAGAAGCCCAGGGGCGCGGCCGTCACCCCGGGCACACCCTGCCGCCAGGCCTGGGCGAACAACTGGCGTCGGATTGGCAGGGCAAAGAAGTCGATGCCATCCACCAGCAGGTCCGCCCCCTCGATGAAGGCCGTCACGTTGCCGGCGGTGATACCACCGGGGACGATCTCCACCTCGGCCTGCGGGTTGATGGCGCGGATCATGCGCCCGGTCACCTCGGCCTTGTTCTCTCCCAGGGTCTCCATGGTGGCGCCAATCTGACGGTTGAAATTGGCCAGGGAGTAGCTGTCCGGATCGGAGATGCGAAAGCGCCCCACCCCCAACCGCGCCAGGGTTTGGGCGTGCACGCCACCGACCCCGCCGCAGCCAGGAATGACCACCCGCTTGTTTGCCAGTAATTCCAGTTCGGCGCCTGTGACCAGGCCAATATTCCGTTCGAATGCCTCATGGTGCGAGAACTGGGAGGAGGTCGGCATGTCTTGACTATCCATTGCTATGGCGCGTCTGTGAAAGCATATTGAAACGGTGTCCAGATGTGTGCACAAGAGTGCACAAAATCATCCGGCTTAGGAATATAAATCGGGCATTTAGGGAATATTATTCCTATTCTGCCGGCGCCGCCAGCCGCCCAGGCCCCCACTCCCGACAGTGCGCAGATCCCTTAGGCGACCAGCCCCTGCCCCTGCAACTCGCGTATCTGGTCACGCACCCGGGCCGCCTCCTCGAACTCCAGGTCCCGGGCGTGGCGGTACATCTCCTCCTCCAGCTGCTTGATCCGCCTGGCCATCTGCTGCGGGTTGAGCCCGGCATACTCCGCCACCTCCTCCGCCACCTTGGCATAGCGCCGGGGCGAGACCGGCGCCCCCGGATAGGCCCCTTCCATGATATCGGCCACCGACTTGCGGATGGTCTGAGGGGTGATCCCATGGGCCTGGTTGTAGGCGAGCTGCTTGGTGCGCCGCCGCTCGGTCTCGTCGATCGCCCGGCGCATGGAGCCGGTGATCTGATCGGCATAGAGGATCGCCTTGCCGTTGGCGTTGCGCGCGGACCGCCCGATGGTCTGGATCAGCGAGCCCTCGGAGCGCAGAAAGCCCTCCTTGTCCGCATCGAGTATGGCCACCAGGGAGACCTCCGGCATGTCCAGACCCTCGCGCAGCAGGTTGATGCCCACCAGCACGTCGAATTCCCCCAGACGCAGGTCACGGATGATCTCCACCCGCTCCACGGTGTCGATATCGGAGTGGAGATAACGCACCCGCACCTCGTGTTCCCCCAGGTAGTCGGTCAGATCCTCCGCCATGTGCTTGGTCAGGGTGGTGACCAGCACCCGCTCCCCCTGCCCAACCCGCAGGCCGATCTCGGAGAGCAGGTCGTCCACCTGGCTGTCGGCCGAGCGCACCTCCACCTCCGGGTCCACCAGACCGGTGGGGCGCACCAGCTGCTCGACGATGGCCCCGGAGCGCTCCAGCTCGTACTGGCGCGGGGTGGCGCTGACATAGATGGTCTGGGGTGCACGCTGCTCGAACTCCTCGAAGCGCAGGGGCCGGTTGTCCAGGGCGCTGGGCAGCCGGAAGCCATACTCCACCAGGGTCTCCTTGCGCGAGCGGTCACCCCGGTACATACCGCCGATCTGAGGGATGGTGACATGACTCTCGTCCACCACCAGCAGGGCGTCGTCCGGCAGGTAGTCGAAGAGGGTCGGCGGCGGCTCCCCGGGCTGGCGCCCGGAGAGGTAACGGGAGTAGTTCTCGATCCCGGAGCAATAGCCCAGCTCCATGATCATCTCGATATCGAAGCGGGTGCGCTGATCGAGCCGCTGGGCCTCCACCAGCTTGCCCGCCGACTCCAGCTGCGCCAAGCGCTCCTTGAGCTCCAGCTTGATCTGCTCCACCGCCTCCAGCAGGGTCTCCCGGGGGGTGACATAGTGGCTCTTGGGGAAGATCGAGTAGCGTGGCACCCGCCGCAGGATCTCGCCCGTCAGCGGGTCGAACACCGACAACTGCTCGATCTCGTAGTCGAACAGCTCCACCCGCAGGGCCTCGGCGTCGGACTCCGCCGGGTAGATGTCGATCACCTCCCCGCGCACCCGGAAGCTGGCCCGCTGCAGCTCGATCTCGTTGCGCTTGTACTGCAGCTCCGCCAGGCGCCTGAGCAGGGCCCGCTGGTCGATGATCTCTCCACGCGACAGATGCAGCATCATGCCCAGGTAGGCGCGTGGATCGCCCAGGCCGTAGATCGAGGAGACGGTGGCGACGATGACCGCGTCCCGCCGTTCCAGCAGAGCCTTGGTGGCGGAGAGACGCATCTGTTCGATGTGCTCGTTGATGGAGGCGTCCTTCTCGATGAAGGTGTCCGAGGCCGGCACATAGGCCTCCGGCTGGTAGTAGTCGTAGTAGGAGACGAAATACTCCACCGCGTTGTGGGGAAAGAACTCCTTGAACTCCCCGTAGAGCTGGGCCGCCAGGGTCTTGTTGTGGGCCATGATCAGGGTCGGCCGCTGCATCTGCTGGATGACATTGGCGATGGTGAAGGTCTTGCCGGAACCGGTCACCCCCAGCAGGGTCATACCCGCCTCGCCGTCATGCAGACCCTCCACCAGTTGCTCAATGGCCGAGGGCTGGTCGCCGGCAGGGTCGAATCTGGCCTGCAGTTGAAATTCTTTCACCATCGGGGATTCTTCATCATCGAGGAATTGGCTATTATTACATGCCAGCGCACACATTCGGACCGCCTCGCAACGGTCACCACTCAGGAAGGGACAGCAAGCCAATGAATTCAAGACTCTCCACCCGGGTAAAGGCCGTCAAGCCGTCCCCCACCCTGGCCATCACCGCCCGGGCCGCCGAGATGCGCGCCGCCGGCAAGGACGTCATCGGCCTGGGCGCCGGGGAACCTGACTTCGACACCCCGGAGCACATCAAGGCCGCGGCCATCGAGGCGATCAAGCAAGGCTTCACCAAGTACACCGCGGTGGATGGCACCCCGGCACTAAAACAGGCCATCATCGACAAGTTCCAGCGCGACAACGGCTTCACATACACCCCGGAGCAGATCCTGGTCTCCTGCGGCGGCAAGCAGAGCTTCTACAACCTGGCCCAGGCGATCCTCGACCCGGGGGACGAGGTGATCATCCCGGCCCCCTACTGGGTCTCCTACCCGGACATGGCCATCCTGGGGGGCGGCGTGCCGGTACTGATCCACGCAGACTCCACCCAGCACTTCAAGATCACGCCCCAGCAGCTGGCCGCCTCGATCACTGAAAAGACCAAGCTGTTCGTCATCAACAGCCCGTCCAATCCCACCGGCATGGCCTACAGCGAGGAGGAGCTGGCGGCACTCGGCGAGGTACTCAGGGAGCACCCGCGGGTGCTGACCGCCACCGACGACATGTATGAACACATCCTCTGGCCGGGCCAGCACTTCGTCAACATCCTCAACGCCTGCCCGGACCTGGCGGAGCGCACCTTGGTGCTCAACGGGGTCTCCAAGGCCTACTCCATGACCGGCTGGCGCATCGGCTATGCCGGTGGACCGGCGGAGATCATCAAGGCGATGAAGAAGATCCAGTCCCAGAGCACCTCCAACCCCACCTCCATCTCCCAAGTGGCGGCCCAGGCGGCCCTGGAGGGTCCCCAGGAGTGCATCGGCGAGATGCTCGGCCACTTCAAGCAGCGCCACGACTATGTAGTGGAACGGCTCAACCGGATACCCGGGGTGGAGTGCCTGCCCACGGACGGGACCTTCTACTGCTTTCCCAACATCGAAGGCGCCCTGACGCGCCTGGAGGGCGTCAGCAACGACCTGGAACTGGCCGAATACCTGATCGAACAGGCCGGAGTCGCCCTGGTGCCCGGCACCGCCTTCGGCATGGGCGGGCATGTGCGCCTATCCATCGCCACCAGCATGGAACAGTTGCAGAGCGCCCTGGACCGGATCGAGCAGGCCTTCAGCAGCTGACCGGCCCGGCCGCCAGACCGCCCGGCGGCTATTGACGCTCGGCCCAACTCTCATTAAGATGCGCGCTCCGAAACAAATCCCCGGTAGCTCAGTCGGTAGAGCGGGTGACTGTTAATCACTAGGTCGGCAGTTCGAGCCTGTCCCGGGGAGCCATATCGAAACAAAGGGTTAGCATTGGCTTGCTAGCCCTTTTCCCTTTCTGGATGTCGCCTGGTTCTACTTTGTCGCATTGGCCGGATGCGGCATAAATACCTCACCGTAGGGTACAGTGAAGAACGAACCGCACCGATAGTGAGTTGGCGCCGTTTTCAGGAATGGTGCGGGTCGTGCCTCACACCCTACCTTGGATAATCTGACAAAGCAGAACGAGTCTGCAGTTTCTAAGGAGCGGTTCCCATGTCCGAGGTCACCTGCCTCTATTGTGGCAAGAAGGTCCCTGAAGATCAGGCCCGGTGTCCCCACTGTGGGGCGGTCTCGCACTTCCAGAAGAGGGGCTACCGTGCGGGTGCGAGGAGAAGATTCGTACTGCTGTTCATCGCCCTGGTGCTGTTGTGCGCCTTTTTCATCCTCTGGCTCCCCCATCTGCACGAGATCAAACCCTGAAGCGGGGGGCCTGACCGCCACCGCGGCTGGGGAGCGGATTAACCTCGGCGGACGATTTCGTATAGAATGCCGCCCATGGATCCCCAGGCCTTTTCTCCCCAGGACATCGGCGCCGCCCTGCAGGCCGGTTGGCGGGATTTTCGTTCTCTGCCGGGGGCCAGCATGGCCTATGCGGGCCTGTTCACCCTGATCGGCCTGGCCCTGTTGACGGCCATCGGCACCCTCGGCATCTCGCCCATGGCGCTGCCCTTCGCCGCTGGCTTCATGCTGGTGGCGCCTGTCCTGCTGACCGGTTTCTTTCGTCTGCGGACCCTGCAGAGTGTAGGTACAAAACCGGGATTGTTGGATGCCTTTGCCGCCTTTGGCAGGGCCCCGGGCGCCCTCTGGCTGGTCGCCCTGATCTGTTGCTTCCTGTTCCTGGTCTGGATCACCGATGCGGGCGTCCTGTATGTGATGATGATCGGCACCGAGCGCCTCCCCTACGAATTGCCCTGGCTCATCAAACTCCAGGAGAGTGTGCTCGCCTTCGAATTCTGGGGGATGCTGATGGGCTCCGTGCTGGCCTTCATCATCCTCGCCGTCTCCGCCTTCTCGGTGCCACTGCTCTATGAGGGCCGCGCCAATCTGGTGGAGGCGATCCATGTCAGTGTGCGGGCCGTGTTGGGGAATTTTTTCTCCGCCATCCTGTGGGGTCTGTTGTTGACGGCCGTCACCCTGACCTCCATCCTGTTGCTGCCACTACTGGCGGTGACCTTGCCGGTTCTCGCCTACGCCAGCTTTGCCCTCTATCGGCGGGTCTTCCCCCCTCAGAGTGCCGCCTAGATGTCGGCGCCGCGGCCTACCGAGGTAGACGATGTGGACTCCAACGCCATCCGCCAGGCCTCCCGGGCCGCCCTCGCCTCGCTGCTGAACCTGACCTTCCTGCCCGGCATCGCCTTCGCCTGGCTGCTCTATCGCTGGCGCCACTCTCCCCCGGGCAGTATCGTCCACTACCACATCCTGCTCGGCATCAGGCTCAACCTGGCCGCCGCCTTCGCGCTGGGTGTGGTGAGCCTGCTGATGGTGCTGCTGGGGGGCTTCGACTCGGCCTGGACCTGGGTCTATGTGATCACCTATTTCACCCTGGTGCACACGATCTTCATCGTCATCGCCGTGTGGGCACTGGTGCGGGCCTGGTCCGGGCAGCGTTTGACCCAGGAGTGAAGGCGCAGAGGGCTCCAGCGGTCAGTCCGTCAGCAATCCCTTCATATCGGACAGAGTGCGGTGCACGGCGTGACAGCGGGCACAGACCTGCACGGCCAGGGCGCCCATGGCCTCCCCGGTATGCTTCTTGTCCTCTCTCTCGACCCCCTGTTGCAGGCTGGCCAGGGCGCGCCCCATCCCGGCCCCGAGGAAGCGCTGCCGCGGGGTCGGGTCCTGATGGCACTGCCGGCAGCTCTCCCCCAGGTCCTCCAGTCCCTGGCGCAGGATACGCAGGGCCTCCAGGGCGGTGGCTTTGCGGCCGTCTTCGCTGGCGATCTTGATGCGGTTGACCTGCACGGAGAGCCGCCCCATCACCTTCTTGTAGGGCAGTTCCTCGAGGCTCTCCGAGTCCTCCACCCGGATCTCGGAGAAGTTCGGGCTGCGATAGAGCAGGGCCGCCACCGCCCGGTACTCCTTATGGCATGAGCTGCAACTCATCCCCAGTTTGTGAAACGCCCTGACGGCCTTCGCCTGCTCCCCCCGCGCGATCGCCTGTTGCAGACGCTCCAGCTGTTCCAGCTCCAGCTCGTCGCTCCACTCGGGCACCATCTCGCCGATCTTGCGGTAGTCCTCGCCCAGGCGGCCGGCCCATTTCCTGGCCCGCTGGCCATCCTCCAGCGCCAGGTAGTCCGAGACCGCAAGCATCTCACGGCGCAGCCGGAACATGGTATGCAGCCAGACCTGGCGCTTGTTGGCGGGTTTGTACCACTGGGCCAGTGAGTCGGGTGGCAGTGAGATCACCTTCTCCTTCTCTGCCCGGGCAGGCGGCCCGGCCAGCAGCAGGGCGATCAGGACCCATGGGTAGATGCGAATCATTCTTTGTTCTCCTTGGATTGTGGAGGGGACAGGCAAGCCCGCCTCGTCGCTGGCGGCCCACACCAACCTCTCGGCCATGTTGCCCCGCCAACTGCGTCATTGCAATCGCCTCCCGGGAGGGTCCCTCACATGGGTTGACCAGGCCAATCTCACCATTCATTTGACCAAGGTCAATGCCCCCTGTCCCGCCAATGTTTCTAATTCTCCTGCTATTCATACCCATACAGGAGTGATCCCAATGGCCCAGGCCTTCACAAAAACAATGGCGCGCAACATCTTCTATGGTGGCAGCGCGTTTTTCTTTCTGTTGTTTCTCGCCCTAACCTTCGACACTGTGGGTCAGTTGCCCAATCGCGACAATCGTGCCGCATTGGAGGGAGATCTTGGCCCGGTCATCGCCAAAGGCAAGGCCCTTTGGGAGAAGAATGACTGCATCGGCTGCCACACCCTGCTGGGTGAGGGCGCCTATTTCGCACCCGAACTGGGCAACGTCTACAAGCGCTTCGGCAACTCGACCGACGCCATCAAGGGCTTCATCAAAAGCCGGCCCGCCAACGGCGTTCCCGGCCGCCGCAGCATGTCCCAGTTCAACTTCACCGACGAGGAGCTGACCGCGCTCGCCGAATTTCTGAAATATGCGTCGCAAATAAAGACGTCCAACTGGCCGCCCAACAAACAGGGTTAAGGGGAGGAACTGAATATGCAATTTCAATCACAGTCTGTCGCGAAGCCTTACTTCATCGCGGCCATCGCGCTGTTCGTGGCGCAGATCCTGTTTGGCCTGATCATGGGCCTGCAGTATGTCTGGGGAGACTTCCTGTTTCCCGAGATCCCCTTCAACGTGGCCCGCATGGTCCACACCAACGCCCTGATCGTCTGGCTGCTGATGGCCTTCATGGGCGCCGCCTACTACCTGGTGCCAGAAGAGGCGGAGACCGAGTTGTTCGCCCCCTGGCTGGCGACCCTGATGTTCTGGATCTTCCTGATCGCCGCCGGCCTCACCGTGGCGGGTTATCTGCTGCTCTCCTACTCGAACCTGGCCGACCTGACCATGAACGAGATGCTGCCGACCATGGGCCGGGAGTTCCTGGAACAGCCGACCATCACCAAGATCGGTGTCGTCATCGTCGCCCTGGCGTTCCTGTTCAACATCGGCATGACCATCCTCAAGGGGCGCAAGACCGTCATCAACCTGGTGCTGCTGCTGGGCCTGACCGGCCTGGCGGTGTTCTTTCTGTTCTCCTTCTACAACCCGACCAATCTAGTGCTGGACAAGTACTACTGGTGGTGGGTGGTGCATCTGTGGGTCGAGGGTGTCTGGGAACTGATCCTCGGCGCCATCCTCGCCTTCGTGCTGGTCAAGACCACCGGCGTGGACCGTGAGGTCATCGAGAAGTGGCTCTACATCATCATCGCCATGACCCTGATCACCGGCATCATCGGCACCGGCCACCACTACTACTGGATCGGCACCCCCGAATACTGGCAGTGGTGGGGTTCCATCTTCTCCGCCATGGAGCCGATTCCCTTCTTCATGATGACCGTGTTCGCCTTCAACATGGTGAACAAGCGCCGCCGCGAGCATCCCAACCGGGCCGCCATGCTCTGGGCCCTGGGCACCGCCGTCATGGCCTTCCTGGGCGCCGGCGTGTGGGGCTTCCTGCACACCCTGTCCCCGGTCAACTACTACACCCACGGCTCGCAGATCACAGCCGCCCACGGCCACATGGCCTTCTACGGCGCCTATGTGATGATCAACCTGACCATCATCTCCTACGCCATGCCGCTGCTGCGGGGACGCACTGCCGCCAACCCGAGCAAGTCCCAGGTGCTGGAGATGTGGTCCTTCTGGCTGATGACCATCTCCATGGTCTTCATCACCCTGTTCCTCACCGGTGCGGGTATCCTGCAGGCCTTCCTGCAGCGCATGGGTGACAACCCCCTGCCTTTCATGGTGGTGCAGGAGAAGATCTCCCTGTTCTACTGGCTGCGCGAGTTCACCGGCGTGATCTTTCTGATCGGCCTGGTGGTCTACATCTCCAGCTTCTTCGTAGGCCAGAGCGAACCGGAGGTTGCCGCCGCCGAATAATCACGAGATCCTCTTCCTCAACTTCCAGGCCGGCGCCCGTTGCCGGCCTTTTTTTATCCGCGTTTTATCCGCGCCATGCCAGGGTCCGGGCCGGAACCGATTAACATTTGTCAAAGCACTCTCGGGCGTACCCTGTTACCTTACCCATCTCGATGATTTAAACATAGATTCCTCAGTTGACCGCTCCATTCTGAAACTAAGTGATTGATAAGAAATACATTGACTTCAATTTACCTTATCACCCACTGGGTGAATCACGCTACAGGGTGAATAGCAGGCCTACGGGGGCACATGGCGGCGTTACAACTCCTTGGAATAGAATGATTATTCCGCGTCGTTGTGCCTTGCCCTGCACCCCCGCAAACCTACTCTTCACCCTGCCCAACTGAGGATTCTAGGTTAAAAGGGATATTCTTCTAGTAAGAATAGGCCAATAGCAATCCCATCAAGCGGGGCTGCAACGCCCCCAGACGCAGGATGGATACGCACAGCAGATCCATCAAGGCAGCTTGGGTTGATGGTATCGAGGCTGACAGGGCCCTGCCCCATCCGTAAACCTTTCACCCTATGGACACCGCGCAACATGACCGCACAAGCAGAAGCAATTAATATCGCTCCGCTATCCAACCGGTATCCGCCAGGTGATCTGGCGATCTGGATCTTCATCCTGGCGGAGCTGTCGGTCTTCGCCATCTTCTTCGCCGCCTATGCCTTTACCCGCATGCACCATGTAGAGCTGTTCAACCAGTACCAGCAGACCCTGGACAAGCGCGCGGCCCTGATCAACACCCTGGCCCTGATCACCAGCTCCTACTTCGTGGTGCGGGCGGTCGCCGCCATCCGCGAGGACAACAGCCAGCACTGCGTCCGCTGGCTGCTGGCCGCCCTGGCCATGGGCACGGTATTCCTGGTGGTCAAGCTGGGCGAGTATCACCACCATTTTGTGGTCGAGGGAGTCAATCTCAGCACCAACACCTTCTACATGTTCTACATCTCCCTGACCTTTTTTCACTTCATGCACGTCATCATGGGCATGGTGATCCTTGCCGCGGTGGCGGTGATGGCGAAAAATGGCAAATACAGCGCCGCGGAGCACACCGGGGTCGAGACCGGGGCCTCCTACTGGCACATGGTCGATCTGGTGTGGTTGATCCTGTTTCCGCTGGTCTATGTGATGAGGTGATTGGATAATGAGCCAAGTAAAACGAGCCAGGCGCGTCCTCGGTATCCGGCCCTGCACCTGGGTCTATCTGTTCCTGATCACCTTCACCTTCGTCACCTTCCTGGTCGGGAAGATGGGCATTGCCAGCCTGCATGTCTCGCTGCTGATCCTGCTGCTCGCCCTGATCAAGGGCCACCTGGTCGGGCGCTATTTCATGGGCCTGGGAGCAGTCCGCGGTCCCTGGCGCTGGCCGGTCTCAATCTGGCTGTTAGTCCCGGGCCTGTTGATCAGCACGGCCTTCTATCTCTCTTATCAATAACCCCAACGATTTGGGAGCAGAACTTGTCAGACCTGCCTTTCTACAAACCCCAGGGCAACGAGGTGACGCTGTTCGAGCATGCCTATCGCCATCGGCTGCCGCTGTTGATCAAGGGCCCCACCGGTTGTGGCAAGACCCGTTTCATCAACTATATGGCGGCCAGGCTGGACCGGCCGGTCTACACCGTGGCCTGCCACGACGACCTGACCGCCGCCGATCTGGTGGGTCGCCACCTGATCGGGGAGTCGGGCACCTTCTGGAGCGACGGGCCCCTGACCCGGGCGGTACGGGAGGGGGCCATCTGCTACCTGGACGAGGTGGTGGAGGCGCGCAAGGACACCACCGTGGTGCTCCACCCCCTGACCGACGACCGGCGCATCCTGCCCATCGAGCGCACCGGCGAGACCCTGCACGCCCCGGCCGAATTCATGCTGGTGGTCTCCTACAACCCCGGGTACCAGAACCTGCTCAAGGGCATGAAACCGAGCACCCGCCAGCGCTTCCTTGCGATCGGTTTCGACTTTCCCCGGGCCGAGCTGGAGCGAGAGGTACTGATCGGCGAGACCGGCATCGACGAACCCCTGGCCGAACGCCTGGTGAACTTGGCCCACGCCCTGCGCAGCCTCAAGGACCACGACCTGGAGGAGGCCGCCTCCACCCGCCTGCTGGTCTATACCGCGACCCTGATCAAGGGGGGATACGATCCCCTGGAGGCCTGCCGCGCGGCCCTGGTGGAACCGCTCAGCGACGACCCTGAGACCCTGGAGGCCCTGATGGAAGTGGTGGAGCTGACCTTCGGCCCCGCCTGATGGCCGGATGACCATGCAACTCGATAGCCAGTTACAGCGACGGAGGCTGCTCACCCAGGCCGCCTTCTTCACCCTCTTCATCCTCGCCCCACCACTGGATCTGTTCCGTTTCGACCTGAATCTCCACCACTTCTTCTTCCTCGGCATGCACTGGACACTGGAACTGGATGCCCTGATCGCCGGTGAGATCGGTCCCACCCGGGCCTTCTTCAATGTCCTGCTGCGGGGCTTCCTGCCCCTGGCCCTGGTGGTGGGTGGGCTGATCTGGATCGCCTGGCGCTATGGCCGCCTCTACTGCGGCTGGCTCTGCCCGCACTTCTCGGTGGTGGAGATCATCAACCGGCTGATGCTACGCGCCAGCGGCAAGCAGAGTCTCTGGGAGCGCCGGCCCCAGCCGCTCCGCCAGGCCGATGGCACACAGCTCCATCCCGACCGGCGCTTCTGGCCCCTGACCTGGCTCGCCGTGCTCTTCTTCTCCTTTCTCTGGGCGGTGGTTCTGCTCACCTATCTCTTGCCCCCGGCGGAGATCTACCACAACCTGCTACACGCCTCCCTGACCCCCAACCAGGCACGCTTCATCGGTATCGGCAGCCTGCTACTGTGTATCGAATTCATGTTCGCCCGCCATCTCTTCTGCCGCTTCGGCTGTGCCGTCGGCCTGTTCCAGAGCCTGGCCTGGATGGCCAACGACCGAGCCATGGTGGTCGGCTTCGAGCGCCCGCGGGCGCGTCTCTGCAGCGACTGCAACAACGCCTGCGACAATGTCTGCCCGATGCGCCTGAAGCCACGCACCATCAAGCGCCGCATGTTCACCTGCACCGAGTGCGCCCAGTGCATCTCCGCCTGCCGGCAGGTGCAGCGGCCCCACCAGCGGCCGGGCCTGTTGCACTGGGTGGCGGACGAGCAGGCCCGGACCGTGGCGACGGGTCGCCCGCCGCCAACCCTCGCCGGCGATCCTCCCCCCGCCTCCCCTGAGCGCACCGCCGAGAGCCGCGTCTGATGGAAGAGCAGGTCGGCGCACTCTGGCATCGTCTGATCACCCGCCTGGCCCAGACCCGCCACCCCGAGGCGGCGGTCACCCTGCAACAGGTCAGCCGCACCGTGGGCATACTGTTCCGCGCCCTGGGGGGCGATGGTGGCCTGCAGGTGGAGGCGGCCCACGCCACCGAGCATGGCGCCCGCCGGGGCCTGCTGCAGCGCATCGCCGGTGAAGCCAAGCGCATCGAACTGGCCTGGCGCGACGACCAGCACCTGCGCCTGCCGGCGGTGATCGACTACTTTCCCAGCCGTCAGCTCAACCGCGACCTCTACCTCTGGCTGGCGGCCCTGGCAGTGGGCGACCGGCAACAGGAGGAGCCCTGGATCCACAAGAATCAGCGCCTGACCCGCCAGACCCTGCGGGACTTCCCCGGCATCCGCCCCCGTTATAAGCGGCTGGTGGCGGCCCATCTGGCCCAGCGCCGGGAACCGGATCCACGCCTGCGCCAGGAGGTGGCCCAGGAGGCCGCGATCCGCCAGGCCCTGCGCCAGCCGGGCAGCGTGGAGCGGTTGCCGGCCGCCAGCCGCCCCCCCCAGCCCGTCCCTCTCTGGCTGCACCCCTTTCCACCCATCGCCCAGCCGGCCCCACCCGCACAGGACGGGGATCAGGGCAAAGGTGGTAGCGGAGGACCGACCCTGGAGGAGCTCCAGGGCAAGCGGGCGGAACGGCTGGAGAAGCCCGAGGCCAAGGATCGCGGCCTGATCACCATCCGCATGGAGAACATCTTCACCTGGGGGGACTTCCTCAACCTCGACCGGGGCTCCGAGGAGAACGACGACCTGGAGAGCGCTGCCGACGCCGCCCGGGACATGGATGTCATGGCCGTCAGCCCGGACGCCAGAACCGCGGCCGGCAAGCTGCGTTTCGACCTGGACCTGCCGGCCGCCGCGGAGGACGACCTGGTCCTCGACGAAGGGATACTGCTGCCCGAGTGGGACTACAAGAAGCAACGCCTGCTGCCCGATCGCTGCCGCATCATCCCCATGCTGGCGGCCCGCGCCGAGCCCATCCCCCTGCCCCCGTCCCTGCGCAGGACCGCCAGGCGGCTGCGCGCCCAGTTCCAGCAACTGGCCCCGGCCCGGGTCTGGCAGCGTGCCCAGCAGGACGGCAGCGAGATCGACCTGGACGCCTATCTGCGCTTCGCCAGCGACCGGGCCAGCGGCCACGCCACCACCAGCGACGGGCTCTACAGGGAACTGCGGGCCGGTTCCCGGGACCTCGCCTGCCTGCTGCTGGCCGACCTCTCCCTCTCCACCGACACCTGGGTCGACAACCACTCGCGGGTGATCGACGTGATCCGCGACAGCCTGTTCCTGTTCGCCGAGAGCCTGGCCGCCACCGGCGACCGTTTCGCCATCCATGGCTTCTCCTCACGCAAGCGCGACCCCATCCGATTCCATCAGATCAAGCGCTTCGACGAGGCCTACGGCGCCCAGGTGCGGGGCCGTATCGATGCCATCAAACCAGGCTACTACACCCGCATGGGGTCGGCGATCCGCCAGGGCAGCAACCTGCTCAAGGTCATCGACTCGGAGCGCCGGCTGCTGCTGATCCTCACCGACGGCAAGCCCAACGACCTGGACAGATACGAGGGCCGTTACGGCATAGAGGACACCCGCCAGGCGGTGCGCGAGGCCCGCGCCCTGGGCCTGCAGCCCTTCTGCGTCACCATCGATACCCGCGCCAACGACTACCTGCCCCACCTGTTCGGCGGCGGCCACTACGTGGTGATCCACAAACCTTCCCAGCTGCCCCGGGAGCTTCCGCTGCTCTACGCCCGGCTGACCACCTAAGACCCTTTGCCACCCGCCCGACTGTCGGAATTTTTTACACTCTCAGCCGGCAAGATAGGTCGCCAGGCAGAAGTGAATTCCGTTGCGATACTTTTCGTTCCTAATCTGTCAACAATCCCGTGAGAAAGTTAACAAACTTCCCAAGCCGACCGATGTTCGACCGCCAGCCCCAGGCTCACTGTCAGCATTCTTTACACTTACCGGCCAAGCCCGCTCATATTGACCATATCTTATTGTAATTATTGATAATAAATAATTGGCACAGTTTCTGCTTATACTTTTATGACACTCACCCATTCCAGGAAAAAAGCGATGTCTTACCACCATCAATCCAAATATCTATTGAGCGCCATCGTTCTCCTGGGCGCCCCTCTCTTCTCCAGCCCCCTGAATGCCGCTCCCCTCTCCGTCTGGGACAGCAGCTGGACGCAGTTTGCCAACGATGACGGCTATACCAGCAACGGCTACGTGAACCCGGGCTGGGGTGGCCAGGCATTCGATGCGGAATACCTCTACTACAAGCGCACCGGCAATACCCTCTCCATCGGGCTCCAGACCGGCTTCGATCTCTCCGATGGCCGTCAGCAGTACGGCAGCGACTGGTACTTCGCCGGTGACCTAGCACTCTCCTTCGACGGTGACACCTCGGGCTCAGGCGGCAGCGGCTATGAATACGGCGTCGACTTCGGACTACTGACCAAGGACTACAGCGCCCACCACAAGGCACTGGGTGACGCCACTGGCCGCGTCGACATGGGCAGCGGCACCGGCATCGACCCGGCGGGCCTCTACCGCAATGTCGGCTGGAACAACGGCGTCTACTCCCACTTCCACGTCTCCGACCCCTTCGCCATGGATGCAGGTACCCTGGTCACTGGCGCCGGCTTCTCCCAGAGCACGGGTTCCGGTATGGCGGGGGGTGAAACCAGCTACTACCGCAGCGTCTCGTTCAATCTCACCGCCCTGGGGCTCGATCTCACCCAGCCCATCGACCTGGATGCCCACTGGACCATGTCCTGTGGCAATGATGCCATCGACGGCCATGCCAGCGTCCCGGAACCCGGTGCGCTCATCCTCATGGCCAGTGGCCTGTTTGGCTTGGTTGGCATTCGCAGACTGAGGCGCAAGGCCTGACAACAAAAATAAGGTACGTGTTGTAACTTCAAGCGTGGCAGACCCGGTCTGCCGCGCTTTTTTCTTGCGCCAGCGGATGCACGACACCAGCGAGGCTTTTCACAGGAGAGGACCGAGAGTAACTGGGTTCGGAGTGTTAGAGGACCACTCGTCCCGCCACCGTTACCAAGAATACGCCACTCGATTTAATTTATCAGGCACGGCGAAAGAAGAAATTCGAGCTGATAACATCCGAGTGGCAACTTTCTGAATTCCGACGCGTCAGCCGCTATCGGAAACTGCGCAAATACCTGATTCCCTCAGAAGCCGGAAACATGATCAACGGCCTGAGGTATCAGGCACGCGTGTTGACTGACTTGCCTATGCTGAAAGTTTCTCAAGACCCTGATGACAACCCGCTTCTCGCGATGGCTGTTGTCGGAGAAGCCGATTATATGGTCAGTGGAGACGAACGCGATTTACTATCTTTAAAGGAAATTGAGAAGACAAAAATCATCACGGCCCGAAACTTTCTAACCAAACTTTAAGCCAGAGATAGCACCAGGGAAGTTGCTGACAATGTCTGTTGTGTCTTGTACCTGAATACCGGGATAGCCAGTCTTGCTCTCGAACGCAATTGTTCCTTGTGGCCTGCCTGGCGGTACAAGGATCGTTCGATCGACACCGAACCCGCCAGGGTGTGGTACGGCGCCTCACAGCGCCCGACTCGGTTGTAGCGGATGCCTCCGATCACGACCGTTGGCACGT
>Ga0114931_10000555_pt1 | contig 45221 bp, 46 predicted proteins | sample 2SBtaG_FD_89579 | JGI IMG/M metagenome (GOLD analysis project Ga0114931, IMG submission 89579) | Deep subsurface microbial communities from Kolumbo volcano to uncover new lineages of life (NeLLi) - 2SBTROV14_V59a metaG | ecosystem: Environmental > Aquatic > Marine > Volcanic | place: Kolumbo... | reverse complement strand
GTCGTGGAAGGCGAGCGACACCGGGGGCCGACCGCGAGCACTCATCTCGCTGGCAGCGAGTTCGACACCCTGGCGCAGTGCGCGCCCATACACACCCGCCGGTCCGCTCTCCGGCAGCACCACTGCCACCGTGGCTTGGTGCTGACCGCAGGCAGCGCCGAGCAGTAGTGCGCCTGCCGCAAAGGCCAGGGCGCACGCCATGGCGCCGCGCGTCGTGTTGGGTGAGGCTCGCACAAAGATCATCCTACCGGTTGGCGCTCGGTGCCACCGGCCAGGCCAGGTTCGGCCGCGACCCCACCGTTCGGGATACAATCTTGCTGTGCCCAACTCCGAGCCCAACGACCGTCTGAGCCTCCGTTGCCCCTGCTGCGACGCCGCCTTGGTGGTCGACGCGCACACCGGCGAGATCCTGTCGCATCGGGCGCCGGCCCGGGCTCCGGCTGACGGTGCCAGCTTCGACGACCTGCTGGCTGGCATCGACGACCACAAGGCACGCGCGGCGGAGGTGTTCGAGCGCGAGGTCACGGCATTCAAGGATCGTGATCGTCTGCTCGAGGCGAAGTTCGAGGAGGCCCTGCGCCGGGCCGACGAGGAGGGGGAAGACGCCGCACCGCCCGTGCGACCCTGGGATCTCGACTGATGCCGGATCCACGGCCCGCGGCACCCGGCGAAGATCCGGCGGTGGTGTCCGGCCGCTACTGGCATCGGCTCGCCGATCAGCGCATTCAATGTGACCTCTGCCCGCGCGAGTGCCGCTTGCGCGAGGGCCAGCGTGGCATGTGCTTCGTGCGCGCCCGCGCGGGCGAGACCATGGTGCTCACCACCTACGGGCGTTCGAGCGGCTTTTGCGTCGATCCGATCGAAAAAAAGCCGCTGAACCACTTCCTGCCGGGCACACCAGTGCTCTCCTTCGGCACGGCCGGCTGCAATCTGGCGTGTCGTTTCTGTCAGAACTGGGACATCTCGAAGTCGCGCGAGATCGCGACCTTGGCTGACGAAGCCTCGCCCGAGACCCTGGCTGCGACGGCCGAGCGCATGGGCTTGCCCAGCGTTGCTTTCACCTACAACGACCCGGTGATCTTCCTCGAGTACGCGGTGGACGTTGCCGCTGCCTGCCGGCGGCGCGGCATCAAGACCGTGGCGGTCACCGCCGGCGAGATCTGCCCCGAACCACGGGTGGAATTCTTCGCCGCCATGGACGCGGCCAACGTCGATCTCAAGGCGTTCAGCGAGCGCTTTTACCGCCAGATCTGCGGCGCCGAGCTCGCGCCCGTGCTCGAGACGCTGTGCTACCTCGAGCACGAGACCACGGTCTGGTACGAGATCACCAACCTGCTGATTCCCGGCGAGAACGACAGCGACCGCGAGATCGACCAGATGACGCGCTGGGTGGTGGAGCACCTCGGCCCCCATGTGCCCATGCACTTCACGGCCTTTCATCCCGACTACAAGCTGCGCGACCGTCCCGCAACACCGCCGGCCACTCTCCGGCGCGCCCGCCGCATCGCCCTCGAAAACGGCGTGCGCTACGCCTATACCGGCAATATCCGTGATCCGGAGGGCAGCAGCACCCATTGCCACCATTGCGGCGCGCGGTTGATCGGACGCGACGGCTTCACCCTCACCACCTGGAACCTCGACCGCCAGGGCTGCTGCGCTCGTTGCGGCGAGCGCTTGGCTGGCCGCTTTGCGCCCGAGCCCGGCGACTGGCGCGCCCGGCGCGTGCCGGTGCGGCTCAGCCCGCGCTGAGCCACGCTGCGCCGCAGCGGTCGGCCTACTCCAGGATGCCGACCGTCAGCCGGCTCGGATGCGCAGCCGACCGGTAGACCCGGTGCTGTGCAGGGATGAAATCCTCTTCCTTGGCCTCGAAGATGTTGTCAACCCATTTCTGCGGGTTGCGATCCACCAGGGGGAACCAGGTGCTCTGAACCTGGATCATGATGCGGTGGCCTCGTTTGAAGGTGTGGAAAATATCCTGTAACTCAAATCGAACATGCGTGGGCTCGCCCGGGGTAAAGGGTTCGGGATGCTCGTAGCTGTTGCGGAATCGCCCGCGGATGACCTCGCCGCGGATCATCATCTGCTCGCCGCCCAGGGCTTGCTCCTCGCGCGACAGGTCTTCGTGGTCGGGCAGCTCGCCGGGGAAAACGTCGATCAGCTTGACCACCCAATCGGCGTCCTGGGCGCTGGTCGAGACCCACAGGTCGGCCATCAGCGGGCCGGCGAAGGTGATGTCGTTCCCGAGCGGCTCGCCCTTGTAGACCAGAACATCCGGACGCCAGGCGGCAAAGCGCTGGTCTTCGGTCATGTAGGTGGCCTCCCAGCGGGTGGTGATCGTCGTGGTGTAGGGCACGGGCTTGGCCGGATCGCTGGTGTAGGTATCGAAGGCCGCTTGCTCCTCGCTCGGTGGCTCGAAGGAGAGCGTTCCATGCGGGTGCAAGTAGAGCTGTGCCGGGTGGGCGGCCGCGGGCGGCCAATGGTCGAAGCTGCGCCAGCGGTTGGCACCGGTTTCGAACACCAGCGCTTCGGGCTGCGCGAACGTGCCCTGGTCCTTGAGGAAGTGCTCGAAGAACGGCAGGATGACCTTCTGGCGGTAGGTTTCGGAGGTCTCGAAATCAAAGTCGGCGGTGCCCAGGTCGCGACCCGTAGAGCGCGCCCAGCCTCCATGGCGCCAGGGTCCCATCACCAGGCTGTTCCAGGTGTCCTGGTTGTTCTTCTCTACCGCCCGGTAGATCTTGAGCGGGCCATACAGATCCTCGGCATCGAACCAACCACCGACCACCAAGACGGCGGCGTGGATGTGGCGCAGGTGGGGCAGCAGGTTGCGTGACTGCCAGAAAGCGTCGTAGTTGGGATGGGCTGTGATCTGGTTCCAGAACTCGATCTCGCCCTTGAAATACGTCTCGTTGGCGTTCGAGAGAGGGCCCAAGTCGAGGAAGAATTGGTAGCCATCGGCCGTCTTGTGATCCAGGCGCTCCGCGCGCTCCGTGGTCGGCTCGGGCCGCGCCTGGCCGAAGGACGAGAAAAAATTGAAGGCCAGCGGCAGGATGAAGGCACCATGGTGGTGCATATCGTCCCAGAACCAGTCCGAGATCGGCGCTTGGGGAGACACCGCGGCCAGCGCCGGATGCGAGTCGATCATGCCCGCGGCTGTATAAAAGCCTGGGTAGGAAATGCCGTACTGACCGACCTTGCCATTGTTGCCCGTTACGTTCGCGAGCAGCCAGTCGATGGTGTCGTAGGTATCGGTCGATTCATCGATGTCCTGGGGTCCCCGCTTATGCTCGCGGTGAGGTCGCATGTTGACGAAAGTGCCCTCAGACATATAGCGGCCGCGAACATCCTGGTATACGAAAATGTAGCCAGCCTTGGCGAAATCCGGCGTGGGTCCCAGGCTCCGACGGTAGCGGTCCGCACCGTAGGGGCCGACGCTGTAGGGGGTGCGCATCATCAGCATCGGCCACGGACCGCCACCGATCTCGTTGGGGACATACACGGCGGTGAACAGCCGGGCGCCATCGCGCATCGGGATCCGGTACTCGTACTTGCTGTAGTGCGCCCGAACCCAGCCGGCGAGCAGTTCGGCCTCGGACGGTGGGTCGTTCGCGGGCTGGGCGTAGGCGCCGGCCGCGGCCAGCGCGAGGAGCAGGAAACAGGCAGGCAGGGAAGCCGGGAGACGGTCGAAGAGGCGCGTACGGAGTGCTCGAAACACGGATTACCTCCGGGCAAAGGGGTCCAATCGTTACCATGCGTCAGGTCGAGAGAGGTCGAGCCGCGGGCAGTATTCCACGTTCCCGTGCCGCTGGCGGTACTGCACCCTGCGCTATCATCCGCCCGCCGATGACTGCATCCAGCGACAAGCCCCCGGTCCCGAAACGCACCTTCCGCAAGGTCCTGGTCGCCAACCGTGGGGAGATCGCCGTGCGCGTGATTCGCGCGCTCCATGAGCAGCAGATCGCCGCCGCCGTCATCTACTCCGATGCCGACCGTGACGGGCTGGCTGTGCGCCTGGCAGACGAGGCCTACCGCATCGGGCCCGCGCCCTCCGCCCAGTCCTACCTGCGCGCGCAGGCGATCGCTGCGCTGGCGAGCGAGATCGGTGCTGACGCGGTGCACCCTGGCTACGGCTTCTTGTCCGAGAACAGTGGCTTCGCCCGTGCGCTCCGCGCGCGCGGCATCGCCTTTGTCGGTCCGCCGGCCGCCGCCATCGCCGCCATGGGCTCGAAGATCGAGAGCCGGCGGTTGATGATCGACGCCGGCGTGCCGGTGGTGCCGGGGGGGCGCGATCCGGTGGCCGACGTGGCCGCTGCCAAACAACAGGCCGCGAGCATGGGCTACCCGGTGATGATCAAAGCCTCCGCCGGGGGGGGCGGCAAGGGTATGCGCCGCATCGATCGGGCCGAGGACCTCGCTGCCGGTTTCCGCGCGGCGCGTTCGGAAGCCGAGGCCAGCTTTGGCGACGGTGCCCTTTACCTCGAGCGTTATGTGGTCGATCCGCGCCACGTCGAGATCCAGATCCTGGCGGATCAGCACGGCAGGGTGATCGCACTCGGCGAGCGCGAGTGCTCGCTTCAGCGCCGACACCAGAAGGTGCTCGAGGAGGCACCCTCGCCGGCGGTCGATGCCGATCTAAGGCAACGCATGTGCGCCGCGGCCGTGCGCGCGGCCGCCGCGGTTGGCTACACCAACGCCGGCACGGTGGAGTTCCTGCTCGCGCCCGACGGTACGTTTTTCTTCCTCGAGATGAACACCCGGCTGCAAGTCGAGCATCCGGTGACCGAGATGGTCACCGGTATCGACCTGGTGGCTGCGCAACTGCGCATCGCCAAAGGCGAGCGTCTCGCCACGATCGTGCCGGCCGCCTGGCTCGACGCTGAGGCCGTTTTGCGCGGTCACGCCATCGAGGTGCGGCTTTACGCCGAGAACCCGTTCCGCGGCTTCACGCCGTCGCCCGGCACGATCGTGGCGCTGCGTTTGCCCGACGGTCCCGGCGTGCGCAACGACTGCGGCAGCTTCGAGGGCGGGGAGGTGAGCATCCACTACGATCCGATGATCGCCAAGCTCATCGTCTGGGGCGACTGCCGGCAGCAGGCCATACGGCGCCTCGAGCGGGCCCTGCGCGAGCTGCACGTCGAGGGCATCCAGACCACGGCGCCGCTGTTTCGCCAGATCGTCGCCGACGAAGATTTCCGCGCCGGCCGCCTCGACAACGGCCTGCTCGAGCGCAAGCTCGCTGCGGGCACTTGGGGCCGCCCTGCCGAGGATTCAAGCGGCGATCTGCCGTTGTTGGCGGCGATCATCGCCCACGCGGAGCGCCAAGCCTCGAGCACCTCGATCTCCCCCACCGCGGCGGGCCGCGGACCGCGGGCGCAGTGGCAGCGAGCGGCGCGCCGCGAGGCCTTGGCTGGGGGCGGGGCGTGAAGCTGGTGGTCGCCGCTGGCGAGCGGATCGAGGAGGCGACGGTCGAGCACCGTGCCGGACGCTGGCACATCACCCTCGGTGCCCGTGTCTACGAGGTCGATGCCGCGGGTCGCGGTGCGCTGCGCAGCCTCGTGGTCGACGGTCGCCAGCACGAGGTCGCCGTGCGTGCGCGGCCGGAAGGCGTCTACCAGGTGTCGGTCGCAGGCGAGCACAGCACGGTGATCCTCAAAGCGCCGCTCGCCTACCTGGCCGAGCAGGCGCATGGCGCCCAAGACAGCGGCAAGCAGACGGTCGTTGCTTACATGCCGGGCGTGGTCAAGAGAATCCTGGTCGAGGAAGGGCAGGAGATCACCCGCGGCCAGCCGCTTGCCGTGCTCGAGGCGATGAAGATGGACAACCAACTCGACGCCGAGGCCGGAGGCATCATCGAGAAGATCCTGGTCGAGGAAGGCCAGGCGGTCGACGGCGGCCAGGTGTTGTTCGAGATCGCCTGAGTCGCGATCCAGGGTCTGCGCTTGCTCAGCCGGCCATTGCGTCCAGAGCGCTCCGAATGCGGGCGAAGAGATCGGCAGGCAGGTCGTCGTCCGCAGCGATGATCGGGGACCCCAGCAGGAGGCAGCAACGGCCGAGGTCCACGGCCAGCGGCAGCAGCGCGCAGCCGGTCTCTGTCACCAGCGCTGCGGCCACCGAGGCGGCCCGGTCCGGGTCGCGCGCCGCGAGGATCACCCGTCGGCCCACGCCCAGCGCCTGCTCCATCGTCACGCTGTGGGTGGCAGGCTCGAGCCAGGCGCGGGCGGCGCGGTCGGCCAGATCGGGCTCGCTGCCGGTGATCAACAGCAGCACGCCGCGGCCGTGGGCATCGGCGGTGTGCAGATGCTCCCAACCTTGTGGGCTGAGCCGGCGGCAAAGAGCGACGGTGGTCCGCGGACGCCGTCGCAGCCAGCGGCGCAGCATTCCCACGCGCTTCACGGTGCCCACGCGCTTCACGGTGCCCAGTCGCTGCGCGGTGCCGCGGCCTCGCGCAGCGTGGCGAGACGCTGGTCGAGCCAGGTGAAAAACGCCGGCTCGGGCTCGGCCCGCACCGGCAGCTCGGCGAGCGGTAGATTCAGCCGACCTTGCAGCTTGACCCGGTCTTTGGCGGTCACCAGCACCAACCCGGCGCCGCGTGACCGGGCGTGCTGGCGAATCTTCTCGAGGCTGGCTTGTGGGTAGGCGTGGTGGTCGCGAAAACGAAGCTGACCAGCGATCTGCACGCCGGCTGCGCGGGCCGCGAGCTCGAAGGGTTCCGGCCGCGCGATCGCTGACACCAAGAGCACCTTGCTTCCCACCGCCACACGCCGACCGTCGCATCGTCGTATGGCCTCGGTGCGGGTATGGGAAAGAAACGACTGGCCGCCGAAGCCATAGGGGCGCAGGGCAGCCGCGAGCGCATCGCCAGCGGTGTGGTCCGAGGCCCCGGTGAGCACGGCAGCGTGCGCCGCGCGCACAGCTTCGAGCGGCTCGCGCAGGCGCCCGGAGGGGAGCAAGCGACCGCCACCGAAGGGATCGGTCTGGGGGAAGGTGAGAATGTCGAGGTCGCGCGCCAAGCGCAGGTGGGCAAAGCCATCGTCGAGCACGAAGAGATCCGGAGTCCGGTCGAGGCGCATGAGCGCGTGCCGGCCGGCCTTGAAACGATCGGCACCGATGACCACGGCAGCGCCCGGTACCAGCCCAGCGAGCATCACGGGCTCGTCACCGGCCAACGACGGGCCGAGCAGTGGCCCCTGGCCCTGGCTCACCACCCGAATGCTTGTCGGGTCCTTGCGCCGGTAGCCGCGCGAGAGGATTGCTACCTGAAGTCCGCGCGCGAGCAGATGCGCGGCCACCGCCGCGGTGAGCGGTGTCTTTCCCGTGCCACCGAGGTGCAAATTGCCGATGCTGATTACGGGCCGCGGCAAGCGTCGGGCATGGCGTGCCGATCGTCGCCGGCGCCACAGGTGAATCATCCGGTAGAGAAGCTGCCAGGGCGAGCGCGACGCTGGCGGCGCGACCAGGCGGCGCGCGACTTGTCGCTCGAGCGGGCTCATGCCGCATCCCCCGCCGAGCGCTCGCTGTGGCTGGTGGCCGGCGAGGTGTCGAGCAGCGGTGCGAGCAGCGCTCGGGTGCGCTCGAGCGCGCCGCGGTTGGCCCGGACCAATGCGCGCCCCCGCGCGCCGAGTGCCGCCGCCTCGGCCGGCGCATCGAGCAGCGCGCACCACGCCGCGGCGAGCGCCGGCCCGCTGTCTACACGTCGCCAGGCCTGTGCCGCTTCAAACTGCTCGGCGATCTGCCGGAAGTTGACCATCGACGGTCCGACCACCACCGGCACACCGAAGCGCGCGGCTTCGAGCGGGTTGTGGCCGCCGGTGGGCACCAGCGTGCCGCCGATGAACGCCGCGCTCGCCAGGCGGTACAGCGCTGCCAGCTCGCCCATCGAGTCGAGCAACAAGACCGCGGGCGCCTTTATCGGGCCGTCGCTCGCCAGGGTCGCCAGACGGCTGCGGCGCAGCAGGTGAAGGCCACGCTCGACAGCCAGCGCTTCGGCTTGATCCCAGCGCTCGGGGTGGCGGGGCACCAGCACCAGCAGTGCGCGCGCGCCGCCACCCGCCGCCACGAAGGCGTCGAGCACCAGCGCGTCCTCGCCCTGCATGGTTGAACCGGCGACCAGAATCGGCCGTTCGCCGGCCATCCGGAGCAGCGCAGCTTCGAGCGCCGGTTGGGGCGCTGGCTCGGGCATCTCGAACTTCAGGTTGCCGGTGACCGTCACCCGCTGCGGCTCGGCGCCCAGCGCGAGCAGCCGTGCACGATCTTCGGCGGTCTGCATGCCAAAGCACACCACCGGCCGATGAATCGCCGGCCACAGCTTTGCCAGCCACAGCTTTGCCAGCCACAGCTTTGCCAGCTTTCGCCAGCGCCCAAAGCTGCGGGCGCCGAAGCGTCCGTTGACCACCGCCACCGGCATGCCACGCTGGTGACAGGTGCGCAGGATCAGCGGCCAGTAGTCGCCCTCGACCAAGATCAGCGCCGCAGGGCGGAAACGTTGCACAAAGCGGCGGATGGGCAGCCCGAGATCGAAGGGCAGGTAGGCGATGGTGGCGCTGCGTGCTGCGAAGGCCGCGCACGCGCGCCGGTGCCCAGTGGCGGTGACGGTGGTGATCAGCAGCGGCCGGCTGGCCGGCAGCGCGCGCACCAGCGCCTCTGCGACCGCCACCTCGCCCACCGATACGGCGTGGATCCAAAGCGCCTCCGGCGCCGGAGGCGCCAGTGCGCCATAGCCGCCGAGGCGCTGGCGAAGCGTCGGCCAATAATGCCGGCCGCGTCGCGCGAGCAAGATCGGCGCGGCCGCGAGCAGGGCCGCCGCCATGGCCACCTGGTACACGATCCACATGGGGCGCGCAGTATACTGAGCACCCCGCGCCGCTGCCTCGCCCGGTGGTGAGACCCACGGGTGGCTAGGAGCCTGTTGCAAATCGACGGATGGTGCTCCGGGAGCGCCGTGGGATGGCTCGCAAGGCGTGTTCAAAGACGAATACCCGTAGGTATTTGTCGAGAACGTAATGCAGCGAGAGCTTTGCGCCGTCCACGAGGCGCCGTGCGGGCGATGCGCAACAGGCGTCCTAGACGCCGCTCCGGCCTCGACCGTACGACTGAGAGGACGCGCACCTGCCATGTCGCGACCCCGAGACAACGATGATCAGGACCAGCATGCATCGCGGGACCGTCTGCCCGACGCCGCCGAGGATCCGACCGTGAGCGGCCCGACGCTCGCCTACTCGGCCAACCAGCATCGCCAAGCGCTCGTCGGGCGCTCCGATCGCGAGCTTTTGTGGGCCATTCGCGATCAGGACGACGAGGCCGCGCTCGACACGTTGATCGGGCGCAAGACCGGCCCCTTGATCCAGCTTGCCTACCGCGTGGTCGGCGACCTCGAGGAAGCGCGTGACATCGTGCAGGTGACCTTCTTCCGGCTGTGGGAGCACCGCCGTCGTTTCGACGATCGCTGGAGCCCGAACACCTGGATGTACCGCATCTGCTCGAATCTCTCGATCGATCACCTGCGTTCCCGGCGCAGTCGCGAGCGGCTGGCCACTCCGGTGCGTCTTTACCTGCGCGACATCGCTGCGGGCAATTCCAGCACCGACCTGGGCGCTCTCGAGGAGACAGAGGTGATGCGCATCTTCCAGGAGCTGGCCGCCGAGCTCACCGAGAAGCAACGGCTGGTTTTCCTGCTGCGCGAGGTCGAGGATCGCTCGTCGAAGGAAGTGGCGGAGATCGTCGGCTGCCGAGAGTCGACCGTCCGCAACCACCTATTCAACGCGCGCAAAGTCTTGCGCGCCGCGGTTGCGCAGCGCTATCCCGAGTACGCGCCGCGCCGCGCCGGAGGGCATCGATGAGCTGTCCGGACTGGACCCTCTTCGCTCGTGGCGACGATCTGCCGCCCGCAGCGCGCGCGCACGCACGGCGCTGCCCGCCCTGCCAGCGCCAAGCCCTGCGGCTTGACCCGACGCTGGTGTTCCAGCATCTTCCGCAGTACCAGGCCAGCGACCGAGACATCGAATCCATGAAGCGCGCGGTCGCGGCCATGCGCCGCGCCCGCGCCATCGACACCACGGCCGTCACACACGGCCGCGCACCGCATCCGGCCCCCCGCCATGGCTGGCCGGCTGCCCTGCGCGCCGCGGTGGTGGCCACCGTGGTGCTCGGTGCCTCGCTCGGATTCTGGTCGCCCTGGAGCCGACAGGCCATCGCTCCCGCGAACGTGTCTCCTGCGAACGTGTCTCCCGCGAACGTGTCTCCCGCGGGCGCGGCGCGCGCGAACGGGCGCTCGCAGCCCGCCGCGCCAGCGCCCGCCACAGCCATTCGCGGTCCGCTGATCGGCAACGTCGAGGGCCACGAGGTGATCCAGATGGCGTACGACGATCTCGACCTCGTGGTGGTGGTCGATAGCACGCTCGAGGTGGCGGGCTCCGATGTCTAGGAGCCTGTTGCGCATCGCCCGCACGGCGCCTCGTTGGCGGCTGCCGGTACTGCTCCTGCTGCTCTCCGCGCTGCCCGCGCTCGCCCAGCGGCCGGCTGCTGCCAGGGACCGGCCCGGACCCCAGGTGCTGGCCTACACGCTCGAGCATCAGCCGGCCGCCGAGGCCTTGGTGCTGGTGCGCGGCATGCTGTCGCCGATGGGCACTGTCGAGCTTCAGCCCGGCAGCAATACCCTGGTGATGCGCGACCATGGCGCGGTTCTCGCGCGGGTGGCGACCGCGCTCGGCAGCTTCGACCATCCGCCGCGCACGCTGCGCTTCGACATCCACCTGCTGCGGGCGAGCGATCGTCCCGGCCCCGGCAGCGCGCCGGAAGCGATCGTGGGTCGCCTGCGCGATCATCTGCGCTGGAAAAGCTATGAGCAGTTGGCGCAAGTGGAGATCAGTTCGCGGGAAGGCGAAACGGTGACCTACGCGCTCGGTTCGCGCTACGGCGTCAGCTTTCGGCCCGGAGCCTTGGTCGAGGAGACGCTCAGGCTCAATCGTTTTCGCATTGTCCGCAAGCCGCCGATCTCGCCCAGGACCACCAACAAGTCGCGCCAGCCCGAACCGCGCGAGCTGATCCGGACCGATCTCAACCTGTGGCGCGAGAAACAGTTCACGCTGGTGCTCTCCGAGGGCGGAGGCAACGCTCAGGCCCTGGCCGTCGTCATCATCTTTCGGCCCGAGGAAGCGCAGTAGCTTCCTGCCGTGGCGCGAGGGGACCCTGGCCATGCAGTTTGTCTGTCGTCTCGGCACGCCTGACGGTCGGATTTTGACCCAGGTCGAGTCCGGCCAGGATCTGGGTGTACTGCGGCGCGACCTCGAGCGCCAGGGCTTCCACATCTTCGAGATCAAGCCGCGCGGGATCGGCATGCCGAAGCTGCGCGGCTCCGGTGCACGGCATCGAAAGCTCAAGGGCGAGACCTTCCTGGCCTTCAACCAAGAGCTGGCTGCGCTGTTGCGCGCTGGCCTGCCGCTGATGCAGGGCCTCGATCTGATGCTCGAGCGCATGGAGGACGAAGGCTTCCGCTCGGTGCTTACCGAGGTTCGCGACAAGGTGCGCTCCGGCCTCGAGCTGTCCGAGGCGTTCGCGAGCTTCGGTGACCTCTTCCCGCCGCTTTATGCAGCAACACTCAAGGCCGGTGAGCGAAGCGGCGAACTCGAACAGGTGCTGCGCCGGTTCATCCGCTTCCAGCGTCTGGTGCAGTCGACCCGCAAGCGGGTGACCTCGGCCCTGATCTACCCGATCGTGCTGGTATTGCTGTCGATCGCCATGCTGACCGTGATGGCGGTGGTGGTGGTGCCCCGATTCTCCGCGTTCTACCGCGATCTGAACGCCGAGCTGCCGGCGATCACCCAGGTCATTCTCGCCGTCTCCTTCTTTCTGCGGGACAATCTGCTGTGGATCATGCTCGGCATCATCGGCCTGGTCTTCGCCTGGCGTCGCTGGCTACGAACCGAGGCCGGTCGCATCACCGTCGACGGCTGGAGACTGCGCATCCCGCTGGTCGGTGATATCTTCCTGCACTTCTCGCTCGGCGAGTTCTGCCGCTCGCTGGCGACGCTGCTCTCTGGCGGCATCCCGTTGCTGCAGGCGCTTGAGACCGGTGTCGAGGCGATCTCGAATGCCTTCATCCGCAAGCGGCTGATACCGGCCTCGGAGGACGTTCGCCAGGGTGGTGCTTTCCACCAAGCACTGGAGCATTCCGAGATCGTGCCAGCTCTTGCGATCGATATGATCAAGGTCGGCGAAGCGACTGGCAGCCTCGACGAGATGTTGCAGAGCGTTGCCGACCATTTCGACGAGAAGGTCGAAACGCGAACCCAGCGCCTGCTTTCGCTGATCGAGCCCATCATGCTGATCGTCATGGGCGTGGTCATCGCGGTGCTCTTGGTCTCGATCTACCTGCCGATGTTCAGCGTGCTTTCCCAGGTCAACTAGCGTCGCTGCTGATTCACCGCCGAGCGAGCTCATGCAGTCCACTGCCGATCACAGCCAGCCCTTGGCCCTCGATGACCCGTCGTTGATCACCACGGCGCGAGCCGCCGAGCGCTCGGCGCCCGAGCTCGATGCCCGCGCCCGTGCGCTGGCCGCCGAGCATGGTCTGGCGTTCGTGGACGTACGCCATTTTCGGGTCCAAAACGACCTCTTTCGCCGGGTCCCTTTCGATCTCATGCTGCGCTATGTCTTCATTCCCGAAGCACAGCTCGAAGGACGGCTGGCGGTGGTCATGGGCGACCCCACGGATGTGCGCAAGATCGACGAGTTGGAGCTCCAGCTCGGGCAGTCGGTGGAGGTCAAGGCGGGCGAGCCGGGCGCCATTCAGGAGCTGCTCCAGAAATCCGAGAGCGCACAGCGCGTGCTCGATGAAGCGACCGAGGACTTCCGCATCCAACTGGTGCAGGAGGGTGAGGACGGGCAGGAAGTCCTGACGGTCGATACCATTCAGCAGGATCAGAGTCCGATCATCAAGCTGGTCGACTCTACCCTGTTCAATGCCATCCAGCGCCGCGCCTCCGACATCCACGTCGAGACCGGCGACACCGAGGTGGTGATCAAGTACCGCATCGACGGCGCGCTCTACCAAGCGGTCGACGCCATCGACAAACGTCACCATGCGACGATCATCAGTCGCATCAAGGTGATGTCCGAGCTCGACATCGCCGAGAAGCGGGTTCCCCAAGATGGCCGCTTCAAGCTGCGTTTGAAGGGTCGGACCATCGACTTTCGTGTTTCCATCCTGCCGACGGTGCACGGCGAGGATTGCGTGATTCGAATCCTCGACAAGGAGTCGATGAACAAAGAGTTCAAGAACCTCCGATTGGACATTCTCGGTTTCGACGACGGAACCATGCGCAAGTTCCGCAAGGCGACACGTGAGCCCTACGGCATGGTGCTGGTTACCGGCCCGACCGGCTCGGGGAAGACCACCACGCTGTACGCGGCACTCTCGGAGATCCAAAGCGAGGAAGACAAGATCATCACCATCGAGGATCCGGTCGAGTACCAACTGAAGGGCATCACCCAGATTCCAGTGAATGAGAAAAAAGGGCTGACATTCGCCCGTGGCCTGCGCTCGATTCTGCGCCATGATCCTGACAAGGTCATGGTCGGCGAGATTCGCGACGAGGAGACCGCGCAGATCGCCATTCAGTCGGCGCTCACTGGTCACCTGGTCTTCACCACGGTGCATGCCAACAATGTGGTTGATGTCCTTGGGCGGTTTCTCAATATGAAGGTCGATCTGTACAACTTCGTTTCTGCGCTCAACTGCGTCCTTGCCCAGCGCTTGGTCCGCAGGATTTGCGCCCATTGTCGGCGACCGGTGAAGCTGCCCGAGAAGCTGCTGTCGCACAGTGGTCTCGACCCAGCGACCTACAGTGACCTGACGTTTTACGAGGGGGCCGGCTGCATCGAGTGCAACGGCACTGGGTTCCACGGCCGGCTGGCGGTTTCCGAGCTGCTCGATCTTTCCGATCCCATACGCGAGTTGATCCTGGCTCGCCGGCCGGCATCGGAGATCAAGCGCGCAGCCAAAGAAGAAGGGATGTCGTTCCTGCGCGAATCAGCGCTTGAAAAGGTTTTTCAGGGAGTTACCACACTGCGTGAAATCAATAAGGTTACCTTCGTGGACTGAGCGCATCCTGGGTTTCGAGCCGCAGTGGGTGCCACCGCATGTCTTCGCTCTCGACGCGCACCACCTGCGCTACGGAGGCTTTACGCGGTCTCAAAGCGGCCTGTCGTTCGACACCTACCGGATCACCCCGCTGCCCCCCGGCACCTTCGCCGAGGGACCGCTCGGGGGACCGATGCGCTATGTCGCGGCCTTCACCCAGGTCGTGCGTGAATTCGTCGAGCCGCTCGGCCCGGCTGCTCGGCGGGCGACTCTGGTGCTGCCCGACAGTTGGTTGCGCACGGTTTTTGCCGAAACCGAGGAGCTGCCAGCCAAGGCGCCGCAGCGCGAGGAGGTGGTGCGCTTCAAGCTCGATCGCCTGGTGCCGTTCCGGGTCGAGGATCTGCGCGTCTCGTTCGAGGAGGTGAAGCCGCTCGCCGGCCAGGCGCTGCCCAGCAGGATCTTCGTGGGCTTCGCCATCGAGCTGCTGGTGGCGCAATTGGAAGAGGTCTTTGCGGGTGCCGGCGTCAGCCTGGGTCAGATTACCAATGGCACCATGGCAGCGCTGTGCGGTTTCGACGTGCGGCTGGATGCCAGCGCGTTGGCGGCGCTGGTGGTGGTCGATCGCGAGGCGTACACCATCAGCTTCTTGACCGGCGGCGCGCCGCTGCTGTACCGCTACAAGGCGCTCGGCGCTATGCCGGAAAAAGCCCGCGGTGACATCGTGCGCAGAGACCTGCGCTTGACCCGCAGCTTTATCGAGACCCATGTGGCGGAGCTGTCGCTCGACCATGTGGTGCTGGCACTCGCCCCGGAGCAAGCCCAGGTGCCGTGGCAAGGCTGGCTGGAAGACGCGCTGGCGGTCGAGGTCGAAGCGATGGCCCCGCAACATCTGCCCCTCGCGGACGGCAGCATCGACTTGCCGTGGCAGGAGATCGCTTTGATGGTCGGCGCTGCGGCGTCCGAGGTGGCGTGAGATGAAAATCGTCAACCTCGCACAAAACCCGTTCGAGAACCGGCGTCCGGTACGACGACTGGCCGCGACCCTGTGGCTGGTGGGCGGCCTGTTTACGCTGCTGAACCTTTGGCTGTTTTGGGAAAACCTCACCGGCTTCGCCGCCACCACCGGCAAGCTGGCCGGGGTCCGCGAGCAGACCGGGAAAGAAACCGCCGAGATCGCGCGCCTGGGCGAGGAAGTTGCCGGGCTGGCACTCGAAGAGCAGAACGACGAGGTGGAGGTGCTCAACCGGCTGATCGCCGACCGTGTCTTCCCCTGGGGCCTGCTCTTCGATCGTCTCGAGACGGTGCTGCCCGATCAGGTCTGGCTGGTCACGTTGCAGCCGCGACGGGCCAAGGCCGAAAGCCGAGCCGCCAAGCGGCGGCGAGGTCGAGCTGCTCGCCGCAGCCGCCAGGCGCAGCATCAAGACCCCGGGGTCGAGCTCGTGCTCCGCGGCCAGGCGCGCGACAGCAAGGCGTTGTATGCTTTCGTTGACCGCTTGTTTGAGGATCCGGTGTTTCGCGGGCCCAATCTCCGCGACCAGGCGCGCAATTCCTCGGGCGCCTTGGACTTCAACCTCGGCGTGGTGTTTCTGGCCGAAACTGCGCAGGCGATGGCGACCGGCAAAGACGCAGCACAGCAGCAAGCGAGCGCTGAGACCGCTCGAGGCGAGCCGCGACAGGATGCCGCGTCGATCGCCGGTCCGCCGGCTGCGAACGCTGGCGAACAGGCTGCTGGCGAACAGGTTGCTGGCGAACAGGCTGCTGGCGATGCCCGCTCCGTGCGCGCAGAGCCGGACGCTGGGATCGCCACCAGCGCCCGTTCGGCCGCGCCGGCTGCGAGGTCTCTGGCCACACCCTCGGATCGTCAGCGCCTGGGCGCCGCTCTGGAAGGCGCCGCGCAGCAGATCGGACGTACGCTCGAGCGCGGGGAGCAGCACCCGTATGCAGCCCAAACGCCGCCGGCCGCGCGCCCGGTGGCCACCACGCCAGCCGCCCCTGCCGCTCGCTCCCTGGGGCTCGGCGGGAGCACGACCACGGCCGCTCCGGGCGCGGTTCCCAGGGCGCTTCCGGTCGATCCCATCGCACGCAGGCGCGGTGTCGCGATCATCCCGGCAGCCGTCCAGCCGTCGGTTGCCGTGAAACCAGGGTCGCAGCCCGCGGTCGCCTCGCCGGGAACCGGCGGTGCCTCTGCGCCACCGGCTAGGCCTGCAACCAGTGGCCGGACAGCAGCTCCGCCAACACCGGGCACGCCAGCGACGGGCACGCCAGCGACGGGCATGCCAGCGACGGGTATGCCAGCGACGGGTGGTGCGCGGTCCCGCGCTCCCGAGCCGGGCGTGGATCCGGAGGATCTCCGGCCCGTGCCGGCGCGCCCGCCGGCCTCGTCGGCCGCGCGCATCCGGGGAGGCCGAGGATGAGCGCGGCCTGGCTTCGCAGCATCCGCAACCAGCGGTGGACCTGGATCCTGCCGCTGGCGCTGGTGGTGATCAACACCGCGATTTTCGCCTTCTACCAGCTCGTGTACGCCGGCGAGGTCGAAGCGCTCCGCCGGCGCTTCGAGAGGGAAAACGAGACGCTCGAGCAGCGCCTGGCCCAACGGACGCGCCTGGCGTCGTATCTCGAGCGTGTCCAGACCAGTCGCGGTGGCATCAACACGCTCTACCTCGACGACTTCAAGACGGCGCCCGAGCGCTTGACCGCCACCCTGGCCGAGATCGAGCGTCTGGCGCAGCGGGCGGGGATCGATCCGCCGGCCTTTAGCTACCCAAGCGCTGCGGTGGAAGGCGTCGAGCTGCGTGAGCTGGGGATCAACTTCGCGGTCGAAGGCACCTACGAGCAGCTTCGACGTTTCATCAACCTGCTCGAGGTATCGGATCAGTTCCTGATCCTGCGCGCCGTCTCCCTCAACCGCTCCGGCGACGCACAGGCAACGAGTCCACGGGTTTCGATCACCCTTCAAGCTGCGACTCTCTTCATCACCGATGCGCTGGCGGCCAGAACACGTGCCGCGCGCGCCGCACAGGATGCGGGCGCCCGCGAGCCGGCCGCCAGCCGTGACACACCGCCGGCCTCACCCGTAGACCCTCATGTCGAGACCGGCAGCGAGGTCGAAGATGGCCCGCCGGCGCCCGGTCCCTCGGGCGAGGATGGCGAGGCGAGCGCATCCGAGCAGAACGCCGAAGCGACATGAAGATCGATCAACGAACCAAAGTGCTTCTCGCCATCCTGGTCGCCCTGCTGCTGGTCGCCTCCTGGCGCTTTCTTGCCCCGGCGCTCGGACGAATGACCGGAGAGCGCGCGCTGCTCGGGGGCGCTCCGGCCGGGGTGGGCGATGTCTCCATGCTGCAGGTGGTCGATCTGCACCTCGATACGCTGAACGTCCCGGCCCACGACTACACGCCTGGGCGCAACATCTTCCGCCCCTACATGCCGCCACCGCCACCGCCACCGTATGTCCCACCACCGCCGGCAGTGGTCGCGGATTCCGGACCGCCGCCACCACCACCACCACCCGTTCCGCCGCGGATCGACTTCGAGCTGGTCGGCATCTTCGGTCCCGAGAAGCGGCGCCTGGCAGTTCTGAGCGATGGCAAAGAGATCATCAACGCACTTGTGGGCGAAGCGATCCACAAAAAGTTCATTGTCGACCGGATCGGCCTCGAGTCGATCGACGTGCGGTTCGTCGGATTCCCCGACGTGCCTGCCCGGCGGGTCGTGATCGAGGAGTAGGAGCGAGGAAGAATGCACATGAGAGGCTCCATCGGCCGGCTCGCCGGCACCATTGTGATCACTGGGATGCTGGTCACCGGCTGTGCCGGTACGCACGTCTTGCGCCGTGCCCAGATCGCGGAAGCGCGGGGCGATTGGGACGCCGCGGTGCTCCGCTACCTGGAGGCGGTCAACGCCCACCCGGAAAACATTTCCTACCGAGCCGGCCTGATGCGCGCCAAGATCCAGTCGGCGCAGGATCATTTTACCAAGGGCCAGCGCTTCTACCAGGCCGGTGTTTTGGACCGCGCGCTGTTCGAGCTGCGCCAGGCCATCGAGCTCGACCCATCGAACCAGTATGCGTTCTCCGAGATGCAGAAAGTCATCGATGACATGCGGGCGGCAGAGACCGCCAGTGAGCCGATTCGCTCCATCGATGAGATGAAGGCACGGACCCGCGGCGCACGCCCGCAGCCGCCGAAGCTCGATCCGCGTTCGAAGGAACCGATCGATCTGCTCTTTCCTGAACCCAAGTCGATCAAGCAGATCTACCGTGCTTTGGGCAAGGCGTTCGGGATCAATGTGCTCTTCGACCCGAAGCTGCGCGATCAGCAGATCGCCATCGAGCTGACGGACGTCACAGCCGAAGGTGCCATCGAGACGCTGATGCGACCCGTAGGGCATTTCTACAAGGTGGTTGACGAGCGGACCATCATCATCGCGGATGACACCCCGCAGAATCGGCGCAACTACGAAGATCAGGTGATCCAGACATTCTTCCTCTCCAACGCCGAGGTCAAGGACGTCATGACCATCATTCGTAGTCTGATCAGTGCGAAGAACGTCGCAGCCAACGAGCAGCTCAATGCCATTGTTCTGCGCGACACCGCAGACAAGGTCAAGGTCGCGGAGCAGATCATCCTGACCAACGACAAGGCGCGCGCCGAGGTGGTGATCGACGTCGAGCTACTGCAGATCAACACCACCAAGCTGCAGAACCTGGGCCTCAGCCTGAGCAACAACCAAATCACCGCCTCGCTGGATCTCGGCGGTGCCGATGTCCCGCTGCGGGTTTCGGATATCGAGTTCCTGAACGCCAACAACTGGGTGCTAACGATTCCGAACTTCATTTTCGACTTCTTGAAAACATCCACCGATGCCCAGCTTCTTGCCCAGCCCAAGTTGCGCATCACCGAAGGCGAAAAGGCAACGCTGACCATCGGCGACCGGGTACCGATCCCGACCACGACCTTCAACACGTCGAACGTTGCCGGCACCAATATCGTTCCGATCACATCCTTTCAGTACCAAGATGTTGGTATCAAGATCGATATCGAGCCACGTGTTCATCACAACAACCAGGTGAGTCTACAGCTCCGGGTCGAGGTTTCGAACATCTCCGGCAACGTCGACGCCCCTGGTGGTCAATCGCAGCCGATCATCGGCCAGCGCACCATCGAGTCCAACATCCGCCTGCAGGACGGCGAGACCAACTTTCTTGCGGGCCTGATCCGCACCGACGAGACCAGCAGCGAAACCGGCGTGCCGGGGCTTTCGGACATTCCTTGGCTCGGTCGCTTGTTTCGATCGAAGCGGCACCAAAACCAGCGCACCGACATCGTTTTGACGCTGACGCCGCACATCATCCGGCGAGCCGATATTCTGGAAAAGGATCTGCTGCCGATCTGGGTCGGCACGGAGGCCAACATTTCGTTCCGGGGTGGCAGCCCACGGGTGGAATCGAACATTACCGGACCGTTCGATGTCGACTCGCGCAGAGACGTGGAGGAACGGCTGCGCCAGCGCCTGCGCTCGCTGCCGCGTGGGCTCCAGGGCGCCGGCGATGTCGACAACGAGGACGATGAAGACGAGTTGTCACCCGAGGAGGATCCCACCAACCGGGGCGTCGAGCTGACCCCGACCCGCTCCCAGGGGCAAGGCGGCGGGGGATCCTGACGGCCGACGGGGAGGAACGAGCGATGAACGATCACGCACGGACTGGAACCGAATCGAGGCGTGGCCCGCGCGGGCGACCTGTGCGCGGGCGTGCGGGCTACAGCCTGGTCGAGATGGTGGTTGCGGCGCTCTTGATCAGCACCCTGGCAACAGCGAGCTTCCCGCTCGCCAAGTTCACCATCAAGCGCCAGAAGGAGGCGGATCTGCGCAGCGCTCTGCGCTCGATGCGCAACGCCATCGACGAGTACAAGCGCTACAGCGATGCCGGGCTGCTGCCGGTCGACCTCGGCACCGACGGCTACCCGGCGGAGCTCGAGATCCTGGTTGAAGGCGTTGATCTGGTGGGGCAGATCGACATGCGCAAGAAGTTCCTGCGCCGTATCCCGATCGATCCGATGACCGGCGAGGCAGAGTGGGGTCTGCGCAGCTACCAGGACGATTGGGACGCCACCTCTTGGGGCGGTGAAGACGTCTACGATGTGTACTCGTTGTCGGTCGGCACCGGTCTCAACAAGATCCCCTACGAAGCGTGGTAATCCCGCGATGATCCGAAAACAGCCGGGCTCAGCCATCGGAGGTGCACCATGACCACACTGCAGCGACCCGTGCCCGGCCGTGCTTTCCGGCGCGATGCCGGGTTCACACTGATCGAGCTGATCATCGTGATGGCGATCATTGGCATTCTCGCCAGCCTGGCCCTGCCCAACCTGGTGCAGGTGCCGAGGCGGGCGAGCGAAGCGGTGCTCAAGAACAACCTCCACACCCTGCGCGAGGTTCTTGACCAATACAACGGCGACAAGGGCTTTTACCCAGAAACACTCGATGCGCTGGTTGACGAAGAGTACCTGCGCGAGATCCCGCTCGATCCAATCACCAAAGAGCATGACTGGGGTCTGGAGTATGACACCGTCGACGAAGAGGTCGAACCGGCGGAGACCGATCTTCCAGAAGGCGGTGCGCCGGGGATCATCGATGTGTTTTCACTTTCCGAAGCCATGGCCCTCGACGGCACGCCCTACGCGGAGTGGTGAGGCGGCGAACGTGAAACCTTCACGTCCAGCGCATGCTCCCAGCGGCGGCGAACAGGGCTACAACCTGGTGATCCTGACTGTGATGATCACCGTCATGAGCATCGCACTGGCTGCGGCCTTGCCCCGATGGAGCACCGAGATCGAGCGCGAGCGCGAGGAGGAACTGATCTTTCGCGGCTTGCAGTATGCTGAGGCGATCCGGATTTTTCAGACCCGTTTCGGTCGCTTGCCGCTTCGTCTCGAGGAGCTACTCGAGACCGAGCCGCGATCGATCCGCCAATTGTGGCCCAACCCGATGCGCGAAGATGGGCGTTGGGCATTGATTTTTCAAGGCAGGCAGAACACCGGACGGCGTCTCGATCGGCCCGGATCCCCGGCGGGACGCCCGGTACAGCCGGCGGGCCAGCCGGGCCAGCATGATCAAGCGCAAGCAGGCGTGGTGCTGTCGGGTACGGGGGACGATGGGAGCGAGGTCGCCACTGGACCGATCCGAGGGGTCTACACACCAGGGGACGACGAAACGGTCAAGACCTGGTTCGACTCGAACACGCTTTCGGAATGGAAGTTCACCGTCGACTTGCTGCAAGGTGGCGGTCGTGGCGCGAATCCGCGAACGCAGCCCACCGGGAGACCTGCCACCAGGCCTGTGCAGCAGGCTGGGGGCTTGCCCGGCCAGGCGCAGATGCCGGTCAACGCCGGCCAGCTCGGCCGACCCTTCCCACCCGGGGTCCGGCCACAGACCATGCGCCCGGGCGGTGCGGCGCCCGGCAATGTCCCCGGACGCCCGATCGGCACCGCGCCTGGCGCGCGCGGCGGTCCTGGCGGCGCAGCCATCCAGGGGCTCGAGAACAACAACCGGCGCCCGGGGAATCAGGGCCCGGGGACCAACCCAGTCGGTGGTAGCGCGTCGCGGGGCGAGGGTCGCAATCTGGGCGGCCGCAACTAGCGCCATGCGACGCGTCCCAGTCTCCTTCTGCCGCCTGTCGCATGGCCGAGATCTGCCACCGCCGAAAACGGCGACCGCCGGCAGCGCCGGCTACGATCTGCGCGCCGCGCTCGATGCTCCGCTGGCGCTTGCACCGGGTGCCCGGGCGCGGGTCCCCACCGGCCTTCAGATCGCTCTGCCCACCGGTTGGGAAGGTCAGGTCCGGCCCCGCAGCGGTCTGGCTCACGAGCACGGCGTGACCGTTCTCAACGCCCCGGGGACCATTGACGCCGACTATCGTGGTGAGATTCAAGTCCTTCTGATCAATCACGGTCAGCGCACCTTCGTCTTGACCCGTGGCGAGCGCGTTGCCCAGCTCGTGATCGCTCCGGTCGCCGCGGTCGCTTGGCGTGAGCAGAGCGTGCTCGCGGCGAGCGAACGCGGCGCGGGCGGCTTCGGCTCGACCGGCCGCGCCTGAGCCGGCCGCGCTTGCGTCCGCGGGCTGCTACCATCGCCCGATGCGCCCGATCGTCCGCCTGCTGGGCTACCTGCGCCCCTATGCCCTGCGCATGGTGGCCGCGACGCTCCTGCTGCTGGTTGCTGGCGGCATGATGGCGGCGGTCCTGGCGACCCTCAAACCGCTGGTCAATGAGGTGCTGCTGGCCCGTCCGCCTGCGGTCGCCGCATCCCCTGCGCGCGTGGCGCCTGACATTCTCGGCATCGTCCGTCCCTGGCTGCCCAAGGCCGGGTGGTCCGCATGGTTGCGTGAGCGGGCCTTCGTCGAGGTGCCGCTGCTGATGGTGCTGATCTTCGTGCTGCGGGGCATTTGCCTGTACTTCGGCCGCTACTTGATCAGTCGCTGCGGCGTTTCGGTGATCCGTCGCCTGCGCCTCGAACTCTACGAGGCCGTGACCTTTCAATCCATGAGTTTTTTTCGCGCCAACCCGACCGGTACCATCCAGTCGCGGGTGCTGGCCGATGTCCAACGCCTGCAGCGGGTCAGTACCGAGGTGCTCACCGACCTGCTGCGGGTGGGCTCCATGGTGCCGGTGCTGTTGATCCTGATCGTGATTCATGACTGGCGGGTTCCGCTCTTCGCGTCGGTGGCTTTGCCGCTCTTGGTGGTGCCCATGGTGCGGCTCGGGCGGCGGCAGCGCAAGGTCTCGCGACGCTCGCAGGAAAGCCTGGCGGATGCCGCCAGCTTGCTGAACGAAACCGTGACCGGGATCAAGGTCGTTCAAGGCTTCGCCATGGAGCGGTTCGAGATCGATCGCTTTCGCGCCGTGCTCGATCGCCAGTTGTCCGCAGACCTCAAGTCCGCACGGGCCGCGGCGCTGGCGCCACCGGTGATGGAGATGGTCGCGGCGCTGGCAGGCGCAGCGCTTTTTTATTTCGCCGGTCTCAACATCGCGCACGGCAAGCTGGATCCGGGTGATTTCGCGGTCGTGCTCTCCGGCCTCGGACTTTTGTTCATGTCCATGCGCCGGCTCAATCAGGTGAACCAGGAGATGCAAAAGGCCCTCGCCGCGGGCGAGCGGGTGTTCGAGATTCTCGACCGCGAGCGCGCGGTGTGCGACGCGCCGGGTGCGCGGGCGCTGACCACCTTCGAACGGCAGATTCGACTCGAAGGGGTTGACTTTGCCTACGGTGAAGAAACCATTCTCTCGGACATCGAGCTCGAGATCCGCAAGGGAGAAAAGATCGCGCTGGTGGGCCCCTCCGGCGCCGGCAAGACCACCTTGGTGCAGTTGCTGCTGCGCTTCTATGACCCGACGGCGGGTGCGATTCGCATCGACGGACAGGATTTGCGCCACCTCACTCGACTCCTTGCGTGCGTCGATCGGTCTGGTGACGCAAGACACCGTGCTCTTCGACGATACCGTTTACAACAACATCGCCTACGGGCGCGCAGACATCGCGCGAGAGCGGGTCGAGGCCGCGGCCCGGGCCGTCCATGCGCACGGGTTCATCTCCGGCCTGCCGGATGCCTATGACACGCGGCTCGGCGAGCACGGAGCACGCCTGTCGACCGGCCAGCGGCAACGGATCGCCATCGCCCGTGCGTTGGTCAAAGACGCGCCGATCCTGATCCTTGACGAGGCGACCTCCGCGCTCGATGCCGAGTCCGAACAACTGGTCGGCGCCGCGCTCGAGAATCTGCTGCGTGGGCGTACCGGGATCATGATCGCCCATCGCCTTGATACCACCCGCCGTGCGGATCGCATCCTGGTTCTTGATAAAGGAAGCATCGTCGAGCAGGGAAGCCACCAACAATTGCTCGCCCGCGGGGGACTTTACTGTCGGCTGTACGAAATCCAGTCCTCGGCCCGCGAAACGAGCGGCGTGCTCGGCCCGCACGGCTGAATCGGCCCACACCCGGCTCCGGTCCGATATCGTAGGCGTGCGGCATGCTGCGGTCGCCGTCTCGAGGCAGCTCGGCCGCATGTCTTCAACGAAGATTACCCTTCCTCGAGTACAGCACCCATGTCTTCGCAACCCTCTCGGGCAGCCGCCCGGCAACCGCCCCGGCCAGCACCGGCCGAAGCCCGCGGCCCTTTTGCGGGAAGCCCCCTTCCACAGCCTCGATTGCCACGGCGTGAGGAGCTGGAGGCGGCCACGGTCGGTTTTCTCCGCCAGGGCGTGGCGCGCCGGGCGGATCTGCGGGTGGTCGACTTGGGCGATGGACCGCTGGTGGTCAAGGACTTCGCGGGTACCCACTGGCTGACCCGCCTGGTCGGACGGTTGGAGATCGGGCACGAAAGTCGCGCCTACCGCGGCCTGGGAGCGATGCCGGGCATCCCGCGCTGGATCGGCCGCATCGACGCCCATGCGCTGGCGGTGGAGAAGATCGAAGGTGATTTGCTGGTTCACCATCCCGAGCGCAACGAGCACGGCCGGCGGCACCTGGCTGCGCTCGCCGTCATCATCGAGCAGCTCGAAGCGCGCGGCTTCGCACACCTCGACCTCATGGGACGGCGCAACGTCATGCTGCGCGCCACGGGTGAGGTGGTGGCGATCGACTTTGCGGCCTCGTTGTGGGTCCGGCCCGGCGGGCTGTTGCACCGGCTGGTTCGTCGCGCCCTGGCCTGGTACTACCGCGGCGTGTTCTTGAAGTGGAAGGCGATCCTCGATCCGGAAAGCCTGACCCCGGAGGACAAGACCTTCTTCTCATTCCTGCGCGTGAGCCGCGCGTTGCTGGTTCCGCGTCTGAGCTCCGAGCCGACCATCCGCCTGCGCACCTCGCGACGCGAACGCGAATCCGAGCGGGGGGAGCGAGAGCCCTAGCCGTCGAGGCCTGCTTCAAGCCCCTTCTTGGGGCCGGCTGGCGATCGCGATGATCAGCTCGCGGAGCACGTCCTTGAGCTCCAGGGTGTAGCCCGAGAGATCGCGCATGCGCGTCGTCAGTTGGTCTGCGCTCGGCCGGATCATGGACGCTTCGTTCGCGCGTAGCTTGAACGATAGCCGCTGGTCGAGGTCTTCGAGGTGGGCGAAGGCCTGTTTGAGGCGGGTGGGGTCCACCTCAGCTCCCTTCGCGGCGGCGGTGGACCTGGGTCGCGCTCGCTTGATCGCGCGGCATGACCTGGATGCGGTCGATGTTCACATGCGGCGGCCGGCTGGCGGCCCACACCACACACTCCGCCACGTCTTCGGCGCGTAGCGGGGTCATGCCCTGATAGACCGCGCGTGCTCGCTCCGCATCGCCCGCGAATCGCACCAGCGAGAACTCGGTCTCCACCAGCCCGGGTGCGATGTCGGTGATCCGCACGGGTTGCCCCAAAAGCTCCTGGCGCAGCGTCTCGGTCAGTGCACGCAAGGCGTGCTTGGAGGCGGTATAGCCGCCACCGCCAGGGTAGGTGGCGAGCCCGGCGATGGAGCCGATGTTGATCACATGGCCATCACCCGAGGCGATCAAGTCGGGGAGAAACCTGCGGGTCATGGCCAAGACACCCATGACATTGGTCTCGAACATGGTGCGCCAATCCCCGGGCTCGGGCGCCGACACCGGTGACGTCCCCAACGCCAGCCCCGCGTTGTTGACCAGCAGATGACACGGCCCGATGCCGGAAGCGAAGGCCTCGACGCTCTCGGGCACGGTGACATCGAGCTGGCGTGCTTCAGCACCGATCGGCTCGGTCACGGCGCGCAGGCGGTCGAGGCGTCGTGCGCCGGCGATCACGCGATAGCCGGCAGCCGCGAGAAGGCGAGCAACCGCCGCGCCGATGCCAGCGCTGGCGCCAGTGACGATCGCGATCTTGGCAGTCATCAGTTGGCCTCTCCCTGCCGGTCGTCATTCGGAGTCCAGGTGGGAAGCGTTTCGGGGTCAACACCGATCGAGGTGAAGGCCCGGGCCCAAGTCTCTCGAGGATCGAGCCCGAACAGCAGCTCGCCCGAGACCGGGGCGACCATCCAGTCGTTGCGCAGGATCTCATGCTCGAGCTGACCATCGCCCCACCCCGCATAGCCGAGCAGCAAGCGCAAGGCTGCGGGTGGCGCCTTGGCCAGTGCGGCGAGATCACGGATGTGCTGGCTCATGGCGATCCCAGGGGCGACTTCGCTGGCCGTCGGCTCGCTCGGCGCGTCATCCGCCGGCAGTCCACCATCGCCGGCTGCGAAGATCACCGTTCCGAGCTGGGGTTCGACCGGTCCACCGAAGTAGGCCGGCAGCTCACGGTCCCCGTGCCACACGAGGTCGAGGCCCTCGAGCACATCGTGCACGGTGGTGTGGGTCGGCCGGTTGACGATGAAGCCGAGGCTGCCCTCCGGCTGGTGGTGGACCAGGAGCACCACGCTCTGATGAAAAAACGGGTCGAGCACCTGCGGCATGGCCATCAGCAGCAGCGGTGGCTCGAACTCCGATCCGAGCGCACCGATGTCGGCATTGGTGGTTTCCCGCGTGGCGTTCTCGCCCATGGCGCGATTGTATCCCCTGCGGCCGTCGCGTAGCGCCTGGGCCGGGCCGGGCGTTGGGGGATGTGCGGTAGCATGAGGCCCCGGCCGAGAGAACCCCAACGAGAGGATCCGATCGGCATCGTTGCATCGACCCCGAAAGATGGCAAGAATCCATGAAAGATAGCTTTGATACCCGCCGCACGCTGGCTGTCGGCGACCGCACCTACCAGATTGCCAGCCTGCCGGCGCTCGAGCGTCAGGGTTTCGCGCTCGGCCATCTGCCCTACGCCACGCGCATCCTGCTCGAGAACCTGCTGCGACGCGAAGACGGACGAAGTGTGCCCGCGGGCGACATCGAAGCGCTCGCCCGCTGGCAGCCGGACGCCGAGCCCGCGACCGAGATCGCCTTCATGCCGGCGCGGGTGGTGCTGCAAGACTTCACCGGTGTGCCCGCGGTGGTCGACCTCGTAGCCATGCGTGACGCGATGGAAGCTATGGGCGCAAGACCTGATGCCATTAATCCTCAGCAGCCGGTTCATCTGGTCATCGACCATTCGGTCCAGGTCGACGAGTACGGCTCGGCCGCGGCCTTGTTGATCAATGCGGAGCGTGAGTTTGAGCGCAACCGCGAGCGCTATGGCTTCTTGCGCTGGGGTCAGAAGGCGTTCGAGAACTTCAAGGTGGTGCCGCCGGCCACCGGCATCGTGCACCAGGTCAACCTCGAGTACCTGGCACAGGGCGTGTGGACCGATGCAGTGGGTGAGCCGCCCTTCGCCTACCCTGACACCTTGGTAGGTACCGACTCTCATACGACCATGATCAATGGCCTCGGGGTGCTTGGCTGGGGCGTAGGTGGGATCGAAGCGGAAGCCGCGATGCTGGGACAACCGATCTCGATGCTGATTCCCCAGGTCGTCGGCTTCCGCATGCTGGGCCATTTGCCAGAGGGCGCCACCGGAACCGATCTGGTGCTGCGGGTGGTGGAGATGCTGCGCGCCCATGGGGTGGTCGGCAAACTGGTCGAGTTCGTCGGTCCGGGCCTGGGCAGCTTGCCCTTGGCCGATCGCGCGACGATCGCCAACATGTCGCCCGAGTATGGCGCGACCTGCGGCATCTTCCCGATCGACGACGTCAGCCTCGACTACCTGCGCTTCACCGGTCGAGCGCCGGAGCGCGTGGCGCTGGTCGAGGCCTACATGAAAGAGCAGGGACTGTTCCATCGCCCCGGAGCGCCCGAGGCCACCTATAGCAGCATGCTCGAGCTCGACTTGGGCAGTGTCGAGCCCAGTCTCGCGGGCCCCAAGCGGCCGCAAGATCGCATCCCGCTCCAGCAGGTGCCAGACACCTTTCGCCGCCAGCTCGACAACCTCAAGGGCGGCGCGCAGGGTGGCCAGGCCAGCGGCGGTTTGCGCGTGTTGGGGGCGGGCGGGGCAGCGGTTGCCGAGGCGCCAGCAGCGGTGCTTCCAACCGCGGCGGACGACCCGGCCGCCACGCTCGATCATGGCGCCGTGGTGATCGCTGCCATCACAAGCTGCACGAATACCTCCAACCCGTCGGTGATGGTCGCGGCTGGTTTGGTGGCCAAGAAGGCTGTCGAGCGCGGGCTCGACGCCAAACCCTGGGTCAAGACCAGCCTGGCCCCGGGCTCCAAGGTGGTCACCCGCTACCTCGAGCGATCAGGTCTGCTGCCCTTCCTCGAGCAGCTCAAGTTCAACGTCGTCGGCTACGGCTGCACCACCTGCATCGGCAACAGCGGTCCACTGCCTGAAGCGGTCGCGCGCACCGTACGCGAGCGCGGGTTGGTGGCCTGCTCGGTGCTCTCCGGCAACCGCAACTTCGAGGGACGCATCAGCCCCGACGTGCGCGCCAACTTCCTGGCGTCACCGCCGCTGGTGGTGGCCTACGCGATCGCCGGCCGCATCGACCTCGATCTCAAGAATGAGCCGCTCGGCTTCAGCCGCGATGGCGAGCCCGTCTTCCTCCACGAGATCTGGCCATCCCAACACGAGATCGACATCACGGTACGCGAGGCTCTCCGGCCCGATATGTTCAAGGAAGAGTACGCAAATGTCTACCGTGGCGGCGAGGCTTGGCGCAGCATGCCGACGCCGCAGGGCGCCACCTTTGCCTGGGACGACGACTCGACCTACGTCAAGCTACCGCCCTATTTCCTCGACATGCCGCGTCAGCCCCCGGTGCCCCAGGACATCCACGGCGCGCGCGTGCTGGCGCTGCTCGGCGATTCGGTGACCACTGATCACATCTCGCCGGCCGGTGCCATCAAGCGCGACAGCCCGGCGGGTCGCTACTTGATTGAGCATGGCGTCGCCCCGCGGGACTTCAACTCCTACGGCTCGCGGCGCGGAAACCACGAAGTCATGATGCGTGGCACCTTCGCCAACGTGCGCCTGCGCAACCAGCTCGTCCCTGGTGTCGAGGGCGCCTTCACACGGCTGCTGCCCGAGGGCGAGCAGATGCCGATCTTCGATGCCGCGATGCAGTACCGGCAGGCTGGTACACCGCTGATCGTCATCGCCGGTCGCGAGTACGGCACTGGCTCGTCACGAGACTGGGCGGCCAAGGGTCCGATGCTGCTGGGCGTGCGCGCGGTGATCGCCAAGAGCTACGAGCGCATCCATCGCAGCAATCTGATCGGCATGGGCATCCTGCCGCTCGAACTCGACGCGGAGGCCGATCCCGCCGCCCTCGGCCTGTCGGGGGAAGAGGCGTTCGATATCCGCGGTCTGGGCGCGCTGGCCGAGGGTTTCGACCCCGACCGCAAGCTCGAGGTGGTGGCACAAGGCGCCGCGGGTGAGACGCGATTCTCGGCCCGGGTGCGCCTCGACACGCCGCAGGAGGCCCAGTACTACCTGCATGGCGGGATCCTGCAGTACGTTCTCCGCCAGTTGCTCGGCTCGTAGCCCAGGGGCAGGGCCCGCTGCGGTCGGCTCGGTGGCGAGGCCTTCGCTGTGCCACCGATTCTTGTTTGGCCAAATGAAAGAAGCCCCGTACTGTGGAGGGAGACAGCACGGGGAGAGGAGAGGGAGTGAAGAGGCCGATCGGGTTCGTCTTCTGGCCGGAAGTAGCCAATCAGCGACTCTTCACCGGGTATCCGTGCGACCCCAGGATTTGGATTGCTCGTCGACGGGTCTCGGCCGGAGGCTGGCCGCGCGGCCCGGCAACGCCGCGAGCCGATGGGCATTGCCGAGCACCCAGCCAACGGCGTCAGCCCGTCTAGGAGCACATCCTGGGTCGCCGTTTCGAGAGCAGTGTGTAGGGCCGCGGATAAACCGAAGATGACGGGCTCGGATCCGGTAGAATCACGGCGTGCCGTACACCATCCTGAAGGAAGTGACCTTTGCTGCGGCCCACTTCATCCCGGGCCATCGTGGGCCGTGCAAGAATCTGCATGGCCATAACTACCGCATACGGGTGTTCCTGCGCGCAGCCACGCTCGATGGGCTGGGCATGGTCCTCGACTTCGCAGATTTGAAGCAGCAGATCGGGGCGGTGACCGACCGTTTCGACCATCAGGTGATCAACGAGGTACCGCCCTTCGACCGCATCGTGCCGACCGCAGAGCTCCTGGCCGAGCATATTTTTCGCGGACTTGCCGGCAAGGTCGCTTCCCCGCGGATCGAGGTCGCGCGGGTCGAGGTGTGGGAGACCGACCGTTCTTGCGCGGCCTTCGAGGCGGACTGAGCCATGGGGGCGACGGCGACGCACGGCCGCTCGCTCGCCCGGGCCGAACGCTCGCGCGCCAACACGCGCCTGCGGGTCCACGAGATCTTCCATTCGATCCAAGGGGAGTCGACCTTCGCTGGCTTGCCATGTGTGCTGATACGCCTCACAGGTTGCCACATGCGATGCGTCTGGTGTGACACGGAAGATGCTTTCTATGAAGGCGGTTTTATGTCCCAGGCTGCTGTGCTCCAGTCGGTGGCCACATTCGGCTGTCCCCTGGTCGAGCTGACCGGCGGTGAGCCGCTGCTGCAGCCGGGCGCCCGCCCGCTGCTCACCGCCCTGGCCGACGCCGGGTACCGCGTGCTGCTCGAAACCGGGGGTGGCATCGACATCGCAGACGTGGACCCCCGGGTGCACCGCATCGTCGACATCAAGTGTCCGGGCAGCGGCGAGGTGGACGGCAACCACTGGCCCAACCTCGAGCATCTGCGCGCGGGCGACGAGCTCAAGCTGGTGCTGGCCGATGAGGCTGACTACCGCTTCGCCCGCGACCTGGTGCGTCGCCACCGGCTCGCAGCGCGGCTGCCGGTGCACTTCTCGCCGGTACACGGTCAGCTCGATCGTCGTCGTCTGGCCGAATGGATTCTGCGCGACCGCCTTCCGGTGCGACTGCAACTGCAACTGCACAAGCTGGTCTGGGACCCGGAAACGCGCGGTGTCTGATGGTGGGAGCGGCCTGCCGTCCGGTTTCGCGATGGGGGTTGCAGCCGTAGCGCCGTTGGTCTAGAATCCGCGCTCCGCGCCGACAACGGCGACGGAGCCTCCCAACGCACCCGTAGCTCAACTGGATAGAGCATCTGACTACGGATCAGAAGGTTTGGGGTTCGAATCCCTACGGGTGCGCCACTCCTTCCCCCTGACAATCAAAGCTTTAGCTCTCTGGCCGTGCGATCGGCCTGTCGGAATCGGCGTCGCTCCGGAAGCAATTCGGAAGCAGCAGGGCTGATTTCGCGGGCGGGATCGAGCAGAAGAAGAGCGCCGAAACGGGCGCTACCGGCCACCGAAACGGCCCGGCAGGGTGCTGTAACACCCCACCGAGCCAGCCACGCGCGAAACGAGTGCTTTCATGCGCGACCGAGCTGAAGCCTACCGCGATCACCAGCAGGCCCTTCGGGGCATCGTCACGGATCTTCGCGACCTCGATCCCCGCCTCGGCCAGTGGGCCGAAGGCGTCGAGCCCTATCCCGACGAGATACTCCCCGGCCAGCTCCGCGCGGGCGCGGACTGTGTGCGGGTCGATCTCCTTACGGACGCGATCGAGACGCTGTCCGTGCTCGCCGGCCTGACCGAGGCCGACGCGATCCGCCGGCGCCGCGCCGCAGCCCAGCTCACCCGCAGCCTCGCCCTCGGAAGGTGATCGCCATGGAGATGGCGTCGAGCCCCCGTGAGCGCCTGCTGCGCCACGGGGCGCAAGCCCTGTCCGATGAAGAGCTGCTGGCGGTGCTGTTGCGCAACGGCTGCCCTGGCCGCTCGGCCCTCGAAGTCGCGTGCGGCCTGCTGAAGCGGGCCGGTGGCCTTCCCGGCCTGCTCGCGGCGAATCGCGTGGCCTTGGCCGAGTACGGCGCCAGCGAAGGCCGGGCGTCGATCGTCCTCGCAGCGCTGGAGGTCACCCACCGGCTGCGCCGTGCCCGGCTCGCCCGGCGGAACCTGCTCAGCGACCCCGCCGCCGTCGCCCACTACCTCGCGCTTCGGCTACGGGGCGAAGGTCAAGAGATCCTCGGCGCGCTCTACCTCGATGCCCGCAATCGACTCAGCGCCGAACGCGAGATCTTCCGCGGCACCCTGACCCGAGCGGCGGCCGAGCCGGCCGCGATCCTCAAGGAGGCCATTCGCCACAACGCCGCGCGCTTCATCGTCTTCCACAACCACCTGAGCGGCGACCCCACGCCAAGCAAGGAGGACTTGGCCTTCACCCGGCGCCTAGCCCACGCGGCGAGCATCGTGGACATCGGCCTCGCCGATCACGTCATCCTTGGCGAGCCGGGGCAGTGGGTCTCACATGGCCGGCGGGGTGTTTGGTAGGCGTCAACTGAGGCGATTTCAGCATCATGCTGGGCGCACTCTAACTATTTGAAAAGAAGAAAGATGCGCGATGCGGATCTGCCCCTGGTACAATGACCGCGTGGCGGATCGTGACTTCTGACCACAACTGGGAGAAAGAGCATGACTCGACGCGACTTGGTTCTGGCGGCCATGGCGCCAGCAAATGGCGGCAGGTTCACTCCCGTTCAAATCCAGAAGCTGTTTTTCCTGATCGACCAGAACGTCGCGGGGCACGTCGATGGTCCGCATTTCTCATTCGGCCCATATCACTACGGTCCCTTCGACAAGGCGGTTTACCACGAGATTGACGGACTCGTCTCTCAAGGTTTGGCGGAGCACGTCCAAGATCGCCGTTGGACGAGCTACCGACTCACTGAGCTTGGGCAACTGCGTGGAGAGCAGATCGCCAGGGAGCTTGCTCCTCAAGCGCAGGACTACATCAAGAGAGCAGTCGATTTCGTTCGGCGCTTGTCGTTCACGGACCTCGTATCAGCCATCTACCGTGCCTATCCGTAGATGCGCGAGAACAGCGTCTTTCAAGGGTAGCGAATGACTATCGTTGTGGGCGTGTTCTGCGCGGACGGCGTCGTCATTGGGACTGATAGCGCTGCGACCTTCGCGCACGGCCAGTTTCGGACCGTCGAGCAACTAACCGACAAGCTCTACGTTCACGGCAACGTCATCGTCGCGGGGACAGGTCCATTCGGGCTTGGCCAGCGATTCTGCGAAGTTGTTCGCAAGTGCTGGGACAGCCATAAGTTCACCGGGAGCCCAATAGATGTTGCAAAGCTGCTTTGCGCGGCTGGCAGGAGCGATTTTGGCGAGACTAGCGCGCCAATGGGTCAGTACGGAGCACTCGTTGCGTTCCCATGTGGACACAAGCCTTCACTTTGCGAGTTCCAGGTAGCTGACTTTCAGCCGGAGATGAAGGACGAGAGAATCTGGTACGCCTCACTCGGAAGCGCTCAGCCGATTACAGATCCGTTCCTTGCCTTGATGCGGCAGGTGTTCTGGCAGGATGGTCTGCCATCCGTTGAGGATGCGTCCTTCGTCGTCACCTGGGCGATTGAGCACGCGATTCAGGTGAATCCTGGCGGGGTCAATGGGCCGACTCGTATTGCTGTCCTTGAGGCAGGGAAGAAAGGCCGTCTCTCAGCCCGTATCCTTGACAACGAAGAAGTTGACCTGCATCGGCAGAACATCGACGACGCAATCGAACATCTTCGAGAGTTCAGACACCGCCATCAACAGGCGGATGCACACGTTCCGGAGGTTCCGAAGGCAGAGTAGCTTTCGGCCGAAGACCAAAGCTCCGGATTAGCGCCGATAGCCGATCTCCTCCAGATAATCTGCTGCCTCGGGATACTTTCTCGTCAGTTCCTGAAGGGCGACGTCGAAGGCGGCGTCATCGCGCTCGGAATCGTTCAGAAGCTCGACCAGCTCATTCTCCCAAGGCGGGCCCGGCACGCTTTCCCACATGGCTTGGGCCACCTCGACGAGTCGCACCACCATCTCCGCCAGCTCAGTATGGTCTTCCGGCAGCTCGCCGGTTTCGAGGTATCGGTTGCGCGCATCGCAGATCATCTGCGGCGTCATCTTGCCGTGGATCCGGTGAGACCGTTTCTCCAGGCTTCGAACCCGACGACGGAAGGTCATCGCTTCGCCTCCTCCTGTCGCAGCCCCTCTTCGACCTCGGCCAGGCGTCCTTCTAGCTCTTCGATTTCGATCGCCTTGCGGTGGGCCTCCAGGAGGCGCGAGACGGTCGCGCCTTGGGTAGGTGAGAGTTGACCTGTGGCGACGGCCTCCACCAGGGCTGCCGACGCGGTGACGGCGTCTCGCGTGCTTCGCATTGCCGGCAGCGCGATAGCGATGGGCGAGTCCTTGCAGGGTGGCAGAACACGCTCCAGGCAGAGACGCAGGGCGGCGGTGTCGCCGGCAAGCGCCAGCTCGACGGCTTTGCGCGCCAGCTTGCTTGCTTCACCGTCGAGCAGTCCTTGCGCGGCCAGCGTCGCGCGATTGCGTGAGCCCTTCGGGCGCCCCTTGGGATTGCCGCTCGATCCACTGACGAAGCGCCCATTCGCGTCACGCTTTCGCCCGCGTGGTGGCCGATCGTCGTGTTCTCCGCCTGTTCTTTCAGGCATTGGGCTCACCCACGTCGAGCGGAGGAAGGACCGGGCGAACGTCCTGCCAGTCGAGAAACGCCGCCCGCCAGGGCCGGCGATCGAGGCCGACCTACACGAGGCTCGGCGTCACCTGGATAAGTACACCGTCACCCAGAACCGTCGAGACGGTGGCGCCGAGGTAGGGCAGCAGCCATGCCTCCGGCGACCCAAATCGGCGGACCGCCTCGGCTGATTCCCGACTCCAGAACGGCAGGATCTCCAAGACCTTGGCCCTGTGCTCCCGAAGCAGTGCCAGCAGCACCGAGGGAACCCTTTCCTTCGGGCGGTAGAATAGCCGGTCACCATCGGCAAGCAGCGCGATGCCGTGCTCGCTGACCTTGGCGAGCAGGCATGGAGCGTCCATCACGCCTCCCACCATCGTTGGGTTTCACCGGGGCCGGCGAGGGCCGCCGCAGGTTCTTCGGAACCCGGTAGCGGCACCTGCTGACCCGTGACACCCGTGACAAAGTCCGGTTATTCACGGCTTTCGGGCTCGACCATGTCCGCGACAGCCGGCGCGGTGTCGCGGCTCGGAGGGGGCTGCAAAGCACCGTCGTTGCTGGCTTGTCGCGGCTGTCGCGGCTCGGATGGGAGGTATCGCCGGAAGGCGTCCGTCAAGGAGCCCAAGAGGTACCCCTTGCGGTGGTCTGGACCGATGCGGATGTCACGTGGGCGGACCTTGTACCGCTTCAGCAGCCGGGCAAGCCCGATCGCGCTCAAGGGCTTCTTCATCTTGCCGAACTCGCGCCACGGGCTCTCCTCCAGCTTGTGAAGCTCTTCGAGGAGCTGATCGGTGAACAGGCGGTCTCTCGCCGATCGCCTGAAGATTGCCCGGAGGTAGGTCAACAAGCGGATGCCGATCGACGCGTTTTCGTCTTCCTGTTCGGCGGCGAGAACGAGCGCCGCTTGCCTTGCCTGTTCCGGCCACGGGCCACCAGCCATATCGGCAATGGCCAGCAACGGGCGCCAGTTGTCGGCCGCGTGGTCGTGAAGCTCCTTCGGCGCCTCGTGGTCTTCCGAGCCGAGAGCGTCGAGATGATCGTCGACCCACCGGGCGACCTTGCGGCTCAGCTCCTCGGGGTCGCCGGTCCGATCGAGCCGAAGCGTGGCGACCGTCTCGTCTGGAGTCTTCCGCCGTATCGGAACCGGGATCGATCGATCTTCGAGCGTATCCGGCAGGTCTCCGATCATGGCGATTGCCTTCGGCCACCACGTCGAGAATCGTCGGGGTTCGTGGTCGTCGCCGACGGTGCGAAGGACGAACGCGGCTCTTCTGGTGTGGCCCGAGTTCAGAATCCCGCGCAGCTCCTCGCGCCCCCGAAGGAACGTGTCGGCTTCGTCGATCAGCAGGGTCGGCTTCATATCCTCGACCGCCCGAAAGGGTGTTGCGGGCGTGATGTTCGCGGCCAGGAGCGCCCGAGGCGTCAGCGCTTCGAGCAAGGTAAGCACGCGGGTCTTGCTGCATCGTTTCTCGGGCGAGGTCACCGCCAGAATCGGCGACACCCAAGCAGCCTCATGGGCATGCGCGTGAACGGCCCAGAGTGCCAGGGCCGTCGCCGACCCTTCCGGTAGCGCCACGTAACGCGTGAAGGCTTGTGCCAGCTTGACGAGGAGCTGCGCGCCGTCGACCGCTTCGGGCCACGGCTCGGGCTCCACCAGGCGCAACGCCTGCCCCTGCATCGCGCCGCCCGTGTCGGCGGATGACGACGCCTTGAGCGTCGCGTCGACGAGTGCGGCCGGGCGCTTGAAGCCCTTGCCTTTCAGGATCTGGACGGCCTTCTCGCGGGCGACGCCCTTGGCGATGTCGTCCGACCCCGCCAGCGCGGCTGCGAGCGCCCGTAGCGCGGGCTCGACGGCTTCGATCTCCTCAGCGTCGCAAAGCGCTGTCCAGATCTCGGGCTCGACACCCGCGACCTTCTCCGGCGGCGGCTCCCAGGTCGGCAGGTCTTCGATCCCCGCTTCGAGGTCGTCCCGGATCTTCTCATCGGTCCGTTCTTGCGCTCGCTGCGCCTCGATCCACTCGACGGCATCGCCACCGGGCGGAAGCCCCTCGGGCTTGAAGGTCCGGACGGGCTCGAACAGTGGAGCACTCGCCGGGTCACAGGCGTCGATCGACTGAAGTGAAACCAGGCAGCCGGCGAGGCGGTACATGTGCTTCTCGCCGGCTTCGTCCTTGTCCGGCCAGACCACCACAGACGGACGGCCCTTCAGCGGTTCGAGCGCGGCCCAATCGGGCACCCTAGAGGCACCCGTGACGGACGCGAGCGCCCGCGTACCGATGGCGAGCAAGGCATCGGCTGCCTTCTCGCCTTCGACGACGAAGACGGGCCGCGAGCGATCCCATGACGCCAGCCGTTCTGATCCGTAGAGCGGCGCATCGGCCGACCCGAGGCCAGCCGTCTTCAGAGACCATCGTCCGTCGCGCCACCAGCGAAGCGTCTTCTTCCCGCCGGGCTCGAATCGAGCATGCACGGCAAAGGGCCGGCCCTCGGTGTCCCGAAGCGGCCACGCGTTGGCGGGCGTGCCGAGCTTGGGGTGACGAAGCGTTGTCGGCGGCTCCTTCGACGGTGTCCAGCCCTTCTTCTTGGCCGGCGGCTGCGCGGCTCGCTTCTTGAGCGCGGGCACCTTCTTGGCCACCGTGGCCGGTCTTGCCAGCCTCCTGTCGGGGAAGAGCGCCTGCCAGTCGAGCCCCGCCGCCGCGAGGATTCCGTCCGTCGAGCAACCGGCGAAGCACTTCACCAGCGTCCGTCCATCTCGCCCGATCGAGACGCTGAGGCTGGGATCTCGATCGCCATGGCTCGGGCACAGGGCGACCCACCCATCGCCCGAGGATTTCACACCCTTCAGGCGTTCGAGGAGGCCCGCCGCCGCGCCTCGGCTTCGCGCGGCCATCGATCAACTCCCCTCCGAGGTCGACCGCCGCTGCTGCGCCTCCACGTAGGAATCCAGGTCGGCCACCCGGTAGAGCACCCGTTGGCCGAGCTTCACGAACGGCGGCCCGCCGCCGCGGACCCGGAAGCCCTGGAGCGTGCGAGGCGAAAGGCGTAGCAGCCCGGCAGCCTCGGTCTCAGTGAGCAGTGTTGGCTGCGCATCCTGCCCGTCAGTCATCGTCGTCTCCCTTCCGGTGAATCTAGCGTCGCGGCCGGTAGAAGGCCGCGCTCGGCATGGCGCTAGCGAACGCCAGCGCCAATCAGCGGAAGGGTGGCAGGCAAGTTGGGAGGAAACTGAGTTACTGCCAGGCTGCAAAGGAAGTAGCTCCCCGCTCACCCCCTGCCCGAAAGCCTAGAGGAGGCGCACCATATTTGTATTGCGTAGCGTGACACGATACACTTCTTCTATGGCAACCTCCGCTAAGGCCTCCGCTCATCCTGGATCTCATGTTCGAGAGACCGTCATACCAGCCGGCATGTCCGTGAAGGAAGCAGCCGAGCGGCTCGGCATCGGGAGACCAGCTCTGTCGAACTTCCTCAACGGAAATGCCTCCCTTTCCCCGGAGATGGCAGTCCGACTAGAGAAGGCGTTCGGCGCTGATCAAGCAGAGCTACTAGAAATGCAGGCCGAATACAACCAGCAGGAACGGCGCAGCGCCGAGAAGCATGTTGCTGTTCGCGCATTCGTACCAAGCTTCCTGACGATCAAGGCGAGGCAGATCGAAGATTGGGCGGAGCACCGGATCGAAGCCCGTGCCCACCTACCCGTTCTGCTTCGCAGGTTGGTGCACTCGACCGGTAGCGATCTCCGCCGGGTTGACTTCCCTGGCTATGACAACTCTCAACGCAAGGGCTCCGATGGTCTCGTAGAGGCCGGCGCTGCAACACCTTGGGTACCTGAAGGGAAGTCCTATTGGGAGTTCGGCACGAATGAGCGCTCAGGCACCAAGGCGGAGAGCGACTATTCCGATCGACTAACCTCTGTTGATGCCGCTGAACGGGCAAGAAGCACCTTCATCTTCGTGACTCCTCGCAACTGGCCTGGGAAAGTCGGCTGGGAGCAACGAAAGAACGAGGTCAGCGACTGGAAGTCCGTCAGAGCCTTTGATGCGAGTGATCTCGAACAGTGGCTTGACCAGTCGGTGCCAGCGCAGATCTGGCTCGCAGAGCAACTCGACTTGCCTGTCGACGGCTGCGAAACGCTAGAGTGCGTATGGCGCAAGTGGGTGAGCGTCACCCAGCCTCAGCTGACGACCGAGGTATTTGCTCAGGCCGTCGCCGCGTACCGCAACAAGCTCAAGTGCTGGCTCAACAAACCAAGCGACAGACCGTTCGTTGTCTCTGCCGACTCGCGGGGCGAGGCGCTCGCATTCCTGGCATGTCTCCTCAACGACTCCGATCTTCGGCAGTTCAGAGATCTCGCGGCAGTCTTCAATGCGCCGGCTACGCTCAGGAAACTTGCAGCGTCGTCTGTGCCCTTCATCCCAATCGTTCCCTCCGAGGAAGCAGAGCGCGAACTCGCCGACGCGCATCGTCGCCTGCACTGCATCGTCTTTCGCCCCCGCAATGCAGTAGACATCGAGCCTGACATCACGCTCGACCTGCTTGGCTATGACGCTCTCAAGGAGGCTCTGGTCAGCATCGGAATCGAAGACGACGAAGTCGAGAGACTCGCGAGGGAGTCAGGGCATTCCCCAACCATCCTGCGGCGTCGCCTTTCGCAGAACCTCGCAATCCGATCGCCAGCATGGGCCAGCGATGACAGCACCGCGGCCACGCTTGGTCCGATAGCGTTGGTTGGCGCGTGGCACGCCGAGCCAGAGGCGGATCGTGAGATTGTCTCCTACGTCTCAGACCAACAATACGAGGCCGTAGAAGGCAACCTAGCGCGCCTGTTGCGCTTCGATGATAGTCCGACGTGGTCTTCTGGACGTTACCGGGGCGTCGTCTCGAAGATTGACGCCTTGTTCGCCGTTGCACGGATGATCACGCTCCCAGACCTCGACCGCTTCTTTGATGCAGCCGAATACGTACTCTCCGAGTCCGATCCCGCACTTGAGCTACCGGAAGAAGACCGATGGGCTGCCCCTCTTCACGGCAAGAATCGCGACCACTCAGGCGCATTGCGAAAGAGCCTCTGCGAAACGCTCGTCTTACTTTCAGTACATGGGAACAACTTGTTCCGAAGCCGCCTAGGAATTGAAGTTGATAGCCGAATCGCAATTCTGATCCGCAAGCTCCTGACGCCCGTGACGCTTGAGCGGTTGCTCTCCAGCAACCATGACCTGCCGCTCTACGCCGAAGCTGCGCCCGATGAATTCCTGAGAGTCATCGAAGAGGATCTTCAGAGCGATTCCCCTGTCGTCTTCGGCCTTCTCAAACCTGTCGACAGTGGCGCGTTTGGAGCGCGGCCGTCGCGAACTGGTCTCCTCTGGGCACTAGAGTGCCTAGCCTGGAAACCGCAGAATCTTCCGCGGGTGACGACGATCCTAGGGCGACTTTCTCGGTTGAAGATCGACGACAACTGGATCAATAAGCCTGTCGCGAGTCTCCAAGCCATCTTCCGTTCGTGGATGCCCCAGACGGCAGCCTCCGTCGAGCAGCGGAGCAAGGCCCTGGAGCTACTCAACCAGCGATTCCCGAGAGCTGGTTGGGCGATCTGCATCGACCAGATCAAGCCCGGTCCCCGGACTGGCCATTTCAATTACAGGCCACGTTGGCGCGGCGATGCTTCCGGAGCCGGACAGGTCGTCACACACAAGGAGATGTACGAGTTCACCGCAAAGGCTCTGGGCTTCCTGCTTGCATGGTCGTCTCACGACGAGAAGACCCTCGGCAGTCTCGCCGCGACTCTCCAAGGCGTTTCCGAGGAAGATCAGATTAAGGTCTGGAACCTGGTTGATAGGTGGGCCGGAACGGCCCCGGAGGATGCGAAGGCGGAGCTGCGCGAGAGCATCCGTCGCTTCGCATTGGTCCCGTGCAACCGCCGCCGACAGCTCCCGGAAGCCGCACGCGACCGTGCCCGGAAAGTCTACATCTCTCTCCGTCCCCAAGATCCGGTCGTCAGGCATGCCTGGCTCTTTGTCGATCAGTGGGTGCAAGAGTCGAGCGGCGAGATCGCAGACGAGCACTTCAACTATCGGATGCGGGATGAGCGAATCGACCGGCTACGTCGCGAAGGGATGGCCGAGATTTGGACAGAGCACGGTTTCGACGGCGTAGCGGGCCTACTGGCGGACAGCAATGCTGCTTGTACCGTCGGCCACTACGTCGCGTCCTGCGTCGATGGCCTCATTCTGCAAGTGGAGTTCGTCCGTCGCTGCCTACGTCTGGGCGGAGACCTCGAGAGCAAGGCTACTTGGTGCCTTCAGGGATTTTTCCAAGCAATCGAGCAAGAGACGTATCCCGATTTGCTGCTTACAGCTGCTAACGGCTTGTCCACTGAAGAGAACGTGCGGCTGTTCGCCTGTGCACCCTTCCAGGAGTCTACATGGCGACTTCTAGATAGCTATAGTGAAGACGTTCGCGTCGGATACTGGGAGGAGGTTGCCCCGTCCTGGCAGCAGCACACTATCGCGGAGCTGACCGAACTAGTCGACCGCCTACTCGAAGTAGGACGGCCTCGCGCAGCCTTCCACTCCGTGCATATGAATTTCGATGATGTTGAGACTTCTCGCCTCAAACGGCTGCTTCTTGATATCGTCCAGGCACCTCTGGAACGGCCAGGCCCTTTCAAGCTCGGCCGATACTACATCTCCAAAGCAATAAGTTCTCTTGATGGTCGGCCGGGAACTACTCGCGAGGAACTCGCTCAGCTCGAGCTCTTCTATCTCGGGGCTCTGGACTTTGGTTCCCACGGGATTCCAAATCTCGAGAGCCTGATCGCGGAGTCTCCTGTGACTTTCGTCCGGGCTATAGCGTTTGCATACAAGCGGCGAAACCGTGGCGAAGACCCACCGGAGCTGAGAGTCGATGATCACGAGCGCCGCCAAGCCGCTGCTTCTGCCGCCTACCGTCTTCTTCACAAGGTTAAGAGAATTCCTGGGACGAACGAGAGCGGCCTTATCGATGCGGCAAAGCTCGGAACTTGGCTGGCCGAAGCCAGACGCTTATGCCTTGAACTCGACCGCGAGGTCATGGCGGACCAATGCATAGGCCAGCTACTTGCCAATGCGCCTGAAGATGACGACGGATCGTGGCCCTGCAAGGCAGTCTGTGCGGCCGTGGAAGAGATTGCTTCCGTAGAGATCGGAAGAGGTTTTTATCTTGGTGTCCTCAGCTCTCGCGGGGTTACCTATCGGGGCGACGGCGGCGACCAAGAACGCGAATTGGCCGCCAAGTACCGCGCGAGGGCCGACCTCCTTCATTTCGACTACCCCTATGTAGGGGGACTGTTGGAGGACATCGCCCGATCCTACGACCGGGAGGCGGAGCAGTGGGATACTGAGGCCGAGACCCGAAAGCGACTTCGCGATTGAGGCAACGTGGCTGCACAAGCAACCCAAGTGCCAGGAAACCGACCAACTGATCCGGAGTTCGCCAGTCAGCCTCGTGCTTCTGACACCGCCAGCACTGGCGCGAGGAGCGACCTTGCCGACAAGAAGTAGTTCTTGTAGTAGGTGCTGCGCACGATCGTGCTCTCCACGCCGTCGTAATCGCGCACTTGTACCAGCCGATCCCCGTCACGATAGACCTCGTATTTTCTTCCGTCCGCTCCAGTGACTCGTAACGGGTTTTGCGACGTGGACGCGCCGAGCAGATCCCAAACCTCCTTGGTAGATGGGAATCGGTCGAACTGCAGAAGCGACTCTTCGACAGCTCTCACGCTACCCATCTTCTTCGCGGACTTTCGTCCACCCCTGGCTCGATCCTCGCGCTCCTTCTTCTTCCATCGTTCGGTCAGGGCTTGTTGAACCGAATCGATGGCAGTCTTGAACCTCTTGCCGTCGTCGATTTCGGAGGCGTTGAGCAACCGGATGATGGCCACCGGCCCCTCGGCATCCCGAAGCATCTTCCGATAACGCCAGGTGAGTTGCTCCAAGAGCGCTTCGGGCGAGTCGGGGTCGAACTCCAGGGGCTCCTGGAGAAAGGGATGAGAGTAGTAGTTGAAGGGCGGATGGAGCTTGGAAGCGCGGCGAATCGCCTCGGCTCTCGGATCAGCCTTGCGACTCCCGGTCATCACGCGCTCGACCGCCGACCCTCACCCGCAAGCACCAGCACTTCCTCCACCAAGGCATCCGCGAGCCGCACGCCACCTTGCCGGACCGCCTCGACGACCGGTCTGACCTCGGACAGTAGCCCTTCCCGCTTCGCTTTCAGGAGGACGCCGAGCGTTCCCGTCAGAGTCAGACCCAGGCGCTTGGCGTGGCGACGGCCGAGGCGTTCGTCGATCACGACCAGGTCGGCGTCTCGCTCCTGGGCAAGCGCGATGACCTCGGCTTCGCCCCGGTCGAGGTCAGACAACAGATCGGCACGTCGCGGGTCGCGGAGTTCGACTGATCTGATCCAGGGCGCGGCGGCGAGTTGGGGCGCGCCGGCGCGGTTTGGGCCACCGGCTTCGATTTCACGGCGGACGGCGGTGGGAATCAAGATGGTGCCATAGAGGTCACGGAGCAAGGCGAGCTGATCGACGATGGCCAGCGTGATGATCGGCGTCGAGTTGACGACCACCAGGCGGCGCGCCGCATCAGGCATTGGCGAGATCCTGCCGCAGCTCCTCGGGATCGACGCCGACCGGCGATAGGCCGAAACGCCCGAGCAGGAACATGAACTCCACTCGCCCGACCCCCGCCAGCTCGGCCGCCCGGCCTGTGGTGAGCCGGCCCAGCTCGTAGAACTTGGCGGCGAGCAGCAGCCGCGCCTCGGCCTCGAACTCCTCGGGGCTCTCCTTCAGCGAGAGCAGCAGGTCATCCGAGTAGGGGATCTTGAGTGCATGTTGAGCCATTCCGCTGTCCTCGTTCATCTTCGTCGATTGATTGGCGCTTTGATGGGTACAACCGTGCCGCCGTCGCCTTCGCCCGCCAAGGCCGCCGCGATGTCTCCAGATACTTGCTCGACGGCTTGACGGACCGGATCGGCCGCCAGGTGAGCATAGCGCGCCGTGGTGGCGGGTTGGCTGTGGCCGAGGAGCCGGCCGAAGATGGGCAGCGACAGGCCGCCCCCAGCGCCGAAGCCGGCGAACGAGTGGCGGAGGTCGTGGAGCCGGACATCTTCGAGGCCGGTTACTGCCCGCAGGTGTTCCCACATCGTGGGCAGGCCAACGAAGTGCTGGCCCTGATGCCGGCCGGGAATGACGTAGGGGTTGCCCTCGATCCGTGACGCGCTCGCCAGCAGCTCGACGGCTGGCGCCCCGAGCGGAACCGCCTTGGGACCCGTCTTCGAGTCGGCGAGCAGCAGCAGGCCCCGCCCAAGGTCAACGTCGTGCCATCGCAGGGTCAGGATCTCGTTCTTGCGGCAACCGGTGAAGAGCAGGAGGCGCAGGGCGAGGATCGCCTCGGGCGGCTCGGTGCCCTGCGTCTCGGCATCGGCGAGCGCTTCGCCCACGCACGCCAGCTCTTCGCCGGAGAGGTACCGCTCGCGGCGACGCTCTCGGAATCGGTCGACGTGCGGGCATGGATTCGAGCCGCGCGACCGGACGCCCCAGCGCTCGGCTTGGTTCATCAACGACGAGAGCACCGTCAGCACGCGATTCGCCAGGTAGGGCGTGGTGCGAAGGGAGCGGTGGAGCCGGTCGACGTCGGCCAGGTCGATCGCTTCGGCCTGCCGTCTGCCGAGACTCGGGAGAATGTGCTTCTCCAGCAAGCGGCGGTACTCGCGTGCCGTGCTGGGCTTGCGCTTGGGCTCGACCTACTCGGAGAGGAAGCGTTCGGCCACCTCGGCGAGCGTCGGCGCTTCGCGGGATCGCTGGCAGTCTTCCGAGAGATCACCGCCGCTGGGCGCCTTCATGAGCCGCTCGCGGGCCAGTCCTCGCGCTTCGGCGGGCGTGAGCCGGCCATGCGGGCCGAGGGTGAGGCGCCGCGTGCGACCGGCCGCGTTGCGGTACTGAATCAGGTCGCTCTTGCGACCCGTGGGGAAGACCCGCAGGCCGAAGCCCTCCAGCTCGGAATCCCACAAGAATCGCTCGCCTTGGGCAGGCTTGGCGGCGTCGACGGTGCGCTTGGTGAGCTTCGGCATGGCGTTCGTCCCTTGCGCTTCCGGAAGCAGTTCGGAAGCACGCGGAAGCAAACGGAAGCGTATCCGAGCGAAGAGGCGCGCTCAAGCGCCTTGCGTAAGTCGCTGCAAATAGGTACTCTAGCGAAGTCGTACGCAAGAGAGCGCAAGGCGATGATCTGACTACGGATCAGAAGGTTTGGGGTTCGAATCCCTACGGGTGCGCCACTCTCCCAGCCCCCTCCGACGGGCATCTCCAGCCTCCCGCCCCATTCAGCGTCAAGCAGCAGTCGAGGGGCCGAGCGAGCGGGGAGCTAGTACGAGAGAGCGCCAAGCGGGCAGACCCGATGCGGCGAGCCGAAAGTCGGCCTTGATTCGCCTCTGTGAAGCCCCCTGGGTCGCCGGCTGCGAGCGACCAGTCTCGTCCCTTGGCCCCTGAGCGTATGGCCTACCTGGCGCTCGGTCGCGCGGACCGTCTCCGGCGTCGTCTCGGAGCCGTGGGACGACTCGGCGCGTGCCGACGGCCTCGAGGTGATCGGTGTCGACGCGGTCAGCTATCGTCGGCGTCACAAGTACGTGACGGTCGCGGTCGATCACGTTGGCGGACACGTT
>Ga0114931_10000554_pt1 | contig 45278 bp, 35 predicted proteins | sample 2SBtaG_FD_89579 | JGI IMG/M metagenome (GOLD analysis project Ga0114931, IMG submission 89579) | Deep subsurface microbial communities from Kolumbo volcano to uncover new lineages of life (NeLLi) - 2SBTROV14_V59a metaG | ecosystem: Environmental > Aquatic > Marine > Volcanic | place: Kolumbo... | reverse complement strand
GGGTGCCCGCTCGCTGAAGCGAGCTTGCCGGGTCGGCGCCTCGGTAGAGTACTTCTTGGGCGGCTTGGACTACTTCTTGGTAGTAAAGTGATGCTACTGGGAGCGAGGGCACGGGGATTTGGTTGGGGCTGGATGCTAGGTAGACGAAAGTCTTGAGTAATGGCCAACGCTTAAGTGCCTGCTGATAGGCGGGCTGGTCGACAACCTTTTGCGAGGCAGGAATCCAGCCACCTGCCGCACAGGCCACGGCCGCTCCGGCTTCGTGGCCGTTAAATCCGCTCCAGAATTTCATGAATTGCCAAGCGCCCTGTTTGTGACGCGCACGGCTCGGCACGACAAAAAAATTTCCGTTCACCCAACCCGCGTTCTTTTTTCCGCCAGGCGGGGGGGGAAGAGGGATTGTCGCGAAGACGTCATGCGGTTGGGCTTCGGCAATGTCTCTTACCCGCCATTGTCCATCCATCACGATGGCATACCGGCGGTCGGCTAACAGCGGAAACGACGCCCCGGTGAGTGCTTGCTCTCCGGAACGAAACGCTGCCACTTCGCTCGGACCATAGCGACGACTGTATCCAGCCATCCAAGAGAGCGCCGCAATAATCTCCGGTGAGTCGGCTGTGATCCTCTCCGCTGGAACTGCCGCTTGCGGCTTTGCGAAGCTACCACCAAAGACGATACCCCATGCCCAGAGACGTCGGGGATCTGGCAGATATCCCATCCTCTGCCTGCCGACCTTTTCGCTGGGCGGGGCAATGGTTTCGGCGATGTGGTCCAGATCTGCGATCGTTGTTGGCAGGTTCAGCCCATGCTCGGCTAGCAAGGTTGTGTTGCAATACAGCGCTCGAATATCGAGTCCGTTGCAGAGGGCATAAAGCCGATCGTTGTAGGTGCCTAGTTGCCTCGCTGCAGGAAACAGCCACTGGTGGAGCCGACGCAACTCGTCTGCGGTTGCCATTTCGTCGAGCGGCGTAAGCACCCCGCGATGGGCCCAGTCGGCTACAATCGGGTCGTCGTGATTGAGCAAGTCGGGCGGATCGCCGCCGGCCACGCTCAGGAAGAATTTTAGATCGAGGTTCGAACCTGGCATCGCGATTGCGCGAACGGTGTACTGCTGTTGCGAGGCGTTGAACTGGTTGACAATTTTTTCGACGATGGGCCGATCTCGTCCGCCCCAGAAATGCCAAAAGACGATCTCGGTGGAATTTGGATTGCGAATTGCGGAATGCGGAAGTAGGGAAGGGCGACAGGTTGCCCGCAATGCGAACACAATCAGTGCTGCGACTACTGCGACTGTGATCAAAATTTTTTTGTGACGCATTGGTTTTTACTCCGGCGATTTGTCAGATCGCGGCAATTAACTTACTTCCGCATTCCACAATCCGAATTCTGCATTCAACTGACCCAGTGTCGCGAGGTTCGAAATAGCCACACCGTCACCAACATGACTATTACAAAAAGCACCCATGCCATTGCTGAGGCGTATCCCATGTCGAGATCCTTAAAAGCGGTCAGAAACAAATGCAGTGAGATCGTAAGCGTCGAACCGGCGGGATCGCCTTGTCCATCGCTCACTAGATAGATCTGCGTGAATGCCTGGACCGAATGGATCAGGCCCATGACGACATTAAAAAAAATCACGGGGGTAAGCATTGGGAGCGTGACGTGCCAAAACTGTCGCCATCGCCCAGCGCCTGCTATTTCGGCGGCCTCGTAGAGCGTCTTCGGCACATCGGCCAGAGCGACCAGGTAGATTACCAGTAAATTGCCGATTCCCCAGAGGCTCATCAACACCAAGCCATCTTTCGAGCCGAAGATCCTTCCCGCATGATCGGCGGGCCATGCTGGAGGCCAGGCGGCGGTGCTGGTGCTTTGGAACCAACCTTGGGCGGGTAGACCGACAGACTGCAAGGTTCCGTTGACCAATCCTTGCTGTGGGTCCAACAACCACATCCACAGTACGGCGGCGGCGACGGTTGGAACGACTGTTGGTAGGAAGCAGAGCGTTCGGTAGATCGCTCGGCCACGTACATTCCAGGTGAGTGAAGACGCAAGCGCGATTCCTAAGACTACGGAGAGGGCTACGCTGAGGACGGCGTAGTAGGCCGTGTTGGCTAGGGCCCGCGCAAAAGTGCCTCCGCAGGCCAACTCGCTTGCTAGGCGGCGGTAATTACTTAGTCCAACCCAGCGAGGCTCGCTCAGCAAATCGTATTGGCAAAAGCTCCAGTAGAACGAAGCGCAAAAAGGGTACAGCGTGAGCACACAAAAACCAATCAGCCAGGGGCTGATCAAGGCAATACCAAATTTGAGTTGGCTGCGGGGCATGGAGTGGGCTGTAGGCAGTGGGCAGTAGGCAGTAGAATGAGAAGACTAAAACCTACAGCTTCCAGCCTAAAGCCTCTAGTCTGTTTATGGAACGTATCTCAACGCCTTCGGCACGAGTAGAATTTCAGGTCGCACGAGACGATGCCGGTACGCCGCACGTCACGGCCAGCTGTTGGCTCGATGCGCTCTACGCGATGGGATATATGCACGCGGTGGACCGTCCCACGCAGGTCTTTTTTGCTCGGAATGTGGCGATTGGCCAAGCCGCGGCTCGGATAGTCAACAAGCCGGAGTTGATCGAAACCGACCGCTTTTTCCGGCGAGCGGGGCTGCATCTCAATCTTGAGTGTGAGGTCGAGAATCTGAGGCCCCGGACGCGAGAGCAGCTTGAAAAATATTGCGACGGCTTAAATGATGGTTTGCAAGATGCGGGCCGTTCGCTGCCAATGTGGGTGACGGGCTTTCATCCGCGGCCTTGGAATCCCACTGCCGTTTTGGCAATCGGCAATCTGCTGAGCTTTGCGGGACTTGCCATCGCGGCACAAGAGAACGAGCGATTATTGCTCGAGCTTGTGCAAACGGGCGTTCCGCCTGATTTGCTGCGTGAGTTGATGACGCCCTATCTGGACGGGGTCGACTTCGAGCCGCTGCTGGACATCCACATCGAACAACGGCTTTCGGATGAAGCCTTAGAAATGCTCGCAGATTTGCCACGACTGGCAGGTAGCAATGCTTGGGCGGTGAGTCCACGTCGTAGTGAGTCGGGCAGCGCACTGCTGGCTTCGGATCCCCACTTGGAAGTGAATCGTCTGCCGGCGATCTGGCACGAGATCGCGCTGCATTGGGGACCCAATGGTGAAGAAGATAGCGACAGCAATGAAAAATATGTGATGGGTGCTACGCTGCCCGGCTGCCCACTGATGGCGGTGGGCCGATCGTCGAAACTGGCCTGGGGAGTCACCTATATGCACGCCGATACGAGCGACTATTTTGTCGAAGATTGTCGTCCAGGCGGCTCGACAGGCTGGCAATATCGGCGTGGAGAGGAGTGGCATGATTTCCAAATTCGCGAAGAAATCATCGAGACCAAAGGCGGGCAATCGGAAACGATGCTCGTGTTCGAAAATCCCGAGGGCACATTGCGCTGGGATCTGACCAATCAAGAGCCAGGGAAATACCTTTCGGCAAAATGGATCGGCAGCGAAGTTGGCTCGGGACGCTCGATCGGTTGTTGGCTCGATGTTCTGCATTGCGAAGGCACGCGCGAGGCGATGGACGTCGTACGAGAAAATCCCCACCCCACTCTAGTTTGGGTGATGGCGGATTCGGCAGGACACATCGGTCGACAAGCGAGCGGTTGGCTGCCGGAGCGAGCCCCTGGGCAAGTCGGTGTTCTGCCTGTCCTCGCCTGGGACAAGGCGACCCACTGGCAAGGACGTTTGCCCAGTGAACCGCTACCCAGTTTGTACGATCCACCCGAGGGTTATTTGGCGAGCGCCAACGAAGACATCGACCGCATCGGCGAACATATGATTCACAGCCACGGGCTGCCCGATTATCGCAAGCGCCGAATCGTCGAACGTCTGCATGAATTGCAGTCGGTCACGATAGAAGACATGCAACAACTGCAATACGACGTCGTGAGCGTCCAAGCCCGTCGACTGTTGCCAATTTTTTTGGCGCATATTCCGGAAGGCTCCTTGAAGGATACGCTTCTAGCATGGGATTTCAGCTACGACCCCGAGAGTACTGCTGCGACGGCATTCCAGCATCTTTATCGGCATGTCGTGCTTGAGATTTTTGGTCATGAAGAAGGCATAGGCTGGCGGCGCATGCTTTTCCTTTGCACGCGGATGGGGTACTCTTCGATGATACTTACCGCAATCGACGATCTGCTCTGCCAAGAGACCTCGGGTTGGTGGGCCAGCCGAGACAAAGGCGAAATGATTGGTGTGGCAGCCCAACGTGCGGCCGAGGAACCTGAAGCAAAGTGGGGCGAAGTAAACTCCTTCCATTTTGCCAATCGATTTTTTGAAGGCAGCCGCGTCGGTCGGCTGTTAGGATTTAATACCGATAAGATGCCGATGCCCGGTTGCCAAGCGACCCCGTTTCAGGGTCATTTACTTGCCACGGCAACGCGCGAGTCGAGCTTCGCGCCCAGCTACCATTTTGTGACCGACCTTGGCACGGATGAAGCTTGGACCAATCTTCCCGGGGGCGCCAGCGAAAGCCGTTTTTCGAAATGGTATCGCAACGACATCCCACGTTGGGCCTCTGGCGAACATCGTCGGCTGGTGGCGAAGCTTTCGGAAGAGGGGCAATAGATTTGCCTCTGCGGAAAGGCCTGTGCTATGATGGGAGTCGACAGGAGTATCCCAAATGGCGACCGACAATCCCTCGAATTTGACCGAAGCCGAGAGTCTCTACCTCTATCTGGGTGAAAGAATTGCCAATGGTGAGCGAGATGCTTCTGCGGCCGACTTGCTCGCCAATTTTGAAGAGTACTACTGCCAATTACGAAAATTACGTGCGAAGATAGGCGAAGGTGAAAAGTCGAGCGCACGTGGAGAATCAGCCCCTCTGGATGTCGAGGACGTGATCCGCAGAGGGCGAGAAAGAGCCGCTCGGAGAGGAATCGCCGATTAATGGCAAGCTTGGTATGGACGCTCCCTGCCAGGCAGGATGTTGATGAAATTTACGATTTCATCGCCAAATCAGATGGTCGCCCCCTCATTGCCGATAACTTTACACGCGAATTAATCCAGAAGTGTGAGAATTATGCGGCAGCGTTCTCCGCCGGAAACCAGATAGGAACCTTGCGACCTAATCTTGGCGAGCACCTCCGAGTTTTTTCTTACAAGCGGTGGGTGGTAGTGTTCCTGCCGATCGAAGAGGGCATGAAGTAGTGCGAGTCGTTGATGGCTCTCGCGATTTTTCACTGCTTTTTGAGTGAGTTGCTCGCCGCCTGTGTCTTTGCTCCATTGAGATCATGTGTACCACTCAACAACTCGAACTCATCGCCGCAGCGTATGACCCTCGGCTCGTTCGCGAAGCCGGCAAGCGGATGGCGGAGTTGCTTGCCGAGCACTTGAGCGGCGTCCAAAAAGGCGAAGGGCCTGTTCTTAACTGGGAAGAGCCGAGCCTGAATATTGAACTAGCACAAGCTCAAATTGCTAAGGGAAATTCCGCTTGGCCTGTAGGAATCGATTCTCTTATGAGCCGTTTCGACGAGTTAGTCCAACAAAGTCTTGACCGGGGACAAAATCTTCATCATCCCCACTATGTGGGACACCAAGTGCCCGCCTCGATTCCGTTGGCTGCTCTTTTCGATGCCATCACGACGCTGACCAATCAGGTGATGGCGATCTACGAAATGGGGCCTTGGGCGACCGCGATCGAGCAGGCGGTTGTCAATGAGCTGGGCGAGGCAATGGGTTTTGCTACGGGGAAATTTGGTGGCCTGATCACCTCGGGTGGTTCTTTGGCCAATCTGACTGCCCTGCTTACGGCCCGCAATGTTGCGTTAGGCGACAGTTGGTCGAAGGGACTTGCGGCGCGTTCGCCCGCACCAGTGCTGGTTGCTCATGCTGAGGCGCATTATTGCGTCACACGCGCGGCAGGCGTACTTGGTTTGGGAACCGAGCAGGTGGTACGTGTGCCGTTAGACGATCAGCGACGTATGGATGTCAACCAGCTTGACTCGATTCTCGCCGATCTACGTAGTCGCGGTGTGCCAATCGTAGCCGTTTCGGCGGCGGCATGTGCGACGCCGATCGGAGCATTCGATCCACTGGTCGAGATAGCCGATGTTTGCCGGCGTCATGAGGTCTGGCTGCATGTCGACGCCGCCCATGGGGGAGCCGCCTGCCATAGTGCAAGGCATCGTCATCTCGTGCAAGGAATAGAATTGGCTGACAGCGTCGTTTGCGACGCCCACAAAATGATGTTTATGCCAGCCCTTTGTGCGCTGGTGTTCTATCGCGATCGAGAACACCGCTTTGCCACGTTCGAGCAAACGGCACCTTATCTGTTCGACCCGTCTGCACCGGGGCTCGCTGAATACGACAATGGTATGGTGAACCTGGAATGTACGAAGCGGGCTGCGGCAATGGGCTTGTGGGGCGTTTGGTCGACGTTCGGCAATCGGCTGTTCGAAGCTTTGGTTGACACGACATTCGCGCGTGCTCAGCAGTTTTACGAGCTGCTGGTAGAGGTCGACGACTTTGAAGCATTCTGCAAACCTGAGTGTAATATCGTCGTCTTCCGTTATCTGCCGGCAGAAATTCGGAATCGGTCGGCTGCAGAAATCGACCAATTTCAACTCCAACTACGGCGTACCGTCGTCGAATCGGGCGACTTTTATTTGGTGCAAACGACTTTGGATGGGCGGAGCTACCTGCGCGCGACCATTATCAATCCGCTCACAACCGAAGAACATCTCCGCGGGTTGCTTCGGCGCTTGCGGCTTCGCGTTTAGCCCCTGACCTACAGCGAACGCAGGAATTTCACGGCGTTGCCGATGTCTTCGACCGGTTGTCGCGAGTCGCGGCGCTCGATCGTGAGCCAGTCGCGATACTCAAACTCTTCGAGCAGGCCCAGCAATTCTGGAAAATCGGCTGTGCCGCGGCCCAGTTCGACTTCGACACCATGACCGCTAGCCAAGTCGCGAACGCCATCGGTAGCATGTACATGGGCAATGTACCTACCTGCAATCGCAACGAACTCGGCAGGCGATTTTCCTTGGGCTATCAGACGAGCCGGGTGTAGGTCGAGTGCCAACGTTCCTTCAGGAAGCGAGCCGACAAAATCCACCAAAGCTTGGGGGTCTGCCCAGGCTGCCTGGGCAGTGATGCGGACACCCAGCCGGTCGCCTTGCACGGCCAAGCTGGTAATTGCACTGACCAAGGTTTCGTGTTCGGAGGTTGCATCGCTCTGGGGAAGGCCTCCCAGGTTGAAGATAAGAATTCGAGCCTTGAGTTGCGAAGCGAGCTTCATGGCAGCCAAAGTGGCTTCCAAACGGCGCTCTAGCTGATCGGGGTTCGCGTAGCCACGGCGTGTAGGAAAGGCTACCGACCCAACCCGCAAATTCAGATCATCCAGCATCTTCCGTAGCTGGCGGAGCCCAGTTTCCGATAACTCAGCCGGTCGCAGCTCTTGGCGGGCATCGAATTGCACACCATCGCACTCCAATCGGGAAGCTGTAAGCAATGCTTTCTTGAAGGGCTGCGCAAAGCAACGTGTTTGGGCTGCAATTCTGAATCCTATCATTCCGTATGGCTCCGGCGATCGGTCAGATCGCAGCTAATTTTTTCACTACCGCAATCCGAATTCCCACTTCCGCATTCAAAATGGTCTCTTGCCTATCTAGTCTCGTGATTCTAACCGCTCTGGCGTTCCCTGCCAGTGAGGAGCGATTTGTTGACGCGATTGAGATCTTTTCGTGCGACTTCGGCGAGGCCTGGGATGTGAACTTCGACCGGTGGCCCGACAAATGGACGCGACGACGTGGTCCAGATTGGCCCCATTATGTCAACATCCATCTGGAAGATGTCGAGCAAGCCGTCGCGGGACGATGTTTAACAGTTGACCTCAATGGGGGCGCTGCTGAGGTCTCAAGTCCTGTAGTATCTGTCTCTCAAAAGTTTAGTTACGCCGTGGAAGCGCGCTTGCGGACCGTGCAACTGAAGAACAGTCGTGCTCGGCTGAAAATCGACTTCTGCGGCGAAAACTTACAAGTGCTAGAATCGGCATCAAGCCCCTGGTATCGAGGGTCAAGCGACTGGACCAAAGTAAAATTCGGTCCAGTAAATATCAGCCATCCCGAAGTGCGTTGGGCAAGAGTTACACTCCATATCTCCCAAGAAGGACAAGTAGATATCACCGGAAAGGTTTCGGTTGACGACATATGGCTAGCCCGACTTCCTCGGATGACGGTTCGTACAAACAGTCAGTACAACGTTTATACCGATCCTCACAACGTCGTAGTCACGTGTGATCTCTCGGGGATTCTTGAGAAGGATCCCGACATTCGATTCGAATTGCTTGACGCGAGCAACCAACAACTGAATTCGACGAACGTGCAACTCGACGGACGTTTGATAACCGAGCGCCTTAGCAGGGCTTCGGAGTTTGTCGATAATTCGGTAGAACGACCCGACGGATATGAGGGGAGCACAAAGTGGCGTCCTCCTATCAAAGAATATGGTTTCTATTTGGTACGAGTATCGATGCAAACGATGCAAGGAACTCTTAAGGAAGACGTGATCTCGATCGCCGTGGTACCGCCCATCGAACAGCACTCACAAGGAGAATTTGGCTGGTCTCTCGCGAGAGGCAAAACGCCTCTCTCTTTGGATCAGTTAGCAGAGCTTTTGCCACGCGTGGGAGTAAGTTGGGTGAAAATGCCAGTCTGGTATGGATTGTCAGATTCAAAACGTGGTGATGAATTGATCCGATTTACTGAACAGCTTGGAGCAGACGACATTGAGGTAGTCGGCATTCTTGATCATCCACCCTCAGATATCGAATTTGGCAAACCTATTGCCAACGATGTCACGATCGCTGACCTGCTTTCAAGCGAAGACCCTTCGGCTTGGCTTCCCTCGCTCGACGCGGTGCTGACTCGACTTTCGTTGCGAGTGCGCTGGTGGCAATTGGGGAACGATTGGGATACAAGTTACTCCGACTTCACCCATCTCGATCGCGAGCTTGGAACCCTACGTGGGCAACTGTTTCGTTTTGGGCAAGATGTCAATCTAGGGATCGGTTGGTCATGGAATAAAGCCCCGTCGACTGCGTCGTCAAAGCCCTGGGAATTTCAACAACTCTCGGCTACCCCAGCACTCACAGGCGACGAAATCGCCGCCTACTTGGAGCTTCCACGGCCTCAGGGAATCGTACGTTGGATACTTGTCGAGCCTCTCTCGCGGGAACTCTACGATTTGGAAACTCGTACCCGATCGCTAGTCGAGCAGATGCTTGAAGCGAAGATCCATGGAGCTGACGGTATTTTTGTTGCTACGCCTTTTGATGATCAACGAGGATTGATGTCAACCCGAGGTACCCCTACCGAGCTGCTCTTGCCCTGGAGAACCACGGCTTCGCTGCTGAGTGGCGCCACTTATTTGGGTACGATTCGTCTGCCCGAAGGAAGTGAAAATCGTCTGTTTGAAACAGCCAAAGGAGAAGTTTTGATGGTTGTTTGGAATCAGTCTCCCCGTAATGAGGAAATCTACTTGGGCGAGAAGGTTCGCGTCGTCGACGCTTGGGGGCGCTCCACGGTTCCAGAACAGATCGAGCAGCGTCAAGTAATCGATGTCGGCGTACTGCCAAAATTTATTCTTGGTCTCAATCCTCAGATCGCTAAGTGGCGAATGAATGCCCGGCTCGTGCAATCGAATATTCCGAGTGTTTTCGGTTTCTCCCATGCCAATGCCATTGAAATCAGAAACCCTTTCGAGCAAGGAGCCGGAGGATTTGCCCTGCTGACAGCTCCTGAAGGCTGGCAAATTGTACCCAATAAGGTCGACTTCAAACTTTCGGCGGGTGAAAAGTCTCAGCGGCCGTTTCAGATCGTGCTCCCGTTTGACGCAAATAGCGGAAACGCAACAATTCGGGCCGATTTCCAGTTCTCAGCTGACCGAACCTATCAATTTAGTGTCTACCGAGAACTCGTCGTGGGAGACCAGGACATTGAGATCGAACTGCATACTCGGCTTGCAGATGATGGTTCGATCGTCGTGGAACAACGGATGATCAATCATTCAAATAAACTTCTTGATTTCAAATGTCTCCTCTACACTCCTGGGCGGCGACGGCGACGAGTACAAGTTTTTCGTCTTGGCAACAACCATGATGTCAAAACTTATATCTACCAGAATGGGCAAAAGTTGTTCGGCCAAGAACTATGGCTCCGCGCTGAGGAACTAGGCGGTTCGCGAGTGCTTAATCACCGAATCACGATCGAGCAATAGGGCTCGGTAGTGGGTCAGTTTGGGAAAAACATGGGCAAGAGGGCTTGCAATGTCCAATGAATTTAGGTTTTTTAACCTCAGTATTGGTCATGGGGGCATTGGTCATGGGACATTCCTTACTTGAGATGTTGACTTGGCAATCTTCCTGTACCTAGGGCTCTGCCTGCCTTGTTGAAGCCTCGTATAACAACTACGATGCGGTCTGTCTTTCCTGCCGTACCAAGGTTTTCAATCGCACGATCTCTATGTCCACTATTGGGTCTACTATTGGCGAAGCCGTCAGCTGTCTGGAACAGTTTGCCCCCACCAAACTTGCGGAAGATTGGGACAATGTAGGGCTGCTGGTCGGCGACCCAGGCTGGCCAGCCCTGCGAATCATGGCCTGCTTGACAATCACTCCGTCGACTGTCGCTGAGGCGATTGATCAAAAGGCTGAACTGATTGTCACGCATCATCCCCTGCCCTTTCGGCCACTCCGCTCGATCACGACAAGCACAACTGCCGGGCGAATGCTGCTTGAACTAATTGCTGCCCGTATTGGTGTCTACAGTTCTCATACCGCTTTCGATTCTGCGCAAGCAGGTATCAATCAACATCTGGCAATTGGTCTAGGGCTGCAACAGATTGAGCCTCTGATTCCGGCCTCCAGGGATGGCTTTGCCGATGTCGGTAGCGGCCGTGTCGGTCTGGTTGGCGAACAGCTCACACTGCGTGAGATGACCGAGCGGGTAAAGTCCTTCCTGGACATTGGAGATGCACCGGGGGGAACGCAAATTGTGGGCCGCGACGACTGTTTGGTCTCGCGGGTCGCGATCGCGTGTGGCAGCGGTGGCTCGTTTTTAGAGACAGCAATCGAAAAGAAGTGCGACTGTCTCGTCACGGGAGAAACGAGTTTTCATACATGCTTAGAGGCAGAAGCTTGCTGCGTGGGGCTCATCTTGCCGGGCCATTTTGCTAGCGAGCGATTCGCGATGCTTTCCTTAGCCGATTATTTGAGTGAACAGCTCTCGGATATCGTTGTTTGGGCTAGCAAAACCGAGCGTAATCCCCTGCGAAGTGTCTAGCCGTGCTGCCACGCAGCACATGGCGCAATCCACGAAGCGCCGTGTGCTGCGTGGCAGCACGGCTGGGAGAGTTGACCTAGGTCTTTGGTAACCTAAAATGGGGGAACCGTTGATCTCACCCCCACGCAAAGTCGACAACTCCGGTTATCTCATGCCACGCTACCTTACGGTGTTGCCGGTCTACAATGAGGCGCAACACGTTACCTCAGTTCTAGATCAAGTCGCAAAATACTCGACCGACATATTGGTAGTCGATGATGGTTCAGACGATGGATCAGGCGAACTACTAGCCCAGCGAGACGACATTGACGTTTTGCTTCATTCTGAAAATCGTGGATACGGAGCAGCACTGCTGTCAGCGTTCGATTATTCGATCGTCCATCGCTACGACATCGTTGTTACTATTGACTGCGATGGTCAGCATGAGCCTCAACGAATTGCAAATCTGGTAGCAGGCTGCAAGCAAGCCGATATCGTCTCGGGAAGCCGCTATCTCGACCAGTTGGGACCCACTAGCCATGTGCCTGCCGACCGACGGCAGATCAATCATCAAATTACCGCCGAGCTGAATGAACGATTAGGCTTGCAATTGACCGACGCGTTCTGCGGTTTCAAAGCCTATCGAACTCAGTCGCTGGCCCAACTTGATCTGACCGAAACCGGCTATGCCATGCCGCTCGAGCTGTGGGTTCAAGCTGCCTGGCACGAGCTACAAATTTTGGAATTACCGGTTCCACTAATTTATCTCGACCAAGAGCGTAGCTTCGGAGGCGCTCTCGATTCTGCCACGACACGAGTGAGCTATTATCGCAGCATCATCGATCGAGCGATTCGGGATTGCGAAGCCCCTGCGGTTTTCGAAACCGATTCGCAATGGTGTGAAACCACAGGTTGGCCCTGTCGATGAGCGCTACGGAGCGATATCTACGCTACAGCGCTCCCGTAGAAAATGGGCAAATACTCAGCGTGCCACCCTGGCATTCTGTCGACGCATTGCTCACGTCCAATCTAGCGATTCGTGCGGCACAGTCTGCTGAAATCCAAGGGAGGTCTTTGCTGGATCTTTCTGCAGAAGCACGAGAAGCAACTTTGGCAGCCGCGATGGCATACACCGCCAAGTACGCTGACGTGGATCAATATGACGCGAAGTTGCCACTCATTCTTGCTGGACACCAACCCGAGCTGGTTCATCCAGGAGTTTGGCTCAAAGACTTTGCTGCTTCGAGAATAGCACGCCAAGTAAAAGGGACGGCATTAAGCCTGATCATCGATAGCGATCTCTGTCGAGTGCCTTCGATTCGTGTACCAACAGGCAGTCCCGAGCAGCCACGCATCGAAACTTTGGCTTTTGATCAATTGGCAGAACTAGCCCCCTGGGAAGAACGGCAGATTGTTGATCGAGCGACCTGGGATTCCTTTGGTTCGAGAGTCACTCAGGCGATTAAGCCGTTTATTTCGTCGCCGCTTATAGAAGAGTGGTGGCAAAAGTACGCCATTTCCGGCGATTCTTCTCATCTTGGTCAAGCGATCGCCCGCGCTCGTCACCGCTTGGAGTTGGAATGGGGCAATCGAAGTCTTTGCGTACCACAAAGCCAGGTCTGTCAGACGAGCTCCTTTCGCTGGTTCGCTATTCATTTGCTGGCAAACGCTGAGCGATTCCGTGACGCTTACAACGGGGCGTTGGCTGATTACCGTCGCGAACATCGTATTCGTAATCATGCACAACCGACGCCAGACTTAGCAGAGTCAGGGGGGGTGATTGAGACGCCTTTCTGGATCTGGACTGTTGATGACCCACGTCGGCGAGGAATATTTATTCAGCAGAAGCCGCAGGAAATCTTGCTGACTGATCGATCAGGATTTGAGAGGTCGATGCCACTCACGTCCACTGGCGAAGCCGTACCGGCAATTGAAACACTTGCCCAGTGGGAATCGCAGGGAATCAAGATCCGTACCCGGGCACTCGTTACGACGATGTATGCTCGTTTGGTGCTGGCAGATCTGTTTATTCATGGAATCGGCGGTGCAAAGTACGACCAGGTTACCGACGTGATTTGCGAGCAATTCTTCGGTTTTTCGCCAGCCAATTACCTTACGCTCTCAGGCACTTTGCGGCTTCCAATCGAACATCACTCTGTTTCGCCTGTGCAGGAACGCCAACTACGTGGAGAGCTTCGTGAGCTGGCGTATCACCCTGAAATAGCTGCGGAAAATTTGCCCCTCAGTCTTGAAGAGCAACGGAAGGTTGAGAAAATCATTGCTCAAAAACTTGCCTGGGTGCAGACTCCGAAGACGCCGGACAACGCATCTGAGCGTCATCGAGAAATCGTGAGGGCGAACGAAGCGCTGCAAGAATGGCTGATTTCGCGTCGTTCAGAGTTGAATCAAGATCTGGCCTCGACAACTCGGCAAATTATGGCGAGTCGCGTGCTAGAGTCGCGAGAGTATCCCTTTTGCCTATTCCCACAAGATTGTATTCGCAAGTTTTTGCTGGATTTTTAAGCGACGATCCCTTAATCTCAATTTCATTCCTGAACCCATTTTAGGCGAGCGTCGGGTTATGAGTGCACGCGACTCGGTGCAGTTTTTTCTTCGGTAGGAACGGATGACCGCCATGCGAGATTCTTTGAAACGGGTAACCGATCGAACGGCTCCTTCTTCTAGGCGAGAATCTGGCCGAAAAATTCGTGCACCGCTTGAAAGCGTTTGGGGACCCAATCAAGCATGTCTTAGGGAATTGGGCCCAAGCACTCGAATTTTGGTCGGTAGTGCGGGCGACCATCCGCATGTACTCGAACTGCTTGATCAAGCCTGCCAACATCCGCTAGCAGAGGATTTTCAGAGTCGGCTTGATGAACCCACTTACGAGCCTAGTGATCGTCTCCTCGTTTATCGAAAAGACCAGTTAGTTGGTCATGCCCGAGTCTCGAAACAGATTGGTTGGTTTCGCCGTCAACGTCTTCCATTGGCCATGTTTCAAGATTTCTTCACGCTCCCCGAATTTGAAGCTGCTAAATACGACGAAGAACTCCTAAAAGCGGCAGAATCAACTGCCATAAGGGAGGGTTCGATCCTGGGACTCGTGCGAACCACTCGACCAGAGTGGTTTGAGCAGCACGGCTGGGGTTGTTGCCAAGGGCAAGGTTTTTCGCGAGCCAATACGATGGCGATCCTTTCCCATTTCGACGCGCAGGCAGTCAGCCACAAACGTCGACATCAATGTCGACCTCGTTCAATCGAGATACGCAACTGGCGACACTTTGAGCTCGACAGCCTCAGAAAAATCCATGAACAGGTGTCGAGCAACATGTGGGGTTCTCTTCATCGATCTGAGGAGACTTGGCGATGGTTAGTAGGACGAAAAGCACAAGATCAAATTCTCATTGCTGTTAAGAAGCCGAGGTCCCGACCCAAGGCTGCCGCTGCTGAGCCGAACGCCGAGTTAAACTCCGAGTTAAACGTCGTAGGCTACGCGATAGTGCGCGACTCTTGTATCGTCGAGATGCTAACACTGAGCGGCTACGCCCATGTCCGTCCGATGCTAGTAGCTCGTGCTTGCCGAGAGGCGATTGATCACAATCACCACTTCGTGAGTCTGCTTACGCCTGCTAACGATCCCATGCACGAATTCTTGGTCACTGCGGGAGGAAGTTGGATCAGCGAAGGATCTGCCCTGGAAGGAAAATGGATGCTCAAGCTTCTCTCTCCAATTCGTTGGTGCGAACGGCTCTATCCCCTGCTGCAGCAGCGAGCGGAGCAAGCAGGAATAGCGCGTCCCTTGGAGATTGATTTTGCCTGCGGAAAAAAACGCCGGAGACTTAGGCTGACTCGGCGCAGCTCCCGACTAGAAACATGCGAAGGCTATTCTTCCCCCGCGAACGTGCGATGTGGCCATCATACCTTCCAAGACATAATGACCTGCAACCTCACTTATCATGAGGCTCTCAAGCAAAACCGTTTGCAAGTCGGGTGCGACGAAGTTTTGTCTGCGTTGGCAGCACTATTCCCTCCCGCACTTTTTTGGCAGTCGCCCTACCCTTTATTGCGGCTCTAGTGCAACTTTTGAAATCACAAAGTCGCGTCAAAGCCAAGGGATTGCTTCCCTTGGCTTTCCAAGCGGCTTGTAGGGGCGAAGTCAATCGTCAGGCGAAAGATAGCCGGCACTCGACTGAAAGTACTTGCTACGCCGCGACTCAATCGCTGCGGTATTGGCGGCGTTATGTTGCTGGCTGAGATCCTCGAGACTTGCATTGCAGAAACGGCAGCCGATTTTCTCAAGATGAAATTTGACGTATTCATGTTGCTCTGCGTCAAGAACATTGAGAAGGTAACTCCCCAATTGTTCGCGAGACAAGCAGCTCAGGCGATGACGTCGCCAAGTCGCTCCGATTGAGTGGACGCCTGCATCTTGCTTGCCAACGATGGCCGTCAAGCGTTCAACGAGCGCCGGGTCGTCGCGCAGTCTCTTTTCGATCTGAGCCATCTGCTCACCTGACAAAGCTTCCTCGAGATAGGCTTCAAGTTCAGTATTGGAAAACTGCTCTGACATCAATTTACTCGTGGAGTTCTGGAAAAACATCTTCGCTCAGGCGTTGCCCACGTACCGATTTGCGGAGTCGTTCCAGGAAATCAGACTTGAAATTGGCGACCTGCTGCTCACTGAGTCCTAATTCTTTGGCGACGACTTTGTTGCCCATTCCGACCACATAAAGTAGTTCGATGCACTGTATTTTTCTCCAATTGCCAGTCTGACGCCAACGCGCTATTTGCTGCTCAATACCTGCAGCGACCGCTTCATCCTCCAGCCCTTGCCGTTCCCCGCTACGGGCGATGCTGCTCGCGCGGCGGCCCTTGCCGGGCAATTCCCAGTTGCCGCTCGATCCGTCACCGGTGGAAAGTGGAATCGCTGGCCGGCGGCCTTCTCGTCGCAAGTGGTCGGTAAGCTTATGCGCGGCGATCGTGAACAGCCAGCTTTCCAGAGGCCGCCCGACATCGTAATTCGGCAGGCTGGTCAGGAAACCGATAAATGTTTCCTGCACGACGTCTTCGCTGGCGGCTCGTCGGCCCCCTTTTCCAAAAGAGAGGCGACTTTCGACGAACGACAACAAACGCCCCTCGTACTGCGCAATAAGACGATTCCAGGCGTCAGGCTTTCCAGCGCGGATTTCCTGGACAAGCAGCACATCGGGATTGGAAGTTTCAGCCATACTGCAAGCGAGAAGTGGGAACAGCTGGAGCCGGCAAAGCGATACATCGCCGGAGAATCAACTCAATAGCAAAGCAAAACCACAGCCACGATTATCACCACAGGAACGCCAACGAGCAACCGCTTTGTGTAATAACCGCGGGTCCAGGTGTCGAATCGCAAAAGTCCATAGACGCCGGCCAGCAAACTCAGCGTCGCCGCTGCAAATATCCCAACCACTCCCAGTCGATGTCGTCGCTCATGTTCTTTCCATTCAGCGAGCAAATGGTTTTCGACGGCGGGGCTGAACTCCATGAGCACATAAACCCGCTTCATCTCGCCGAAGGAGGCAGTAAGCGTCTCGGTGTACTCATCCTGGCAAATCTCGCGCATGATATAGCCCAGGCCGATGCCAAAAGAGTCAGGATCGGGTGCAAAGATCGACTGCACATCCCCATCGGCGACCAGAGTTTGAACTCGCTCGCGAGCGGCTCTTTGAAGTTGCTGTTCGAGATGCTGATGGCATTCCTCAGTGGTATAGTATTGCTCGGAAGAAACCACCCTTCGAAAGAGGTTGCCAACTCGTTTGGGCGGATTTTTGACCCAGTCGGGTTTCGTTGGTTTGCTCTCGGTATTGTCTTCTTCAGGCGTTTGGTCTTCTTTTATGTTATCCTCTTCGCGGACAGTTTTTTCTTCACTCAGATCGATATGAGATTTTGTCAAACGGTCCCATAATTCTTTGTTCGAGATGTGGGGGTCAACATCAGTTTTTTCAACAGCAACCTCAATTGTCGGCAAGTAGGAGGCTTGGGTACCACGTCTTTGAGAGCTGCGGCCAGTGAACAAAAAGCTAAACATCATTAAAAGAATGCCGGCCCCTAAGACGATGCCAATCGTGCGTCCTTTAGCTTTGGTTGCTAAATAGACGAGCAGCAAAAATACGGCAAACATCCCCAATAGAGCGAAAAGGGGTACGCCAGTTGCGAAAATTGCCTCAGGAACTTGTTCCATCGCCTAGACCTCCCGCTCGGCTAAAGCCTGTCGACGGCTCGGCGGCATCCAGGTGCTGGAGAGCTGAATCGTAAACGCGATTACGCCCGCGAGCAGCATTCCGATTGGTTGGGGGAACCACCAGACAAAGTGCAGTAGCCAGGCAACAAAACCACACCATGCGACCAGCCACAGGTTCACCCGACTCGGTCGAGTCACCTCAGCCTGACGCCACCAGGCGAGTAGCACAAACAGAAATGCGAAGTAAGCGGCATAGGCTTGTAGAGGGAGTCGGACCAATTCAACTCCATTGGCCTGACCAAGGTAGGACAATCCGAGTGCTTCATCCATCCAACTATCTCCAGGACGAATACCCATATTCGACCAGGGCATCTGAAGCTTCAGTACCTCAGCAATTCCCCATGCCATCACACCGACCAAAGCGCCCGAAACCAATTGTGCAAATCGCAATGGAGCTTGGTCCTCGACTTTTCCTTCAGTCAATCGTGCCGGGATCATCACAGCCCAGCTGGCCAAGACCGCAACCAAAGTAATCCAAACATACAATTCCATGGAAACACCACGTGTGGCAACAAGGCTAACCAAGAGCGAAGAGATTGCCGCGACGACTGCAGCGACCAACATGCCGCCAACCAACTCGTTTACGCGTTGTCGCATCGACTTGGCGGCCAAGTGCTCTTGGAGTTGTTGCCGCCAGCTCTGCCGACGATATCTCCTCGACTTGCGTTTGGCTGTTGGCTGTGGATGCTTGTACTGGTGGGGCTCTCTTAGCGCCGGGGGGACGTCCGGGGTTCCCGGCAAATGCGGAGCCACCTGCACTGGCTTCGAGGCACTTCTTCTTCGACCTGGTGCAACGACGACGGCCCTCACCGCACGGTAAAACAAGTAGACAAGAGCGGTTGGGATGAGCAGTGCGAACAGCAGCCCGGCTGATTCGAGCATGGCAACGATCAACACCAGCCCAATCATCGCTTTGAAAATTGGATGAATCCCGCTGTGACGAAAGCGGTGTTCTAAATCGCGCCAACCATTACGAATGCTGGCCCAAATCGGCTCTTCCTCGATTTCGTAGGGAGATTCCTCGCCAACCGATGGGTTTACCTGATCGGCTGGCCAGGGCGCCGCAGAGTTTGCCGCGGCTTCGACGCTTGGCTGCGTCCGGCTATTCTGCCCGTTTGGCGAGGCACCTGCCGAAGCGACATATTGGGGCTGCCTAATTGACGTCGGCAGACGGTCAAGCATTTTGGCGACGCTCTTAATTCGCGTGTCGGGATCCTTTGCCATGGCACCTCGCACGATGCCTCGAAAGGGCTCGTCAAGTGCACTTAGATCAGGCTCGGCAGTAAGATGCTTCATCAGTACTTCGCCCACGCTCTCGCCTTCGAAAGGCACGTGACCGGTGAGCATTTCGTAAAGAATAATACCAAGAGCGTAGGTGTCGATCTCTTTACCATATCGACCGTTGGCAATTTCAGGTGCCATGTAATGGACGGTCCCAACGCTTTCGGTCTGACCACTACGTCGGCTGCAAGAGATAAACTTCGATAGACCGTAGTCGCCGATCTTGACCGTGTTCTCGTCGAGGAAGATATTCGCTGGCTTCAGATCGCGATGCACAATGCCGTGGTCGTGCAGGTAGGCCACGCCGGTCGCGATGCCGGTGAACCAGTGCATGGCCAGTTCGAGAGGCATTCCCTCGGGATGGCGTTCGATCGCTTCATCGAGCGATTCGCCGGAGACGTACTCCATGACGACCCAGCGGTCTTCGATATCATCAGTACGAATGTCATAGAGTGCGATGAGATTATGATGTTTTAGATTCAGACATTGGGTTACGCCGCGGAGCTCAACTTCCAGGTTTCGACGAATGAGTTTTAGGGCGACTTCTTTGCCGGCGTCGCTGACCGAGAAATAAACTTCGCCAAATCCGCCCCGCCCGACGCCGCGCTTAATGGTATAACCGTCCAAGGGGCGTGAGCCGCTGGGATAGGTATAGCGCATGGCCGCCGCAGGTTGGCTGCCAGGCTCAGTTTCGGCGGGGGGGTTGTTCATCGTTGATTTGGTTTTTAGTGCAAACACGGTTGATTATGTCAGGTTCTATTCTAACTGCTAGGTTGGTTGCCAGCGAGCGGGTGGACGTAAGTCCCCCGTTTTAACGGAGGGCTTACGCCCTCCGCTCGCTTCAAATTTCTTCGAAGCTTAATGCAAAGTTCTCTCCTTCGATCCGGCAATTGCCAGTGATCGAGGCTCCTGGTTCGGTTGCCTCGCCATCGACTTCGACACTTGCCGAAGTGCGAAACTGCAAATCGTCGCCTCGTCGGAAGAGCACAAAATCGTCGTCCCAATCTCGACAACGAATATGACTCTGTGATTGCGGCCCTAAGATGCAGCTCTCTGACATTAACACTATTCCGTCGACCGCCGGTTCGGTCTTATGATGTGACTCGAGGGTAAGCACCGCCGTGGCGCTTAGTGCATGGGGCTGATGAAACTTCACGCGTACCGAATCGCCAAGTTCAATCATTGCCCCCTCGGCAAGCACCGTGGGCCCGACGAGCACATGGCCATCGATGCTCACTCGATGAATTGGTGTGATCACATAGGATTCGCCTTCGCGACGAATCGTTGCATGCTGACGAGAGAGATCGGCCAGCAGAGGAATATCTGCGCCGGCAACCGAGGGTTGACCAAGCACAACTTCCTCGCCGAGGCAGATCAGAAAACCGCCTACTTCGTCGATCCAAGCTACGATGCGTTTGCCTGACATTTTTTTACTTTGCCGACCTCTGAAGTTACTTGTATCTGCCTTTGCCGACGATGCCCTGGCATGAGTGCTGATCGCCGACTGCTTCTTAGGAAAAAACTTGGCTGGCAGAGGAACTCCCCGATAAGCCTGGGTTGCATCCATGCCAACGGCCTTCCAAGCCCGTTGGCGTGCCTTGCATGCCTCTCGATGCTCGGGAGCCAATTCTAGCAAAGCTTCGGCTGTTTGGAGCACCCGAGTCCAAGCTCCTTCGGCGACTGCTTTGTGCAGTTCGACCGACAGTGCCCGGGCCTCGATTGCCTGTTTTTCGAGTTCAGCTTGCCGATCTCGAATTTCTTTCGCAAGGCTGTCATTGGGATCAGGCAGAAGTTTCTGGGAACGCTCGAGCAAATCTACCGCTTCGTTCATGCTACCTTGGTGGGAAAGTGTTTTTGCCCGAGAGATATAGTCGACGATGCGCTTCCAAGCACGGCGTACATCGCCACCTAGACGTCGTTTCTCTAGTCGAGCAATATGTTCGCTGGCCAAAGTAGTCTCCCCGCATCGAAGAAGTTGTCTGACGCGGTCAAGACCGCGGGTTGTCTGATCGTCTCGCAAAGTAGCGATCTGTTCTTCACATCCACCCAAGTGGGTCGCGAGCTCAAGATCTCGCCAACCTGCCGAGCTTTCGCCCTGCTCCAGTCGTTGCTGAGCTCGCTGGAGAAGATGGGTTGCCACCTTGTGCGAGAGCCGTTTGGCGGGCAAGAAATCGCGTACCGATTCTTGCCCTAGTAGTGCCGACGCTTCGTCCCAGCGTCCTTCGTTCAGAGCGATCTGCGCCTCTCGGATTTTCAATCGCCATGAAGGGAACATGAGCAAGCCAGGGGAAATGACGAATGACGGAATGACGAATGACCAAACTTGAGACTTGAGGGCTATTACCTCAAGTCTCAAGCCTTAATTCCTCAGTCTTCGGTGTAGCTCGCAACGGCAATGTCCGGTTGCTTTGCTGTGCCAAAGTATTCGGCAACTTGCTCGGCTATGTCTTCCACGACCGGTCCATCAAGCTGAATCTCGTCCTGGAAAGTCGTGTCTGCGTTGGCCAGCTTGGCGGCCACCTCTAGCTTGGCATGAATATCGGCCATCAGCCCTTTGGCTCTTGCCAATTGGCTATCGTCCAACTGCAAGTCGCTGGAAGCTTGTGCTACCTCGACCAATTTTAATTTGGCTTCAAGATTCTCTACCTCTACGAGCAATTGCCGTTGAGAACTCATCATCGTTGACAGCTTCTGACGGGCCGCGTCAAGGTTTCGCTGCCGTGCGTCTCGCATGTCGCGAAGACTAGCGACGGTGGCGTCGGTGGTCTTGAATCTGGCAAAACGCCGAGACAAGTCTTGCTTGACTTCACTGGTGCTGTACGAACGACCAGCGTAACGGAACACGGATTTGTCCGATTGGAGGTCCGACTGCAAACGCATGATCTCCGATTTTTCTTTCTCCGATTTGACTTCCGACGCACCAATGCGTGCGTCGAGTTGCTCGACTTCCACCTCTTCCTTGGCAATCACATGCATCGAACGGCGGACTTCTGGCTCCAGGTCGCGAACCATCTTGCGGGCACGATCGATTTGGAATTCCAAGGGGATACTGTTCTCGACGGTCTCGGAAACCCTTTCGCACGAGGTGGTGAGGTAGCTCATCGCATTGCTTCCAAAAAGAAAACCAGCGACGAGAGTAACTGCGACGACACTCACTAAGAGCTTCTTAATCATGGCTTACGCCCTCCGAAAAAAGTTTACTGGGCCGGCACGGCGCCTGACCTCTGGATTCTGCAAAAAAAACGCCTGGAAGCGCTCTTCGGGCCCTTTTGAGGCCTGACTGGTTATGCTTCCAAGAGGGAATTCGCCAGAAATTGGGCCATCTTGGCATTCTTGGGCAAAATATTTTCCTTCGAGTCCTGCCGAACCATATGGCTTTGCTAGCCGTACGACTTGGGGGTCGACTAGGTGGTGTTTCCGATTGACGAAATGGCTGATTCGGGCTCTGCTGGACGGCCAAAATGCCTACAATAACGGTATGCTCGAGTCGCCTTCGACTTCCCGCCACGCCTTCCACAACCTTCCCCCGAGGAAACCCATGTTTCGCCTCATCTGCCTACTCGGCCTTTTTGTCGGGCCCCTCTCAGTTGTCTCTCTCACTGGCTGCGGTCAGTCTGCTTCAAGCGTCGATCCTGGGTTGCTTGCCAAGTACCGTGTCCAACTGACATTGGCCGAGGAGCCCGATGGGGCTCAAGTGGTCCCAGAAGTTCGCGATGCTCTCTTAGGAATTAGTGACGACCATGACGGCCACGAGGGCCATGAACATTCTGACCATGATGAGCACGAAGCTGAGCACTCTAAGGAGGATGGCCACGATCATGTCCATCAAGAGAACGACGATGCGGTAGGTGAGGACGACCACGCAGATGACGATGACGTAGACGATGATGTAGACGATGATGTAGACGAAGGAGATGACGATCTAGAAGAAGACGACGAAGACGACGATGAACTAGATCACGACGAGCATGCGCACCATGATCATGCGCACCATGAGGGGCACGAGCATGGCGCTACCGAGCTGATCCAGGCCACCGAGCCCATGGAGGTTGTGCTGGTAGGTCAGATCGGTGGGCTTTCGAATCCCTGGAAAGAAACCCAACCCGATTTCCCGTTCGCGAGAAATCAGGCCGCCTTTTTCCTGGCCAATCCTCTGACGGTCATAGAAAACGAGGAAAGCGGGCACGTTCATGCGCCAGGCGAAGAATGTGCATTTTGCGAGGCCCACGCGGACGACCGCTCGGCGATGCTAGCAATGGTGCGTTTTCTCGACGAAAAGGGCAAGGTTTTGCAAATGGATGTTCGCGATTTGTTCGATGTGAAAGAGGGCGACACGGTCGTCGTTCAAGGGACAGCCCGAGTGATCGAAGGCGGCATGATGGTGGTCGATGCCACAGGGCTCTACCTTCGCTAGTCATGAATCGCTCACTTTACTCGCACAACACGAGCAAAGGCTAACGCGAGCGGCAGATAGGAATTTACCTTCCTAACCCGAATTGCTTGACGGGATAAGTTGTCTAGGGCTATGCTCCACGATCTGCGGCAAGGACTCTCTTTCCGCTTCGCCAGGCAAGTCGTACCACGAGCCGCGCAGACATGAGTGATCCAACGCCTTTCGCTTTTCATCAGAATATCATCTATGCCACGGGACTTGCCGGCAAGAAGCCCTCGCTTCCTTTGAATATCGAGGAGCTTGAAAGCAAGGCTCTAGAATTGCTTTCGCCAGAGGCACATGGATATGTCAGCGGCGGAGCAGGCCAAGAGAGGACGATGCAATCGAACCTTGCCTCGTTTGACCATTGGCAAATCGTTCCGCGGATGATGCGAGATGTCAAAAATCGCAATTTGAGTGTTGAACTGCTCGGGACGAAACTGAATTCGCCGGTGATGGTCGCCCCGATAGGTGTCCAGGGAATCATTCATGCCGACGGAGAATTGGCCACCGCTCGCGCCGCCCGCGAAGTGGGAGTTCCTTATATCACTTCGACGGTTTCGAGCTTCCCCTTAGAGCAAGTAGCGGAAGCCCTGGGCGACTCGCCACGTTGGTTTCAGTTGTACTGGCCTAGCGACAACGGTGTGACCGAAAGTTTGCTCCACCGTGCGGAAGCTGCCGGCTACAGCGCCCTGGTAGTTACGCTCGACACCAGGATGCTCGCTTGGCGAGAACGCGACTTGCAGCAAGCTTATCTGCCTTTTCTCACCGGCTTAGGTCTGGTGAACTATTTTTCAGATCCCGCTTTTCGGCAAGGGCTCGACAAGCCACCTGAGGAAGATGGCGAGTCGGCCGTCTTGAAATGGATGTCTCTTTATAGCGACTTGTCGCATACTTGGGACGATATCAAATTTCTGCGATCCTGTACGAAGCTGCCGATTGTGCTCAAAGGAATTCTTCATCCCCAGGATGCTAAGCGGGCCCTCGATTTGGGTGTCGATGGAATCATTGTGTCAAACCATGGCGGCAGGCAAGTCGATGGCTCGGTGGCGGCCCTTGATTGTCTTCCCGAAGTGATTGACATGGTGGCCGACCAAATCCCTGTGCTATTCGATAGCGGCATCCGTCGCGGAGCCGACGCGCTGAAGGCGCTCGCCCTTGGGGCCACGTGCGTGCTACTTGGTCGTCCGCTGATGTGGGGACTTGCGATCGAGGGGCAAGCAGGCGTCGAGGAAGTGTTACGTCGTTTCCTGGCTGAACTCGACTTAACGATGGCCCTTTGCGGATGTGCTTCGCTCAGCGATCTTACGCCAGCGATGCTGCGTCCCTCGCCTTAGCCCTTATCCGCCGCAGGCGGAAGCTGCGGTTTTTTCGGGTTCAACCACAGCTTCCGCTTGCGGCTACCATGTGCATTTTTGAATTTACGATCCTTCTGGTGGCTTGCAATGGCCCTATTAGCGGAAGGCAGCGACTCTTATACTGATCGGTTTGCCGTTGCCTCTCCTTCCCCGATTTTTCCCACCTTCTGATGCCTGACCCGAGCCAATTTACCTCTGCCGCCGATGCCAAAATCCCGTTTTTTGCCGGTATCGATGTGGGCGGCACGAACATCAAGATCGGCTTGGTCGACGACCTGGGCCGCACACTCGCTTACCATACCGTACCGACACAGCCCGATCGCGGTCCGGAGGATGCTGCCCAGCGAATGGGCGAAGGTGTCGGACAGGTCATCAAATAAGCTGGCGTTGAGAATGATGTCGTCCGTGTGGGGCTGGCCACGCCAGGGCCGTTGGATTTGAGCACTGGCATGTTGCTCTCACCAGGCAATCTTCCCGGCTGGTGGAACTTTCCGATTCGCGATCGCGTCAGCGAGCACTGCCGCCTGCCGGTACGTTATGCAAACGATGCCAACGCGGCCGCCTACGGCGAGTATTGGAGCGGCGCTGCCTCGAAGTTTCATAGCATGGTGTTGTTGACGCTCGGTACAGGCATCGGCGGCGGCATTGTCGTGGGCGATACCCTGATTGAAGGTGCCCATGGATGTGGTAGCGAGTGTGGCCATATTCTTGTTGACTCGGGACCCGACGCGCGACGCGATTCGCTCGACAAGGCCGGTTCGTTGGAAGCGTATTGCGGTGCGTATGGCGTGGTCGGTCGCACGAACGACTTGCTCGATGCAGGCCGAAAGAGCAGTTTGGCGAAAATTCGCGATGGGGGCGAAATCACTCCTCTCGATATTTCAGAGGCAGCCGAAGCTGGTGATTCTCTTGCTCGGGAAGTCGTAATGCAGACGGCCCACTATTTGGGATTGGGAATCGTAACTCTCATCCATACGATCGACCCCGATAGTGTGGTACTTGGCGGAGCGATGACGTTTGGCGGCGCAGGCCAGCCCCTGGGCGAAGAGTTTTTACAACGCATTCGCGACGTCGTGCGACCAAGATTATTGGACTCCTTGCGAGAGGTGCTGCAAATCGATTTTGCCCAATTGGGCGGCGATGCAGGCTATATCGGCGCGGCGGGGCTTGCGCGATTGGAACACCTACAGACTGGATAAATAGGATCGAGCAGGGTGTTCGTCGTGGCCGACGGCGCTAACCGACGCAGGAAAACTGCGTTAGCGCCGTCGGCCACGACGGATTCTTGCTTCTTAACCCAAATGTTACTCACACAACCGTCTCTCCATGACCCAACCTAAGTTTATTCGTAACTTCTCGATAGTCGCGCACATTGACCATGGTAAGAGCACCTTGGCCGACCGGCTGATGGAGCGCACTGGCACCGTCAGCGAAAGAGAAATGAAGCAGCAACTGCTCGACGATATGGACATCGAGCGGCAGCGTGGCATTACGATCAAAGCGCGTGCTGTGACCATGCATTACAAGTATAAGGGACACAACTACGAACTGAACTTGATCGACACACCCGGCCATGTCGATTTTCAGTACGAAGTCTCTCGCTCGCTCGCTTGCTGCGAAGGGGCAGTGTTGCTGGTCGATGCGTTTCAAGGCGTCGAAGCTCAAACGGTTGCCAACGCCTACTCTGCCATGGAACACGATCTGACCGTGGTGCCGGTGATGAACAAGGTTGATCTGGTTCACGCCCGGCCCGACGAGGTGCGTGAAGAAATGGAGTCGACCTTGGCCGTCGATCCTGATGACGTGCTCGGGTGCAGCGCCAAGACGGGACAGGGGTGCGAAGAAGTATTGGCGGCAGTGATCGATCGGATACCTGCCCCCACTGGAGACCCCAAGGCAACCCTACAGGCGATGGTCTTCGATGCCCACTACGACGAATTTCGAGGAGCGGTCACCTATGTGCGCATCATGAATGGCACGGTGAAAAAAGGGCAGAAAATAAAATTTCTGCAACAAGGCACCACACATGAAGTCATCGAATTGGGGCATTTTTCACCACAACGTGTAGCAGCTGATAAACTGAGCGCTGGGCAGGTTGGTTATCTTATCTGCAACATCAAGTCGCTGGGTCATGTTCATGTCGGCGACACGGTAAGCGTAGCAACGGGTGAGCCGGCTGAGGTATTGTCAGGCTATCAAGAGCCCAAACGAATGGTTTTTTGTGGGCTTTACCCCTCGGATGGCCAGGATTTTAAGCAGCTTCGCGACGCACTCGAAAAACTTGCCATCAACGATCCCAGTTTTGAGTTCTCGGCCGAAACAAGCGATGCGCTCGGCTTTGGTTTCCGCTGTGGATTTTTGGGGATGCTCCACATGGAGATCATTCAGCAGCGATTAGAGCAGGAGGCCGATGTCGACCTAATTCAAACGGCTCCCAACGTGACTTACCAGGTAACCACCAAGTCGGGTGAGGAGATGGAGATACATACTCCGCAAGATGTTCCCGACATTGGCGATGTTGAAGAATTCCGCCAGCCGATCGTGCGAGTGAGTTTTGTCATGCCGACCGAGTACATTGGCGGTGTGATGAAAATTAGCAACGATCGTCGGGGCACTTATGTGCGTACCGAATATCTCTCGCCAACACGGGCAATGCTAGTCTACGACCTGGCACTTGCCGAAGTCATCTACGACATGCACGACAACCTTAAGACAGTCACCCGCGGTTACGGCACGATGGACTACGAGTTGTTGGGCTACGAGTCGGGCGATTTAATCCGTATGGACATTCTTGTGAAAAACGAGCGTGTCGATGCCTTATCAATTGTTTGCGATAAGCGTGACGCGGAGGTCCGGGGTCGCGCTGTTATCAAGAAACTAAAGAAGGAAATCCCGCGACACATGTTCGAGGTGGCCCTACAAGCCGCGATCGGTACTCGCGTGATAGCTCGCGAGACAATCTCCGCGATGCGCAAAAATGTCACCGCAAAATGTTACGGCGGCGACATTAGCCGTAAACGCAAACTTTGGGAAAAACAAAAAGCGGGCAAAAAGCGCATGAAATCGATCGGCAGCGTCGATATTCCCCAAAAGGCATTTCTCGCTGTTTTGGAAACAGGCGATGAAGCAGGGAAGAAATCCTAAACACCTTCGCGAGCCGGCTCGTTTTCGAGTCCAGACCATGGGCTGGGGCGCTACAGCTCGCTCGCCTTAATCCTTAGTATTCGCTCGGAACGGTGTTGATCGACGAGGGGGCTGAGAATGTCGTAACAGGCGGCATGCCATAGGTCGTCGCGCCGCCGGCGCTGCATGCGTCGCAGCCGCTGCTACATGAACTGCAACCTGTCGAACAAGTTGGAGCACATTGCGAGTAGACTGGTCTGGCAACGGTTTGCGTTTTTTTGCCGAACAAACCACGGCAGCAGCCACAACCGTTTGCGGTAATCATTAGCGTAGCTACAGCCAACAGAAGGAAAGTCTTTTTCATGGCATCTTGTCCGTTTAGGGACACTCCATTTTTGGGGCTTACCAGCGGCGGGGGTTGCCGACGGCGAAGGGACCCGTTGTTCAGGGCGAACGAAGGATTGGTTCACTCAACCATTGCTCGCTCGTGGCGTTTTGCAAACACGGTGTGGAGTTTTTGCAACAATTTTTCTCCTTCCCAACCAGCCCTGGCCTGCCAATCGGTGTCTATGGCTGCAACCGATGTGGGCGGCTTATTCGGAGTAATCGTTTTTTCTGTCGGTGGTGATCTATCGAGCAATCGACTAAAATGGATGCATGTCGGTAGCAGAGACCCTCGAATCTAGTAAGCTTTGGCGAGCGATCGTTTGGACGCTACGGATAACGGTCGCTCTGCAGTGCCTGGGAAATTGGCGTTGGCTGGCTCAGATTGGGGAGACGCCGCTGCTTAGCTTGATGATTTCTCCGGTCGATGTGGGTGGTTTGAATTGGCAAGAAACGACCGGGTTGGCTGTGCAACAAGCGACCGGTTGGCTCGCGCTCGTGGCAGGTGCCTGCGTGTTGCTGCGTCCATGTGCTGCCGTTCTGGGCCCGCTCGCTTTGTTGCAGCTTCTTCTTGCCGTGGCAATGTGGCGAACAGGCTTCGGCTATGTGCCGCAAGCCACTTGGCTGTCGCCTCAATTGACGGCCCTCTTTCCGCTGGCAACCCAGTCGGCAAGGATTGTCGCACCGCTGGCTTTGCTGATGTTAGATCCCTGGCGGGCGAAGCGCCCCTTGAGTCAACGCCGCATTCGTCTGGCCATGCGTCTGTTGCTAGGGGGGGCCGTGTTTGTGTTTTTGTCGCACGGCACCGAAGCTTGGCATCTTCATCCGGTGTTCATTGACTTACTGATCGGCACAAGTGGGCGACTGTTTGGTGTCGCACTATCTCAATCGAGTGCCGAGGCGATGCTCTCGATTATCGGCATTTTCGATATTTTTGTGGCCGTCGCTTGCTTGTTTCCTCGTCTGCGGGGTGTGCTCTGGTGGATGGCATTTTGGGGCGGGGTTACGGCGCTTAGTCGAGTGACAGCATTTGGCTGGGAATCGGGTTGGTACGGCGCAGCCATCCGAATGCCGCATCTGGGAACTCCGTTGGCTGTAGTTTTGTACTGGCATTTGTTACGATGGAAGAGGGAGAGTGAAGTAATGACGAATGACGAATGACGAATTGTTCCCAATCCCAACTTAGTTTCACCCGACAAAGAGTAGATAATCGTGAATTCTTTTTTTAATCGTAGATTCTCACTGTTTCTCGTTCTGATGGCGACGTTTGTTTGTTGTCCTTCAATTTCATCCATTGCGGAAGAAGACCATGCACTGCCCAAAGACGCTCAACCAATCCAGTGGCGGCTGATGTGGTTGACCGATCCTGCCACGACCGCAACTCTTTCCTGGAGTACGGCTATCGCAGGCAAAGTCCATTTCGTGCATTTGCGAGAAGCGGGCGGAGAGACAGAAACCCTTGTCGAAGCCCAACGTAACGGTAGATATTCGTCCGAGAGCCCTGAACTTTATTACCATCACGCTCACTTAGTTGGGCTCGAACCGGCCACCGAGTACCGCGTCACGATCGAGAGCGATGGCCTCCGCTCGCCCGAGATGTACTTCACGACTGCACCTGCTGAGGATGTGCCGGTAAGTCTCTTGTTTGGCGCCGACTCTCGGAGCGGCCATAAAGAGCGCAGACAGATGAACGCGATGCTTGCTTCGATGGTTGAAGAGTCCTACCAAGCAGACCATGTACCGATTCTCGCACTGGCCCACGGCGGCGACTATGTTCGAGACGGCAGGCGGCTTGACCAATGGTCTCGCAGTATGACCGACTATGAGTTGACCGTAGGTCCAGATGGCCGGCTGCTGCCGATCATTCCCGCCCGGGGAAATCACGACCTGGGCGAGCTGTTCAACGAAGTATTTTCTTATCCTGCCAAGGAACGAACCAACTACTTCGCCTTCAACTTAAGCTCCGAGGTTCGGTTTATTACGCTCAATACCGAAACGAGTGTTGCCGGCGATCAGACGGTTTGGCTAGAGTCGGAGCTCAAAGCAGCACGACCGGCAAATCGTTGGCTGTTAGCCCAATACCACAAGCCGGCTTTCCCGGCCGTGAAACCACCTTGGATCAATCTGACTCACTGGGTGCCGCTGTTCGAGAAGTACAATGTCGATTTGGTTTGCGAAGGCGATGGGCACGTCATCAAGCGCACACCGCCAATTCGCGATTTTAAGATCGATCCAACGGGCGTAGTCTACATCGGCGAAGGAGGTTTGGGCGTGGGGCAACGCACACCAAAAACCGATCGCTGGTATCTTCGTCCGCCCCTTGCCAAGACTGGCAGCGAGCACCATGTACAGTTGCTTACCTTTGACAAAGAAAAACTGACCTATCGCGTGGTGCTCTTAGGAGGCGAACTGTTCGATGAATATTTCTTGCCCGTCAGAGCCAAACGAAATCCGGAATGAATAAAATTCCGCAATCCGCAATTTACTTAGCAATCGCCACGTTTCTTCTAGCCCTCGTGCTACGCACTTGGTTGGTGATGGGCATCATCGCTCCGGTGACTGTCGCAGGAAGCTCGATGGCACCGACGTTGCGTGGACCGTTTGCAGTCGTGACATGTCCAAATTGTCAAACGCAGTTCGACGTCGGTGTTGAATTCGCCGACAGAACCGAGTACGCCGCTTGTCCGCACTGCGGAATAGCTCGCGTTCCGCTTGCGTCTTCGCCGCTCCAGAGGGGCGATCGATTGTGGGTCGACCGCACATTATTTTCTCGGCGCAAGCCACAACGCTGGGAGGTGGTAATCCTCCGTCAGCCCGATGACGGCAATCAATTGTGCATCAAACGCATTGTCGGTTTGCCTGGGGAGACGATTCGCCTAACGAGAGGCGAGGTTTGGATCGATGGCCACCTGCTTACCAAGACGCTCGCCAAGCAGCTTGTTATGCGTCGCACCATCCACCTTGAAGAAGAAAACCACAGACGCTGGCAAAACAGTGGCAGCCGCAGGCGGAAGCCAGTGGTTGAACCCACAGGATGGCAATGGCACAACGACCACTGGCAATGTGCAGCCGACAAGACAAAACATGAGCATCGGCTCAGCTATGTCCACTCACATGAGAAACCAATTACCGACGACTACCCCTACAACGCAGGCCTAACGCGAAGGCTCAATCGCGTGCATGATTTCATGCTGACGACCAACCTGCGAGTCCAGGGCGAGGGCACACTCACTTTGGAAAATCACGACGGGCGGCAAACGTGGCGCGTCGCGATTCGCCCCGCCGAAGGTTTGATTGCTCTCGAGAACGACGGAAAAACGCTTTGGTCGGGATCGCTCTCGAAGGAACTGCACCAAGGCGAGGTGCAACTGGTCTTCTCAAATTTCGACCGGCAGCTTCTCTTGGCCCTGGATGGGCATGTCGAGCTGCGCTACCCACTCCACGAAGACGCTCCTCCGACGGGAACAGCCCGTCCTTTTGCAGTGGAAGCACTAAACCTGTCGGTTTCGCTCGACCAACTGGCCCTTTACCGCGATGTTTATTACGAAAACCATACCAAGGGATCGGTGCGGACGACAGCCGAGACCCCAGTCCAGCTCACAGAAAACGAATACTTCCTACTGGGCGACAATTCTCCCATCTCGGTCGATAGCCGATTTTGGGGTCCTGTGTCGGGTCGGCTGCTGCTGGGGGGTCCGCTCGGGGTCCGCTAGCACTCGACTAGGGAGCTGCGTTTTCCGTCTTGCAGTTTTTCGACTATATTGCCTTATTCACGGCGAATAACTACTCTCCAGCGATCTGTCAGCCCGCACCAACTCCTTTTTTCCTTATACCCCACCCTCTCACCTCTGATCCCTCTCCCAATGGCTAAGAAAAAATCTTCCCAAGCAAGGCGACCTCGTCAACCTGAGCCAACCGCTGCCGAGCAGGCGACACCCAACGGAGGTTGGCATGCCCTTCGCGAGACGATCGAGTCAATCGTGATTGCGTTCGTACTGGCGTTTCTGTTTCGCACGTTCGAAGCCGAAGCGTTTGTGATTCCGACCGGATCGATGTCTCCCTCGCTGCAGGGTCAACACAAAGATGTTGTCTGCAGCGAATGCGGCTATCGATTTCTGACGACCGCCAGCAGTGAGGGCGAAGATCGCGAGCGAATGATTGCTCGACTCCAGAGCGGTCGCGTGGGATACGGCGAGCGTCAGGGTTTGGAGTACAAAATCAAAGGCCTTGAGGTCGTGGCAGGATCATGCCCCATGTGTCGTCAGACGATGGCGTTCCGCACCGATCTGCCGCCGGACCCACCGGCTTATATCAATCTGGAAGATATCGAACAAGAAACGAGCTATCCGGGCGACCGTATTTTGGTCAACAAGTATTGTTATCTCCACAAAGATCCCAAGCGTTGGGATGTCGTCGTGTTCAAGTTTCCTGGCAACGGAGAAATGAATTACATCAAGCGGCTGACTGGCTTGCCGGGAGAAGAACTGCAGATTTATCAGGGTGATATCTTTGCCCGGCCGCTGGGAGAAGACGTTGAGTTTGAAATTCAACGCAAGCCCCCTGAAAAGCAGCTTGCCATGTTCCAAACAATTCACGATACCGATTACGAGTCGGCAACACTTTACAATGCAGGCTGGCCGTTGCGCTGGGCTCCAGTTTCTACATCTACTGCGACGACAGCGGGCTGGCAAGTCGAGGCGAAAGCAAACGAGAAAACTGTTGAACAAAAATTTACAATGAAGTCGGGCGCTGGCGAGTCGGTTGCATGGCTCCGCTATCATCATTACCTTCCGAGTAACTACGACTGGACCGTGGCTCGCAAGTTCAGCAAAACGGGTAAGCATGGCTTTTCCAAAGAAAAGTGGCTCGGCGACGTACGGCCCCAACTAATTCGTGATTTCAACGCCTATAATGCTCGGATGCTGCGGAGAGAGATCGAGCAGTATGGATGGAGGCCACTAGAACACCGATTCGGAATGCATTGGGTGGGCGATCTGGCGATCGAGTGCGAAGTGAATGTGGAAGAATCGCATGGCGAGTTGCTATTGGATTTAGTCGAAGCGGGAAAACATTTTTCTTGTCAGATTGATCTCAAGACGGGGCAGTCAACCTTGAGTATTGAGGGGCTTCAGGACTTTGGGCCAAAAGCAAAAACTTCGATACATGTTCCCGGCCAGTATGATTTGCTGTTTGCGAATGTCGACGATCGGCTTTTGCTCTGGATCGATGACGAACTGGTCGATTTTGGTGACACAACTTACCAGCCAGAGCAGATCTTTGCCGATCGTGCCGCCATGATTCCCGCGACTAGTGAAGACGACCCAGGCGATCTGGCACCGGCTGGGGTGGGGGCTCGCAACGCTGCGTTAACGGTAAGTCGGCTGCGAATTAAGCGAGACATTTACTACGTCGCCACGAGTTGGCGTGACGACTACAACCAATCTGACTACGAACCACTGAGCCGTGCAGTTGAACTGGCTGACGGTACCCGAATGCCTGCACTGCAAAATGTGGAGCAACTGTTCGTCGACCCCTCTACCTGGCCACGCTTATTAAAACGACAGAAACGTAATTTCGAGGTCAAAGACGCTCAGCTTTTTGTGATGGGCGACAACAGTCCCGAAAGTTTGGATTGCCGACTATGGTATTCGAATCAAGGGAGGCGGGGAGGTGTGCCGGGCGGGCCTTATCTCGATCAACGTTTGTTGATCGGCAAAGCCGTTTTTGTATTTTGGCCCCATTCGTGGGGTGGTGTTCCTGGAATACCAGTACTCCCAGGATTCCCCAATTTCGGAGACATGAGAATTGTGAGGTAGGAGGATTCAGGAACAAGGAGTTAGGATCTAGGGCTGGTATCCCTACTCCCTAGCTCCTAGCCTCTGCCCTCGTCATGGAGGACGAAAACCAGTGACGCTACTACAAGTATCTGGCCTAGTGAAAAGCTATGGCCGCCGACGAGTGGTTGATGGCATCGACTTTGAGGTCGAAAGCGGCGAAATCGTGGGCCTGCTGGGCCCTAATGGTGCTGGGAAGACAACCACGTTTCGCATGACTTGCGGCATGATCGATCCCGACGCGGGACGTGTCGTTCTTTCGGGCCAGGACGTGACGGCTTGGCCAATGTTCCGGCGCGCTAGCGAAGGTGGCATGGGCTACCTCGCCCAAGAGTCGAGCGTTTTTCGCAAGCTGTCGGTGCAGAATAATTTGCTCGGCGTCATGGAAATGCTCGGCATGAATCGCAAGACTCGTCGCCGGCATTGCGACGAGCTCTTGGAGCAGTTTGGTATTACGAAGCTACGTCGCAGCAGGGCCCTCTCACTCTCTGGCGGCGAGCGACGGCGGCTAGAAATTGCCCGCTGCTTGGTGTCCGACCCCGAGATCATCTTGCTCGACGAGCCCTTCACCGGCATCGACCCGGTGACGATTGTTAGCATTCAAGAGATCGTCCGCGATTTGCGCTCCCGAGGCATTTCGATTCTTATCACCGACCATCAGGTTCGCGAAACCCTCCAGATTACCGATCGTAGCTATGTGATCCGCTCTGGGCAGGTACTATGCCATGGCAGCCGCGAGGTCGTGTTGCAGGACCCCGCTGCTCGCAAGTATTACTTCGGTGAAGGCATGGATGAAGCCTTTGGAGATCCTGAAGACAGGCAGAGCCATCTCCCTGCTAGCCGACTGACAGCTATTCGAGGCCGACTCACCGGCCGGCAGCAACCGCCGCACGAGGGTGCTGCGTAAAGCAACAATTTGGCTGCTATCGCATAAAATCTGTGGTTTTATGCAGACACTGCTTGGGGATCTGCCCATTCTCCAGGATTCTGCTATGCTGCTTCTCTGACTTCTGCTGTTTAAGTTGAGTCTTCTCAACGTCAGCATACGGTTTTACTTAACCGTTTGAAGTTTCTATTTGGAACAGCAGGCAGAATAGATGAGTCCTCCTTCTCGTATCGGGCTGGGTCGTACCGTGCTGGTCACGGGATGTTCGTCGGGCATTGGCCGAGCAACTGCGTTGCTCCTGGCCAAGCAAGGATTCCGCGTCTTGGCGGGCATGCGTTGCCCCCAACAAGCCGAAGCACCTTTGCGGCCCGAGCTCCCGCTTCTTGAGCCTTTGCTCTTAGATGTGACCAAGGAAGATGACGTCGCCTATGCCGTGGAGTTGGTACGCAAAACGAGCCCCAAGGGACTCTATGGTTTGGTGAACAATGCAGGCGTCGGCTTGCCCGCAGCGGTGGAACTGTCGAACCTAGACGAAGTGCGTCAAGTATTCGAAATAAATACGATCGCGCCGCTTCGCATGATTCAATCTTTTCTGCCCCTGTTGCGGATCGCATCGGGACGCGTTATCAACATGTCGTCGATGAATGGGACCATGGCACTGCCAATGGTGGGAGCCTATTCGGCCAGCAAATTCGCTTTGGAAGCATTGTCGGATACCCTGCGAGTCGAGTTGCGACCTTGGCAGATCCCAGTAAGCATCATCCGGCCAGGACAAGTGCGAACCCAAATTTTCGACAAGGCACGCAAGTCGTTACACGCGCACTCAGCCGATATCCCGGCAGAGCTGAAGTGTGGCTACGACGCAATGTACGCCCAGGCTAGTAAATTCAGCGACCGCGGCGCACGGTCCTCGACCTCTCCCGAAAAAGTGGCCAACGTAGTGCTTCGGGCGCTCCAAGCCAAGAGACCCCGTACGCACTACCATGTCGGCTTCGATGCCCATGGCATGAAATTGGCCCAATCGCTCGTTCCCCAACGATTACTCGACCGTGTATTAGCTCGGACCATGAATGCCCTAAAGCCACTCAGGGGGTAGTGGCAGAAGTAGTTCGAAAATCACTTCAGAGTTTCAATTAACTTGAGGACCGTCGCTGAATCGTTGAGGACATTGACTTTCGTATCCTTGTGAGCGATTCGCCACTGTTTGTCGATCACAAACGTCCAGCGTTTGGCGGTCACGCCTCGTTCGAGGGTAATCGTCTTGCCATCGATCTGGCGTTCGATCGAACCGCCATTGCCCGTCTTGACTCCGAACGCTTTGGCGATTTTTCCCTCGGGGTCGGCCAGCAGGGTAAAATTCAGGTCATACTCATTCTTAAAATGTTTGTGGTTTTCGACCGCATCGCCGCTGACGCCGATCACTTCGACATCGTCACGCTTCAGACCAGCCAGTGCGTCGCGATAGCTGCAAGCTTGAATCGTACAGCCGGGCGTCATGTCAGCCGGATAAAAGTAGACGACAAAAATTTTCTTGCCAGCCAGTTTTTCAGAATCCCATCCATGATTCTCGTCATCGGTACCTGTAAAATGCGGCGCCTCGTCGCCCACTTGCAACTCCACCTCCTTTTCCTTCGCATAGGAAAAAGGCATCATAAGCAGAAAAAACAGCAGGAGGCATAGATTGCTTTTGAGCTTAAGCATAGGAGAACTCCTTGGAGGAAAACGGGAAAGCTTGGACGCATCAAAGTAAATCGGCAAACCACTAATCGTCTATTCTGGGCTGCAGAAATGCAATAGGCAAGCTTGTTTTGTTTCATCCGGTATAAGCGTACTTACTGGAAAGTTGTTTTTAGGTGACCGGCAGATAGGAATATACCTTCATAACCCGACGCGTAAGTGAGTGATAAGCCGCTCTCTACTGACTGCCTCGCTTACGCGTCGGGTTCCGATTGGTAAATTCTCATCTGCAGCTCGCCTAAAACGGACGTTCGTAGCGCTTGCTCATGGTCTCGCGCGTTCGTGCCGAGAGATCTCGCAGTTCGTCGACGATGACTTGAGCTTCTTGGAGCCCGCGGTTGGCTTCGTCGGCTTCGACTAATTGACGATCGCGGGTGACGTACGGTTTTTCGAAATAGCCATAAGCGCCGTAGCGTCCGTAACGACGCCGGCCCGATTCGTACAGATTGGCATCGCGTAGGTCAGTACGCCTTTCCGCACGATTGAGCACACTGACAATCTCATGGAGCGAGGCGACCGCATCGCGACCGAAGGCGACAACTTCTTTGTCGACTTGGTGGCGGTCGAGGTCCTCGATTTTACGAGCGTAACGTTCGACCCACGTCTTGATTTGGTGCAGGCTTTGAGGGCGACGATCGCTGAAGAACAGATCGTTCAAGTAATTGTTCACCGACTGAAAATACCGTTGCGACGCCTCGGCGACGGCGTCGCTTGTCGAACCGCCGGTTTGAGAAGCTGCAGCCATGGGACCTACGGGGCTCGACAGCACCGAAAGAACTCGCCGTAGACCGCTATGCGAGATCCGGCCTGCGAAGGTAATCGTTTTGCCTGCAGCATGAACTTTCCAATCCTGGATGTCTTCGATCCCAACGCCACGTTTAGCCAACACAGCAAGCAGCAGGGGCTTGGCCAACTTGTAAAGCGTCTCAGCCTCGTGGTCGAAATCGATAGAAAGCCGAGCCCGAGGGGGATTTTGCAGTTCGACCTCTAATCGCATTCCACGAATGCTGGCAAGAACCTTTGCAAAGGCCTCGATATCGTCCCCTTCTTCGAGCAGCGATTCCATTTTCGTCAAATCGCCGGTAACTTCTGCGGTGGCGAGGATACCTTGCAGGTCGAGTGCCATGACGATGTGTTTGGCGGGATCGTTCGCCGCGTCGATTGCTTCGGCTAAGTAGGGCGAAAGTTGAGGAGATTTTCTGCTGCGTGATTCTCTTACCCAACGGATAACATGCTGACGATTGGCCGGAGACATGGCACCAATGATTCTGCTTCCTAGCACAACCACAAAACTATCGTTCGAGCGTTCGACCGCTTGAGCGCCAGCCAATCGGTCGAGTCGGCCGCCGCTATGAGTGGCAAGATCCTGCATCGCGGGCATTTGACGAACATATGCGACTGCAACTTCCCAAAGGGGCTGCATGAACTCGAAATCCATTTCAGCAGCCATGAGAAATATCTCGGCAGTCGCTGGTAGGGCAATCATCCCATCGCGATAGGCTTGCAGGCCTCCCTGTTCCCATTTTTCTGCGTGGGCAAACGGGCTCGCATAGGCTCTCTTGGTGTTGATGATGACAAGCGAGTTGGCCGAAGCGGGTACTCGATTGGCCAGCTGATCAAGCTGAGCGTGAGCCGCTCCGCTGAAAACCGTCAGGGAGAAGCAAAAAGCAAAGAACGCTTGCAAGCTAATGAGCCTCGGCATGGTTGTACCCATGAGATTTTGAATTTAAGTCGATCGGTCGAAGGACGAGGGGGCCAATATCGCCTTAAAATTCGACGCCATACTTCTTCGTCATTTGGCGGCGAATGGCTGCGCTATGGTCGTCGATCAACTTAAAGCCTTCGACGCGCATCCGCTTGGATTCGGCCATCGCATTGGCCTTGATGGAGGATCTGCGGGCAGCGCTGTCTTTTGCCGAGGCGAGTCGGTCTCCACCACGACCGTAGCCGTAACCGCCACCATAGCCATCGTTGTAATTGCTATAGCTGCCGCCACGATTGCCTTCGCCCATACCTGCAGTCTGGGTCCCCGATTGGATGCCGCCCGTTCGTTTCGACAGGGCCATCGTGCGAAGTGTTTCAGCCAACTGGCTGCCGTAATCGAGTAGCTCATCGTCGACGTTCAGAATCGGCATGCGGTCGATTTTTCGTGCGTACCGTTCCATGACGGCGGAGCTGGCCTTATTGCCACGCAGGTCGCGGCGAAGATCTTTAATCAGCACGTCGGTCGAACGGTAGTACGTAAGCGAAGATTCGCGGATCAGGCTTTCGGGAATCTCTTCTTCCCCTTCTTGCGGAGTGCCTTTGAGCGAGCTGAATTTGGTCGAAGGAATTTCCACGATGCTAAACACGCGGCGCTGACCATCTACCGACAGGGGGCCTCGCATCGTGATTGCTTTGTCTTCCAGTTCGAGTTTCCAATTGGTCAAGTCTTCGACATGAGCTCCCAAGTTGTCGAGTGCATTGATGACTAACTCTTTGGCAATCGATTTGATCGGGGCGACCGGTTCAGCGAAGTCGATGCGGAGTTGTCCTTGGACATTTTTGCCAACCGCAACGCGGAGGACGGCACCTTGGATACTGACTAAAATCTTCGAGACTTCGGCGACTGCAATGCCCGACTCCTTGACAGTGGGCGAGTCTTGCAGAGTTTGCTTGATTTTGTGGGGTTGGACTACGTCCTTGAGGTCGATGGCAAACAGGATGGGGATTTTTGCGCTGGCGAGTTTTGTTGCCGACTGCAAATAATTAGAAATTTTCACGACGCTGTTATGTTGAGTGAAGTCAACCCAGCGGGAAACAAATTGACGTTCGGCAGGAAACATCACCCCTAGTTCATGGTCGGCGAGTGCAACAAAATAGGCATCGCTTGGTGTCCAGGCCGACTTCACGCCGTTGATTTCATCGACATACCCCCCTTCGCTACGAGCGATCGAGCGCATCGACATCGGTTCGGTAAGCTCCATCGCCGCCAATTCCCAAAGTCGGGAAAAATCGTCGTTTGATCGTAGCGATGCCGCGATGACGAGCTTACTCGCTTCGGGCGGAAGAAAAATGGGTCGTTCCACATAATTGAGTTCAAGCTGCTTACCCCAGCCTTCTTCTAGTGCCACAGGAGCGGCTAGTGTGGTTTCGACGTCAATTAACACAAGCGTGTTGGCACCGGCGGGAACTTTTGTGAGAAGATTGTCGAAAGGGGCTGCTAGGGCAAGACTTGTTTGCGCAGTCAGCAGCCCGATCGTCAAGAGAATTGCACGGCTAAACTTCATCTGTGGATACTCCGATAACAATGGACGAAAAAAAACATTGAGATAGCTTGCGACGGGCGATTGGTGCCTGATTACCGCAGAAAAGCCCTTGCTAGTGTAACATAGCCCCTATGCGGAGGGAACTAGAAGACAAATCAGTGGACCTGAAGACATGGGACCTTGAACATTCCCTCCTTGGTATCTTGGCTTTCCAATCCTCCTGCAAACGTATGTCAAACCCTTCTACCCGCATCACGCATTTGCTACAAAGGGGCAATTGTCGCCCGCAGAGTTCGCTTCTGCAGAAGCCCTATGACTCCTGGCCTGCCTATGTCTAGCAACTCCCACACGAACGAATACGATGCTTTCCTCCTGGTCTCTTTTGGGGGCCCCGAAGGACCCGACGAGGTTTTGCCGTTCCTAGAAAATGTGCTTCGTGGCAAAAATGTACCCCGCGAGCGAATGCTCGAAGTCGCTAAACACTACCAGCAGTTCAAGGGCATCAGTCCCATCAACGCACAAAACCGGCGACTGATCGCGGCACTTGAAACCGAGTTTGCCTGCAACGGCCCCAATCTACCCGTCTATTGGGGAAATCGAAACTGGCACCCCTTGTTCGCCGAGACGCTTCAACAAATGGCCAACGATGGCGTGCAACGCGCGATCGCTTTTTTCACCAGTGCTTACAGCTCGTATTCCGGTTGCCGGCAGTACCAGGAAGACATCGCCCGCGCGCAAGCAGAAGTCGGCCCCGCTGCCCCACAAGTCGACAAGCTGCGAGTCTTCTTTAACCATCCCGGTTTTATTGAGCCAATGGTCGAGTCGGTCGCCGATTGCTTTAACCAAATTTCCGACGACCAGCGTGCCGAAACACTCCTGCTGTTCTCGGCACACAGCATCCCGACGAGCATGTCAGAAAACTGCCAGTACGTTGCCCAACTGCAAGAAGCATGTCGCTTGGTTGCCGATGGCGTAGAACACACCCATTGGGAGCTGGTCTACCAAAGCCGCAGCGGCCCTCCCCAACAGCCTTGGCTCGAACCCGATATCTGTGATCGCATCGACGAGCTTCACCGAGAGTGTGCGATTCACCACGTTGTAGTCCTGCCTATCGGATTCATTTCCGACCACTTAGAAGTGCTCTACGATATCGATACCGAAGCTCGCGAGTTGTGCGAGCGGCTCGGCATCAAAATGCACCGCGCCGCCACGGCCGGTACTTACCCAAGATTTGTGCAGATGATCCGCGAGTTGCTCGTCGAACGGATGAGCGACAAGCCCGATCGCCCCGCACTAGGTATGCTGGGTCCCAGTCACGATATCTGCCCAGCCGACTGCTGTTCATATCGTCCGAGAAAACCTTAGCGCCGCTTGGCGTTTTTAGGCGAGCGGCAGATAGGAATTTACCTTCATAACCCGACGCGTCAGCGAGGGATGCAGCGGCTACCGGCTTATCCCTCACTGACGTGTCGGGCTCCGATTGGTAAGATTTCATCTGCCGTTCTCCTAATACTGCTGCGCTAAGGTCATTGGAACCACAACGACACGACGAACACCACGTTATGCTACAAAACACAAGGTCAAACGATGTGAAACGGACGTTTTGTTGAGTAAGCATTTTGCAGGAAACAACTAGCCGGCCTGTTGATCGAGGCAAAATCATTGAAAACCCAATATTTCTAGCTCCATTTCGTCGTGTCCGTCGTGTCGTCGTGGTTCAACCTAGCGCTGTAGTACTAAAACGTCTACCTAAAGAAAAAGCTAAGCTTTTGGTAGCTGTCCATTTTATTCGAGACTCTGCCGGAGTGTTCTATGATTAGGGTTAAACACATTATGACTGCCCATGTCGTATTCGTCGATCCAGACGATCGCGTCGAGCGGGCCATCGAACTGATGTTACGCCACGGAGTCAGCGGCTTGCCCGTCGTCGATTCCTCTGGCCAATTGCTCGGCGTCGTCACCGAGTTTGATATTCTAGACATCGTCGACGATTTTTTTACCGAGCGAAATAAGGTCTATCATTACATGACGCGAGACATCAAAACGGTCGAAGCCGACTCCTCGATCGAAGAGTTAGCCGCCATATTCCGCGAGCGTTCTATCCGCCGCTACCCCGTCGTCGAGAACAACCGCTTAGTCGGCATCGTCAGCGGCCGCGAACTGATACGTTTGGTACACAACGTGCGCAGCGAATCTCGGCTGGAACACGAGCGCACTGCTGAGGCCACCTTCCCCGTCGGGTTTGAGTAGCGCCGTCGTAACACGCTTACTACTGACCAGCTTGCGGGCATAAACTTTACTTAACCCGCAATAACAACGGCATTTTGAAGACTTTTACCTGCCCTTGTCATATAGTAGCTGGCAGATTTTGATGTTCCCCTTGTCATTCACATGATATACTGAACTCGTTTGTCGGTCGTATGCATGGCGACTATTTTAGCTTGTCTACCCAAATTCGCTATCGAAGGGTTACATCGTGTTATATGCACTGGCTTCTTTGAGCTGCATGCTACTTATAGCTATTCTTGCACTTGCTTACATTGTAGCTGATAAACATCGCAAATTAGAACGTTTTGATGACATAGCTGATATGGAGAGCTATCGCGAGCAATGCCGTAACGAGTCAGAAAAAGCAACTGTAGAACGGAACGAGGCACAACGAGAAAAAGATAAAGCCGTAACAACGACTGAGAGTCTTAAGGCTCAAGTCAAACAGTACCAAAAAGTAGTTAAAGATTTCAAGAGCGCAGCTGACCTACAGCGATATATCAAGCAAATGTCCTCGTTTGCCAGCGGTTGTCGGACGTTAGGTGAATTGCATGCCAAGATAGAGCATCAAACTCACTTGGCTGATCAACTTGTCGAAGATACCCGCGCACTGGGATACGCACTTGAATGTGCTAAAGCTGCTGGCGATATTAACGCACAGATTGTCCAAAAAAGGCGAGAGCTTGATCAACTAGGCAAACAAGTCTTTTCTGTCGAGGAAGTTAAGGAACTCCAGGAGTTTGGGTTCTATCGACGCAAGTATGAATTTGATTCATCTGAGCGATACAAGCAGCAGCTTGACAAAGTTCGAGACGACTTAAAGCAAATGATCAAAGATAAAGTAGCCGCAACTTGCGATACTGAATGGACTGTGGAGGGAAGTAAGTCGAAAGGTCGCAAAATGGTCAACAATAAGATCAAGCTTCTGCTTAGAGCCTTTAACGGCGAAAGCGATGCCGCTATAGCAAAAGTAACGTATAGCAATGCGACATCTATGGAAGGACGTATTGAGCGATCGTTTAACCAGATAAACAAGATGGGCGAAGTAAATCAAGTTTCTATTTCCAGGAGTTACCTTGTCTTAAAGCTAAGGGAACTGTTCTTGGCGCACGAGTACAAAATTCAGAAACAAGAAGAGAAAGAAGAGCAAAAGCGCATTAAGCAATTGATGCAAGAAGAGGCAAAAGTCGAACGTGAGATGAAAAAAGCCCAACAAGACGCTGAGCAGGAAGAGGAAGCAAAGAAGAGTGCCCTAGAAACTGCGCGTGCAGAGCTCAAAGCGCAGGAGGGCGTGCAGACTGAAAAGTTATCTCGCTTAGTCGCCAAATTAGAATTAGAACTACAGGAAGCCATTGATCGAAAAGCGAAAGCGATAGCAAGAGCGCAGCTCACGAAGTCAGGGCATGTTTACATCTTATCAAACGTAGGCTCGTTCGGCGAAGGTATTTATAAGATTGGAATGACTAGACGCTTAGAGCCGTTAGAACGAGTCAAAGAGCTAGGCAGTGCATCAGTGCCCTTTCTTTTTGACGTCCACGCTATGATCTACAGTGAGAATGCTCCAAAGCTGGAAACGCAGCTCCACCACCATTTTGCTGAGCGAAGAGTAAATATTGTAAACATGCGAAAAGAATTTTTTCGCATAACACTCGATGAAATTCGTAATGCCGTGAGCGAATATTTTGGAGAGGTGACTTTTGTCGTCGAACACGAGGCAGAAGAATATCGCCAGACTGTAGCTCGATTAGCAGAAGATACTACAGAATCATCTTCTGCTAATGCTATTACGGAACTGGCGGCTAGTTAATCTCAACTCGGATGCCGCCGCAACGATGTCCAATACATTCTTTCGACCTTCAAAGGTATTCACGAGCAGACTCCGCTATTTGAGAACAATCAAAGCACTGCGGAGCGAATCTTGGCCCGCCGGTGGTCCAATAATTGGGGTTCACTTCAGACTTAACGATGAGCAGACTACCTCTTAGACGACTTGGCAACAGCGACCTCGCGGTCTCTCCCGTCGCGCTGGGCACTTGGCCAATGGCGGGCACGACCTCGCTCGACGTCAACGACGACGACAGCCTCGCCACGCTGCGCGCTTGTGCAGAACTGGGCATCAATTTTATCGATACCGCCTATTGCTACGGCCCCAACGGCGAAAGCGAAAATCTTGTTCGTCGGGCGTTTGCCGAGAGCCGCGACCCGTTTATCCTTGCTACCAAATGTGGCATTCACTACAACGACAAAGGAATTCAGGCCGGCGACGCCCGACCCGAAACCATCTTCGCCGAATGCGATGAGAGCTTGCAGCGAATGGGGACCGATCGCATCGACCTCTATTATCTCCACTCGCCCGACCCAAATGTACCTGTCGCCGAGTCAGCCGGCGCGATTCGCCAACTCATCGCCGCTGGCAAAGTTCGCTATGCTGGCGCTTCGAATTGCAGTCTTGAACAGATCCAAGAGTTCCAGGCAGTCTGCCCGCTTACCGCGGTGCAACTGCCGTACAACATGCTGCAGCGCGACATCGAGCAGCAGACCGTGCCTTGGTGCCGCGAACAGAACGTCGCAGTTGTCGTCTATTGGGCGCTAATGAAAGGCCTACTAGCAGGACGACTTTCGAGCTTAGATAAGCTGGACGAAAAAGATTCGCGACGAAAATACCCTATGTACCAAGGCGAAGAATGGGAAAAGAACCAAGCTTTTGTGTCGCGGCTTCAGGAGATTGCCACCGCGTGTGACAAAACCGTCGCTCAGGTGGTCGTCAACTGGACCATTTCCCAACCCGGCATCACAGCCGCACTTTGCGGTGCCAAACGTCGCTGGCAGCTCGAAGAGACTGCCGCGGCAATGAACTGGCAACTAGCGCCGGCGCAATTGCAATCGATTGAGGAAGCTCTCGCGTTACGCGGTAAGGCCGCGGCGAAGCGAGTCTTCCGGTAAGGCGAGCGGCAGCTGAAAACCTACCAATCGGAACCCGACGCGTAACGTTAGCGTTCTGTGAACGCCGTCACGGCGACAGCCGGAATTAGATCTTGACGGTCTGGCGTCGTCGCTTCCGTCGTAGTCGTCGCCGCTGGTTAGCGGCTTCGAGCTCCTGCTGCCGCTGTTC
>Ga0114931_10000553_pt1 | contig 45289 bp, 41 predicted proteins | sample 2SBtaG_FD_89579 | JGI IMG/M metagenome (GOLD analysis project Ga0114931, IMG submission 89579) | Deep subsurface microbial communities from Kolumbo volcano to uncover new lineages of life (NeLLi) - 2SBTROV14_V59a metaG | ecosystem: Environmental > Aquatic > Marine > Volcanic | place: Kolumbo... | reverse complement strand
TTCCCCTCTGCTCTAAGCTCTGCTATCATCCCTCGCTCATCTATTTTCAGCTGATTGTATTTCTTTCCCATAACCACCTAGATTATCCTCCCAGGTGGTGAACTTCCTCTTTGAACTCAGTTACTTCGTTTACCTGGTTTTTTCAATAATTACTGAGAATATCTTATACATTATTTCCGGTTCCTTCTATGAAATGTAGATTCCTGATAATTAACAATTACTATTATGACTTATTGATTGCTCTATACTATCGAAAATAAAATAACTGATAACCATTATTCTTCAATCATTCAACAGTAGTGTAAGCTTCTTTCTCGCCTCTGCCATACAGTTACTCATGTCAAGCGGCTGTATGAAGGCTGTTTTAGCCGAGGTGCTGGGTACGAAGAAAGTCTTATTCAGGTTCCCCTGATTGTTCACTTTCAGTGTGGCTATTATCTGGAAAGGCTTGATGCTTACCTGTGTTCCCGAGCATGTACCAAAGGAGAACTCATAGAGCATGTCAATTTGAGTTGGTCCTGTTTCTACGAGCTCGATGCGTGTTATTGTGCTGACTTCGGATAAAATACCCAAAAACGTGCCGTTAATAGTTGTCACATTTACAGTGGTCGTTCCCAGCAAGGCGTTTCCTGTACCGAACACCTGTACGTCCACGGTCGAATTGCCAAAAAAACTAACAATCACCATGCCCACAGCGTTCACAGTTTCTGTAAATGTAATTACCGTATCAGAAGTATTAGCACCTACAGCAACATTAGTAAGACCACTAGCGGGTGGAGAGGCAGTAAGCAGGTTGTCCGCAGGGTTAGATGTACTGAGTGAGAAACCGGGACAAGGGCTCCCGCTGAGTAACAAAAACCGTTTGTGGAACTGTTCATGGGGTTCAAGCAAACAAAGATATCGCCAGGCGGGATGTTGGTGTCTTCGAAGTCTTCAACAGCGAGACCAGCACAAGTGTTGTTAAACAAATTCTCGTCATTAAAGAAGCTCGGGCCCTGTGCACTAGCCTCGATAGATGTAGCTACAAATAATGCAGTAATAAACATAAACATCAGCGTGCTTGGTTTATGCATCATCCGTTTCCTCCTCGAAAAACAACCTTAAGTTAAACTTTACTATAAACTGAAAAATTTTGCATTAGTTTGTTCAAACATTGACTAGCTAGTTTGTTTCTGTCAGATTCTTAAAGGGGGCGGTATAATGAAGCCATGGCACACCTCCTGATCTAGATCACAGGAAAGGCCTAGTTGGTAGACTATGGGTAGACAGACTAAGATGTAGATGTACTTGCGCCGACTAGGCGCGAGTACCAGTATTTACTGGAGCCGACGATCGGAATTGAACCGATGACCTGCTCATTACGAGTGAGCTGCTCTACCGCTGAGCTACGTCGGCTTTTCTTTGAAAAATCAAACTTGTTAGAATATACGAATTCAGTCGGAATTCAATTGAGTTTCTAAGAGTTAACGGCTTACTCTTACACTTGCTCATTCGGAGTTTACCAGAGTCTAATTAGTCTCAGCGTTTCTGTGCTAAAGTAAAACTAATATACGCAGGAGCGTGCCGCGGATTCGCCTTTCTTAACATAGATGTGAACACAGAAGGCTTGCTTGAGCGCGTCTCTTGCTCTGTTCTCGATCGTGTTGGCAAGCTCCTGAGCCCGGCTTCTCTGGCTTGAAGGGATTCTGACCCACATCGATACGGGGGATTCCCATTCTACAGACCTGAAGGTCTTGAGTTGGACTATGATAGCCGTGAAATGCTTCTGTGAGGGCGTGAGCGGAAAGTAGTTCTTGGCGTAGCTGCTCACAGTGAGCAGGCTGAGCGTTAATACTAAAGCTAGCGTCAGTGTTATTATAAATCTCATTTCTCCATTCTCCTCTTCATATCCGGTTTTCCTGAACTCTGAATATATATACCCACTATAGGGTCTGGTTGTCCAGTCGCGGATGAAAATCGTTTCCATACAGCTTCACATGAAGCTTTCATAAAGCTATCGGGCGACCCAGCCGCCGTCTACGGATAACATGGTGCCCGTCATGAAGCCTACGTTATCCTCACAGAGGAAAAGTACGGAGTGGGCAATTTCATCAGGTGTTCCAAATCGTCCCATTGGATGGAATGACTTGAAAAGTGCTTCTGCCTCGTCTCTGTCCGGCATAGCGTCCAGCAAGCCGTCAACCATGGGCGTATCGATTGTTCCAGGGCATATTGCATTTACACGGATTCCCTTGTCCGCGTACTCAAGCGCCATACTCCTTGTGAGCTGAGTGACGGCGCCCTTTGACGCGTTGTAGGCCGCTACACCGGGCACAGCCTTTAGCCCCAGAACCGAGGAGTTATTGACAATACATCCGTAGCCTTTCTCAAGCATGTGCGGAATTACGTATTTGGACATAAAGTATGTGCCTTTTACGTTAATTGCGAATGTTTGATCCCATATCTCAGTATCGGTTTCGTGCGTCGTTCCGAGGTGCAGTATCCCTGCGTTATTAAATAGAATGTCAATCTTACCGTATTTATTCACGGTATATTCAACAGCCGCTTTGCAATCCTCTTCCTTTGATACGTCGCTCACGATGTGGTCTATTTCAAGCCCTTTGCACTTAGCTTCCTCCACAGTCTCCTGAAGAGTCTTTTCGGTGCGGCCGGTAATGACCACCTTGGCCCCTTCCTCAGCGAATAGGAACGCTGTCGCTTTACCCAGACCGAGGCTTCCTCCGGTTATTAGCGCTACTTTGTCTTTAAGCTTCATAGTTATAATCTCCTTATTGCATATTAATTTAGGTAAAAGAGTATACCCGGTTTGATTAGATTTTAATTTATTGTATCTTCATTTCAATAGCTCGAAAAATTTCATGCTGGATGTTATTATGCAAAGCGTTTTATATATAGCGTTTAGATGAAAAACAAACGATTAAATTTCAAGTTGTTAAGAATGCAACAGGAGGTTTCCAAATGAGCGATGGAATAGAGGCAGGCGACAAGGTTACAATAAGCTTTGAGGGCAGGCTTGAGGACGGCTCGACTTTTCACACTTTTGAACAGGAGCCGCAGCCGGGCGTGATTGGAGAAGGTGAATTCGTAAGCGGGCTTGAAAAAGAGCTTATGGGGATGGAAGAGGGGCAAGAAAAGAAATTTAAAATCCCTCCGGAAGCGGGCTACGGCCATGAGAATCCCGAGCTTATTCAGACGCTTGAAGTAAAGCTCTTCGAAGAAGCTAAAATAAAACCCGAAAGAGGGCATATTATGCAAACGCCGCACGGGAACTGTTATGTTATGGAAGTGACCGAGGAAAACGTAAAGATTAATTATAACCATCCGCTTTCAGGTAAGGAGCTCTATTATAATATCAAAATAGAGAGCATCGAGAAGAAGGGGCAATAAACACAAATCCGATCAATTTCTGGACTCGTACACCCCCGCCGAATTAGAGCTTGATATTGAGAATACCTCTTCATATACTATGTAATGGCAATTATTGGGGGCTGGAATACCCCCGACTACTACGGAGGTGTAGTGTATGGAGACTATGCTGGGTGTATTTCTTGGGGTAGGGCTGAGCGCCGCATGCGGGTTCAGGATATTTGTGCCGCTCCTTATAATGAGCATTGCTTCGCTCTCGGGAGCGCTTACATTATCGCCCGAGTTTGAGTGGATTGCATCTTATCCCGCCTTGGCCGCCTTTGCTATAGCCACTATAAGCGAGATTGCAGCCTACTACATACCCTGGCTCGATAACCTGCTGGATACGATAGCGGTCCCCGCTGCTATGGTTGCCGGGACCATTGTGATGGCTTCCGCCGTAACTGAGATGACCCCGCTTTTAAAATGGGCTCTTGCAGTGATAGTGGGAGGAGGGGTAGCAGGCACTATTCAGGGTTTTACGAGCATTACAAGGGTTGCCTCTACCGTGACAACGGGCGGGCTCGGAAACCCTATACTATCGACCGCCGAAGCCGGCAGCTCTGTCGTTATGTCGATACTGGCGATTGCTATGCCTGTGGTTACCGTAGTTGCAGTAATAGTACTTATATTTTTCTCGGTCAGGAAGATTTACGGCTGGATTACAAGGAGAAAAAGACTTGAGACACAACATGAATAGTCCGGTGTTATATTCCGTTAACATTAAATAAAGTGCCTACAATCGCTTCTGCGGCCTTTTCCCCTGAATGTACACAGTCGGCAATTCCCACTCCCCTGTACGCGATTCCCGCGATTTGTAATCCGGGATGCTTTTTAACTCCTTTCTCGATCCTCTCCACCAAATCAAGGTGACCGATTTTATATTGCGGCATAGCGCGGGGATATCTTTGTAAAATAGTGAATCGGGGCTCTCCTGTAATGCCGAGTACGGAGCTTAATTCCTTCCTAACCGTTTGAGTTATTTCCCGGTCCGAAAGCTCTAGTATGGCCGGGTCAAGCGCCCCTCCGACAAAGGAGCGGAGAATTACTAGTCCCTCGGGAGCGCGCCCCGCAAATTTCACACTGGAATAAGAGCAGGCAAGAAGCGGGCTTTTCTCGGTAGCGGGGACGACGAAACCGAATCCGTCCATTTTATCGGATATATCCTCTCTTTTATATACCGATATGAGAATTGCCGAAGAGGCGTATTCTATTTTCCCGAGGTCTCCTGCGATATCGGGAGCGATGTTTTCCAAGAGCTTTCCTGTAATATGGGAGGGGGCGGCAAGTATAATTCCGTCCGCTCTTTCTATTGCGTCCTGTGTTGTAACTTCCCAGCCTTTTTCAGTACGATTTATCCGCTGTACTTTGTGGTTTAGTTTTAAAGAGTCTTTTGGAAGATCCTCTGTTATTGCGTCCGTGAGTGTTTTAAGACCCTTCTTAAAGCTTAAGAACATGCTGTACCGGGCGCCACTGTCTTTTTTCTCTTTCGTGTTTTGTCGCTGAGCGTTAAATACCCTTGATAATACTCCCGTACCTCTCTTCCATCTCTATAAACTGGGGCATGGTGGCGCGTAAGCTCAAAGTCTCGGGGTCAGCGGTGTAAATGCCGCCTACCATCGGCTGGGCTGCCCGGTCAAAGGCTTCTAGCCCGAGTCTCCTTCTTACAAAAGAGGCCAGACTCTCGTCTTCTATGAGCTTTTTAGGAATCACCAGGTCCATGAGCATCCTCGCTTTGCCGCGCCAAGAGAAAAGGGGGGTTTTCAGGAATGACAAGATGCTGCCCGGAGCAAGCATATGGAATCCTTCGGGAAGTGGTACAAGCCTCCGGTTCCTGAGTACAAACGACCGCCTCTTTCCCTCCTCGGTCCCGATAAGCTCAGTGCTAAGCCCTAGTCTTTTTGAGAGATCAAGGGCCCAGGGCTTTGCGGTAATAAAAGAATCGGGCCCGAGCTCAATCAGACACCCGTCTTTTTCTATCGTGTGGATTAAGCCGCCGGATCTCCCCGAGCTCTCCAGCACTAAGAGCTCAATATCGAGGTTCGACTCTCTTTTGAGCTCGACAATCCTATGAGCAACGCTTAGTCCCGATAAGCCTCCGCCCACAATTACGATCCGTTTTCGCATAGCAGTTATTAAACCACGATAACCAAAGTATGGATAGTGCCTAGAATCGGACGGATGTATATGCTACAGGGACTTTAATGCTCCTGGAATTCCTTAAGCTTGTAGATGAGGGATCTTCTGCTGATCCCGAGTATTTTGGCCGCTCTGGTGCGGTTGCCCCCGGTTTCGGTAAGGGCCCTCTCGATATACTTCCGCTCGATCTTCTGCTTTGCCTCCTCGAAACTGAGTGAGCTGAGCCATGAATCTATCCTGAAATTGTCTTTTCTTCCCCCGTTATTGAGATCGATGTTACTAATATAATCGGTATCTGACAGGATCATCGCCCTCTCGATTACGTTCTCAAGCTCTCTGATGTTGCCGAACCACTCATACTGCATCATAGCGGCCATGACTTCCGGGGTCACGTCTTTCACAGTGCGGCTGAGCTTTTGGTTGTATTTGGTTATGAAGTGGCTTACCAGAAGGGGGATTTCATCTTTACGCTTCCTGAGCGGAGGTATGTGAATGGGGAAAACATTCAGTCTGTAGAACAGGTCTTCCCTGAAATTCCCTTCTTTTGCGGCCTGCAGAATATCTAGCGATGTGGCTGCTATCACTCTTAAGTCTACATTCTTGGTTTTCGTATCACCGAGCCTTCTTACTTCTTTTTCCTGAAGCACCCTGAGGAGCTTTGGTTGGAGGGACAGCGGGATCTCTCCTATCTCATCTAAGAACAAAGTGCCTTTTTCAGCTTCTTCGATCAGGCCTGTTTTATCGTTGCCCGCTCCGCTGAACGCGCCCTTCTCGTACCCGAAGAGCTCACTTTCCATAAGGGTCTCGGGAATTGCGGCGCAGTTTACAGCTACGAAAGAAGAGTCTTTATGCTTGCTGTTATTATGTATCGTTCTTGCTATGAGCTCCTTTCCCGTTCCGCTCTCGCCTGTGATCAGGACTGTTGTTTTAAACTGAGAGGCTTTCATTGAAAGCTCGAGCACTCTTTTCATGACATCACTTGAATAAACAATCTGCTTTAATTCTCCCATGAAGCCAAGCTCTTTCTTGAGATTCTTATTCTCTATCTGAAGCTCCTTTCTCTCCTTTGCCATTCGCATGCGAAGTATGAGCTCTTCTGAGTTGATGGGCTTATTTATGTAATCGTCGGCTCCGGTTTTAATAGCCTCAATAGAAGTCTCTATTGTGCCGTATGCTGAAATCATTATTACTACTGACGAGACGCCCTTTCCACGTATTTCCTTGAGGAAGCCTATACCGTTTCTGCCCGGAAGCCTTATGTCACAGATTATAAAATCGAACCTTTTATTCTGCTCCGCAAGCTCGAGCGCGCGGTCTGTGCCAGGGGCACTCAGCACATGATACCCTTCCATCTCGAGTATGATAGTGAGAGACTCTCTTATCCCTTTCTCATCGTCAACTACTAAAACTTTCTGCTGTGTCATATTCTCTTAACCTTGGGAACATGAGCGTGAAAAGAGTCCCTTGACCCTCTTCGCTTCTGACCGACATGGTACCGCCGAAAGCCTCTACAATTCTCTGTGAAACCGAGAGACCGAGCCCCGTTCCCTTGCCAGGCTCCTTCGTCGTGAAAAACGGATCGAAAATTTGATCTAACAAACCGCTCGGAATGCCAGCCCCGTTGTCCCTTACGCTTATATATACCTCTTCTTCTGAACCCCTGCGGGATGAAATGCTAATTTCTCCCATATCTCCTGTGGCGTCCTTAGCGTTCAGAATGAGATTGATAATAACCTGAGAGAGCTGGTGAGGGTCGGCCTCGATCAGTAACGGATCTTCGCACAGTTCCTCTTTAAGCGAGATACTATGTAAAACCCCCTGTCTTTCTATGATGTCGGTACTGTTTTTGATCACGGAGTTAACCTCCAAAGTACGGGGCTCGTACTTCTTTGGTCGAGAGTATTCCAGGAGAGTCTTGATAATATTATCCAGCCTTTCGACTTCTCTTTCGATGTCCGCTAAATATCGGGATTGTATCCCGGGGTGGTCTGAGCTTGGACTTCGCTTTAGCACGTCTACATATCCGCATATAGCGCTCAGGGGGTTTCCTATTTCGTGCGCCACTCCGGCTGAGAGTCTCCCTAGTGAGGCTAGTTTCTCAGATGCGATCAGCTCTCCCTGGGTTTGTTTGAGCTCGGTATTTTTTTGTTCAAGCTCATTAATCTTATCCTTGAGTTTTTTCTTTCCTTCCTCAATTTCCTCATACATAACTCTTAAAGCCGAGTATAGCTGGTTGATTTCTTTTACCCTGCCTATGTCGTTATTTTCGGGAAACTTGCCGCCCGCAATCTTCTCCGTGATATTAATTAGCTCCCGAACGGGCTTGATTACTCTTCTGGATAATATGTAGAAACCGAAAAACGCTATCACGATTAGAAATAGGATTATCCATAGTGCTATGAGGCGCTGGTTCAAAATAATATTATCGTCGAGAGCGCTCAGGGGCTGTGAGATGAGCAATGCTCCCTTTTCACCCCCCTCAAGCTTGACCGGGATCGCAGCTTTAAACCCCTTGTAGCTTATTAACGGAGGGATATTCGCACCCTCTATTTCGATAGCTGTCTCCCCCGAAGATAGGGCTTCTGTAATGAGCGGATTGCTCTTGCGCGCGATTTTATCTGCAGTGGATGTGCCCGAGATGACAGAGCCGTCGTTTGCAGAGACCACTGCCAAAGCTCCCTCCGGCAGAGCTTCTTTCAAAAACTCGACCCCTCCCTCTATATCATTTTTCCTGAAGTAAGAGTTCTCAATTGCGCCCGTGAGCGATTTTACACTGTCGATCTTGCCCTGAAGCGCAACCCTCTCGGTCACCTTAAAGGCGATTATGCCTATAAGGAACATCGCGACTGCCGTGATGAAAAGAATATTTATCAGTATTTCAGCTGTAATACCGGTATAGCGCATTTTTATTGATGCTGCCTGTTAGTGTGTAATTACATGTACGCGTTCTTTAATTTAACACTATTAATTATAGTGCCGTTTACGCGCTAGGTGAGGATTAGATTTGAAGACTAAAGCCGCCGGTGAATATGTAGATCACCGAGGCTACGGAGAGAAAGGGGCCGAAGGGAAGGGCGTACTTAAAGTCGCCCCTCTTATAGAGTATTACTGATATGCCTACTACAGTGCCGAGAATAGAGCTCAGGAATATGACAAATACGACGCCCTGTACGCCGATAAACGCCCCTATCATTGCAAGCAATTTTACGTCACCCATACCCATTCCTTCCCTTTTTCGTATCACCTCGTACAGAAAAGCGATAAGCAGCAGCACACCCCCTCCGAGCACGGCTCCGAATACGGAATCAAGGAACGGGACTTCGTTAAGTAAGCCGAAGAAGCTTCCGAGGCTCATGGTGGCGCCCTCGATAACATCGCGGCTGTGCTGCCAGTCCGTTATGAGCGCGTTAAACGCCAGTCCCGCAACTATGCCGGGAAGACTTATGATATTGGGGATAATCATGTGCTTAAGATCAATAAAAGTAATTACCAGGAGGGCGTATATAAATACAGCGTAAAAGAGCGTCTTAATCGTGAGCCCAAAAGTATACACCGTTAAGAGTAGAAGCAGCCCTGAGAGTATCTCGACAAATGGGTAGACGGCGGATATCCCGGACTTACAGTCGGCGCATTTACCGCCCAGGAGTAAATAGCTAAGGACTGGTATGTTGTTGTAAAACTTGATTTTATGTCCGCATACCGTGCAGTGGGAAGGCGGGAACGCTATTGATTCTTCTCTCGGAATTCTATAGATGCAGACGTTCAGGAAACTCCCAAACACAGCACCGAATAGGAATGTGGCAACATAGAGCAAAAGATCATTAAGCACGGTACTGACTGGGGCGCTCCTTCTGAAAGTCTCCGTAGTTGCCAATAACTTTTTTCCTTATTTCGTTTAGGGCATCTGTGATATTATGCTCAGAGATTTTAAGCTTCTTTCTTCTGTCTTTTAAATGCTCCCTTATTGCGAACATAGAAGCCCTTTGACATAGAAGCTCGACGTCGGCACCCGATAGCCCTTTGGTTTTGTTTGCGATCTCCTTTAACTTTATGTTGTCCGCTATGGGTTTTCCGCGCGTATGAATTTTAAGTATTTCTATGAGCTCGTTTTCATCAGGATAGGGGATATTCAAAATCAAATCGAAACGGCCTGAGCGAAGAAGAGCCGGGTCTACTATATCGACCCTGTTGGTGGCGGCCAGGACGAGTACTTCTCTTAGATCCTCTACGCCATCCATTTCGGTTAGGAGCTGGCTTACCACTCTTTCTGAAACCCGAGTGCCGTCGGTTTCTCTTCGGCACGGGGCAAGTGCGTCGATCTTGTCGAAAAACACTATGCATGGCGCAACTTGCTTTGCTTTCTTGAATACTTCCCTTACGGCGTGCTCGGACTCTCCGACATACTTTGAGAGTATCTCGGCCCCCTTTACCAATATGAAATTGGCGCCGCTCTGGTTGGCGAGGGCTTTGGCAAGTAGTGTTTTCCCCGTTCCGGGTGGACCGCAAAGCAGTATACCTTTGGGTGCCTTAGCGTCTATTATTTCAAAGAGATCTTTGTGCTTAAAAGGCCAGATTACTGCTTCAAGTAGCTTTTCCTTAGTATCTTTAAGCCCCCCGATGTCGTCCCAGGTGACTTTTGATATCTCAACAAAAATCTCTCTTATAGCCGAAGGCTCTACATCTTTGAGAGCATCCATGAAGTCTGAAGTCTCGACCGATACGGGCACTATATTCCTGGTGTCTATCGAGACCGGATCGTTCTCGTCGTAATCCGGCAGGGAGCGTCTGAGTGATTTCATGGCAGCCTCCCGGCAGAGGTTCTCTAGGTCGGCGCCTACGTATCCGTGAGTGAGGTCGGCAAGCCGCTCTAAATCGATGTCCTGTGAGAGAGGCATTCCGCGCGTATGGACTTCGAGTATTTTAGCCCGCCCGTTTCTGTCTGGCACCTCAAGACTCACTTCTCTGTCAAAACGGCCCGGTCTTCTGAGTGCGGGGTCAAGGGACCCGGGGAGGTTCGTTGCCCCTATGACGACTATATTGCCCCTTTGCTTGAGCCCGTCCATAAGTGATAAGAGCTGAGAGACTATCCTTTTCTCAACGTCCCCCGATACCTTGTCTCTTTTTGGAGCAATCGCGTCTAACTCATCAAGGAATATGATCGAGGGCTGGTTCCTGGTCGCTATCTCGAATATATCCCTGAGCCTCGCCTCGCTCTCACCGTAGAATTTGTGCATTATTTCTGGCCCGTTTATTACCTGGAAATTAGCGTTTGTTTCATAGGCTACGGCCTTGGCCAGAAGCGTCTTGCCGCTGCCCGGCGGTCCAACGAGGAGGATGCCCCGGGGGGGGTCGATACCGAGCTTATTAAAGAGCTGCGGGTATCTCAAGGGAAGCTCTACAATCTCCCTTACTTTCGTAATCTGCTCCTGAAGCCCCCCTACGTCATCGTAGCTAACTCTCGAGCTGTCAAATTTTTCCCTGGGCCGCCTTCGTATATCTATCTTTGTAGAAGCTCTTATTATCACAGAGTTTGAAGGGATTATACCGGCTACATTGAACTCCTCTTCGCCCGTGCCCGGGAGCTTGAGCCTGATTCTGTCTCCGACGGTAATAGGGTAGCCGTCCAAGCGGTCAAGCAGGTATTTGGTTTCGTTGCCGTTATAAAGAAGCTCGTTATTCCGGGCGACAAGACGACCTTGGTTGCCGACTTTGAGTCGACTTTTTTCACAAACACATGCTCGTCTATATCTACCCTAGCGTTTTCTCTCGTGAGCGTGTCTATTTGGATCACCGATTTATGACGGAGAGACTTTTCAAGCGGCATCACTCTGACTATGGTCTTTCTCTTCCCGCCGATTTCAACCAGGTCCCATGAGTCAACACCGATCTCTTGCATATCGTCGGGGTTCAGGCGGGCAAATCCTTTGCCCATGTCTTTTTTCGCTATCTCTTTAATTTTCAGTGCTATCATCTTAAACCCTGAAAAGATAATACCGCTCGTCTTTTTGAGGGTCAAGAATATTTTTGTATCCTAAAGGTTTAATTGACCCCAATCTACCAGGTTGCTCCGGCGTCTTCATTGATAATAGAGCTTATCTTTATTATAATTCCTCAAACTAGCTAAGAAGACAGCAAGCCCGTGATACTTAAATCTCTTACACTTAAAAATTTCAGGTCTTACAGAGCTGAGACATTCACATTCGCCGAGCGTGTGAATCTGATACACGGCGCTAATGCTCAGGGAAAGACCAATTTGCTCGAGGCCGTATATTTCCTCTTGGCGTTTAAGCCGTTTAAGCAGGTGAAACATGAAGAGCTTATTAGTTTTTCTGCACAGGAGTGCAGGATAAAGGGTGAGATTGAGACATCTAACGGTCTGGACGAGGTGCATATCTATCTCGGGGGTGAGAAAAGGACTATCAGGCTCAACGGTAAGATAGTCTACAAGGCGTCCAATGTTCTGGGCAGATACCAGGTGGTTTCCTTTCTGCCTTCGGATATTGAGCTGGTAAAAGGCAGCCCGCAAAACAGGAGACGTTACCTGGACGGTCTTATTTCTGCACTCGAGCCCGAATACCTGCGCTACCTTAAGCGGTATCACCGTGCGCTCTCACAGCGTAACGCAGTGCTTTCCAAATCACCCAGACTGAGCCCCGAGAGTCTTGAAGTATGGGATGAGAAACTGGCTGAGACCGGGGGTAAGATAGTAGGCAAAAGAAAAGAATATGTGACGAAAATGAAATCCCGAGTAAATAAGCTATATAAGCTTACTTCAGGGATCGATGCTGATATAGATGTAATATACACGTGCACTTTCGAAACCGGGAAAGACCCCGTCAGTGGTTTAATAGCCGAGTTAAAGTCTAATTTTGAAAAGGACAGAAAGCGCGGACACACTACAGCAGGGCCGCACAGGGATTTACTTACTTTTAATGTTTCAGGCAAAGACGCTTCTTCTTTCGCATCACAAGGGGAGGCAAAGAACCTGGCTTTTGCGCTTAAGGCTTCGGAGATCTGGCTTATAAAAGATAGGCTCGGGAAAACTCCTGTGCTGCTGTTGGACGACGTAACTAGTGAGCTCGATGATAACAGAAAGAAATTCATATTCAGATTGCTTAAAGATTTTTCGGGACAGGTATTTATAACAACAACAAGCAAAAAAGAGATCGGGTACAGTGGAGAGATGAAAGAGTTCCTGATAAAAGGCGGTAGAGCGGTGAAGAGCTCATACATTGATTCATAATAAACTTCGGAGGATATCCGGTGAGTGATAAGGCGTTTCAGGATCACTGGGGTCATAACGACTGCTGGGGCTGCGGGGCTAATAACCCCGAAGGGCTGCATATAAAAAGCTTCTGGTCTGAAGAGAATTCTGTCTCTGAGTGGATTCCTTTAGAGCACCACAAGGCGGGACCTGACGGGTTTCTGAACGGAGGGATAATCGCAACGCTCATAGACTGCCACTCAGTGGCCACGGCTATTGCGGACTGCTACAGACAAGAGGGCAGGGGACTCGATACTGAGCCGCTTCTATGGTGCGTCACGGCCACAATGAAAATCGATTACCTAAGACCCGTTTCCACCTCTCAGGCAGTTATTCTTAAAGCCGGAATTGTGAAGAGAGATGGGAGAAAAATAAGGGTTAAGTGCGAGTTGTATTCAGGGGGCAAAGTCTGTGTGCGAGGAGATGTGCTGGCCATAAAAGTGCCTCCCGAGAAGTGGTATGGATAAGATTACTCTTTCATCCACTAAAGCTGGCCGTATATTTTAATTACCTTAAAATTAGATAATCGGGATAGATCATGAGAACTATATTATTATCAAGCTTATTTCTGGCCGCCGTTTTTTTATTTGTTTATGAAGCTGCAGCACGAGAGGAAGTCCCGACTCCGGTTAAAGCGAGTCTTATCTCTGACGTAAACGCCATAGTGCCGGGAAAACCTTTCAAAGTGGGTGTATTGTTAGAGATTATTCCCCACTGGCATGTTTACTGGAAGAACCCGGGCGAGGCCGGGCTTCCGACGGGGGTTGGTTTCAGGCTGCCAGCAGGGTTTACAGCGGGTGAGCTAAACTGGCCCGTACCCGGCGTTTTTAAAGGGGCGGGCGATATTACTGGTTACGGTTATGAGAACACGCTGCTCCTTTATTCACGGGTAAATGTGCCTGAGGGCTTAAGGACGGGTTCTGAAGAAGTAATATCGGCTGATGTATCGTGGGTCAGCTGTGAGGAGATATGCATACCGGGAAAGGCGCGGCTCGAGCTTAAGCTGCCGGTTTCAGATAACCAACAGCAGGTGAACGCCGAGCTTTTCTCCCGATGGGAAAGCGCATTGCCTCTGATGCCTTCAGACGAGAAAAGCCCGTTTAAAGTAGGGATCGGCAGCACAGAAAAAAATAAGGCCTCTGAGATTATTAACATCACTCTCAGTCACAAAAAATCTGTGAGTAATATAGAGCTCTACCCTGTTCCGGGTAATGAGCTATCGGTAAGTAATATCACTGTTAATAACTCTCACGAAGAGGGCAAAACCGATATTAAGCTCGAAGTCCGGGCGCTTTCAGGCCGGGAATTGAAAGAGACAAATTTGGAAACTCTCCTTGTTTATATAGATAAGGGCGGGAAACGCTCGGGGGTCAGGCTTGACATCCCTATTGGAAACTGACTCTCGCTTACGCTATGTTAAAACGACAGACACATACTGACGGATGGAGTACGGATAATGACTAATAAGCCTGAAAAGAGAATAGTGATAATCGGCGGCGGGTTCGCCGGTGTTAAGTGCGCGGAAACACTCAGGAAGAAGCTCAAAAAAGAAGAAGTGCAAATAGTGCTCTTCAACAGGGAGAACTATTTGGTTTTTCAGCCGCTTCTTGCCGAAGTTGTGGGGGCGTCCATAAGTCATGAGTCGGTTTCGGTACCGCTCCGTCAGATACTGCCCAACGTATACTGCAGGACCGAGGACATTACGCACATAGATATGGAAAATAATTGTGTCGAGTACTCGGGAGACCGCAGCCGTATAGGGCGTATGGATTACGACCACCTGGTTATTGCCTCGGGCTCAGATGTGAATATGGGTCAGATACCCGGGATGTCCGACCATTCCTATCCTCTTAAAACAGTTGGGGACGCGATTGCTCTCAGGTCCCATATCATTCAGCAGATGGAAAACGCAGAGATATCGGACGATAAGACGCGGAGGCCCTGGTATCTATCGTTCGTGGTTGTCGGAGGCGGGTTCAGCGGGGTCGAGGTGGCAGGCGAGATAAACGATTTGATAAAAGATACGCATAGGTTTTACAGGAATATCTCCAAGGATGACATGAAAGTTACTCTCGTGCATTCAAGGGAGCAGATACTGCCCGAGGTTACCTCCAACCTGAGGGATTTTGCAAGAGCCAGGATGGAGAAGGAAGGCATTAAAATGGTACTCGGCCAACGCGTTGCCTATGTGACCAAAGAAGGTGTGGGGTTGAAAGACGGTTCTTTTATAAGCGGCGCTACTGTGGTGAGCACAGTGGGGAACGCTCCGGTAAAAGTGGTGGATACGCTCGAAGCGGAAAAAGACCGCGGGAGGCTGTTAACCGAGCCTGATATGAAGTTAAAAGAGCGGTCGAACGTTTGGGGAATAGGCGACTGCGCTGTGATTATAAACGGTTATGATAATAACACCAGCCCTGCTACCGGACAATTCGCTGAGCGTCAGGGCCGCCAAGCAGCATATAATATCGTAAGAACGATGCAGGGTGAGGAGACAAAACAATTCCATTATAAGCCTCTAGGGCAGCTCTGTGCGATAGGAGGAAAAAACGCCGTTGCCGAGTTTCTTGGAATGCGCATATCGGGTTTTCTGGCATGGTTTCTTTGGCGCACAGTCTATATGTCCAAGCTCCCCAAGCTCTCTCACAAGATAAAGGTGGGTTTTGACTGGGCCTGGGAGATATTTTATGCCCGGGATTTGTCTCATGCGAGGATAATAGAGACAGAAAGGATTTCCCGGTCTCATTTAATTGCGGGTGATTATGTTTTCAGAAAGGGCGACCCTTCAAATAACTTCTATATTATAGAGCAAGGTGAGGTTGAAGTCTTGCAGAATTCAGGTGAGGAGGGTGAAGAAACTGTAACTGCAAGATTGGGCAAGGGTGATTTCTTTGGTGAAATGGCTCTTCTGGAGCACAGAAAAAGAAGCTCCAGCGTGCGCGCTAAAACCAATGTTGAGCTGACAGTGGTCGGGAGGAAGGTATTCAAGCAAATATCAGGTACCTTGGCTCCGTTTAAGGATTTTCTGGCAGAGGCGATAAAAAGTCGCTCTGAGAACATATGGCAAAAGATTCCGGCCGCCTTTGATATTCTGGAGGGTCTCAGCCTGAGCATTTTTATAAGACCGCTTTCCGTGACGCTTTCACCGCAGAACACTTTTGAAGAAGCTGTTAAGCTGCTCGGCGGTGAGGAGCTTGATTTTTGCTGCGTTGTGGATCAGGGCAATAAGCTCTTGGGAGTTATCACACGCACTGATATATTCCGGGCTGTCGAGCACGGTGTGAGGCCGCACGAGAAAGTGAGCGAGTTTATGACAAGCTCGCCCGTTGTTGTTAGCGAAAATGACGAACCCCCTCTCGTTGCCGCCACCATGCGGGAGCATAACCTTAAATGGGTGCCTGTAGTGGACAACCTCTCCAACCTCTTCGTTAAGGGTTATGTCAGGAGGGATAAGATGATTAGCTATGTGCTTGAAAGGATACATAGACACCAGGAATCGCTTGTGGAGGGATGAGCCGCTCTTATTTATTTACTGTGCGCTCACCTAGCAGGGGATTTCCGAGCGCGTCCCCAAAATTGATAAGATAGCCCGAGTCTAAAGGCCGTTTACCTGTATATATTACAATGGATGTTCAAGTGGTTATATTCAGTACTGCTATTGCATGGTGGGTTATGTTTTATGGATATATGCTTATGGCTGATTATGATTTGCCTATAAGTATTCCCGCTGTGAGAACTATGACGCCTCCGACTATTATCTGAAAAGCGGCCGATAAAAACGGAGTGTCCATGTATTTATTCCTTATATAAGCGATTGCGATGAGCTCGAGCCCCACTACTACGCTTGCCACAATAAACGCCGTCCAGAAGTGAGGTATCAAAAACGGGAGTGCATGTCCTATGGCGCCGAGAAATGTCATAAACCCCTCTACCATTCCCCGAAGCCAAGGGCTTCCGCGTCCGCTCAACTTGCCGTCGTCCGAGAGCGCTTCAGAGAACGCCATGCTTATGCCGGCGCCGACCGCTGTGGCTAGCCCTACTAGAAACGCGGTTCTGCTGTTTTCCGTTGCCAGCGCCGCTGCAAAAAGGGGGGCGAGTGAGGAGACCGTACCGTCCATAAGCCCCGCAAGGCCGGGCTGTACGACCTGGAGAATGAATTGTCTCCTTTCATCGTCGCTGCTGAGTGGGCTGCTTTGATAGACTTCCGGATCCTTACTCATGCGCATAATTATACACAACGGGCAGAATTAGCAGAAATTGGGCCTTTTAATTACTTGAATTGGCATATATTTATAGTTATTATGATGAGAGTTGAGGTTATCAAACTACGTTCAGGGAGGTTTTGATGAGTAAGATAAAAATAAGCATATTTGCCTTAGCGCTAATGATGGCGAGCGCTGTGGGTCTTCAGGCTGGAGAGCCTGATATGAACACTACGGAATTCCGGCAGTTGTACGACAGCTTACTTTCCGGAAAAACGTTATCCAGCACTACTGAGCAGGACGGCGTTACTATAGTTATGGAGAGAAAGTTCGGAGCGGTTACCGATTTAGCTGATGACGACTTTGAGGTGCCGGTAGAGAGAGTGATTACAAAGTCCAAAGATGGGAAGATGATAGAGAGGATCACGGTGAATATATTAGACCGTGTACATAATCTGGGCGACTCGGCGATTATATCTGAGGAAACGCGCAAAATGCTGGTAGAAAACGCTGACGCTGCGCCTCTAAATACAAATGAAATTGAATTCGTCGGCCTCTTCCGCGTTTCTAAAAACGCCAAGGGCGGATTCGATGTACATAATTTCGGACTTATTCCCTCAGTTGTCGTAAAAGACGGTAAGAACGATCTGGCGGGATCAAACCTATCTTATTCCTGTTTTTCGGAGAATGGGCTGAGCAAGTGCATACTGACTATCCGGGACTATGAGCTCGGGGATTATGAACCGCTTGTCGGCTACGAGCTTAAAAACGCAGTAGGCGGTGATCAAGTTGAAATCGCAGAAGAGATAAAACAGTAGCAATGGAGTTTTCTGTCAGTAAACTGTTATTGTCGGTATAAAATATGCATACGGAGGAAATTAAATTGAAAATTATCGTTTTTTTAGCATTAGCCGTAGCAGTACTCGGGTGCCAGACCTATACACCGGTTATAGATCCTCAAAGTGTAAATAACGGGGACAGGTATTACAGGGACCAGGCTGAATGCAGGGCTATAGCCAAGCAGGGTGCACCAAACTGGAAGAACACTGCAAAGGATACAGTAGTGGGCGGCGCTGTAGGAACCGGAACGGGCGCTCTAATTGGCACAATTGCAGGTGATGCTGTTAAGGGGCTTGCGTACGGGGCAGTGATCGGAGGCCTAGCGGGCGGAGCTAAGGGTGTGTACGACTCAGAGAAAGGCTATGAAGATATTTACAGGAACTGCATGAGAGGAAGGGGTTATAACGTTCTTAACTGAGTTTTTGTAGCTCAATATATCAGATAAACTTAAACGGCCCGGGTTTCAGCCCGGGCCCTATTTAAAGTTGCTATTCTTATTTTATATTACTGTGGATTATCTTATAAAGCGGAGTGGTGAATGATTAAAATCATTTTTGTTCTTGCAATTATAATTTTTGCGGGTGGATGCAGCGGGCTTGACTGGGACAGACCTTCAGCCAGGTATAGAGACTGCATGAAAGAGAATCAGGCCGACCCCTCAGTGTGCGATAAATATAAAGAGCAGTATGAAGAGAAGATAGACTCAAAACGGAATGCGCCCGACCTGCAGCATGGGGAAGGCCGTATTCATGATTATTAATGCCTGACTAATTTCAGACAATTAGTCAGGTTTCCTATAGACCCGAGCCTTCAGGTTCGGATTCATAAAATTGATTTTGATATTCCGTCGGGACCTTGCCTAAATCGTTTGACATGTGCAAAGTGCCGTTTTCATCCTTCCATTCGTAAATAGGTTTTCCCGAAGGCGGTTGAGCGTGGGGCTTTTCTACGGGTTCTACGTAAAGGGGTTCGCTTGGTTCTTTTCTAGTTTCTGACTTCTCCATATCATCAGCATTATTCTGCTGATTCTCTTTTTTGGACTTTAAGTAAGCATTTGCCTCTATATTGCTGGTCCTCTGGGATTTATCACCGAGAGTGCTGCCGCTTTTATTCTTTCCCATAGTTGAAAGACCAAAACTGTTCAAATCCTCTTCGGGCCAGTAATAATATTCATAAGCGGGCTGCTCTATGACTTTAGGGGCTTCTTCAAGCTCTTTCTGGCTTTCAGTCTCATCGGACTCAATCGTCTGAGCAAAACCCTGTGTAGCTGTGAATAGCACCGATAATAATATTGCTATCAGAGTGAATGTTTTAATCCTTAAGCTCCCCATTACAAGGAATTTGATACTACCTTTAATTATAACCCTCTTAAGCCCCTAAGACTACGTGTGTAAATCGCCCTCGGAATATGTGTAGGATTGAGTATTCTTATAGTGATAAAATAGACATAGGGAGGATAAAATATGAATAAGGGTTATATAGCGTTTGCTTTAATGTTTGTCTTAGGTTTTGTGACGGCGATACCTCTATACGTAAATGCGGAAGAGGGTGGGGTTACAACCGTTAAAGTGGAATCTGAAGTCGAGTCCAGGCCTTCTGGTAAGACTATGTCGGTTAAGAGCTACTGCCCTGAGAGGAAAACGCTTATCGGCGGCGGCGGTGTGTGCCTGGGGTTTATGGGTACTGAGAATAAGGTTCTTCTGACAGTCAGCGCGCCGAGCCCTGATGAAGAGAATTCCTGGTTTGTAGTGTGCGCGAATATGAACAACAACCCCGGCGACGTGCAGGCGATGTCATGGGCTATATGTGCGGACTCCGAGGTGTTTGAGCCTGAAAAGAAGAAATAGTCCGGGGGACATTGCGGATTGGTGTTCATAGGATATTGAGTACGGATGTGCTAGAGGACAGTCTGTTAAAAGTCGACCCACATAAAACTCTAAGTGTCGTGGAAGGCTTTTTTCATAGTCCCACATCGTCTGTTCTCCCGGCTTCAAGATACTTATCCGCTACTTCGTTTTCCGCTGTTAGTTCTTCCCTTACGTCTATTTATATATTCCTTTATATTAATTTTGGCTCTAGATAACTTTAGCGGTGAAAAAAGTTGTAAGGGTTCCGGGGATTTTAAGACTCGAATTTCAGCGGTAATAATGTGAGTGGAGCTATGTGAGATTTGGAACACTCAAGTTCTGCAAATTTATTGATACAATCTATTGGATAAATCCCTTGATTCCCGAGACAGCGAACTCAACGCCGATGCAGATAATGATAAAACCCATAATCCTCGTCATGGCGTCTATGCCCGTCGGGCCCAAAAATTTTGTTATTTTTGTTGAGCTGCGTAAGACAAGCCAGCAAATAACGACCGTAATCAGTATGCCGATTCCGACTACCGCATAGCCCGCGAGTCTCGCCAGAAAGCTTTCGTTCTCCGATATCTGGGCCGCCATACTTATTATTACGGCTATTGAGCCCGGCCCGCTCAGCATGGGCATAGCAAGCGGCGTGAAGGCAAGCCCTCTTGCCTGCTCGAATGTTCGCACGTCCTCTTGTTCACTATCGGCTGTAGAAGAAGGAAAGAGCATTCTGAACCCGAGTACCGTCAGTATCAGCCCTCCCGCTATTCTGAGCCCGTGGACGCTAATTCCGAAGAAGCTCAGTATGAGCGCCCCTGCGAGAAGGAATATGAGCAGGGTGGAGAACATATAAATACAGGTCAGTTTAAGGAGCCTTCTCCTGGAATTCGGGTCTAGCTTGGAAGTGACAGCGAGGAATACGGGCGCAGTGCTGAAGGGGTTTGCTATCGGGAGGAGTCCGACAACGACAATTGTGATGTATAAAACGAGGTCGTATAGGAATTGCATCACTTAGTATTATACTGGGGCTGCGGGCTCTCGCTCTCCGTCATTTCTTCGGGGGATATCCAGCCGCCGCCCAAGGCTTTATATAATCCCACATATGAATTGTAATATTCCTGTGTGGCTTGAGACAGGGCTAGTTGAGCGTCAAACTGAGCGCGCTCTGAATCTAGCACCTCGAGATAGCTCGAGAATCCCTGGTCGTATCGGAGCTTTGAGAGCCTGTTGGCGTTTTCGGCGGCTTTAGCTTGTCTTCTTAAAGCCGCTACCTGCTCTCTGTAAGTTTGAATCTCCATAAGGGAGTCTGATACCTCTCTGAAAGCGTTTAGCACAACGTTCTCATAACCCAGGAGCGCCTGATCAGTCCTTGCCTCTTCTATTTCGACCCGGCTCTTGTCCTTACCGAAATTGAAAATAGGTCCGAGTAAACCTGCGCCAGCGGACCATGCGAAGCCATCGATAGTTAAACGGCCTGTGTCATTTATAGCACCTCCAAGAGCCCCTGTAATACTTATAGCGGGGAAACGCTGCGCTACGGCGACTCCTATAAGGGCGTTTTGAGCTTTGAGTAAATATAGGGATTCGAGTATGTCAGGCCTCCGCTTAAGCAGTGTAGAAGGGAGTCCTGTCGGGATGTCAGGGGGAACGACTTGCTCGTATAGATCTAGTCCGGTCTTTATGGAATCAGGGAACCTGCCTAGTAATATGCTGAGCGCGTTTTCAGTTTGGTATATAAGCCTCTCGTTTGCCGGCACAGCGGCGGCGGCAATCTCGCGCTGTACCTGAGCCTGGTTAAGGTCGATCCCAGGTATTACTCCCTCGTCAAAACGCTTCTGTATAATTACTAAGCTCTCGTCTCTAGACTCGAGTGTCTGCTCGGAAATACTTAGCCTCTCCTTAAAGTCGAGCAGCATGAAATACGTGCTTACAACGTCTGAGATAAGACCGATCTGCACTGTTCTGAGGCCGTACTCGGACGCAAGGAGCTGAGCGCGGGCAGATTCGTTCGCTCTACGGAACTTGCCCCAGAAATCTATTTCCCAGTTTGCGAAAGGTGTGATAAAGGCAATATTATTCGGGTTGTCCGCAAGCACGCCACCTCCGAAATTACCCCTGTTTATCCCGCCTTCCAGGTCAAGCCTGGGCAGACCGTCCGGTATGGTGAAACCAAGGAACGCGCGTGCTTCTTCCATCCTGCTTACTGCAATAAGTAAATCCTTATTCTCATATAACGCTGTCTCTACCAGGTAGTCGAGCACGGGGTCATTAAAAAGCTCCCACCACTTGAGGTTCGCTATTTCTTCCGGCTGGGTGTCACCGAACCTGAATTCCTGGGGTAGGTCTTCGATCACGGGCTCCTTAAAATCCGGCCCTACCATACATCCGGTGAGTATAGATGCTGTGGCTAAGATAGTTATGATATGTAAATTCAGTCTGTTTAACGTGCTCATTTCGTTAATTCTCAACCAGCCTGTGTATTAGTCTGCATATCTCGTTTTTCTTCGTATTTCCCAATCTTCCCAATCATTACGAAGAACATCGGATAAAAGAACACACCCAGCAAGGTAGCAAGAGACATACCGCCCAGAAGGGCCACGCCCATAACTACCCTTGCTTCGGCCCCCGCTCCTGAGGCGACAACGAGTGGAAGTACCCCAAGGATAAACGAGAACGCCGTCATTAGAATGGGTCTGAACCTTAGCTGTGCGGCTTTAATGGCGGCATCGAACAAAGATAGTCCTTTATCGAATTCAAGCTTTGCGAACTCTACTATTAAAATAGCATTCTTAGCCGCCATAGCTATCAACATGACAAGAGCAATTTGAGCGAATATATTAAGCTCATAACTATCACTGAATAATCTGGCGATGAAGAGTGCTAAAAACGCCCCGAAAATCGCAAACGGCGTACCCAGCAAAATACTCCATGGTAAAGACCAGCTCTCGTACTGAGCGGAAAGTATGAGGAAGACGAAGACAAGAGCGAACAGGAATACTACCGCAGCCGATCCTGACGCGGCCTTTTCCTGATACGACATATTACTCCACGCATAGCCCATATTTGCGGGCAGGACTTGTGCTGCAACCTCCTCAAGCGCATCAAGGGCTTGAGTCGAGGTATATCCGGGAGCCGGCCCCCCCGTTAGCTCTACGGATCTGTATAAGTTAAAGCGATTAGTGTAATCTGGGCCCGTGATATCTTTAATATCTACGAATCCGGCAAGCGGGACGCTGTCTCCGCTTGAATTCTTTACGTAATAAAAGCTGATCTGATTTTGGTTCTGTCTGTATTCGGGCTCCGCCTGAATATAAGCCTTGTATAGTCTGCCGAAGCGCGTGAAATCGTTTACGTACGTGCCGCCCAGAAATGCCCCGACCGTGCTATATATATTATTTAACGGTATCCCTGCCTTTAGTACTTTGTCCGTATCAATGTCCATGAACCTCTGTGGGACGTTTGCTCGGAAAGTAGTGAAGATGGAGCCTATTTCAGGCCTTTGCATAGCGGCTTGTATGAATTTAACGGATTGCTGAGCAAGGTATTCAGGAGTGTTCCCACTCCTGTCCTGAAGCATCAACGTAAAACCCGAGCCGTTGCCGAGACCCGGAATAGCGGGAGGACCGAAAGCGAATACCTGAGCTTCATTAACTTGAGTGTGAAACGCTACGTTTAACAAATCGACTATTTCAGCCGCTGTTTCGTCCCGCTCGCTCCAGTCCTTAAGCGATACGAAGATAAAGGAGGCATTTGAGGAGAAGCTCCCCGATAGAAGGCTGAATCCCGCAGCGGCCGTAATGTACTCGACCTGATCGAACTGCGCGATTATGCCTTCCACCTTTTTCGTAACTTCGTTAGATCTTTGGAGTGAAGCCGCGTCCGGGAGCTGTATATTCACCATCAGATAGCCCATATCTTCATTGGGCATGAACCCTCCCGGGATCATTTTTCCTAGGAAAATCAATCCGACTACCAGTATTGCGATGAATACGAGCCCACGTTTTACTTTCAGGGTCGTTGCACGCGTAAGGCTTACGTATTTGTTTGTCAGCTTATCGAAACCCTCATTGAATTTATCAAAGAAGCGCCCGAGCACTCCTCTGGAAGGCTCCCTTTTCCGGAGCAGCATTGAGCACAGAGCGGGACTGAGTGTGAGGGCGTTTATTGAAGAAAACACAACTGAGACCGCGACCGTTATAGCGAACTGTTGATAAAGCCTCCCGGTAATGCCGGCCAATACTGCAACCGGAATAAAAACCGCAACCAGCACGAGCGTTGTGGCAATAACTGGCGCCGTGACCTCGCTCATGGCTTTAATGGTCGCTTCCTTAGACGTCATGCCGTTCTCTATATTCGATTGAACCGCTTCGACGACTACAATTGCGTCATCGACCACAATACCGATGGCGAGCACCAGGCCAAGGAGCGAGAGCACATTAATGGTAAATCCTATTAACGGGAAGACCATAAAAGCCGCCACGAGAGACACAGGGATTGCAATAGTGGGTATGAGCGCCGCTCTCCAGTCCTGTATAAATATAAAAACAACTAAAATCACAAGTGCCAGCGCTATAATCAGAGTAACTACAATTTCTTCAATACCGGCAGTGATAGCAAGCGTGGTGTCCATTGAAATGTCGTAACGCATGCTTTCGGGAAAAGATTTAGATAAGTCGGCCATCGTCGCCTTGGCGATACTGGCAAGCTCCGTTGCGTTGGATCCCGGCGCCTGGTAAAGAGCTATCACGGAACATACTTTTCCGTCCAGTCTCGTAAACGAGTTGTAAGTTTCAACTCCGAGCTCGACCCTTGCGATATCCTTAATCTTCACCTGTGATCCGCCCTCGCCGGTCCTTACCACCACTTCGCCGAATTCCTCGGGCGAGTTGAGGCGCTCGGGCAGTCTGACTGTATATGTAAAATCAGTTCCGGGCGGAGCAGGCTCGGCTCCGAATTTTCCGCCGGGGACGATAACGCTCTGCTGCTTTATCGCGTCGACTATTTCAGAAACCGTAATACCAAGCTGTGCGATACGGTCGGGTTTTATCCATATACGCATCGAATAATCGCTTGCGCCCAAGACCAGTACACGCCCGATTCCTTTAATACGAGCGAGCGTGTCTTCAATGTTTATAAGGGCGTAGTTCCCAAGAAAGTTTTGATCGAATCTGTCGTCTTCAGAAGTGAGAGTGATCAGCATAAGAATGTTTGGGAGCGATTTCTCGGTCGTTACTCCGAGCCTCGTTACCTCTTCTGGAAGTTTTGCCGTGGCTGCCGAAACCTTGTTTTGAGTAAAGACCGTATTCATATCCGGATCAGTACCTACTTCAAACGAGACGTCGATAGTCATTGTTCCGTCGTTAGAGTTGGTCGATTTCATGTAGATCATATTATCGACGCCGTTTATCGCCTGCTCAAGCGGCGTCGCTACGGATTCTTCTACACTTATAGCGTTAGCTCCGGTGTAGGTGGCTCTGACTTGAACAATGGGGGGGGTTATATCGGGATACTGCTCAATGGGCAGACCTCCCATGAATACAAGACCGACTATAACCATAACGATGGCGATTACCATCGCTACGATAGGCCTGTTAACGAAAAAATTACCCATTATTTCTTATATGCTCTCTAGATCGGGGATTTTGATATCTACAACCTCAGGGTTTACGACCTGTCCTTCTTTAACTTTTTGGAGTCCTTCGTATATGACTTTTTCTCCGGGTTTAAGCCCTTCTTTAATCAGCCAGAATTCTTTTACTGTAGGGCCCGTTTGTACTTGTCTGCTCTCTACTTTGTTCTCTCGATCTACAACAAGGACATTGAATTTCCCTTGAAGCTCCATGATGCATCTTTGAGGAACCAGTATCCCGCCCTTTACAACATCTACTTCGGCCCGGACTTTGGCAAATAGGCCGGGTCTGAGAAGTTGATTTGGGTTCGGGAATAAGGACTGAATTAATATTGACCCTGTCTCTGTGTCAAAGTTTCTGTCTATAAAATCGAATTTTCCTTTATATTTATAAACCACACCATCAGAAAGAATGAGTACAAGATCATCATCTGCATCATGTGGGTTTTTAGAGCTTCCACTACCGGTCTCTTCCTCGATTTTACGGGCTGCCTCGAGATATTCGGTCTGGGTTAAATAGAACTGAACGGCAATTGTATCTATATATGAAACGGTAGTCAGGACGACAGTGGTGGGACTCGCTCCGACGAAATCGCCTTCAGAGGCGCGCGATTTCCCAATAACGCCGTCAATGGGTGAATAGACTTTTGTATAGCTTAGCTCAAGCTCAGCTGCCCTGAAGCCCGCCTGTGCGGCCTTTACCGATTCTATAGACGCTTCGTATCTCGCTTGAGCGGCGTCAAGGTCTATCTGGCTGATCGCGTTCTCGGCTGCAAGTGGCTGTATTCTGCTCAGGTCGCTCTTCGCATTAGCCAGGTTTATTTGTGCAGCCGCAAGCTGACTCTGGCTCTGAGCGACTTTCTCTTCAAACGGCTGGCTCTCTATCGTATACAGAAGCTGTCCCTTTTTTACAAAGGAGCCTTCCTCGAAATGCCTGGTCTCGAGAAATCCCTGCACGCGGGCTGCTATATCCACATTGCTGTCCCCGAGCGTTTCGCCTACGAATTCCCTGAATATGTGCACATCAGTCGACTTAGTTACATATACCTGTACTTTATGAGTAGGCGGATTGGCGGGGTCCTTGTCTCCCCCGCATCCCGCGATTATAAAGGAGAGCGCCCCAAAAATTAGATAACAAACCGTAAAACTTATGTATTTATTCATTCGCTCCGGTCCTCGCTGATTTAGTACACAAGTGTTGTTTATATCCTCTGCCTTTGCATATGACAATATGCAAAGTTCACGCTTTAGTCAAATTCTGATACTTAGAGTCCAGCTCGCCCTGTAGGAAAGTGGGTAGGATACCTGTATGATGACGAGAGCTAGTGTCTCCGCGAAGGGGGGAATATAATAGCGGCCGCCATAGGCTCCCACATAGAACCCCAGCCGGGTAAGAGCGGAAGGAGTCTAGAAACTGCTGTAATATCCAAGCTCAAACTCTCAGTATTATTACTTAATCTTCAGCATCCGCAGTGTTACAATGTTACTTGGGTTCAGGGTTCTCCCGGAGGTTCTTCGCTTCCAGGTAAAATTCCTCCAGCTCACGGAACCATTCCGTACGCTCCTGGGGTGTGGTGAAAAAATCGAATTTACCCACCGCCCGCTGAACGTTCATAAGATCTATTAGAAAGTCATAAACTGCGTTTGCTGCATTTAACTCTGCCGATAGAGCAGCGTTCTGGGCGTCCAGAAGATCGATGATCGAGACTACTCCCTGGGAATAGGAATCTGTGACAAGCTCCAGGTTCTTGCGAGCGGCCTCGGCAGCGTCGTTTGCGAACCCGATGCTCGGAAATGAAGCCCCCGAGTTATTGAGCGAAGTTCTTATCTCTTCCTCTACTTTTGTTCTCGTGGAGTCTTTTTCAAACCTGAGTCTTGAGAGCTCTGAGCGCGCCTGGCGGTAATCGGCTACTTTCCCGCCGCTTCTGAAAAGGGGGAAAGAAGCCTGGAACTGGACTATCCACTCTGTGTCGTCCTGCTCAGAGACATCGATCGGAAACTGCTCGCCTAAGTCCACGTCTGATCCGGCGCCTCCCTTGTAAAAGAACTGCCTTACTTCACTGAATGCGCTGAGGGTGGGAAGCCAGAACGCTCTTTTACTTGTTTTCAGTATCCTGTCCTGCGCTTGGATTTGAGAGTCGAGTTTTGATATTTCGGGTGATTGCTCAAGACCCTGACTTACCATAAAGTTAAGGAATATCTCAAACACCCCGGGGTTATTGATATAACGGTCGAGTCTCGGGTCGCTTACTATTAGAGTAGGATCGTTGAGACCGGCTTCGACTGTTCTGAACTTCTCGCCCTGTGGTCTGTGTAGAAGTCTGTTTACGATTATTTCACTGTTTTTTCTCTTGGCTTCTGAGTTTACGACTTCAATCCTGTTAGAGGAAATCTCACTCTCCCATCTGTAAACTTCTGCCGGGCTTGCGACCCCGATATCCCTTCGTACCTCGGCGATTTCAAGGTTCGATTTTGTCAGCTTAAGGTTGTCTTTTTGGATATTTTCTATTGTCTTGGCCCTGAGAACATTCAAATAGCCTATGGAGGTTGCGGCGATTATGTCGAGCCTTATCTCGTCCCTTGAGTATTTCCTTGATTCCTGAAGGTGTTTTTGCACTGTGAGGTTAGACCAGGTGGAATCGGAGTATATTAATTGTCTGAGGTTTGCGACGCCGCTAATGGACCGCTCGGGCTGGATGCCGAAGCTGGCCGCGGCGCGGTCTCGGTCTATATATTTATTATCGAGAAATATCTCAGACCGGGGGAGAAGCTCAGAGAGAGCAAGCTTTATGTTCTGAGCCCCGGCAGCCACAAACTGATCGGCTGCGAGGATATCCAAGTTGGCCTTTACCGATTCATCGACAGCTTGCTCAAGTGATAGTGTCCGGCCCGTATTCCCGGAATGCTCGTTTATCAGGTCGGCGTCGGTCATTACCTCCCATTTAGGGTAGAAATTAATGGCCCTTGATGTGGCCATATTGATGGTTAGCTTCTCCTGTACTTTAAACTCAACGGGTAGATTGCCTGCGTCCTCGCCAAGGAGTATGCTCTGGACAGCGAGCGCCACGCGTCTCGCCTGTCTCGTCAAGTCGAGGACGGGTGTGAGGCCTATGAGGGCTCCTTCCTTCACCTCTCTTGCCCCGATCATCGAAAAGCTCGGCAGTTTTCTCTCGATAAGCCCATCGTAGAGCTTGGCAATTTCCTGGTCCGTATGATTAATAAGAGGGGTTACGAATACAGACTGAATTCCCGGGGGGATCGCGGTGAGCGTACCTTCTACAGAGCTCCTTTCCGGCAATAAGAAAATTTCGATACCGTTTTCTCTGGCTAAGTTGATCACATAGCCTTCGATCTCGGGCACGAGTTCGGTTACGATAGGCATATAGAGGAGTGCCATTTTCTGGAACCCCACAATTTCTTTAAACGCACTGATATCTCTGTCGAGTGTCTCGGGCGTGTTCAGATAATAAAGGTTTCTGACGCCGCTTGTGCCGTCCTGGGTGATAGGTAGACCGAGTAGATAGGTATCTATAATCCAGGGGGCTATGACGGGTTTCGGAAGTTTTTTTCTACGGGAGATTTCAGTCGATCCGATTATGCCGAGCGTGATCACTATATTGACATTAGGGTCTCTGAGAAGCTTGTCTATAGAGCCCCTTACGCCCGAAGCCGTCCAATCCGACACCAGAATATTCTGCTCTAGAAATGTTATATTAAACTCATCTTCTGTGAGGTCAACGATCTCTTTTTTATACGCTTCGAGGGTACTCAGGTTTAAGTTAGAGGGGCCGTCGAATACGATTCCTATGTTTACGGCGAGTGCAAAAGGCGTGGTTGGTATCAGAAAGAGCAAAACTGCCGATATTATTAAAAATTTTTTAATGGCGATACCATACATTAGCTTTTCTCCCGTAAGAATGAAGAAATCAAATTATACACTACACCGGGTTTTTCAAAAAGAACGCGCAGGGGGCTTATTCTTATCTTAATATTTACTGCAATAGTGTAATGAATAATCTTCCGTAAAACAGATTGACAACCAGAGTGTTAATGTTTTAGTCTTCTGATAAGTAAACTAAGGAGGCGATGGTATGAATATAAATTCGAATATGTTTCAAATTATCCGGGTTTTTTCAATAGTTCTCGCATTATCGGCGATTCCAACTCTGTCCGCTATGGCTCAGTCAAAGATACCGGAGGGAAGCTATAAGAAAACATGCAAGAATATGCATGTTATAGGGGAGTTCCTAACTGCTAATTGTGAGAATGAAAAAGGTCAATGGGTAAATACGAAGATAAATATAGATTACTGCGAAGGGGATATAAGGAACGAAAACGGCACGCTCAAATGTAAGCGGAAACCCGCGCCTAAGCCTCCAGCCGGGAGTTATACCAATAGCTGCCGGGATATCAAAGTCCAGGGAAAACAGCTAAAAGCGAGCTGTGAAAATAGAAACGGTAAATGGAAAAACACGAGCATCAACTACAAGAAGTGCGACAGGGATATATGGAACGATAACGGAGAGCTTAGCTGTAGTAAGAAAAACGGATCAAAACTACCCAAAGGCAGTTACAAGGATTCGTGCAAGAACTCCTACACAGAGGGTAAAAGGCTCTACTCTACATGTGAGCAGAGGAACGGACGATGGAACAAAACTTCCATAAACTACAAGAAATGCGATAAGAATATATCAAACGATAACGGCGAGCTTGTATGTGGTAAAGCCGGTGGCGGTGGCGGCAAGCTTCCTCCCGGGAGTTATAAGGATAGCTGCAAGAACATATACAAAGAGGGCAATACACTCGAGGCCGACTGCAGGAATAAAAACGGGAAATGGAAACATTCGAGCATCCGGTTTAAAGATTGCAAAAACGGCCTCTGGAACGATAACGGAAAGCTCAGGTGTAATTAGGGGGGCGAGATACACTGCGAAGTAATTCAGGGTGAATTAATCATTCTGCGGGGAATCTTTTGAGACCATGTCCCTTAAGGATTTTCCCCCGAGCGCTCGGTCTATAGCGCGTTCTACTTCTGTTGAAACCGAGTCTACCTCGGGAATGGAAAGATACTTGTTTTCAAGCTCATCGGTCTGATAGCCAGTCCTTGTAGAGGAGAGAATGTCCTTTAATTTTATCTTCTCCAACGACATTGAAGGGACAAGATACGGGGGCTCGTCTCCGGTCTCTATAATGAGCTTACTCTCTTCAAGCTCCTTCACTGCGTCCTCCACCGGGTCCTGGGGAAGCTTTAAATGCTCGGTGAGTGAGTGGAGGGTCCAGCGCCCCTTATCGTGATAAAAGCTGTATCCGATCAGGAACATTACGACTAAAGATAGTTTCTCCCGGAGCTTGGTGCTTAAATTAAATGCCTCTTTCTTAACCGTAAGGAATTTCAGGTTCTGGTAGCAAAATGCGATCTGTGCCCCCGCCAGGAGTATGAGCCAGTTCAAGTATAGCCATATCATAAATATAATAAGGAGCGCAAGGCTTGAGTAGATTGCCGCGTATTTAGTCGAAGATGCGACCGAGATCGTAAACCCCCAGCTTGCTACGTGCCATGCTACTGCTGCCACTGCCCCTCCGAAAAGAGCGGACTTTATGTTTACCTTGGTATTTGGGATCAGTATATATATGAAGCTGAAGACAAGGAGCACGAACAAGAACGGGATAATCTGACCTGCAATCAGCACCATAGTTCCCAGGGGTTCTATGGCTAAAATTTTGCCGACCACAGTGTTGCTTTCAAGCGTAGCCATTACCCCGATTGCCCCTACCATCAATACCGGGCCGACGAGAAGAGTCGTGATATAGTCGCTGAACCTTCTTGCAAGGCTCCTTCCCTTTTTAACCTTCCATATAATGTTCAGGGAATCTTCAATCTTTTTTATTACCGATACCGAGGTATAAATCAGAAGAACAAGACCTATCACTCCGAGCACGCCGAAATTTATACTGCCGATAAACTCAAGTATTTTATTGGACACTTCCACGCCCTTTGGCCCCAGGGGCTCTAAAAAGCTTATTAAAAAAGGCTCGAGCTGATTATCCACGACCCCGAACGCTTTTAGGAGTGAGATGCTGAAAGCCAGAAGGGGCACAAGCGATAAGAGCGTAGTGTATACCAGGCTCATGGCTCTGAGCGTGAGCTCGTTTTCTATAACTTCGCAGATGGTTACGTAAATTAGTCTGACCAGATTGACAAAGAATGAGCGAGGGCGGTTGAGCGCCTCCGTATCTATGGACCAAAGCTGGCTGGTCAAAAAGTAGTTTATTTTCCTTACAAGCTCAGACATAGGTTTCTTTCCTTATGCCTAAATATAATATCATTATAAGTATTATGACAGAAATCATTCGTGGTCCTCTGCCTGTACTATGGAATAAAGGTGGTTTATCAGTACCGCAGAGCGGTAGCTACGCTAAATCGAAGCAGATTTTCTTAAATTTGCAGGACTCGCAAATTCTTTCATTTTCGGTACGGGGGAAATCGGTCATAACGGCCGTATTCTCCTCGGGGTCTGTAAGCATGCACTTCATGTTCTCTATGCTCTTATTTATATAATCCTGAGCCTCTATAAGCTCCCTCGGGCTGTAAGTGTGGTTGTAGGTTTCATTGCTCATAAGGTTAATCTCACTAACGGTGATTTCATCCGGAGGGAGATCATATTCCTCGTTCGCAAAGAGGGTATATACCCTGAACTGAAGCTCATCCGACTGGGCCTTCCCTGTTTTCCAATCGACTATTTCTATCCCTTCCCCTGACTTAACTGCCAGGTCTAGCTTGACGAATATAATTTCCGGGCTAAACGAAAGAGAGGCCGCAGTCATGCTTTCAATTGAGATTACGGATTTTTTAGGGAGCTTGTTTATTCGCCCGAGGACTTCAGAATTATAGAAATTTCTAAGGCACACTATCACATCGTCGTAATTCCTTTTCCACGTTTCATTCGGGGTATTTATTTTGTATTCGTGCTCAAAGAGAGCAATCTCATTCTTGAGACTCCCTTGTTTATCCCAATACGCACCTTCCCGGGAAGACCTGAACTGTTCTCTCATAAGCTCAGTTACCCTTTGGGCCGATTTATCCTTTGGGGTCAATCGACCTGTTGAAACGAGCTGTTTTAGGACTCTCTCGATCTCCCAGTGGACCGTGGAGCCTTTCCACATATGTATATTCTGAAGAGCCTTCAGAACATAGAGTGTGCGGGTTACTTTGTCGGCTTTGTCCCTTTCCCAGCCTCCCCACGAGCCGTAATAATTGTAGTAGTATTTCCTCTTGCATTCCCTGAAGAGGGAGTCACGTGAAATAGACCAGCTGAAATCGTTTTTAAAGTCTCTCATCCACTCACGCCTTTATCCGATGCCGCATATCGTCAACTCTATTTCCTATTGAATACTCCATAGTAAATATCTCGGAGGGGATAGCTCCTTTGACTGATTTCGGGTTTTCATCTTTTATTCGAAACCCTAATTTCTCATACAGTGCTCTTGCGGCCCCGTTGTCGGAATCGACGTCTAGGACAGCCTTAGTGCAACCTTTCTCCTTAGCGATCTCTATTGCCTTCTGTATTAATTTTGTACCCAGGCCCTTTCCCCTTTTCTTTTCATCAACTGCCACGAGGCTGACATAGAAGTCGTCTTGGGTTAACTCGGGCGTGTATCCGGTGTGTAGAAGCTCTGCGTTAAGAATTATCAGGTTAAGCAGCTCCTTCAGGCGGAGCTCTGTGAGCAGTCTGATGAGTGCTTGGATCGTGCCGCCGGATTTGCCGGCGTAACATACTATTAGTCCCGAGATGTCCCCGTTCTCTATAGAGACATACATGTTCTCATGTCCAAGGAAATTATTGCCGGATTCAATCAGGCCCATAATGGTTTTCGTGGTTTGATTGTTTTCGGCCGAGTTAAGGCCGTATGCGCTGAGTACTAACTCGGCGGCTCTGTTTGTACTGTGTATTCTGTGGTCGAATTTGATAATACGCATCTCAGCTCAAGTAAAAAGTTGTTTCTGCTTAATTTAGAGTAGGTTATAATAATTCCCGGTAAGATTCAAAAGAGGTGCAAACATATGGCTGAAATCAAAATTAAAGAGTTGGATTCGGATACTGAGGAGATGGCGTTCGATGTGGAGGTTGTAGATGGAGGTTCGAGCACATCACACCGGGTTACGCTGGACAGAGAGTATTACGAGGCCCTTACCGAAGGTAGGGTTGTGCCGCCACGGCTGGTTGAGGTGTCATTATATTCCTCCTTGAGAGAGAGCCTAAGGAATCTATACTGAGCAGCTTTAATATTAGTGTGATACCCAGGTATTTTGCCGAGTACGAGAAGGAGATTCGGCGATATTTTTAGATTAGATCAGAGAAAACATTAATATGGAGATTAGGTGTTAGAGTTATGAGAAAATATATATATATAATTGTACTTATATTGATTATGCTTGGACTATTTTATATATATCCGGCTATCGAATGGTCTTCTCCTGAGATTGATCTTGGCTTGAACTCAGAGTACCTGGGTGTCGAGCCCTTTGACATTGAGGTAAGGGATCAGGGAACCGGATTGAAGAACGTCTCAGTCGTGCTCAAGAGCGAGGCCGGCGAGTCTGTACTCTTTAGTAAAAACTATCCTCCCGGAGTTAAAGGGGACAATATAGAAATCACCCTCGATCCCAAGAAAATAGGGTCTCAAGGGGGCAGGGTTGAGCTTGTTGTGACAGCGGAGGATCATTCTAATATAAAAATATTCTCGGGGAATAAATCCACTTTGACCAAACAACTCACCTTGGACCTTAAACCTCCTGAGATAGAGTTAGTGAGCACGGAGCAGTATATAAACCACGGGGGCTCGGGGCTTGTTGTGTACAGGACGTCCCCCGATGTAACCCAAAGCGGGGTAATTGTGGAAGACTACTATTTCCCGGGCTACAGGGCAGGGCTTGGGGATGAGAATGTATTTTATGCATTTTTCGCTTACCCCTACGATGTCGAGCCGGGTCAAAATATCTTTGTCGCGGCGGTTGACGAGGCCGGGAACAAGAAACAGATTGGTCTTGCTTATAACCTCAGGAACATAAAATACAGAGAAAGCAATATTAATATAAGTGACAATTTCATACAGAACGTAGTCGGACCGCTATCGGGTGAAAACAGCGGGGAGCTCTCCCAAAAGGAAAAATTTCTCAAGGTTAACAGTGAATTAAGGAAAATAAACGATACCACCATTAAAGAAGTTGGGAGCGATTCCAAAGGAGAGCTTATGTGGGAAGGACCCTTTGCTCAGCTTTCAAATTCTAAAGTGGAAGCTAATTTTGCAGACCACAGAACATATATTTATAACGATGAGCCGATTGATAAACAGTATCATTTGGGTTACGACCTGGCGGTTACGAAGCATTACCCGATCGAGGCTGCAAATAACGGTATAGTGGTATACGCAGGCGATCTGGGTATATACGGAAATACCGTGATTATAGATCACGGTATGGGAGTCTCCACTCTCTACGGACACATGAGTAGGATTGATGTGAACGTGGGGGATAAATTACGGAAAAACGATATTATCGGCAAAACAGGCGAGACCGGGCTTGCTGCGGGAGACCACCTCCATTACGGGGTATACGTAAACGGCGTTGCCGTGAGACCGATCGAATGGTGGGACAATAAGTGGATTAAGGACAACGTGCTTCTTAAAATTGAAGAAGCTCGCGATGAGTTTGGTAAAGAGAGCGCTCAGGATCAATAATATCTCAATACCCTAATACAATTCCTGAAAACGGAAACGAAAAATGATTATATACGGGAAAAATCCTGTAAACGAAGCCCTCTCAGACCCGGGTTCAGGAGTTTATGAGGTTATTGTCAATAAAGACGCGAAATCTGCTAACGCAACCCAAATCGTTAAGCTTGCTAAGGTTAGAGGTGTAAAAGTCTCTTTTCTTCCCCGTGAGGCGCTCACAAGGCTTGCGGGCACCTCTTCTCACCAGGGCGTACTGGCAATGATAGGGGATTTTAAATATTCGGATATTCCCCAAATCTTAAAATCTGCAAGGGACGGCGGGGAGAACCTTCTTATCGTCATTCTCGACCATATAGAGGACCCTCAGAACCTGGGCGCTATAGTAAGGACGGCAGATTTTCTGGGAGCGCACGGAGTGGTGATACCAAAAGACAGGGCAGCCGCCGTTACACCTTCGGTCGTAAAGGCGTCTTCAGGAGCGGTGAACCATGTCCCCATTGCGAGGGTCGTTAACCTTGGCCGGATAATTAAAGATTTAAAAAAAGACGGGGTGTGGATAATGGGCGCCGACGCGGACTTTCAAGAGACTATATTTAATCAGAGTACACATAATCTGGACCTTGCGCTTGTTATAGGGAGCGAGGGCAGGGGGCTAAGTAAGTCCGTAAAGGACTCCTGTGATTTTATTGTCTCAATTCCGAGATCAGGGAAAGTCTCTTCACTTAACGCCTCGGTCGCTGCGGGGATAATGCTCTATGAGATCGTGAGGCAGAGAGGCTCATCCGGCAATAAGTAATCTGATCTTGGACTACTAATAATCCATAACCATATTTCTGACTATATGTTTTATTTTGGCGTCTTGATATTTGTTGAATTCTCAATACAGGAAAAATAGGCTTTTTGGACGTTATCCCTATCATCAGGGGTTACGCTATCTGATTCACTAATTATCATCATAGCATCTAGCTTAAATTCGTCGTTTAACTTGCTGCCGTTGTCTTTGAGTACCTTGGCAAGCTGTTTTTTGTCGTCCTCGTCGAGTCCCAGTTTTTGCGCGCAGCTATTAGAAACTTCTTCGGCTCCGCTTATCTTGGGTGATTCGATTTTGTATTTTTCTCCGAAACATCCTGAGAGCGTTATTATGAATACTGCAACAATTAGTATTACCACAGGGACTGATCTGGTTATGATTAATTTTTTCATAGACCCTATTTTACTGAATAAATGTTAGGGTTGTAAAGGATACCCCCTTCGGGAGCCTCGGGATGCGCAGTAATTAAGTGCGTGGATTGAAGGAGATAGCTCTCCGGCTTCATTGAGACTACACGATGACAGGCGGTCACTTCGTTCCCTTGAAACGGCATTAGATTTATATACCGATGCGTAACAAGCTACTTGTTTGAGTCTATTAGCTTTTTGAACTCACCTTCGGTAAGAATCTCGATTCCGAGCGAGAGGGCTTTTGCGTACTTGGAGCCCGGGTCTTTTCCTATAACAACGTAGCTTGTTTTTTTGGTAACCGATGAGCTTACACGTCCTCCGTGGTTCTCGACCAATTGAGCAGCTTCATCTCTGGTGAGGGATTCGAGCCCTCCTGTGAATACGAAAGTCTGTCCCTTCAGCCCATCGCCCTCCCGGGTGCTCTGAGGGTAATTTATGCTGACTCCTGTGCTTATCATTTTTTCGATAAGCTCTCTGTTCTTATCTGCGTGGAAAAAGTGCACGACACTCTCTGCGATCTCGCGCCCAATTGTATGAATCAAAATCAGCTCCTCTTCGGACGCGTCCATTAACGCCTTTATATCTGTGTAATTCTGGGCGAGTATCTGAGCCGTACGCTCTCCGACGTGGCGGATGCTTAGGGCGTTTATAAAGCGCTCGAACGTCACGGACTTACTGTTTTCTATCTCTCTTTCCAAGTTCTCAGCCGATTTCTCAGCGAACCTTTCAAGAGGAAGCAGAGATTTTTTATTGAGTAAGAATATGTCGCCCATATCTTTTACGAGTCCTTCCGACATAAGCTGCTCCACTATCTTTTCCCCGAGTCCCTCGATGTCAAAAGCCTTCCTCGAAGCAAGGTGTGTGATGCGCCCCTTGAGCTGAGCGGGGCAGGCAATGTTAGGGCAGTAGTAGTATGAACCCTCTTTTTCGACGGGAGTCCCGCAGGAAGGGCATTTATCCGGGATAACAATTTTTTTCTCTTCCCCGGTCCTTTTTTCCTTAATTGGCATCACAACCTCGGGTATGACGTCTCCCGCTCTTTGTACCAGAACCGTGTCGCCGATGCGTATATCTCTGTTATTTATTATGTCCATAGTGTGGAGGGACGCGCGTTTGATGGTAATTCCTGAAATTTTTACCGGCTCAAGCTCGGCTACAGGCGTCAGCAGCCCGACACGCCCGACCTGTATCGTAACATCGTTGATTCTTGTAGTAGCCTGACGGGGCTTGAATTTGTACGCTATGCTCCAGCGTGGGTGCTTGGCTGTTGCCCCGAGCTCTTTCTGATAGTCCCTACGGTTTACTTTTATCACTATACCGTCCGCCTCATAAGGCAGATTATCTCTTACGGACTCGATCTCTTTTTGATACGAAATAGCCTCCTCTATACCGGCGCACTGCATTATGCGGTCTTCGACCTTGAATCCCCAGGCGCGGAGCGATTCCACAATGTCCCATTCGGTATTTATTTCGCATCCTTCCACAGCTCCAATGCCCCAGGAGTAGAACTCAAGCGGTCTATTGGCTGTTACAGCGGAATCGAGCTGTCTGATAGCTCCCGACGCGGCGTTTCTGGGGTTGGCGAATAGAGGCTCCCCCCGATCCTCAAGTTCTTTGTTAAGCTTCTTGAAGGATTCAAGCGGATATAGGACCTCGCCCCTTATCTCTATAAGCTCAGGCACGCCTTTGTTGCCGCTTAACCTTAAAGGGATTGTGTTTATAGTCTTGAGGTTTGCGGTAACGTCTTCGCCTACCGTTCCGTTTCCACGTGTTGCGCCTCTTGCGAGGAGCCCATTTTCATAGGTCAATGAGGCCGAGACTCCGTCGAATTTCGGCTCGGACACATAGTCGATGGTTTCATCATTAAGCTCAAGGAGTTTCTTTACCCTTTTATCGAAGTCATAAGCCCCTTCTATGTCTGAAATATTGTCTATGCTCATCATGGGCACCGCGTGAGTGACGGATCTGAATCCTTCAGCGACAGTGCCCCCAACGCGCTGTGTGGGCGAGTCGGGCCTTATCAGCTCGGGGTATCGGGCTTCTAACTCCTTAAGCTCGTTTAATAAAGTGTCGAACTCATAGTCAGAAATCTCCGGGTTGTTTTTCACATAGTAGAGATAGTTATGACGCTCAAGCTCCCTTGAAAGCTCTTCAATTCTCGTAGCCGCCTCTTTTTTCGATAATTTCTTGGTATCTGCAGTCATAACGGTTTCCTGATTCCTATTCCCTGTTTCAAATCAGCGATTCATGGAGAGCCACTTTACCAGCTCATTTGTATTGAGTGTGTTCAGGACGGATTTTTTCTCGACCCACCCCCTCCTGGCGGTGCCAACTCCGAGCTTCATCTGGAGTAGCTGCTCGGGGTGGTGAGCGTCTGTTGAGATGATAATCCTTACACCCGCCTCTACTGCCTTTCGTACATGTAGGTCCTTAAGATCGAGCCTCCGGTAAGATCCGTTTACCTCAAGGGCTTTCCCATACTCGAGGGCCGCTTCTATGAGTCTGTCTATATCCACCTCATAAGGGTCGCGCTCGTTTATCAACCGGCCCGTGGGGTGACCGATCGCGTGTACATAGGGGTTTCTTACAGCGCTCAGTATGCGCTCGGTCATAGTTTCGATATCCATCTTAAAGCCGCTGTGCACGGATGCGATTACGACATCCAGCCCCTTTAGCACTTTGTCCGGATAGTCGAGCGTACCGTCGGGTTTAATATCGACCTCGGTACCCATAAGTACCTTTATACCTTCTATCTCTTTATCCGCTTTCTCAAGCTCTTTCTTTTTCTGAGCGAGTCTTTTAACGCTAAGGCCGTTCGCAATTACCGATGAGGGTGAGTGGTCGGTGATTGCGACATAGCTGTATCCGAGCTTCATAGCGCTCTCCGCCATATCCTTTATGGAAGTTTTGCCATCGCTCCATGTAGTGTGCATGTGGAGGTCGCCTTTTATATCGCTTAGCTCGATAAGATCGGGGAGCTTATTCTCTAGCGCTGCTTCAATCTCACCACGGTCTTCACGCAGCTCGGGCGGGATTAGAGGGAGCTCAAGGGATTTATATACATCTCGCTCAGTTTCCCCGGCTACTTTATTGCCCCGGCGGTACACGCCGTATTCGTTTATCTTGAGACCTTTCTTTATAGCCAGGGACCTGACTTTTACAGTATGGGCTTGTGAGCCCGTAAAGTACTGGAGCGTCGCGCCGTAAGATTCGGGTCCAACCACCCGGAGGTCTACCTGTATGCTTGTCTGGATTCCGTCTCCCGCGATTACGCTCCCTTTGGTGCTCCCGGAGGCAAGCACGTCCTGTACGAAAGACATCTTGGTAAAAGCTTTTACCGTCTCCTCCGTATTATCTGACATGCTCAGGATATCTATGTCCTTTACTGTCTCTCTGAACCTCCTGAGCGAGCCTGCGACCACAGTGCCTTCTGTGCCCGGGATGCTATCTATTGCCTTTACAATCAACTCAGAAATAGGCAGCGCAACGCCTAGGAGAGTCCTCTCTTTACTCTTTTTAAATATTCGTACGCCCTTTTTTATGTCATTTATTTTCTTTTTGCCAAAGCCCCTGAGCTCTAGTATCTCTTCCCCGTCGAGCGCTTTTTCGAGATCGGGAAGTGACCTTACCTTGAGCTTTTTGAAAAGGATTGAGAGGGTCTTGGGGCCTAGCCCCTGGATTCTTAGAAGCTCGATTAATTCAAGCGGCACGGTCTTTAAGAGCTTCTCGTATTCGCCTATTCTGCCTGTGTCTATATATTCCCTAACCTTGGCTGCAAGGTCTTTCCCGACCCCGGGGATTGAAGTGAGGTCGTCGCTCGGGGCTATTTCTTCTATATCTTCACTAAGCTCGGATATATTTAGCGCCGCCTTTTTATAAGCGCGTATTTTAAAGGGGTTCTCGTCCAGCACGCTCAGCATGTCGGCGATGCGCTCGAATATTAGTGCGATTTCTTGGTTCTTACTCATGAAGCTCCTTAAGTTAAATGTGTGTAGATTATTAGTCCCGCTAGTTTAGCTCAATTGGAATGAATAATAACATGTTACGCATGAGAATATAATTCATCGAGGTTGTCGAATATGTGCTTATAAGCAGATTGATGTCTAACAGTACCGTTTATATAAAATCATATTATTTCTTCTTCTTAGTGATCGCACGCGGAGTGTGGATTACTAGAAGATTGTAAATATCACCGACTGTACACACAAGTTGTGTGGTTGTAAGAAAGTATTTGAACGATCCTTATAACTCCCCCACCACACCCCGTGTAAGGTTTTTACGCTCGCGCGGAGTGTTCGTTCAAAGGGTTTCCGCAGTATCTCTGGAGCAACTGAGAAATAGTTTGGGTGCAGTCCCTGTGCCCGCCGCTATTTATGTACGCCGGAAGCTAACAAAGCAAAGGCAAAAATGAGATCCCGGATCGGTGTCCGGGATGACAAATAACTATTGAACAGAGGCGGTCTGGACCTCGGTAGAGTAGCGTTTGATGCCTGTGAAGATGCCTTCAGCCAGCTCGTTGATGTAGTCGTTTGATTTTAGTCTTTTCTCTTCAGTCGGGTTAGTTATAAAGGAGGTCTCGACTAGAATCGAGGGGATATCAGCGCCTAAGAGAACGATGAAAGGCGCCTTTTTAATGCCTTTATTCTTAACGGGCTTATATTTGCCCGACAGGTTCTTGATTACCGAGCCCTGAACGTAGTCTGCGAGTCTTTCGGACTCGTTTATTTTTGCGCTCAAGAGATATTTCTTTAAAACGTTGTCCATGTTGCTCCTGGATATACTGGTGCTTGCGTTCTCGCGAGCAGCCACCGCAAGAGAGCGCTGGTCGTTTGTAAAGCTCAATATATATGTTTCTGTGCCGTACGCATTTTTGTTGCGAGCGGCGTTACAATGGATAGAGATGAACAGATCGGCGCCGAGTTTCTTCGCGATACCGGTTCTTTCTTCAAGGGGAATGAACTTGTCGGTGCTTCTGGTAAGGTGGACTTTTGTGATACCGAACTTCTTTCCGTCCTTATCCAGTATGGCTTTAAGGGATTTTGCGATTTTCAGCGTAACGTCCTTTTCTTTGAGCCCGGTGCGACCTATGGCCCCCGGGTCATGCCCGCCGTGTCCGGCGTCTATGACCACGGTCCTGATCTTAAGCCCGAGCGCTTCAGAGAGGGATGAAACCTTGTCCTCGGGGAGTCCGGATCGGTATTTATAATCTCCGCTGTCCTTTTCTTTAGCATAGTAATTCCCATTGCCTGAGCCGCTTCCGTGTATGTCCATGACTATCCTGAAGGGGTCCTGAAGCGCAAACACTTTGTAGTCTTCGAAGCTCTTGATGTATAGAACGACCCTTACCTGGTTGCGAGTATTGCGAGCGAATTTAATTTCCTCTAAAAGTCCTTTCTTTACAGGCTCGACGTACAGGTCCTTATCAACGCTTGTGCCTTTAATGTCCACAAAAAGCCTTGGGGGCTTACCGTTTTTAGGGTCAGCCTTCAGGAATCTGGAAGTAAACGGCATTTCTTTATCTACGTGAATCACTACTCTTGTAAAATTATCAGTGGACCAATGGCGTATCTGACTTACTTTTACGAGCCCGGACTCGCTTACGGTCTTTTTAGAAGGCTTAAACGGAGCGAGGTCCTGGAGCTTATGGCCAGCGATCTTTTTCATATCGCCATTTGGAAAGTCATTAACAACCTTTTCGTATTCTGGGTAAGCGTCATGTTTGCTACGCTTTTCCACTATGCGCGCTACTCTCAACTGAGCGTCGTCGGCGAGTCTGTTGTCGGGATAAATTCTGACGAATAATCTCGAATATTCGATTGATGTATCTAGATCATCACGTGAGCCGAAACGCTCTCCCATCTCCTCATACATTTTGCCCGACAAGAATAAAGAATTGGGAGCTTTTGAGCTGGAAGAGTGGTTTTTGTATATGCTGTAGAAAGCCCTGGATATTGTTCGCCATATCTCTTTATTCCGTACTTTATCGGGGTCTACTGCAAGAGATTTATAGAGTGTAAAGGTCTCTGTATAGAGTTTTTCACCTCTGTCTTCTGCGTGAGAAGGCGCAAACGAGGTGAATAGCAGCAAAAATAAAGCTATTAGCCGTATAGTAGAAGTCATCCTCTTCATCTTAGAAATATAATTATATTAGGTTTGTGGTCGTTTGTAAACTGTTTTTTATAATTTACTTTAACATTTTACCATGTCTCTAGAAATTTTGCAGGCTCTATTTTTTTTGTAATAACCTCAAGATAATGCTAAATTTCTCCTGATGAGGGTAATTATTCTCGGCTGCGCAACTTCAACGGGGGTGCCTATAATAGGCTGTACTTGCCCGGTTTGTAAGTCGGAAAACCCTAAGAATAAAAGGACGCGCTGCTCTTTATTCGTAGAGACAAAAGGTAAGAATATACTCATAGATACGTCGACAGACCTCAGGTCGCAGGCGCTTAGACACGGTATTACCAGGCTAGACGCGGTGCTTTATACCCATTCTCACGCAGACCATACCCACGGGATAGATGAGCTAAGAACGTATAATTTTATGAACAGGATGGTGATTCCGTGCTATGGGAATATGCAAACCCTTACGAATATTGAAAATAATTTCAAGTATATATTCGACGGAGTAAAGTCGGCAGGCGGGAAGCCCAAGCTCGAGCTTCATGTTATAAACCGTGAATTCAGCATCGGAGACGCTACTGTGGTTCCGGTGGAAATATACCATGCAGACTGGATGATTTATGGTTACAGGATAGGCAATATGGCGTATCTAACTGATTGCAGCGGTATCCCTGAAGAATCGATGGACAAGCTCCGGGGGCTCGAGCTTTTAATAATAAGCGCACTCAGGTACAGGCCGCATGAAGCGCACCTTAATGTAGAGGAAGCTGTGGAGACTGTAGGTAAGTTAAAACCGGGGCTTTCTGTATTTACGCACATGGGTCATGAGCTCGATTATGATAAGCTAATGGGTGAGCTCCCGGAGGGTATAGTGCCGGCATACGACGGTATGGAGGTTGAGCTTAGCGAATAACTAGTTTAACTTGATTCCCCGGAAAAGTACGGGGAGAATTTATAAAAAATAGATACGAGGGGAAATTATGCAGGAAGTAATAAAGAAGATACAGCAGCCAAACGATACTAAAATAGTGTTGTGCGTACTAGACGGGCTAGGGGGCCTCCCTGTGGGAGGCAGTACTGAGCTTGAGGCGGCCAATACGCCTAATATGGATAAGCTTGCCAGGGGTGGGGCCACGGGGCACCACACACCTGTTGCAGTGGGTATAACGCCCGGTAGCGGCGCGGCGCACCTGGGGCTGTTCGGCTATGACCCGCTTAAGTATGAAATCGGAAGAGGAGTGCTCGAAGCGCTCGGGCTCGGGCTTCATCTGAGCCCTAACGACCTGGCGATAAGAGGAAATTTTGCCACAGTAAAATACGAGGGCGATACGCCCATCGTGACAGACAGGAGGGCTGGCAGGATCCCGACGGATGAAAACGTCAGGATCGTATCTAAAATCTCTAAAGAGATTAAGGAGATCGACGGCGTAAAAATTAATATGACCTCGGGAATTGAGCACCGCTCTGCAATTGTTTTTACGTTTCCTGAAGCGATCCCGGAGGGCGGGGACGCTATACATGACACTGACCCCCAGCTTGAGGGAAAGAGCCCCATACCCCCTAGTGGGAATAATCCTGAAGCGGATAAGGTAGCTTCCGTGGTGAAGAAATTCGTAAACCGTGTAGCGGAAATACTAAAGGATGAGGAAAGGGCCAATTACCTGCTTATGAGAGGGTTTGCCGTGCGCCCCAGGCTCGCTACTTTCAGTAAGGCATACGGTCTCGACGCTGCCTGTATAGCGACCTATCCTATGTACAGGGGTGTGTCCAAGCTCGTAGGGATGGAAGTGCTCGAAGTGGAGGACTACTCTATTAAGAGTGAGATCGATACCCTGAAACAGGACTTCGGGAAGCACGACTTTTTTTATTTCCACGTAAAGAAAACCGACAGTTACGGTGAGGACGGAAACTTCGACGCCAAGGTAAGGGTCATCGAAGAATTTGACAGCTTCGTCCCTGACATTCTAGAGCTTGGGCCCGACGTTATTGTAGTGACAGGAGACCATTCGACACCCTCCGCTATGAAGGCGCATAGCTGGCACCCGGTACCGATACTTATAAGCTCTCCGTACGCGAGGGGAGGGGGCGCCGAGAGTTTCGGCGAATCGGAGTGTCTGAAGGGTGAGCTAGGGACTTTCAGGGCAGTGGATCTGATGACTCTTATACTCTCTCACGCCGGAAGGCTTCAGAAGTACGGAGCATGAATCTGGGTGTGGTCCAATCTTGAACTTTTACGCATTTGTGATAGTTTAATTCTTCCCTCGGAGTTTTGGTTAAAACAACGTATCTGATCAGGAGTAAAACATCGGGTGGCATTCAGTGAGTTTGTTTTAGCTATGAAGTAACTTGCCAATGTGAAAATACACACTTAGTGTGCCGAAGTGGTGGAATTGGCAGACACGCAGTCTTGAGGGGGCTGTGCCTTCGGGCGTGCGGGTTCGACTCCCGCCTTCGGCACCATCATTATTTGTCAATAAATACAATAGGTTGCGATTGATTTTACCGCTTTTCAGCTATAAGGCAAAACCGGGTAATTTTACTTTGTGACCGATTTGTGACTGGTAAATTGTAAAGTTAGTCAACATAGTCAAAACAGCAAAAGACATAAAAAGGAAGCTATTTAGATTTGTGGACTGTGCTTTTCTCAGATAAGGAAGTTACCTTATCCGAGAAACTGAGTTTTTCTATAGCGGATTTTTTGGCGTCCTCGTTAGTGTGTGCATAGTGTTCAAGAGTTCTTAAGTCTTTATGACCAGACATACTTTTAACTGGGGGCTGAAGTAGCTAAGGAGTAGAAAGAAGTCTAAAATAGCTACTATGTACCAACGAAAAAGCAGACTTACCCCAAGTCAACAAAGCAAACTGATAGAGCACTTCGTGGCCG
>Ga0114931_10000552_pt1 | contig 45310 bp, 41 predicted proteins | sample 2SBtaG_FD_89579 | JGI IMG/M metagenome (GOLD analysis project Ga0114931, IMG submission 89579) | Deep subsurface microbial communities from Kolumbo volcano to uncover new lineages of life (NeLLi) - 2SBTROV14_V59a metaG | ecosystem: Environmental > Aquatic > Marine > Volcanic | place: Kolumbo... | reverse complement strand
CATCGCGGCACCAAGGAGCTCGATTTGATGCTCGGTCCCTTCGCCGACGCCCATATCGACGAGTTGCCGGAAAGCCAGCTTGATGATCTGGAGGCGCTGTTGAATGAAATCGATCTGTCGGTGTTCGAATGGATCACCGGCAAGACTGTGCCGCCCGAACCATTTCAGACCGAGCTGATGGCCCGCCTCCAGCGGTTCGATTTTTCCATGAGCCCCGATTGAACCGACGCGACGACATCCTGGCCACGCCGGGACGGCTGGTGCTGTCCGGCGCGCCGCAGGGCGTGGATGCCCGGCTGATCGGGAAAATCGCGGCCCAAAACCCGGTGCTGCACATCGCCCGCGATGACGCCCGGCTGGCCACCATGGCCGATGCCCTACGCTTTTTCGCCCCCGGCCTCGATTTGGTTATCCTGCCGGCGTGGGATTGCTTGCCCTATGACCGGGTGTCGCCCAACCCCACCCTTGCCGCTCAGCGCCTGCAGGCGCTCGATATGCTGGCCCGGCGCGAGGCCGGGGCGCCGGGGGTGATCCTGACCACCGCCAGCGCCGCCCTCCAGCGTATGCCGCCGCGCGCCATCATCCGCCAGGCCAGCCTTACCGCCCACCTGGGCGAGACCATCTCGCCCGAGGCGCTGATCGCCACTCTTGCGGCCAATGGCTACGGGCGGGCCGACACGGTGATGGAGGCCGGCGAATTTGCGGTGCGCGGCGGCATTCTCGACATTTTCCCGCCCGGCGCTGACCAGCCGGTGCGGCTGGATTTTTTCGGCGATGTGCTCGACGGCATCCGCCGTTTCGACCCTCTGACCCAGCGCACCACCGGCCGGCTTGAGGCGGTCGGTCTGGCGCCGGTCAGCGAGGTTCTGCTCAGCGACGAGACGGTGGCCCGGTTTCGCGCCGGCTACCGCGCCCTGTTCGGCGCCGCCCAGAGCGATGATCCGCTCTACCAGGCGGTCAGCGAAAAGCGCAAATACCAGGGCATGGAGCATTGGCTGGCGCTGTTCTACGAGCGACTGGAAAGCCTGTTCGACTATGTTCCCGAGGCCCTGGTCACCCTCGATTATCTCGCCGAGGAAGCGCTTGGCGAACGCCAGGAGATGATCACCGATTATTACCAGGCGCGGCGCAGCGAAACCGGCTCTTATGGCGCCGTCTTCAAGCCGGTGCCGCCCGAGCGGCTTTATCTGACCGGCGAGAGTTGGCGCGAAGCACTGGCCAGCCGTCGCACCCGCGTCTTTACCCCCCACGAGGCGCCGGCCGACCAGACCCATATCGATCTGGGCGGCCGGCCGGGGCGTGATTTCGCCCCCGAACGCACCGGCGGCGCCAATGTCTATGATGCGCTGCGCGAGCATCTGGCGCAAAAATTCAGCCCCGGCCGACGGCTGATAATCGCCACCTACAGCGCCGGGGCGCGCGACCGGCTGAAACTGGTGCTCGCCGACCATGGCCTGACCAGCACCGCCGCCGCCGATGACTGGCCGGCCTGCGCCGATCTGGCGCCGAACAGGATCGCTCTGGTGGTGCTGCGGCTGGAGGCCGGCTTTGAAGCCGACGACGGCCTGTTGATCACCGAGCAGGATTTGCTCGGCGACCGGCTGGCGCGCCAGACCCGGCGCAGCCGGCGGGCGGAAAATTTCATCACCGAGGCCTCGGCCCTGACCACCGGCGATCTGGTGGTCCATCTCGACCATGGCATCGGCCGCTATCGCGGCCTGCAAACCATCACCGTGTCCGGCGCACCGCACGACTGTCTGGAGCTTGAATATGACGGCGGCGACAAGCTGTTCGTGCCGGTCGAGAACATCGAGGTGCTGTCACGCTATGGCTCGGGCGACATGGACGTGGCGCTCGACAAGCTGGGCGGCATCGGCTGGCAGAGCCGCAAGGCCAGGCTCAAGAAGCGCATCCGCGACATGGCCGACGATCTGATCCGCATCGCCGCCGCCCGGGCCCTGCGGCAGGCCGAGAAAATCACCCCCACTGACGGATTATTCGAAGAATTTTGCGCCCGCTTCCCCTATCAGGAGACCGACGACCAGGCGCGGGCGATCGATGCGGTGATCGACGATCTGGCCTCGGGCGCGCCGATGGACCGGCTGATCTGCGGCGATGTCGGCTTTGGCAAAACCGAGGTGGCGCTGCGCAGCGCCTTCGTCACCGCCCTGTCAGGCCGCCAGGTGGCGCTGATCACGCCGACCACTCTGTTGTGCCGCCAGCATTTCAAGACCTTTTGCGAGCGCTTTCAGGGCCTGCCAGTGCGCATTGCCCAGCTTTCGCGCCTGGTCAGCGCCAAACAGGCGGCCCAGACCCGCGAAGAGATGAAATCGGGCCAGCTCGACATTGTCATCGGCACCCACGCCCTGTTGGGCAAGACCATATCCTTTAAGGATCTGGGGCTGCTGATCATCGACGAGGAGCAGCATTTCGGCGTCGCCCACAAGGAGCGGCTCAAACAGTTGCGCGCCAATGTCCATGTGCTCACCCTGACCGCCACGCCAATCCCGCGCACCCTGCAACTGGCGATGAGCGGCCTGCGCGAGCTGAGCCTGATCGCCACCCCGCCGGTCGACCGGCTGGCGGTGCGCACCTTTGTGCTGTCCTTTGACGGGCTGGTGGTACGCGAGGCGCTGCTGCGCGAGCATTATCGCGGCGGTCAGTCGTTCTACGTCTGCCCGCGCATTTCCGATCTGCCCGAGGCTGAACGGTTCCTGCGAGAGACCGTGCCCGAGATCAAACTGGCCATCGCCCACGGCCAAATGCCGGCGCGCCAGCTCGAAGACGTCATGAACGCCTTTTACGACGGCGCCTATGATGTGCTGCTGTCGACCACCATCATCGAATCCGGCCTCGACATTCCCACCGCCAACACCCTGGTGGTGCATCGCGCCGACATGTTCGGCCTGGCCCAGCTTTACCAGCTTCGCGGCCGCATCGGCCGCTCGAAACTGCGCGCCTACGCCTATCTCACCGTGCCGGCGCGGTGCATTCTCAGCGAGGCGGCGGAAAAGCGTCTCAAGGTGCTGCAATCGCTCGACACCCTGGGCGCCGGCTTCAGCCTGGCCAGCCACGATCTGGATATTCGCGGCGCCGGCAACCTGCTCGGCGAGGAGCAGTCGGGCCATATCCGCGAGGTCGGGGTCGAGCTTTACCAGCATATGCTCGAAGAAGCGGTGGCCCAGGCCCGGGCCGAAAAGGACGGCGCGCCGCCGGCCGGCGAAAGCTGGTCGCCGCAGGTCAATCTGGGCACCTCGGTGTTGATCCCGGAACATTATGTCGCCGACCTGGCGGTGCGGCTGGGGCTTTACCGGCGCATCGCCGGGCTCGAAGAGCGCCAGGAAATCGAGGATCTGGCGGCCGAGCTGATCGACCGTTTCGGCCCTCTGCCCGAGGAGGTTGAAAACCTGATCCGGATCGTCACCTTCAAGCACCTGTGCCGGGCGGCGGGGATCGAGAAAATCGAGGCCGGCCCGCATGGCGCGACCCTGGCCTTTCGCGACAATCATTTCGCCAATCCGGCCGGGCTGGTCGCCTTTATCGCCGGCCAGTCCGGCACCGCCAAGCTGCGCCCCGATCACCGGCTGGTTTACATGCGCGACTGGTCGGATGTCGCCGCCCGCTTTGCCGGGGCCGACTATCTGCTCAAGGAACTGGCCAAAATCGCCGGCCAGGGGCAACCTTAAGGCTGCGCCTTCACCATCTCGAACACCTGGTGGAAGGCGGCCGGCTCCTGCGCCCCGGTCAGCATGTAGCGCCCGTCGATCAGAAAACACGGCACTCCGCTTACCCCGTTGCGCCGGGCCAGGGCGTCCTCCTCGCGCACCAGATCGACATCGGCGTCGCGGGCCAGCAGATCGGCCACCAGATCGCCATCCATGCCGGCCTCGCGGGCCACGGCGACCAGCGTGGCATGCGCGCCTATATCGCCGCCTTCGAGGAAATAAAGCTGAAACAGGCGCTCGACCACTGCTGCTTGCACACCGGCCGGGCCGGCCCAGCGGATCAGGCGATGAGCAGCCAGTGTGTTGGGATTGCGGGCGATCTTGTCAAAGGCGAAATCGAGCCCCACCGCCCGGCCGGCCCGGGCCACCGCGGCATAGATTTTTTCCGCCTTTTCCCGGCTGCCGAATTTGGCGATGTAATAGGCCTCGCGGTCGACCCCCTCGGCAGGCAATTCGGGGGCGAGTTGAAACGGCCGCCAGGTGATTTGGGCGTCGATCTGCTGCCGGGCGGCCAGGGCGGCCTCCAGCTTGCGCTTGCCGATATAGCACCACGGGCAGACCACATCGGAGATCACATCGATTGTCAGGGCTTGCGTCATGGCGCCAGTATAGCGCACATGGTATCCGCCTTAAACGGCGTTGATATCCTCACGTGCGCGGGCCAACAGACTGCCCGGGCTGTCGCCCTCGCGCCAACTCGCGGTACCGACGGACAGAATGACACTGACCGCCTCGGCCAGATCGGGCACCGCAAAATCGGTAAAGCCCACGATATCGCCAATGCGGTGCGCCACCGCGCGCATCGCGGCGGCCGGCGTGTCGGGAAACACGATGCCGAACACCGCACCATCGAGCCGGACGGGCAGATCCTCGCCGCGCACCAGATGGCCGAGCATATCGCCCACCTGGCGCAACAACCGGTCGCTGCCGGCATAGCCGAACTGTTCGTTCAGCCGGCCCATGTCCTTCATCTTGAACAGCGCCACGCCCAGATCCTTACCGCTGCGCTGGGCGTGATCGATTTCCGAGCGCAGATGCTCCATCAAAAAACCGAAATTATACAGACCCGTCAGGCTATCGCTGGTCACCACATGGCGAGCGGCGCGATATTTTCTTTGCAGCGCGGCGCGGCTGCGCTCCTGGCTGACCAGGGCGGACAGACGCACCGCCAGTTCCTCGCCGCTGACCGCGCTCGAGGCGACATCGCTGACCCCGCGCGCGAACATGTCGTCCGGGTCGGCCCCGCCCGCGACCAGAACGATCACCGGCAGGTTGAACAGCCGGGAATTGCGCCGCATGTCTTCGCACAGGCCGACAAAGGCCGCCTTGCGATCATGAGCATCGATAACCAGCGCCTCAAATTCCAAAGTGTTCAGGCGCTCCAGCGCCGCCGCCGGCGAGGTCTCCACGGCAAGCCGCACCGCCCCCGACAGGCCAATCTCCAGCGCTGCCGCCCGTTCGCCGCTGGGCGCCAGAAGCAGCACCCGGGCCGGCGCTCCGGCGTCCTCATCCTCATCAAGGCTGTCCGGAAAATCGAAAATACCGTATTTTTCGCAAGTTTGCGCACGCCGGGCCAATTCATCGCGCATGGTGATCAGGCGCGACAAGGAGCGCAGCCGGCCAAACAGTTGCACATCGCCATAAGGCCGGGTCAAAAAGCCGCTCACACCCTTGGCCAGGCCATGGGCGCGCAGATTTCCCCCAAGGTTATTAGATGATAAAATAACCTTTATTTCACTATGTTGTCGAACTTTCTTAAGTTCTGAAATGAGGTTTAAGGCACCTTCGACATCAAGCACCCCGTTGCCATCCCCGTTGCCATCCCCATGGCCGTTTCGGCCGCCTTCGTCGATTTCGATGATCGCGATCCCCGGATCGCCGGCCCGCGCGCTTTCGAGAGCCGCCCTGGCATCGGCAGCGAAAAGCGCTTCATAGCCCCGGCTTTGCAAGCGTTCACCCAGCCCCGGTTCGCTGGCCGGATTTTTCACGATCAAAATTCTGGCGGCGCCTGACATGGTTAACTTCTCCCCTTGCGGAAACGAGTCCCGCGTGACATTTCCCGGTTCGCGGCCTAGTTTAGCGTCGTGAAAGTGAACATTTGGTTGTCATCACGGCGGGACAGGAAACGAGGCTGGACATGGGCACTCTTGAGGGAAAAACGGCACTGGTGACCGGCGCCACCAGTGGGTTGGGCGAACGCTTTGCGCTGGTGCTGGCCAGAGCCGGGGCGCGAGTCGCCATCACCGGGCGGCGGGTCGACCGGCTGGACGCCCTGGAGCGAAAAATCGCCACCTTCGACGGCCGGGCCATGCCCTTGCAGCTCGATGTCACCGACATACCGGCCATCGAGGCGGCGGTCGATGCAGCGGAAACTGAACTGGGGCCGATTTCAATCCTGGTCAACAACGCCGGCATCAGCCTTGAAAAGCGCCTCGTCGATATCACCCCGGCCGACTATGACAGGCTGATGAACACCAATGTCAAGGCGGCCTTTTTTGTCGCCCAGGCGGTAGGCCGGCGCATGATCGAGCGCGGTGATGGCGGCCAGATCATCGTCACCGCCTCGATGGCGGCGAAAAAGGTTTCCCCCGGCCTGGGGGTTTACGCCATGTCGAAAGCCGCCGTCGCGCAGATGACCCGGGCGATGGCGCTTGAGTGGGCGCGCTATGACATCAATGTCAATGCGCTGTGTCCGGGGTATATCGAAACTGAGATCAACCGGGAGTTTTTCGCCTCCGAGGCCGGCCAGAAAATGGTCCAGCGCTTTCCACGCCGCCGTCTTGGCGTGCCGGAAGACCTCGATGAGCTTATCCTGTTGCTGGCCTCGGAGCGCTCGCGCCTGCTGACCGGGGCGCTGATCGATGTCGATGATGGCCAGGGGCTTTAAGGACTTTAAATTCCGGAAGTTTTAAGCGCCGCCTCCAGTTCGCCAGCGGGCACTGGCGGAGAAAACAAGAAGCCCTGATATTGATCGCACTGCTGGGCGCGCAGAATCTCCAGTTGCTGGGGGGTCTCCACCCCTTCGGCGATAACCGCAAGCCCCAGAGAGTGCGACATCTCGATCATCGCCCGGGTCAGCGCCGCCGCATCATCCGTTTTCGCCAGCCCGTCGATAAAGGATTTGTCGATCTTGACCTTGTCGACCGGAAACTGCTTGAGATAGCTGAGCGAGGAATAGCCGGTGCCGAAATCGTCAATCGCCAGATCGACGCCGATCTTTTTCAACTCGGCCATCGCCGCCAGACTGCGCTCCAGATCACGCATGATGAAGCTTTCGGTGACCTCGACCTCCAGATAGCGGGCGTCCAGGGCATTGTCGCGCAATGCCCCGGCGACCAGGTCGACCACATCGGCGAGGCGAAACTCCTCGCTTGACAGATTGACCGAAATCTTGAGCGGCGCCAGCCCGACCTGGCGCCACTGCCGGCTCTGGGCGCAGCTTTGCGCCAGCACCCAGGCGCCAACCAGGGGGATCAGCCCGCTTTCATCGGCCAGGCCGATAAAGGCTCCCGGCCGCATCAGGCCGCGATCCGGATGGTACCAGCGAACCAGCGCCTCAACGCCGACAATCCGGCCGCTGCGAATATCGACCTGGGGCTGATAGAACAGGGCCAGCTCATCGCCAGCGAGCGCCCGGCGCAATTCGGCCTCCAGGGTCAGCCGGCCGGTCGCGCTGGTGGTCATCGTCGGGGCATAAAGCCGGTAGCTGGTGCGTGACTTTTCGGCCTTGGCATGACGCAGGGCGAGGCTGGCATTGCGGATCAGGGCCTCACCGCCGGTCGCCTCACTCGGTACCGCCAGCACGATGCCGGTATGCGCGGTGACGAAAACCTCGTGATCGCCAATGGTAAACGGTGCATCAAACGCCCGCTTGACCGCCTGGGCGAAACGCGCGCTCTCTTTGGGCGAGTTCAGGCGCGGCATGAGAATGGCAAACTCGTCCGAGCCCAACCGGGCCAGCGCGCGCGGCGGCGCATCGCCGTCCGGAATCACCGCATCTTCGAAACGATCAATCTCCTTGAGCAGCCGCCGGGCGACCCCGCGCAGGATCAAATCGCCGCCGCGATAGCCCAGACTGCCATTAATCAGCTTGAATCGATCCAGATTGACGATCAGCACCGCCACGCTGTCGCCGTGGCGCGCCGCCGCCAGCGCATCATCCGCCAGCCGAAGAAACAGATTGCGGTTGGGCAACTGGGTCAGACTGTCATAATTGGACAAAAAGGCGATGCGCGCCTCGGCCTGCTTGCTTTCGGTTACATCCTGCACGGTGGCCGCCATTCTGACTGCCTCGCCGGTCTTGTCCGACAGCACCCGCACAGATTGACGCACCGCGCGCACCACCCCATCGGGCAGAAGAATGCGATGGTCAATATCGACGCTCGTGCCCTCGCGCAGGGCTTTTTCCAGCGCGGTGCGCACCCGGTCGCGATCATCCTCGGGAATGCTGGCGATCAAATCGCGCAGACTCGTCGGACTGTCGCCAGCGGAAAAGTTCAGCGCATGGTCCGATGGCGAGGCAAAATGGAAATGATCATCCCGCAGATCCCATTCCCAATAGGCCATGCGGCCGATCTGATGGGCCGCCGACAATTGTTCCCGGCTGTTGTGCAACGCCTCGACCCAGCGGCTGGCGCGCAGCACGTAGCGCAGGCGCAAAGCGAACATTTCCGGGTTGACCGGGCGTTGCGCAATATCGGTCGCCCCCACCTCGAAGGCGCGCTCCGCCGCCGCCAGATCGCCGGCGTCGATCACCATCAGCGCCGGGATGTTTTCGCCCTCCGCCCCCTGGCGCAGCAGGCTGCAGGCTGAAAAGCCCCCGACCCCGGCCGAGGTGCCATCCAGCACGATGATCATCGGATTTTCGGCCTGGTAAAGAGCGTTCACATGGCGGCTCTGGTGGGCTTCGATCACCCGCAGGCTGGCGCTATCAAGCGCCGCCTTCAGGCGCGCCCGTTCAAGATTGTTTTCGATCGCCAGCAAAACCGCCGGCCGGCTGTCAGTCCGTTTCTCAGGCATCACCCCGCCTGTCCCCCATTCGCATCCCATGCGCCCCACGCACCAAAGGTAACGATTTGTTAAAGCTTATCCTATCTTATTGGGCAGTTGGAGAAAAAGAGCCGCACGGCACGCGCGCTCAAAGAGTTTTGATGACCGGTAACAAACCGGAAGATGCCATGGTCTCGCCTGTTCTCACCTCATTGACCGCGCTAATCGCCGCCTCGGCCCAAGTGCGCAACAGCGCCAGCAATATCGTTAACGCGCAACGTGTCGGCGCGCCCAAAGCGGCTGCCTCCCGGGCCGGCGCACCCAATTTCGCCAGCGCCAGCTCGACACTCGTCGGCCAGCGCGCCTATCAGCCGGGGCGCAGCACGCAAGTCAGCACCCTCGGCGGAGTGAAAACCGTCACCCGCCCGGCGCGGCCGGCAACTACCCCGCTTTATGCCCCCGGCCATCCGGCGGCCGGCGAAAATGGTTTTATCGACGCCCCAGCGGTCTCGCTGGTGCGCGAATTCACCAATATCCAACGCGCGCGGCAAGCTTACCGCGCCAGTGCAAAAGTAATCGACACCGCGCGGACAATGCACAACAAGCTTCTGGACCTGAACTAGCTCCCCGTCAGCTCCGCATCAGTTCTTTCAGGGTGTCGCACAGCATTTCCACCCCGGCCGGGGTGGTGACCGGCCCCGGCGAGGCGCGCAGCACCGAGCCACGGGTATCGACGGTAACCCCGCGCTCGCGCAACCTCGCCACCACCGCCGCCGGATCGAGACGGCCAGGTAAATCGATCATCACGCTACCGCCGCGCTGGCGCTCATCGGCCGGGCTGACCAGCGACCAGCCCTCGCTTTGCGCGGTTTCAACAATTTTACGTGATAGCGCCAGATTATGCCGGCGAATGACCTCAATGCCGGTTTGGGCGTGCCAGCGCAGACCGGGCAAGGAGGCGACGCAAGGGATCACCGCCGGCGTGCCGTTATTAAAGCGGCGGCTATCGGGGGCATAGGCAAAGGCATCAAGCTGCCAGTCAAACGGGTCTTCCTGGCTGAACCAGCCGCAGAACTCCGGCTCGAACTGGTCGATGATGGCGGGGCGCACATAAATCATGCCAGCCCCCGGAGCGCCGCAAATCCATTTGAGCGAGGTTGAAATGGCGAAATCAATCTCCGGGTCGCCGACGTCGAACGGCACCACACCGGCGCCCTGGGTGATGTCGACGCCGATCAGGCTACCCTGACGGCGGCCATGGGCGACCAGCGGCGCCAGGTGGGCCATTTTCGAGGAGGTCGAAGTGATCCAGGTGATCAGCGCCACCGCAACATCTTCATCCCAATGGGCGATCATATCCTCCTCGCGCACATAGCTCTCACCCTGGCGCAGGGGCACGGTGTCCAGCACAAAACCCCGGCTGCGGGCCATGCGTGAGAGCAGAAAATGCATGCTGGGAAAACAGTCGCCGGCGATCAGCACCCGACGACCGGCCAGCCGCTCGGCAGCGATACCGCCAAAAATGCTGTAAAGCGCCGCCGTGACATTTTCCGCCGTGGTCATGCTGGTCTCGGGAGCCTTGATAAGGCCGCGCCACAACGCCAGATATTCCGCGATCGCCGCCCCGGCATAGTCCCACTGCGCGGCGTTTGGCGCACACCACTGGCGCGCGAAAAGCGCCAGTTCATCACGCATTTCCCGTTCCTTGTCGGGATAAAGGCCGATCGAGTGATAATATTGATAGCCTTCTTCGGCTTTCTCCAGTCTGGCGTTCGCCATGCAATTCTCCACGACATCGGGACAGCCCGCTAATGGGTTGCTAGCGGCAAAGCCCCCGGAAAACCCGATACTGTTTGACCGCACCGGGCAGGCTCTTATATGAATATACATATAAAATGTCAATTTTCCCTTGCTAAAAGATTGCTGATGAAACGCCTGCTTGCCCCGCCCACCCTGGCCGAGATCGAACAAGCCCGCTACCGGCTGACCGATCTGGCGCTAAAAACGCCGTTGATCCGCTTTGATGTGGATAACGCCCCGGGCGAGATTTATCTCAAGCTGGAAAACCTCCAGCCGATCGGCTCGTTCAAGCTGCGCCCGGCGGGCAATGCCCTGGCCGCACTGGATCCGGCAATCCGGCGCCGCGGCGTCTATACCGCCAGCTCGGGCAATATGGCCATCGGCCTGGCCTGGGCCGCCCGCCAGATGGGCATCCCCGCCGCCGCCGTGGTGTGCGACCCGGCGCCGCAAATCAAGCTCGACCATCTCACCCGCCTGGGGGCGCGGGTCATCCCCCTACCGTTTGAACAATGGTGGCAGGTGGTGTGCAACCATGGTCTGGCCGGTGAGCCGGGACAGTTCATTCACCCGGTGTGTAATCCGGCGGTGCTGGCCGGCGACGCCACCCTGGGCGTGGAGATTATCGAGGAGCTGCCCGATGTCGAGACCATTGTCGCTCCGTTTGGCGGCGGCGGTCTGTCCTGCGGCATCGGGGCGGCGGTGCGCGCGCTCAAGCCGGAGGTGCGGGTGCTGGCCTGTGAAAAGTCCGAGGCGCGACCGCTGGCCGCCGCCCTGGCGGCTGGCAAACCCGTATCCATAGCGCCGGCGCCCTCGTTTATCACCGGGCTCGACACCACGGCTGTGCTCGATGACATGTGGCCACTGGCCCGCCATTTGATCGACGGCGCGGTCAGCGCCAGCCGCGACGAGGCGGCCGCCGCCATCCGGCTGCTGGCCGAGCGGGCGCACGTGATTGCCGAGGGAGCCGGCGCCATGGCGCTGGCCGCCGCCCTGGCGGGGCGGGCGGGCGGTGGCAAAATCGTTTGCGTGGTCTCGGGCGGCAATATCGACCCGGCCGATCTGGCGACGGCCTTGCGCGGCGGCGTCCCCGACTAAGACGAGAACAGGCCGCCGAAAAACACCGCGATCAGCGCCAGCGGCGCAACGATACGCACTAGAAACAGCCAGGTCTTGTAAAGCAGCCCCTCGGCCAGTCCCAGTTCCTCGCGGCTGGAAGACTGCCTCATCCGCCAGCCGGCGAAAATGGCGATCAGAAAGCCGGAAATCGGCAAGGCGATGGTGATGGTCAGAAAATCCATCAGGCCAAAGATGGTTTTGCCCTCAAGACCGGAACCCAGCCCAGGGGATAGAACCCCTTCCAGATGTTGAACGAGAACACCGTGCCGGTCCCCAGCACCCAAGCGATGATGCCGGCGACGATCGCCGTGGTCGAGCGCTTGAAGCCACGATGTTCCTCGCCCCAGGCAACCAGCGGCTCCAAGGTGGCGATGATCGAGGTCAGCGCGGCAATCACCAGCAGCATGAAAAACAGCGCGCCGACAATCGTGCCACCGGTCATCTGGCCAAAGGCCACCGGCAGGGTGACAAAGGCCAGGCCCGAGCCTGAATTGGGGTCGAGCCCGAAAGCAAACACGATGGGGAACAGCGCCAGCCCGGCCAACAGCGCCACCGCGGTGTCGGATAGCGCAATAATGCTCACCGCGCGCGGAATGGAGACATTTTGCGGCAGATAAGCGCCGTAAGTCATCATCGCGCCGGCCCCTAGCGTCAGGGTGAAAAACGACTGGCCCACCGCCAGCATGATCACCTTGCCGGTGATCTTGGAGAAATCCGGCGCAAACAGGAAATTCACCCCGGCCATGAAATCCCCCTTGACCATGGCGTAGCCCACCAGGCCAAGCAAGATGATGAACAGCATGGGCATTAGGATATTGACCGCCGCCTCCAGCCCCTTGTGCACCCCGCGCGCCACCACAAACACCGAAAGCCCGATAAACACCGCATGCCAGAAGGCGAGGCGCAGCGGGTCGGCCAGCAAACCGTTAAACAGGGCGTTGGAGCGGGCCGCATCGAGCCCGGCGAACTGGCCAACCAGTGATTTGACCATATAGTCCAGCCCCCAGCCGGCGATCACGCTGTAAAACGTCAGCACGAAAAAGGCGATCAGAACCCCGAGCCAGCCCAGATAGGTCCAGCGCGGGCTGTGCCCCTCCTCAACCGCCACCAGACGCATGGTGGTAATCGCGCTTTGCCGGCCGCGCCGGCCGATCATCAACTCGGCCATCAGCAGCGGCACGCCGATCACGAAAACACAAATCAGGTAAATCAGCACGAAGGCGCCGCCGCCGTTCTCCCCCACCATTTGCGGAAACCGCTGGATATTGCCCAGACCGACTGCGCTGCCGATCGCCGCCAGCAGAAACACCGTGCGTGACGACCAGGTTTCATGAACCGTTGTGCGTTGCATGATTTCTCCCTCATTCACTCCCCACCTCATCATAGAGCAATTGCATTGTGGAAAAACATGTTTTTTCATATGTTTGCACTTTGGCGGCGTGAAAAGGGATGAGGTAATGAAAATCGCCTTTGCGGGGGATGTGGTGCTGGCCGGTGATTTGCTGGACAGTGACATGTCTCCCCTGCGCCTGCCGGCCTGGGAGGCCGCCGATGCTCGCATTGTCAATCTGGAACATCCCATCAGCGACCACGCACGGCCGATAAAGACCGGCATGTTGCACGCCCCCACGCGCGCGCTCAAACCGCTGACAACCCTGGGAGTCACCGCGGTCAGCCTGGCCAACAACCATATCCACGACATGGGCACCAAAGGCATCGCCGACACCCGGGCGGCCCTGGCGGCGGCCGGCATCGCCGGCTTTGGCGCCGGGCAGACCATCGCGCAGGCCCGCGCGCCGTTGTGGCTGGACGAGCGGCTGTGCGTGCTCGCCTATTGCGACACCGCCCCCCATATGCATCAGGTGTGGCCGGCGGGCGACGACGCGCCGGGGGTCAACCCGCTGCGCCTTGAGGCCATCATGGCTGATTTGCAAGGCTTGCGGGATGATCAGCGGGCGATTTTGTTTTTGCACTGGGGACGCGAGAACGTCTGGCACCCGCCGGCGTGCGATGTCGCGCTGGCTCGCCGCCTGCTGGCTGAGCCCAAAGTTGCTCTGATCGTGGCCAGCCACGCTCACCGCCTGCAAGGTGCGCTCAGGCGGAATGGCAATCGCGCCTTCATGGGACTGGGCAATTTCCTGGTGCCCAATTTCTTTCTCGGGCCGCGCTTTACGCTGGTCCCCCGGCCGGCGCCGGGCAGCGTCTGGCGCACCACCACCCTGATTTACAATGTCGCCGCGCCGACCTATATCACCTGGCGGCGCGCCAACCGGCAATCCGGCATCGTGGTGTTCGACAGTGACACTGGCGAAGCCAGGCTTCATACAGCCGTCCAGGCTGCTGACGCCCCCCGCCTCGCCCCGCTTGCCGGCCCGGCCCGCGCCTGGCTGCGCGCCCGCACCGGCCTGCTTGGCGCCGCTCTCGCCCTGCCCGCACCGCTTTACCGTCTGGTCGCCGGCCTTAACGCGCTCTGGAGCGCCGCCGGGTGGCATTTACATATGGCCTGGATGCTCTCGTGCCCGCCGGCGGGGGACGGCGGCCTGAAGCCGCTGGCCGGCCTGACCTGGCTGGCCCGGCGCGCCGGGCTGATCAGGCGGCGCAAGTCATAGCGGGAAATGGTGCCCCAGGCCTGACTCGAACAGGCACGTCCTTGCGGACACCAGATTTTGAGTCTGGCGCGTCTACCAATTCCGCCACTGGGGCACAGCATGCGAAAATTCGTTGCCGCATCATAGCCAAGTTCCCCCGCCGGTCAATATGTTGCGCCCCGCCGACAGGCCTGATATATGCCCATCAGCGCGGGGGATGAGGACGGGCGATGCTAAGCAGGCTTTACAAGTGGACCATGGCCCAAGCCGCCCACCGCCACGCCACGCGGGCGCTGGCCGCGGTTTCCTTTATCGAAAGCTCGATCTTCCCCATTCCGCCCGATGTCATGCTGCTGCCGATGATCCTGGCCCGGCGCGAGCGCGCCTGGGCCTATGCCGCGCTGGCCACCGCCGCCTCGGTCGCCGGGGCGCTGGTCGGCTATGGCCTGGGCTTCTTCCTGTTCGACACCATTGGCCGTCCGCTGCTGGAATTTTATGGCTATATGGACAAATTCGCCGCCTTCCAGACCACCTTCAACGATCAGGGGGCCTGGCTGGTGTTTTTTTTCGGCATCACCTTTTTCCCATTCAAGGTAATCACCATTGCCAGCGGCGTGGCCCAGTTGAACCTTACGGTTTTCCTGCTCGCCAGTCTGGCGGCGCGCAGCCTGCGGTTTTTCATCGTCGCCGGCTTGCTGTGGCTGTTCGGCGAGCCGGTCCGCCAGTTTGTCGAAAAACGCCTTGCGCTGGTGACCACCGTGGTGATGGCGCTGCTGCTGGGCGGTTTCGCCCTTGTCAAATTTCTTTGAAGGACTAGGCTCAGGGCCATGATCCAGATTCCCTTGCCCCGCGTCGCCCTGATCGGCGCCTTCGCGCTCAGCGCCGCCCTGCTCGCCGGCGCCCATGGCTTTCAGCACATTGGCGGCCTGGCGCCCTGCAAATTATGCCTTTATCAGCGCGACCCCCATTGGGCGGTGGTCATCATTGCCGGCCTTGGCCTGATCGCCCATTATCGCCTCGGCTGGAGCCCGCGCGGCCCGCTGGCCCTGTGCGCGCTGGCTTTTTCGATCGGCGCCGCCATCGCCTTTTATCACGCCGGGGTCGAATACGCCCTGTGGCCGGAGCCGCAAAGCTGCACCGGCTCCGCTCTGTCGGGAATATCAGGCGACGCGCTGGTCGACCAGTTGCTGGCCACCCCGGTGGTGCGCTGCGACGAGGTGCCGTGGTCGCTGTTCGGCATTTCCATGGCCGGCTATAATTTTCTGATTTCCGAGGCCGCCGCCATCGCGATCATTATCGTGTTGTGGCGCGCCGGAAAACAATCATGACCGGCAAGGCCGGCGCCGGCCGGCTGCATGGCGATCCCGACCGCGCACAAATGCTCGCGCGCATGCTGCGGGTTGATCACGCCGGGGAATATGGCGCGGTGCGCATCTACGCCGGCCAGCAGGCGGTGCTGGGCGATGACCGCGCCGACCCGCTAATCGCTGAAATGGCGGCGCAGGAAAAACACCATCTCGCCGCCTTCGAGGACCTGGTCAACCGTCACCGGGTGCGCCCCACCGCCCTGAGCCCGCTGTGGCACGCCGCCGGCTTTGCGCTGGGCGCGGCCACCGCCGCTTTGGGCCGCAAGGCCGCCATGGCCTGCACCGCCGCGGTCGAGGAGGTGATCGAGGAGCATTATGCCGGCCAGATCAGCCAGCTTGGCGATGAAGACGCCGATTTGCGCGACCAGCTTGAAGAGTTTCGCCGCGACGAAGCCCGCCACCGCGAGACCGCGCTGGCCCATGACGCCGAAGGAGCGCCGGCTTACCAGCTGCTGACCGGCGCCATCAAGGCCGGCTCGAGACTGGCGATCTGGCTGTCGGAACGGGTCTGACCTGAACGAGCCTTATCAGGGCTCCAGTTCGCTGTCCCAGTAAAGATAATCGCACCAGCTTTCATGCAGATAATTAGGCGGAAACCCCCGCCCCCGCTCCTGCAACTCGCGCACTGTCGGCCGGTAGGGCTTGTGACGCGGGGCCATCCCCGCCTGGCGGGGGGTGCGCCCGCCCTTGCGCAGATTGCATGGCGCACAGGCGGCAATCACATTGCTCCAGGTGGTCAGCCCGCCCTGCGAACGCGGCACCACATGATCGAAGGTCAGCTCATGGGCGGAGCCGCAATATTGGCAGGAAAACAAATCGCGCAAGAACAGGTTGAACCGGGTGAAGGCGGGGTATTTGGCCGGTTTCACATATTGTTTGAGCGCGATCACACTGGGCAGATTCATCTCGAAACTGGCAGCGTGAATGACCCGGTCATATTCCTCGACGATCGCGACCCGTTCCATGAACACCGCCTTGACCGCATTCTGCCACGACCACAGCGATAACGGAAAATAGCTCAACGGCCGATAATCGGCATTAAGCACCAGGGCGCTGCAACTCTCCAGCGATAACACGTCCCACCCTTTCCGCTTTCTTGTTCCCGCCACCCCGGCACAGTAGACTGCGCCAAGTGACACCATTATGACATTACCTGATCTGAAATTACCAGTCCTGCCATTGTCCGTCCTGCCATTGTCCGGGCAAGACGCGCTGGTCACCCGTTTCGCCCCCAGCCCCAACGGCTGGCTGCATTTCGGCCACGCCTATTCGGCGCTGGTCGGTTTTCAGGCCGCCCGCCTGAACGGCGGCCGCTTTTTGCTGCGCATCGAGGATATCGACCGCACCCGGGCGCGCCCCGTCTATGAACAGGCGATTTATGATGATCTCGCCTGGCTGGGCTTTGACTGGGAACAGCCGGTGCGCCGCCAGTCGGACCATTTTGATGATTACCGCGCCGGGCTCGACCGCCTCGAGCGGCTTGACCTGCTTTACCCCTGTTTCTGCACCCGCAAGGAAATCACCCAAGCGGCGAGCCGGCGCGGCCCCGAGGGCCCGCTCTACCTGGGAACCTGCCGCGAAATCGGCGCTCAGGAGCGCGCCCGGGCGCTGGCCGCTGGGCGCCCCCATTGCCGGCGGCTTGATGTGCGAAAGGCGCTGGCGCTGATCGGCCGGCCACTGGTCTGGCACGAGGTCGGGCGCGGCGATGTGGCCTGCCGACCGGCGCTGTTTGGCGATGTCGTTCTGGCCCGCAAGGATGTCCCCACAAGCTATCATCTGGCGGTTTGCCTCGACGATGCGCTGCAAGGCGTCAACCTGGTGACCCGGGGCGCAGACCTTTACCAGGCGACCCATATTCACCGTCTCATCCAGCACCTTCTCGGCCTTTCCGCCCCGCTCTATTACCACCATGACTTGATCCCGGATGCCTCGGGAGATCGCCTGGCGAAAAGCCGGGGCGCCCCCTCAATACGGCAAGAGCGCCAAGCCGGAACGGAACGAGAGGCCCTGTGGAACGAGATTTTTGGCGCCTTGAGCCCCTAAAGCGCTTTTTAGAAACAGCGTAAACCTCTTGTTAAAACATCTCTACCTATAGTTGCACTTATATTTAGGTGCTTATCTTCCCACTTGCAGGAACCACAGCGAAAACAGGATTGAAATGGCACGTCCGATCGTTACCCCAACCGACACTGAACGCACCTTTGCCGAGGATGACATCATCGTCTCGAAAACCGACGCCAAGGGGATCATCACCTATGCTAACAAGGTGTTCCTCGATATCGCGGATTATGAAGAGGAGGAAGTGCTCGGGCAACCGCATAATCTCATCCGCCATCCCGACATGCCGCGCTGCATATTCAAACTGTTATGGGACACCCTGCAAGCCGGCTCCGAGATTTTCGCCTATGTCAAGAATATGACCAAACATGGTGATTTCTACTGGGTCTTCGCCCATGTCACCCCCAGTTTCGACGCCTCGGGAACTATCACCGGTTATCATTCCAACCGCCGGGTGCCGCGCCGCGAGGCGCTGGCCGTGATCGAACCGCTCTACAAGAACCTGCGCGCCACCGAGGAGAGCGCCGCCGGGCCCCGCGACGGCCTTCAAGCTGCCTGCGACAACTTCTCCGCCCTACTCACCGAAAAAAAGATGGCTTATGATGAATTTATTTTCTCTTTTTAAGCGTGGCGATGCGCCGCAAGGTGCCGCGCAGTCCCAGGCTGACAGCCAGATCACCGGCCAGACCGCCCCGTCCCATGCCGACGAGCTTGAGCGCGTCGTTACCGTGTGCCAGCGGGCGAGCGCCGGTGACCTCGAAGCCCGGCTGATCCATATCGACAACAACAGCCCCAATGCCGCCATGATGCACGCCATAAACCGGCTGCTCGACATCACCGACGCCTTCGTGCGCGAGGCCGGGGCGTCACTCGATTATGTCGCCCGGGAAAAATACTTCCGCCGGGTGCTCATCCTTGGCCTGCCCGGCGATTTCCGCCGCGCCGCGGAAATCGTCAACCGGGCGACCGACGCCATGGGCCAGAAAGTCGCCGAATTCAATGCGCTCGCCGGCACATTTGAAAGCAATATCAAGTCGGTGGTTGATGGCGTCGCCGCCGCGGCAACCGAAATGAACGCCTCCTCGCAATCGCTGGCTACCATCGCGGATACCGCCAAGGAACGGGCGCATAACGCCGCCCAAGGCGCACAGACAACCAGCCAGAATGTTCAGGAAGTCGCCTCGGCCACCCAGGAATTCACCGCCTCGGTGGAGGAAATCAATCGCAATGTCGCGCACTCGGCAGAAATTTCACGCCAGGCCGTCATTCGGGCGGAAGAAAGCAAGGAAAGCGTTCTCGTGCTCACCCAGACGGCGGAGAAAATTGACGAGGTCACCCGGCTAATTCAGGAGATTGCCTCGCAAACCAATCTGTTGGCGCTCAACGCCACCATCGAAGCGGCACGGGCCGGCGAGGCCGGCAAGGGCTTTGCCGTGGTCGCCCATGAGGTCAAGGGGCTGGCCAGCCAGACCGCCAAGGCGACCGAGGGCATCGCCGCCCATATCTCGGCCATCCAGGGCGCCTCCAGCGACGTGTCCGAGGCCATCAAGGGTATTGGCGAGACGATCGGCGAGTTTAATGAGATCGCCACCGCCATTTCCTCGGCGGTGGAGCAGCAACGCGCCGCCAGCGATGAAATTGCCCGCAATATTCAATCGGCCGCCGACGGCACGCAGGAAACCACCACCCATGTCAAAGGGGTGACCGAGACCGCGCAGGAAACCGAAAATTCCGCCAAGGAGGTGCTCCTCGCCTCTTCGGAACTGTCGGAGCAATCCGAACGCCTGACTGAAAACGTCAATGGCTTTCTCGAAAACATCCGACAAACCGCCTGATGCCGGCCTGCGTTAATTAAAACCAGCGGCTAATTCATTTCGCAAGGCGCAGCCCCGCCGCTTCCATGGCCCCCTTCAGGCGGGCGCGATCATGGGCGAACAGGGTGAGCCTGGGCATCCGCAGCTCGCCCCCGGTCATGCCGACCAGTTCTTCGCAATATTTCCACTGCTGAAAATTATACAGCCCCAGCATCGCCGATTGCATGGCGATCGAAAGGACGACTTTCCGGATCGGGTCGTTTTGCCAGTAAAGCACCATCGCCTCGTCCATGCGCCCCTCTTGAATGAGGTTGAAAAGCCGCACTTGGCGCGGATCATCCGGGGTCTGAAAATTATGCCACGGCGCCGAACCCGCCCACTGCATTCCATACTTCCTGATCAGGATCGGCCAGGCATCATCGAACGGATAGCTGATGAGAATCTTGTCGCCGAAGCGGCGGAAACATTCGTCGATCCACGCCCATTCGAGGATCCCAATCTTCATCGCCACGACATTGTCAATATCCGCCATGCGGTCGAGGGTGCGGGCCGATACCCGGTAGGGCGCAGGGAAATCATTCTTCACCGACGGGAACAGAACCACCGCCAAATTCGTCGCATCGCAGATGGCTTTGGTGTAATCGTAAATTTCCTCCTCGGAGTCCGGATGGAAATTCGGCGGATAGCTTATCATCACGCTGTGACAGCCCACCGCCTCGGCCTGGCACGCCATCTCGATGTTGTCCTCGATGGTGTAATAGCGTAGCGACAGCGTCACCCCGATGTGTCCGGCTGCTTCATCCACGCACCACTCGACAAATCGCTTGTCCTCTTGCCGGGTGGTGCCGGCCTCGGCGGAAACCAGCGTGACGCCATAAAAGCCGTGTTTGATGATCTCGCGGATATCATGGCGGATGCCCGCCTCGTCAAGCTCCAGGGTGTCCGGCGTGAACGACGGCAGAATGGTGGCGTCAAGCCCCTTGTAAACCGATCTCGCCCATTCCTTGGCTTCGGATTTGGTGCAGTCCATTATGTCCCTCCTGATCTGTCAGCCTGATGCGCCGCGAGACTGGCTTTCAGGGTCTGAAGGCTGGTCACGAGTTGTTTGTGTTCCTGCGGAGTTAGCGCCGCGATGAAATCATGGTTTATTCCCTCCGCAACCTCTTTCATGGTCGCCAGCAGACTTTCGACCTTGGCGGTCCGGTACACCAGATTTGCCCGCCGGTCTGCGGGATGGGGGCGCCGTTCAACCCAGCCCTTCGCCTCGAGCCGGTCCAGCAGCCCACCCAGCGCGACCTTGGAAAAACCGAGGTCCCGGGCGAGTTCGGTCTGCATCACCCCATCCTCGAAATACAAAGAGGCCAGCACCCACCACTGCGCCCTGGTCAATCCCAGCGGCAACATGCGCTGATCGAATTCGCGATCAAGCAGGCGTGTCACCTCGTGAACGAGATAGGCGACGGTATTCTGGAACGAGTCGGAAGCCATGGCCCAAATTTAGTAAAGGTATTTATAATAAGTAAGTTTATTATTTTCGGCTTTCCGTGGTGAACTAAGGGCGTGCTGTCGATGCCCCACAGAAAACTGAAAATTCCGCCCAGGAGGCGTTTCTTGCCAGAAAAGTAAATATTATTTTACTGGTAATTTTATGGCGTTATCATGCATATAAAGACCGCCTAAACCACGCGGTGATGCAGGGCATGTTTTGAGACGGCGAGAGAACAACGAGGCTTTGATGAAAGATATCGAAAACCTGGACAAACACTGGCATCTGGCGAAAACCGATCATGAAATCGCCGTGACCGAGCTTGAATATGCCCAGATCCGGGTTTCCGAAGCCCTCGCGCGCTGGGAATCAGAATGTCTGGCGGCGGTTCTCGGCAAGGTGCTGAGCGGCCATGATGTCGCCTTGCTGCATGTCATCCGCATGAAGGACCGGGCCAAGGGAGTAACCGAAATCGCCCGCCTGCTGAACCGCGACGACATCGCCAATATCCAATATTCCATTCGCAAATTGTCCAACTTGGGGCTGGTTCAGAAATCGGGCCGCGACGGCCGCAAGACCGTGCGCTATTGCACCACCGAAAAAGGCATGAAAGCCAGCGAGGACTACGCCAAGCTGCGCCGCCATCTGTTGTTCAGCCTCACCCGGGCGATGGGCAACTGGGAAGAAAAGCTGACTGAGGCCGCCAAGGTGCTCGACCTGATGACTGGCATCTATGACCAGGCCGCCCGCGTCGCCGCCACCCACCGCCGTTCGGAAGATGGCGAATAGGCCATCTGCCTGCATTCCCGATCGAGCGGAACTTCGGCAACGGGCCTCATTCATCACTCAGATCGGGGCAGTCAATACTGTTCAAGCAAGGATCATGCGGTTCTGGCTGCTTACTCCAGCCCCAGAATCCTGCGGGCGGCGGCTTCGCGGCGGCCGCGCAGGCCGATGCCACGACCCTCTTCCAGCGCCACCATGGCTGGCACCCCCTTGCCGGCGCGATAAAGCGCCCAGATGCCGCCCACCCGGGCGGCGGAGCCGCAATGGACAAACACCGGCCAATTGCCCGGTTGCTCAATGAGGGTGGCGAATTGCGCCACCTGATCGGGGGTCGGCATCAGGGTGGTCACCGGAATATTGACATAGCGCAAACCGGCCTTTTTGGCCTCGTCCACTTCGCGCGCCACCCCGTCTTCCCCGAGGCCGCGCAAATCGATGATCAGTTTGAAACCAAGGCTCGCCAACTCGGCGACCCCGCCCGGCGCCGGCGCGCCGCCGGTGCCCATGAAGGGAGTCGGGCGGTTGTAATTATAAAGCCTGGCGCTGACCCGGTCGCCAAAGGGGGCCTCGCGCCCGCCCTTGCCCGGCTGGGCGAAGGCCAGCACCGCCACCGTCACCACAACCACGCTCACCGCCGACAGGCTTATCAGCCATTTTCTCATTATTGCGTCCCATGTTGCCTGCACCGGGACAAATATAGCCGCCTGGCCTTGCCGCCCCCAGTCACAATCATGCGAGCCTATAAAAAAGCCGCGCCCGGGGCGCGGCTTTCAAAAGCGGATGCGCTCACGTTAGCGCGAATAATATTCGACCACCAGATTGGGCTCCATCTGCACCGGATAGGGCACATCGGCCAGTTTCGGTACCCGCACGAAAGTGGCGGTCATTTTCTTGTAATCAACATCGATATAGTCCGGCAGATCTCGCTCGGTCGACTCGATGCCTTCCAGAACGATCTGCAGATCGCGGGATTTCTCGCGCACCTCGACGACATCGCCCTCGCGCACCCGGTAGCTGGGGATGTTGACCCGCCGGCCATTGACCTTGACATGGCCGTGGTTGATGAACTGGCGGGCGGCAAACACCGTGGGCACAAATTTGGCGCGGTAGACCACCGCCAGCAGGCTGCGCTCAAGCAAGCCAATCAGGTTTTCACCGGCATCGCCCTTGGCCGCCGAGGCCTCGGCATAGATGTTGCGGAACTGTTTTTCGCTCAGATTGCCATAATAGCCCTTCAGCTTCTGCTTGGCGTGAAGCTGAATACCATAATCCGACAGCTTGCCGCGGCGGCGCTGACCATGTTCGCCGGGGCCATAGGGCCGGTTGTTGATCGGGCTTTTGGGACGGCCCCACAGGTTTTCGCCCAGGCGGCGGTCAATCTTGTATTTCGACTTTTGGCGTTTCGACATTGCGCGTGTTGTTCCATGAAAAAGAAGGCGGGCGTCAAGCCCGCTTATTGGCGGCTAATATACCCACGCGGCCTTGGTTGTCAAACCCCATTCAGCGCTTTTGCCCGGCCAGCGCCCGGATTACGCCGCGCAGGGTGCGCACATCCTGCTCCAACAGGCCAGCGCGCTGCCACATGTTGCGCAGATTGCGCACCATGGCGGGGCGTTTTTCCGGCGGATAAAAGAAACCGGCAGCAGCCAGCGCCCCTTCCAGATGCTCAAACAGGCCGACCAGCTCGCCGGCGCTGGCCGGCGGGCCGAAATCGGGCGGCGCGGCGCGAGCCTGGCCGGTGAACCATTCATAGGCCACCAGCAGCACCGCCTGGGCCAGATTGAGCGAGGCGAAGGCGGGATTGACCGGAATTGAGATCACCGTTCCTGCCAGACAGACATCATCATTATTGAGCCCCGAGCGCTCCGGCCCAAACAGCACCCCGACCTGGCGACCGGCCGCCGCCGCGGCGCGCATGTCGCCGGCCGCCTGCGCCGGGGGGACCACCGGCTTAAGCATGTCGCGCCCCCGCGCGGTGGTGGCATAGATATGGTGCAAATCGCCAATCGCATCATCGGTGGCGCGGTAGACCCGGGCGGCCTCCAGCACCGCATCGGCGCCAGCGGCCATCGCCAGCGCCGCCGGGTTGGGCCAGCCGTCGCGCGGCGCCACCAGACGCAGGTCATCCAGCCCGAAATTGGCCATGGCGCGGGCCACCGCGCCAATGTTTTCGCCCATTTGCGGGCCAACCAGAATGATTGCCGGGCCGGAGGCGCTCATCGATAGTCGCCGGGAGGCGCACCCTCGCGGAAGAATTTATAGACCACGCTGTCGTGCAGCGCCTGGAACGAGGCATCGACAATATTCGACGACACCCCGACGGTGAACCAGCGATCGCCCGCCCCGTCGGCGCTCTCGACCAGCACCCGGGTTACCGAACTGGTGCCCTGGGGCGACAGGATGCGCACCTTGAAGTCGACCAGTTCCAGATCCTCGATATAACGGGAATATTTGCCCAGATCCTTGCGCAGCGCCCGGTCAAGCGCGCTGACCGGGCCATTGCCCTCGCCTACTGACATCAGCACTTCGCCATCGACATTGACCTTGACCGTGGCCTCCGACAGGGTCACCAGCTTGCCGCGTGCGTTATAGCGGCGCTCAACCAGCACCCTAAACCCCTCGACCCGGAAATATTCCGGCACTTCGCCCAGGGCGCGGCGCGCCATCAACTCGAAACTGGCCTCCGCGCCGTCATAGGTGAAACCGGCGAACTCCTTTTCCTTGACGGTCTGCAACAAGCGGTCAATCCGCGCATCCTTGGGGTCGATCTCGATGCCCACCTCATGCAGCCGGTTGATAATGTTCGAGCGCCCCGCCTGGTTGGACACCAGAATGGACCGTTGGTTGCCCACCACCTCGGGCGGCACATGCTCATAGGTCGCCGGGTCGCGCTGCACTGCCGAGACATGCAAGCCCCCCTTGTGGGCGAAGGCCGAGGCGCCGACATAGGGCTGGGTGCGGTTGGGCGGGCGGTTGAGCAACTCGTCAAGCAGATGGGCGGTCGCGGTCAGGCTCCTTAGCCCTTCGTCGCTCACCCCGGTCTCGAACTGCTCGCAAAAGCCGGGCTTGAGCTTGAGCGCGGGAATGATCGAGATCAGATTGGCGTTGCCACAGCGCTCACCCAGGCCGTTGACCGTACCCTGCACCATGCGCACCCCGGCGCGCACCGCCGCCAGACTGTTGGCGACCGCGTTTTCGGTGTCGTTATGGGCATGAATGCCCAGCGCCGTCCCCGGAATCCGGGTGGCGACATCGGCGACAATCTCGCTTATCTCATGGGGCAGCGTGCCGCCATTGGTATCGCACAGCACGATCCAGCGCGCCCCAACCTCATGGGCCGCCGCCAGGCATTCCAGCGCATAGGCGCGGTTGGCCTTGTAGCCATCGAAGAAATGCTCGGCGTCGAACATCGGCTCGCGCCCGCGGGCGATGATTTCGGTCAGGCTGTCGGCGATCACCGCGATATTTTCATCGCGGGCGATGCCCAGCGCGACATCAACCTGAAAATCCCAGGTCTTGCCGACAATGCACACCGCCTGCGAGGGATATTCGAACAGCGCCTGAAACCCGGGATCATTGGCCGCGCTGCGCCCCGAGCGCCGGGTCATGCCAAAGGCGGTCAGCCGGGCGTGGTCCAGCGCCGGCGGATGTTCGAAAAAACCACTGTCGGTGGGATTGGCGCCGGGCCAGCCGCCCTCGATATAATCGATCCCCAGCCGGTCGAGCGCCTGGGCGATGCCCCGCTTGTCCTCGACCGAAAAATCCACCCCTTGGGTCTGTTGCCCGTCACGCAGGGTGGTGTCATAGAGATAGATGCGCTCCCTTTTGGTCTTTTTCGTCATCACGCCCGCCTCCAGCTACTGCCCTGCGGCCCGTCCTCGATCACGATGCCGCGTGCCGCCAGTTGGTCACGAATCCGGTCGGCGGTGGCGAAATCCTTGTTGCGGCGCGCTTCCAGCCGCTCGGCCAGCAGGGCGTCGATGTCGCTATCCTCCTCGCCGCCATGCAGCCAGGCTTCCGGATCGGCCTGCAACAGGCCGATGAGGGCGCCGCCGGCCAGCAACTGGCCCTTCCATGTCGCCTGGGCGGCGCGGTCCTGCGCCTTGTTGGCCTCGCCGGTGATGCGGTGCAACTCGGCCAGCGCCAGCGGGGTGTTCAGATCGTCCTCAAGCGCGGCCAGCAGCCCCTCGGGCACCGCCGGCTTGTCCCCGATCGCGACATCTTTCAGGCGGCGCAGCGCACGATACATCCGGTCGAGCCCCTCGCGCGCCTGTCTGACCCCCTCGTCGGTCCAGTCGAGCGGCTGACGATAGTGGGTGGCCAGCATGGCGGCGCGGATCACCTCGCCCGGCGTCTCCTCGAGCAGATCATGGACGGTGAGAAAATTGCCCAGGGATTTGGACATTTTTTCGCCCTCGACGGTCACAAAGCCATTGTGCACCCAATAGCGCGCCAGCGGCGCGCCGGCGTGAGAGCAGCGGCTCTGGGCGATCTCGTTTTCATGGTGGGGAAAGATCAGATCGAGGCCGCCGCCGTGAATGTCGAAGGTCTCACCCAGATGGGTCTCGCCCATGGCCGAACATTCGATATGCCAGCCCGGCCGGCCCCGGCCCCACGGGCTTTCCCAGCCCGGCTGACCGGCGCCCGAAGGCTTCCACAGCACAAAATCGGCCGGGTCTTTCTTGTAGGGCGCGACATCAACCCGCGCGCCGGCGATCATCTCATCGCGCGCCCGGCCGGAAAGCTGGCCATAATCCGGGTCCGAGGGCACATCGAACAGCACATGGCCCTCGGCGACATAGGCGTGGCCGGCCCCGATCAGCCGCTCGATCATGGCGATCATCGGGGCGATATGCTCGGTCGCGCGCGGCTCGACATCGGGCGGCAGAGCGCCCAGCGCCGCCATGTCGCGGTGAAAGGCGGCGGTGGTGCGCGCGGTGATCGCGCCGATATCCACCCCGCTGTCGCGTGCCGCGGCGTTGATCTTGTCGTCGACATCGGTGATGTTGCGGACATATTTGACCGACGGGTAAAGCCGGCGCAGCAGGCGGACCAGCACATCAAACACAATCACCGGCCGGGCATTGCCGATATGGGCATAATCATAGACCGTCGGGCCACAGACATAGAGGCCGACATGGCCCGGCGTCAGGGGCTCGAAAAGCTGTTTTTCACGCGCCTGCGTATTGTAGAGAACCAGTGGCATGAGTGTCCTAAATTGTCTTTCCGGCCAGCCGGGCCCGCGCGCGGCGCGGGCCGATAAGCGCTAACAGATACTTCATTTCCGGGCCGTGGTCGAGCCCGGTCAGGGCCAGGCGCAAGGGGCGGAACAGCGCCCGGCCCGAGGCTCCGGTGACCGCCTTGATGGCGCTGGTCCAGCTTTTCCAGGTGATCTCGTCCCAGGGCTCGCCGGGCAGCAGCTCGGCCGCCCGGGCGATAAATTCCGGATCCTCGATCACCGGGGTGACTGGGCCGGTGACAAGGCGCCACAGATCGGCGATGTCCGCCAGCCTGACCAGATTGCCGCGCAGCGCCCGCCAGGCCGCCTCGTCAATCTCGCCCAACTCCATGGCGGCCAGCCGCTCGGCCACCGCCGCAAAGGGGGTGTCATGCAGGATGCGGGCGTTGAGATGATCAAGCTCGGCCGGGTCGAACTTGGCCGCCGCGCGGCCGAAGGCGGTAATGTCAAAGCCGGCCACCAACTCGTCCAGCGTAGTACAGGGCCGCACCGGCTGCGCGCTGCCCAGCCGGGCAAGCAGGCTGTTGATCGCCATCGCCTCGAGGCCATCGGCGCGCAAGCTGCGAATGCTGAGTGAGCCCAGCCGTTTGGACAGCCCCTCACCGCCCGCCCCGGTGAGCAGGGCAAGATGGCCGAACACCGGCGGGGCTGCGTCCAGAGCGCGGAAAATCTGCAATTGCACCGCCGTGTTGGCGACATGGTCCTCGCCGCGCAGCACATGGCTGACGCCCAACTCAATATCATCGACAATCGAGCACAGGGTATAGAGCAGCCGCCCGTCAGCGCGCACCAGCACCGGGTCGGACAGGCTGGCGCAGTCGAAATGCACCGGCCCGCGAGTCAGATCGTCCCAGCGCTCGGTCTGATGATCGAGCCGGAAGCGCCAGTGTGGCGCCCGGCCCTCGGCCTCAAAGGCGGCCCGCTGGGCATCGCTCAAGGCCAGCGCGGCGCGGTCGTAGAGCGGCGGTAATTTGCGCGAAAGCTGGATCTTGCGCTTGACCTCCAGCTCCTGCGGGGTTTCATAACAGGGATAAAGCCGGCCCATCTCCTTGAGTTTGTCCAGCGCCAGGTCATAGCGCGCCAGCCGCTCCGACTGACGGGCAAACTCATCCCACTCCAGACCGAGCCAGCGCAGGTCCTCTTTAATGGCAGCGGCGAATTCGGCGCTCCCGCGCTCTTCATCGGTATCATCGAGACGCAGCAAAAAACGCCCGCCGGCCTGACGGGCGAACAACCAGTTGATCAGGGCGATGCGGATATTGCCGACATGCAGAAAGCCGGTGGGGCTGGGCGCAAAACGAACCCGGATCATGACCCCTCCCTGCGCGTGCGGGCGTCACGAAAGCCGTTGGTGATCGGATAGCGCCGGTCGCGGCCGAAATGGCGGGCGGTGATCTTGACCCCCGGCGGCGCCTGACGGCGCTTGTATTCGGCGACATAAAGCAGATGCTCGATGCGCGCCACGGTTTTGCGCGCATGGCCACGGGCCACAATGGCGTCAAAGGCCATTTCCTTTTCGACCAGACATTCCAGAATATCATCAAGCACATCATAGGGCGGCAGACTGTCCTGATCGGTCTGGTCGGGTTTTAATTCGGCGCTTGGCGGCTTGGTGATGACATTTTTAGGCATCACTTCACCCTTCGGTCCCAAGGCATTGTTAGGAAAGTTTTTATTGCGCCAGCGAGACAGCTCGAAAACGGTTGTTTTATAGACATCCTTGAGCACCGAATAGCCGCCGCACATATCACCGTAAAGAGTGGTGTAGCCGACCGACATTTCCGACTTGTTGCCGGTAGTCAGCACCATGTCGCCGAATTTGTTGGAAATCGCCATCAGCAAAATACCGCGCGCACGCGGCTGGATGTTTTCATGGGTCACCCCGTCGTCGGTACCGCCGAACAGCGGCGCCAGGGTGTCCTCAAAAGCGCCGACCGCCGGGGCGATTGATAGACTGTCGAGCCGCACCCCCAGCGCTTTGGCGCAGTCCTCGGCGTCACGCAGGCTGGTCTGGCTGGTGTATTTGGAGGGCATCATCAGGCAGTGCACCCGCGCCGGCCCCAGCGCGTCAACCGCCACCGCCGCGCTCAACGCGCTGTCGATCCCCCCCGACAGGCCGAGCACTACGCCAGGAAAGCGGTTTTTTTCGACATAATCGCGCAGGCCCACCATCATCGCCTGATAGATCGCCTCCGGCCCCTCGGGATGGCGGGCGATTTCGCCCTTAACGCAAGACCAGCGCCCGCCCGCCTCGCGCCAGCGGGTCAGGCTCAAATCGCTCTGCCACGCCGGGGCCTGGGCGGCCAAGGTGCAATCGCGGTTAAGCACAAAGGACAGGCCATCGAACACCAGTTCATCCTGCCCGCCCACCTGGTTGACATAGATCAGCGGCAGACCGGCCTCGCGCACCCGGGCAACCGCATAATTCATCCGCGCGTCCCTTTTGTCGGCCTCGAACGGCGAGCCGTTGAGCACCACCAGAATTTGCGCGCCGCTCTCACCCAGACATTCGGCAACCTCCTCGCCCCACATGTCCTCGCAGATCATCACCCCGAGGGGCACGCCGCGAAACGCCATCGGGCCAAGTAGCGGACCGGCGGCAAAGACACGCTTTTCGTCGAACACGCCATAATTGGGCAGGTCATGCTTGAAGCGCCGGGCCACCACCGTGCCCTCGTCGAGCAACAGGGCGGCATTATAAAGCGCGCCGTCCTCGCGCCAGGGCGCACCGAGCAGCAGAGCCGGCCCCGACTCGCCGGCCAGTGCCTCCACCTCGGCGCGCGCCGCGCGCTGGAATGAGGCCTTGAGCACCAGGTCCTCGGGCGGATAGCCGGTGATCACCAGTTCGGAAAACACCACCAGATCGGCGCCCAGCGTCGCCGCGCGCGCCCGGGCGGCGCGGATCTTGTCGGCATTGCCGGCCAAATCGCCCACCACGGGGTTGATCTGGGACAGCGCTATGGTCAGCTCACGGGCCATGATGCGCGCCCCCTAGGGCTGCTCGCCGGCCCGCTCGGCGCGAATGCCCTCGGCAATCAGAAAGGCCAGTTCCAGGCTTTGGCTGGCGTTCAGGCGCGGGTCGCAATGGGTGTTGTAGCGATGGCCCAGCGCGGCCTCGCTGATCGCCTGCGCGCCACCGATACATTCGGTGACATCCTGGCCGGTCATCTCGAAATGCACCCCGCCGGCATAGCTGCCCTCGGCCTGATGCACGGAAAAGAAGCGGCGCACCTCGAGCAGCACCCGGTCGAACGGCCGGGTCTTGTAGACGGTCGAGGATTTCACCGTATTGCCATGCATCGGATCGCACGACCACACCACAGTGCGACCCTCGCGCTCGACCGCACGGACCAGCGCCGGCAGGTGTTCGGTCACCTTGTCGGCCCCCATGCGGCAGATCAGGGTGAGCCGGCCCGGCTCGTCATCCGGATTGAGAATATCGATCAGGCGCAGCAATTCGTCGGGCTCCATGGTCGGGCCGACCTTGCAGCCGATAGGATTGCCGATGCCGCGCATGAACTCGACATGGGCGCCATCGAGCTGGCGGGTGCGATCGCCGATCCACAACATGTGGGCCGAGGTGTCATACCAGTCGCCGGTGGTTGAATCGACCCGGGTCAATGCGTCCTCATAGGGCAGCAGCAGCGCCTCGTGCGAGGTGTAGAAATCGGTAGTGCGCAGACGCAGGGTGGTGTCGGGATCGACCCCGCAGGCGCGCATGAAATCGAGCGCCTCGGCAATGCGGTCGGCCATGTCGCGATATTGCTCGCCGGCCGGGCTGGCATCGACAAAGCCCAGGGTCCAGCCATGGACATGATAAAGATTGGCGTAGCCGCCCTGGGCGAAGGCGCGCAGCAGATTAAGCGTCGCGGCGGCCTGGGAATAGGCCCGCACCATGCGCTGGGGGTCGGGCGCGCGCGCGCCCGCCTCAAATTCCATGCCATTGATGATGTCGCCGCGATAGCTCGGCAGTTCCACCCCATCGCGGGTTTCGGTGGGCGCCGAGCGCGGCTTGGCGAACTGGCCGGCCATGCGCCCCACCTTGACCACCGGGCACGAGCTGGCCCAGGTCAGCGCCACCGACATCTGCAACAGCACACGAAAGGTATCGCGGATATTGTCGGGGTGAAATTCGGCGAAACTTTCGGCGCAATCACCGCCCTGAAGCAAAAACGCCCGGCCCGCCGCCACCTCGGCAAGCTGGCTCTTGAGCGCACGCGCCTCGCCGGCAAACACCAGCGGCGGATAGCTGCGCAATTGCGCCTCGACCGCGCCAAGCGCCGCCTGGTCGGCATAGTCGGGCACCTGCACGATCGGCCGCTTGCGCCAGCTCTCGCGTGTCCAGTTCTGCACCATGGTTCATCGTCCCTTGCGGCCCGCAAAATCGCTGGCCCGGTATAAGGCAAGAGGGGGCCATTTTGCCAGCCTAAAGTGCGCCGCCCTCGACCGAGTGGGGCTCGGTGACCTTGTCGCGCATCAGCACGAATTCCTCGGCCCCGGTGGGGTGGATCGCCACCGTGGCGTCAAATTGCGCCTTAGTCGCGCCGCACTTCAGGGCGATGGCGATCCCCTGGATGATCTCGGCGGCGTCCGGCCCCACCATATGAGCGCCCAGCACCCGGTCGGTGCGCCGGTCGACCACCAGCTTCATCATCGCCCGTCCGTCATGGCCGCTCATGGTGTTTTTCATCGGCCGGAACACCGAGCGATAGACATCAATCGCGCCATGTTGCGTGCGCGCCTGCTCCTCGGTCAGCCCGACACAGGCCACCGGCGGCTGGCAGAACACGGCGGTCGCCACATCGCGGTAATCGACCGTGGTCGGGGTGTCGCCGAACACGGTGGCGGCAAAGGCCGCGCCCTCCTTGATCGCCACCGGGGTCAGATTGATCCGGTCGGTGCAGTCGCCCAGGGCATAGATGTTACCGATGTTGGTGCGGGCGTGTTCGTCAACCTCGATCGCTCCCTTGGCGTTGCGCGCCACCCCCACCGCCTCCAGCCCCAGGCCAGCGGTGTTGGGCGCCCGGCCGATGGCGTAGAGCACCGCATCGGCCTGCATCACCGCGCCATCCTCCAGGGTCACGGTTAGGCCTTCATGCGTGCGCGCCAGCCGCGCCGGATTGCTATGCAGATGCACATCGATGCCCGCCTTGGCCAGTTCCTCGGCGACCATCACCCGCACATCCCAGTCGAAGCCGCGCAAAATCTGCTCACCGCGGTAAAGCTGGGTCACCTGTGATCCCAGGCCGTTGAAAATGCCGGCGAATTCGACCGCGATATAGCCGCCGCCGACCACGATCACCCGCTCGGGCAACTCGTCGAGATGAAAGGCCTCGTTGGAGGTGATGGCGTGCTCGATGCCGGGGATATCCGGCTTGACCGGCCAGCCGCCCACCGCGATCAGGATCTTGTCAGCGCTCACCGCCTTGCCGCCGACATCCAGCGTGTGGGCGTCGCGCAGCACGGCGCGGCCCTCCATCAGATGGACCCCCGAATTGTGAAGATTGGCGATATAAAGCCCGTTGAGGCGGTCGATCTCCTCGTCCTTGCGGGCAATCAGCGTGGGCCAGTCGAATGCGGGAAGGGGAACCTGCCAGCCAAAGCCGGCGGCGTCTTCGAACTCGCGGGAGAACTGGGCGGCGTAGACCAGCAGCTTTTTGGGCACACAGCCGCGAATGACGCAGGTGCCGCCGACCCGGCTTTCCTCGGCAATCGCCACCCGCGCGCCATAGCTGGCCGCCATGCGCGCCGCCCGCACGCCGCCGGACCCGGCGCCGATAACAAACAGATCGAAATCAAACTGGCTCATGAGGCTTTCTGGAAGTCCTTTCGGCTTTATGCGTCGCCCATCATTTTCATTATGTCGCAATAGCACTTGAAGGAAAGATTGTCATCAGTCTACACTCGGCAGTGACTTTACAAGATATGCGACCCGCAAAGGAGAGCGCCATGTCTAATGTCGACTGGGCCATAAAGGGCCCTCATTTCATGAATTGCAATTGCGATTTTGGCTGCCCCTGCCAGTTCGCGGCGCCGCCGACGGACGGCACCTGCCGGGCGGTGGTCGCCTGGCACATCGATGAAGGCCATTTCGGGGACGTGAGGCTCGATGGACTTGTTGCCGTCAACACCTATGGCTGGCCCGGCGCCATTCACGAAGGCAACGGGGAGATGCAATCGATCATCGATGAACGCGCCGATGACCAACAGCGCGACGCCCTGGCCAAAGTCCTCCGGGGCGAAGGGGCGGAACAGGGCTCAACCATGCTGTGGATTTACCACGCCATGTGCACAACCGTTCACGAACCGATTGTCAGCGCCATTGATTTAACCGTCGATATGGCTCATCGCAACGGCAAATTGAGCGTGCCGGGCATTCTCGAGACCAGCGTCGAATCGCTGAAGAACGCGGTGACCGGCGCCGACCACCGGGCCCGCATCGATCTGCCCGCCGGCAAGGAGTTCACCCTCGCCGAAGTGGCCAGCGGGATGACCAAAGGGATGGGAGCCGTGGCGCTCGATTTTTCCAGCAGCCACGCCCATTTCGCCGATAGCGTCATGACCTCGAGGGGCATCGAATAGCCGCCGCCATGGCGAACAGAGCCAAGGCGCCCCCGGCGTTGCCAATGCCCGACCGGCTTTTGGTCATCGCCGGGATGGCGGGGATTATCGCCATTTCCTGGGCCTATCTGGTGATTGAAGCGGGCGGCATGGGCGGCGGCATGACGGCCATGGTGCAACTGCGCCCGCGTGACGCAACCGGCTTGGTGCTGCTGTTCCTCATGTGGGCGGTGATGATGGTGGCCATGATGGTGCCCAGCGCCATGCCGATGATCCTGCTTCAGGCGGCGGTGGCGCGAAAAATCGAGGGTGGCCGGTCCTTCGCCGTCTCCCTTGGCGTCTTCGTGGCCGGCTATATTGCGGTGTGGAGCCTGTTCAGCATCGCCGCCACGGTCTTGCAGGCCTTTCTGGAGCGCCTGGCGCTGCTGTCACCGATGATGGTCAGCAACAGCCCGCAACTGGGCGGACTGATCCTTGTCGCCGCCGGGGTTTATCAACTCACGCCGGCCAAGGATATCTGTCTGAAACATTGCCAAACGCCCATTGCCTTTGTCGCCGCGCATTGGCGGCCCGGCCTTGGCGGCGCTTTTCGCATGGGGTTTCACCATGGTCTGTTCTGTGTTGGCTGCTGCTGGCTGCTGATGGCGCTGCTGTTCGTTGGCGGGGTGATGAACCTGTTGTGGATCGCACTTATCGCCGCCTTTGTGCTGCTGGAAAAAATCGCCCGCCTGGGCACCCGGACGGGACGCGCGCTCAGCGGGCTTGGTCTGATGCTGGCGGGAGGCTGGCTGTTGGTGTCCTAGATCGTTTCCATCCTTGATGAAAACAATCCAGTTTCAAATCGCTCACGGCCATTCCTCGCTGCGCTCGGGCCGGCGCGGGCGCGGCGCACTGGCGCCGGGCCGCAGTCGCGGCCTTGACCGTTTTTATAAAAACTTAAAACGGTCTAACGATCGATGCCGCCCATGCACAAAAATTTGATCTCGGTATATTCATCGAGACCATATTTCGAGCCCTCGCGCCCCATGCCCGACTGTTTGACCCCGCCAAAGGGGGCGACCTCATTGGCCAGAATGCCGGTGTTCGAGGCCACCATGCCATAGTCCAGCGCCTCCGACACCCGCCACACCCGGCCGATATCGCGCGAATAGAGATAGGCGGCGAGGCCGAACTCGGTGTCATTGGCCATCTGGACCGCCTGCTCTTCGGTCTCGAAGCGAAACAGCGGCGCCATCGGGCCAAAAGTTTCCTGGCGCGCCACGATCATCTCCGGGGTGACATCGGCCAGCAGGGTGGGCTCGAAAAAGGTGCCGCCCAGCGCATGGCGCTTGCCGCCGGTGAGCAGCCGCGCCCCCTTGTCCAAGGCGTCGGCGATCTGGGCTTCGACCTTTGCGACCGCCGCTGGGGTGATCAGCGGACCCTGGACCACCCCTTCCTCAAGGCCGTTGCCGACCCGCATCCCGCTTACCGCCGCCGCCATTTTTTCGGCGAAAGCGTCATAGATTCCGGCCTGCACCAGCAGGCGGTTAGCGCACACGCAGGTCTGGCCGGTGTTGCGATATTTCGAGGCGATCGCGCCTTCGACCGCGGCATCAAGGTCGGCGTCGTCAAAAACGATGAAGGGGGCGTTGCCGCCCAGCTCCATCGACACTTTCTTGACCGTGTCGGCGCATTGGCGCAACAGCAGCTTGCCGACCGCGGTCGAGCCGGTGAAGGTCATCTTGCGCACGGTCGGGCTGGCGGTCATCTCGCCGCCGATCGCCTGGGCATCGCCGGTGACGATGTTGAACACCCCGGCGGGCACTCCGGCGCGCTCGGCCAGCTCGGCCAGCGCCAGCGCCGAATAGGGGGTCTCGGGCGCCGGTTTGCACACAAAGGTGCAGCCCGCCGCCAGCGCCGGCGCCGCCTTGCGCGAGATCATCGCCGAGGGGAAATTCCATGGCGTGATCGCCGCGACCACCCCGACCGGCTGGCGAATGACCACAAAGCGCCGGTCGGCCAGCGGCGAGGGAATGGTGTCGCCATAGGCACGCTTGCCTTCCTCGGCGAACCATTCGCAAAAGGCGGCCGAATAGGCCACCTCGCCGCGCGCCTCGGCCAGCGGCTTGCCCTGCTCGAGGGTCATCAGCCGGGCCAGATCCTCCTGGTTCTCCATGATCAGCTGGAACCAGCGATAGACAATCTGGCTGCGCTCTTTGGCGGTTTTTGCCCGCCACGCCGGCCAGGCCCGATCCGCCGCCGCGATCGCCCGGCGGGCTTCATCGGCCCCCATGTCGGGCACCCGGCCCAGCACCTCGCCGGTCGCCGGGTTGGTAATCCGGCTTGTCGCACCATTATCGGCATCGACCCAGGCGCCATCGATATAGGCTTGCTGGCGGAACAGACGGGTATCGGTCAGATTGGTCATGAGAGGGTCCTTGGAGAACAAATAAATCCGTTGAAAGCAGGACTATACTCCGCCAAAACCCATTTGCAATCGTCAGTTCAACTATCCCAGTCGAGGATCACCTTGCCCGATAGCCCCGATGTCATCAACTCGAACGCCTCGCCGAACCGGGCAACCGGAAAATGATGGGTGACCACCGGGGCCAGCTTAAGCCCGCTCTGGATCATGGCGACCATTTTATACCAGGTTTCATACATTTCGCGGCCGTAAATGCCCTTGAGGGTGAGCCCCTTGAGAATCACATGGGTCCAGTCGATCGCCGCCGGCTGTGATGGAATGCACAGCAGGGCAACCTTGCCGCCATGGTTCATTAGCCGCAGCAGATCGCGCAGCGCCCCGGGCGCGCCCGACATCTCCAACCCGACATCAAAGCCCTCGCACATGCCCAGCCCGGCCATTACTTCCTCGAGGCTGTCGCGCGCGACATTGACCGCCCGGCTCGCCCCCATGCGGACCGCCAGATCAAGCCGATAGTCGTTGATATCGGTGATCACCACGTGACGCGCGCCGACATGGCGGGCGATCGCCACCGCCAGCACGCCAATCGGCCCAGCACCGGTGATCAACACATCCTCGCCCACCAGATCGAACGACAGCGCGCAATGGGCGGCATTGCCAAGGGGATCGAGAATGGTGCCGATGTCATCACTGATATCATCCGGCAGGGGATAGACATTGGCCGCCGGCACGCTGACATAGTCGGCGAAACAGCCCGGCCGGTTAACCCCGACGCCGCGGGTGTTGCGGCACAGGTGCTGACGCCCGGCGCGGCAGTTGCGACAGCGCCCGCAGGTGACATGACCCTCGGCCGACACCCGGTCGCCTGGGCAAAAACCGGTCACCGCGCTGCCCAGCCCGGCGATCTCACCGGCGAACTCATGGCCGATGGTCATTGGCGTCGGAATGGTCTCCCTGGCCCAGTCGTCCCAGTTGTATATATGAATATCGGTGCCGCAGATCGCGGTCTTGCGCAGCCTGATCAGCACATCATTGGGCCCTGGCACCGGCACCGGCACCTCGGCCAGCCACAGACCGGGGCGGGGCTCCTGTTTGACCAGCGCTTTCATCGCCGGCCCTGCCCGATAACACCGAGCGCCCGCCCGACCGTGGCGAAGGCGGCCAGCGCGGCATCGAGATCGGCGCGCTCATGGGCCGCCGACATCTGGGTGCGAATGCGCGCCTGGCCGCGCGGCACCACCGGATAGCAAAAGCCGGTGACATAGACCCCTTCGGCCATCAGCCGGTCGGCCATCGCACCGGCCAGCCGCGCCGCGCCCAGCATCACCGGGATGATCGGGTGCTCGCCGGGGGCCAGGGTGAAGCCCAGATCGGCTAGCCCGGCGCGAAAATAATGGCTGTTCTCGGCCAGCCGGCGGCGCAAATCGGCGCTTTGCTCGACCAAATCGAGCGCGCGCAGTGAGGTGGCGGCGACCACCGGGGCCAGGGCGTTGGAGAACAGATAGGGCCGCGAGCGCTGACGCAGCCAGTCGATCACCGGCTTTGATGCCGCGACATAGCCGCCCGAGGCCCCGCCCAGCGCCTTGCCGAGGGTGCCGGTGAGAATATCGACGCGCCCCCTCACCCCCCAGTAATCCGGCGTGCCGGCGCCATGGGGGCCAAGAAACCCAACCGCATGGGAATCATCGACCATCACCAGGGCGTCATGACGCCCGGCCAGATCGCAGATCGCCGGCAGATCGGCGATCACTCCGTCCATCGAGAACACCCCGTCGGTGGCGATCAGCCGGAAACGGGCGTCGCGGGCCTCGATCAGCCGGGCTTCCAGTGCGGCCATGTCATTGTTGGCGTAACGCAAACGGCGCGCCTTGGCGAGGCGGATGCCGTCGATAATGCTGGCGTGATTAAGCGCATCACTGATGATCACGTCATGTTCGTCAAACAGGGTTTCGAACAGGCCGGTATTGGCGTCGAAACACGAGGAATAGAGCAGCGCATCCTGCTGGCCGAGAAAGCCGGCCAGCCGGCGCTCCAGCGCCTTGTGCTCTTCCTGGGTGCCGCAAATGAAGCGCACCGAGGCCAGGCCATAGCCATAGCGCTCGAGCGCGCCATGGGCGGCCTCGATCAGGGCGGGATGGTCGGCCAACCCGAGATAATTATTGGCGCACAGATTAATCACCGGGGCCGCGCCGCCGGCAACGGCGATGCGCGCCCGTTGCGGCGAGGTGAGAACCCGCTCGCGTTTATACAGCCCCGCCTCGCCGAGAGCGTCGAGCCGCGCGCGCCAATGATGATCGAAGCTGGTGGTCATGGTGCCGGCCCTTTCCTTCCATCGTGATGAAAGGGCAGGTTACGCCGGACCACCAGAAAGTTCAATATATTATATTTATATTCTTTATAGTGGAACTAGTGGCCTTCCACCAGATCGACCAGCAGCGCCACGGCGGTTTTTTCGCTCTTGTTGTAAATGCTGTGGGCGACATCGGCGCCATAACGCACGGTCTCGCCGGCCTTGACGCACAGCGTCTGGCGGGCGGTCTCGACCTCGAGGCAGCCATCCAATACGGTAAGATGTTCGCCAGTGCCCGGTCCGTGGCCGTCGGAAGCCAGAACGCCCCCCGGCTGGACGTGGATTTCATACCATTCCACCCGCGAGGCAGTATCGATGGAACTGAGGATACGCAGCCGACATCTACCGTCAGCGCTGCGGATTTCCGGGGTTTGATGGGCCTTGATGTGGGTAATTTCCGCTGCACTGGGCGCGGCGGTAGCAATCAAATCGTTGATTTCGACCCCCAGCGCCCGGGTCAAATTCCACAAGGTCGCCACGGTCGGATTGGCGCGGCCGCGCTCGATCTGCGAGAGCATCGACTTGGACACCCCAGAGGCCTTGGCGAGTTGGTCCAAGGTCAGCTTGCGCTGGCGGCGTATCGCCTTGAGGGTGCCGCCGATTTCCGGCGTCGAGGGCTGCCCCACTATAATTCCCTTATAATAAATTTTTTAGCAGTCAGGTTCACTATAGTCGAAAATAGCCTATTTGCCAAGCTAGGCCTATTCCACCGTGACCGATTTGGCCAGATTGCGCGGCTGGTCGACATCAGTGCCCTTGATCACCGCGGTGTGATAGGCCAGAAGCTGCACCGGAATGGCGTAGAGCAACGGGGCGACAAAATCGTCAACCGCGGGAAAGGCCAGGGTTTTCCACGCCTCGTCGCCCACTGCGGCGAGCCCGGCGGCATCGGACAGCAACAAGACCTTGCCGCCGCGGGCGATCACTTCCTGCATGTTCGAGGCGGTTTTCTCGAACAACCGGTCGCTGGGGGCGATCACCACCACCGGCACCGTCTCGTCGATCAGGGCGATGGGGCCGTGTTTCATTTCGCCGGCGGCATAGCCCTCGGCATGGATATAGGAGATTTCCTTGAGCTTGAGCGCGCCTTCCAGGGCGATCGGGAAAATTGCCCAGCGGCCGAGATAAAGCACATCGCGAGCCTTGGCCACTTCATGGGCGATGGCCTCGATGCGGGCGTCATGCCTGAGCACCTCGGCGGCCCGCGCCGGCACCTCGACCAGCGCCTCGACCAGCTGCGCCTCGCGCTCATGGTCGATGGCCCCGCGCGCCCGGGCCAGGGCAATCGTCAGACAGGCCAGCACGGTAAGCTGGCAGGTGAACGCCTTGGTCGAGGCCACCCCGATTTCCGGCCCGGCATGGGTGGGCAGAATGACATCGGCCTCGCGCGCCATCGAGCTTTGCGGCACATTGACCACCACTCCGATATGCTGGCCGCAGTCGCGCGCATAGCGCAGCGCCGCCAGGGTGTCGGCGGTCTCACCCGATTGCGAGATGAACAGCGCCAGACCGCCCGGCGGCATCTGCGCCTCGCGGTAGCGGAATTCGGAGGCGATATCGACCTCGACATTGATGCGGGCGATCTGCTCCAGCCAATATTTCGCCACCAGAGCGGCATAGAACGAGGTGCCGCAAGCGATGATGGTAATGCGCGAGATCCCGGCCAGCTCGAATGGTGTCTCGGGCAGGTGAATACTGCGGGTCAGCGGCGAGAAATAGCTGTTCAGGGTATCGCCGACCACCGTCGGCTGCTCGTAGATCTCCTTGAGCATGAAATGGCGGTAATTACCCTTGTCGATCAGCCCGCCGGCCTGCGAGGCCAGCTTGACCGCGCGCGTAACCACCGCGTCGGTGGCGTCATGAATGACCGCACCGGCGCGCGACAGCTCCACCCAGTCGCCCTCTTCCAGATAGATGATGCGATCGCTCAGCGGCCCGATCGCCAGCGCATCCGAGCCCAGAAACATCTCGCCCTCGCCATAGCCGATCACCAGCGGGCTGCCGCGCCGTGCGCCGATCATCAAATCATGTTCGCCGCTAAAGATGATCCCCAGGGCAAAGGCCCCCTCCAGCCGCTTCAAAGCGGCGGCCACCGCCGCGGCGGGGACCAAGCCGCCTTCGAGGAAATCGGTGATCAGATGGGCAATCACTTCCGAATCGGTATCGCTGACCATCAGATGGCCCTTGTCCTCGAGCTCCTGACGCAATTCGCGGAAGTTTTCGATAATGCCGTTATGAACCACCGCCACCCGATCGGTGGCGTGGGGATGGGCGTTGTTTTCATTGGGCGCGCCATGGGTCGCCCAGCGGGTGTGGCCAATGCCGATGCCGCCAGCCAGCGGCGCTTCACCCAGCCGGGCCTGAAGATTGGCCAGCTTGCCCTCGGCGCGCCGGCGCTCGATGCCGCCGTTCACCAGGGTGGCAATGCCGGCGGAGTCATAGCCGCGATATTCCAGCCGCTTCAATCCCTCCAGAATGACCGGCGCGGCGGTCTGATCGCTGATGATGCCAATAATGCCGCACATGTGCTGCCCTCGTTTATTTCTTGCCGGCGGCGGCCGCCGCCTTTTGTTCCGCCTTGCGGGCGCGAAAGCGGCGCGCCCAGCCGGCCTTTTCCGCCTGCTCCGGCCGGGTGGTCGCCAGCGCATCATCGGCGACGTCGCGGGTGATGGTGCTGCCGGCGCCGGTGATCGCCCCGGCGCCGATTTTCACCGGCGCCACCAGTGCCGTGTTCGAGCCGATAAAGGCGCCCGGCCCGATATCGGTGAAGGATTTGAAAAATCCGTCATAATTACAGGTGATGGTGCCGGCGCCGATATTGGCCCCGGCGCCAATCCGCGCATCGCCGATATAGCTCAAATGGCTGACCTTGGCCCCCGCCTCGACCACTGCCTTCTTGATCTCGACAAAATTGCCAATCTTGGCCGCCTCGCCGATCTCGGCCCCGGGGCGCAGACGGGCGAACGGCCCGACGCTGGCGCGCGGCGCAATGCGCACCCCTTCAAGATGGCAGAAGGGATGAATGGTAACCTCGTCGCCAACCTCGACCCCGGGGCCGAACACCACATGCGGCCCCACGGTAACGTCGCGCCCCAGTTTGGTGTCAAAACTGAAGGTGACCGAGCCGGGATCAAGCAGGGTGGCCCCCGCCGCCATCGCCGCGCGGCGCAGGCGGCCTTGCTGAACCGCCTCGACCTGCGCCAGTTCCTCGCGCGAATTAACCCCCAGAACCTCGTCGGCCCCGGCCTCGACCACCCGGCAGCCAAGGCCGCGCTGGCGGGCGATCGCGACAATGTCGGTGAGATAATATTCGCCGCCGGCATTATTGTCGTCGATCGCATCGATCAGCGCGAACAGCACCGCGCCATCCACCGCCATGACCCCGGAATTGCACCAGGCGATCGCTCGTTCGGCCGCGCTGGCGTCCTTTAATTCGACAATGCGCTCCAGCGCTCCGGCCTCATCGATCACCAGCCGACCATAGTGCGCCGGATCGTCGGGGCGAAAGCCCAACACCACCACCGCGGCCTCGCGCCGGGCGTCGATCATCCGGCGCAGGGTTTGCGGCGTGATCAGCGGATCGGCGCCAAACAGGATCAGCACATCGCCGTCAAAGCCGGCCAGGGCCTCGCGGGCGCAGGCCACCGCATGGCCGGTGCCGCGCGGCGGGTCCTGAACAACAAACTGCGCGCCGGGCACCACTGCGCGCGCCGCGTCCATATCCTTGCCGATCACCACCACCATGCGGGCCGGCGCAAGCTCGCCGGCGACCGCGCACACATGGGTCAGCATCGGCCGGCCGGCCAGGGGATGCATGACCTTGGGCAGACGCGAGCGCATGCGCTCCCCCTTGCCCGCCGCCAATATGATAATCGCTTTTTCCATGATGTCCGATTTCGCCACAAGACTCTTACCAAATCCATAATGGTTAACCGCTGCGAACGCACGCTGAAAATGCAACAAATCTTTTGCCAGCGCCGCAAAACCCGATTATGCAAGGGCCTCATGAAACTTCCGCGCACGGTGATATTCGATCTTGACGGCACGCTGGTCGATTCCGCGCCCGATCTGACCGCGGCGATGAACTGGTGCTTATCGAGCATCGGCCGGCCACCGGTCGCCGAGCACAAGGTGCGCCACATGGTTGGCCAGGGCGCGCGCAAGCTGATCGAGCGCGGCCTGGCAACCACCGGGCCAAGCCTGCCCAAGGCCGAAATCGACCGGCTTTTCGCAGATTTCCTTAAGTTTTACGAACGCAATATCGCGGTCGCCACCCGCCCCTTTCCCGGCGTGCGCGAGACCTTGGACACTTTGCGCGAGGCCGGGGTGGCACTGGGCCTGTGCACCAACAAGCCGCTCTATCTGACCCGCCTGCTGCTCGATGAACTGGCGCTGGGCGACTATTTCGCCGCCGTGCTGGGCGGCGACAGTCTGCCGGTCAAAAAGCCCCATCCCGAGCCCCTGCTCGCCGCCCTGCATCAGCTTGGCGGCGCACCGCGCGAGGCGGTGATGGTCGGCGACAGCGCCAGCGACATTCTGGCGGCGCGGGCAGCCAGACTGCCGGTGGTGGCGGTTTCTTTCGGCTATGCCATCCCGCCGGTCCGCGATGCCGACGCCGACATCCTGATCGATGATTTCCGCGCCTTGCCGGAAGCGCTGTCGCGCCTGATATAAGACCTCTGCTTGCTTGACAAGCCGCCGCCTTGGCCATATAGCAGGAGGCCGGCGGGCGGATAGCTCAGTTGGTAGAGCGCCACGTTCACATCGTGGAAGTCGGGAGTTCGAGCCTCTCTCCGCCCACCATCATTCCCCAGATCCTGCTGCTCCCCCGTGGCGCTGGCCTGTGGTCCGAAATCGGATATACTACTGCGTTTAATTCGCAGGATATGAGGACCATGGATACAAACTCCGCCCCCCCACCCGACGCCCCTAATGTGACGTCTCACGAAGATCCTGACGCCATTCGCCGCGCCTTTGAGAGTGGCCGCTACCCTTACGCCAAAAAGATGAAGCGCGCGGCCTATGAGGCTGAAAAGGCCCGGCTTCAGGTCGAGCTTTTGAAAGTGCAGAAATGGGTTCAGGAAACCGGCCAGAAAATCGTCGGGCTGTTCGAGGGCCGCGATGCCGCCGGCAAGGGAGGCACCATCAAACGTTTCATGGAGCATCTCAACCCGCGCGGCGCCAGCGTCGTGGCGCTGCCCAAACCCAGTGAGCGCGAGCGCAGCCAGTGGTTTTTTCAGCGCTATATCCGCCACCTGCCTGCTGCCGGAGAGATCGTGATGTTTGACCGTTCGTGGTACAACCGCGCCGGGGTCGAACGGGTGATGGGCTTTTGCACGCCCAATGAATATCTTGAATTCATGCGTGAATGTCCCGAATTCGAGCGCATGTTGGTGCGCTCGGGCATCCGGCTGTTCAAATACTGGTTCTCAGTGTCCCAGGAAGAACAGTTGCGCCGCTTCCAGTCGCGCTCGGTCGACCCGCTCAAACAGTGGAAACTGTCGCCGGTCGATCGCGCCTCACTGGATAAATGGGACGCCTATACCGAGGCCAAGGAGGCGATGTTTTTTTATACCAACACCGCTGATGCGCCCTGGACGATCATCAAATCCGACGACAAAAAGCGCGCCCGGCTTAACTGCATGCAGCATTTCCTGTCCTCCCTGCCCTATCCCGACAAGGACCTCGAGGTGGTGACCGGCCCCGACCCGCTGATTGTCGGTGACAGCGGCCAGGTGATCGGCCAGGACGGCAATATTCTGAACAAGACCCTGCACCCCCAGCTCAAACGAAGCCGTTAAAGCTTTCCCCGGGGGCCGGCTTTTGCTATAGGGCGTCTGGGCCCGTAGTTCAGTTGGTTAGAACGCGCCGCTCATAACGGCGTTGTCGGGGGTTCGAGTCCCTCCGGGCCCACCACCCAACGTCCAGCGAACCGGCGGACAATTGGCGCGGAACGAATAGTGACGTGTTTTCAGTGGGTTAGCGCTATATACGGCATCATAAAGTGGACCAGAGACGCCGAATTGGGGGCTTTTGGACGCCAATTCGGCAAAAGTCTCTGGAGACCATTTTCGGCAGCCAATCCGTGAAACGGGATAATCCGGCTGGTGGCCGCGTCAGTCCGCGAATCCAAGCATTTCGCGCTGCTCGGCCCAGGACAGCGGCAGGTTTTTGATACGCTTCAGGTGGAAGGCCGTAAGCTCGGCCGGCTGGCGCCCGTCGAGGATGGCCTTGACGATATCGGGCGCGAGGAACGCAAGCTGCAGGGTCCGGGTAACATTGCCGCAATCCGTGCCGTGTTTCGCGGCCAAATCCCTAGCTAATCTGACCTCCCCATTTTTCAGTTGATCGAACCAGACCCGGCCCTGGGCAACCGCCTTGATCAGCTTGGCGTCGGGTCTTGCAGACCTTTGGTTGTTGTCCGTAATGACGATCTTTTTCTCGACGCCACGCCTTTTCAGCCTGACAGGAATATCGATTTTCAATCTGCCGGCAGAGGTCTTAACCTGTCTGCTACGACCCAGCCGCTGGCTAAGCCCGTTTGGGTTGATTCGGATTCGATCCGGTCCCACCTCTATTCTGTTCACGATCTTCAGGATGATCTTGCGTTGCTCGACCATCCCGGCCTTCAATAGAGCATTGGCAAGGTCCTCGGCTTCGCGGATCAGGCTCTCGATCCGGTCGGGCGCCGCACTCGCCAAATCCAGCTCCCTCGTCAACCGAAGCCGGTCCTGGAGGAGACCAATAACGCCGTCGATGACAATCCTTTCAATCTCTCTGGCCGGCAACCGCCATCCGGCCTGAGCGAACCCGTCATCGTCCGGCGCGGACACATAATAGCGATAGCGCTTGCCCATCTTGCAAGCATGGCTCGGTGTCAGGCGGCCACCATCCTCATCCCTCATGACCTGTTCCCCAAAGCTCCTCCACTCATAAGCAGAGTCCCTGGTTAGCTTGATGCCCTGTTTGGGCGGTTATGGCAACAGCTACCGGGGCTAGCCCCGGTAGCTGTTGGGTCGTCCAGTTT
>Ga0114931_10000551_pt1 | contig 45323 bp, 40 predicted proteins | sample 2SBtaG_FD_89579 | JGI IMG/M metagenome (GOLD analysis project Ga0114931, IMG submission 89579) | Deep subsurface microbial communities from Kolumbo volcano to uncover new lineages of life (NeLLi) - 2SBTROV14_V59a metaG | ecosystem: Environmental > Aquatic > Marine > Volcanic | place: Kolumbo... | reverse complement strand
GGTTTGATGAGAGGGGACAGGCCAACATGGCTAGGCCACGGCTAGTGAGGCACCGCCAGACGAAAGGGGCGGAAACAGATAGGCCGGAGCTAAGGCGGTGGTAACCTGTTCTCTACTCTACCCGTATATACGTATATACTTTGAAAAGCGGGGCCGTCAGGCCCCGCGAGTGTTTCAAGTTCACCGTGGCTTGGCCTGTCTCAGATGGCCTTCTTGCAGAAGTACCAATCCGTACACTCGTATTCACCGGTCTCGACGCGCGTCTGGGCCTCCTAGGCAGTGGCCGGGGGCGGTACGATGATCTGCTCGCCGGGTTGCCAGGCCTCGGGGGTCGCTACCTGGTGGGCGTCGGAGGTCTGAAGGGCGGTGACCAGACGGACGAATTCATCGATGGAGCGGCCGTTGGTCATGGGGTAGTAGACCATGGCCCGCAGGATCCCCTCGGGGTCGATGATGAAGGTGGCGCGTACCGCTGAGGTGTCCGCCGCCCCTGGATGGATCATGCCGTAGGCCCGGGCCACCTGCATGGAGAGGTCGGCGATGATCGGGAAGGGGATCTCCACGCCAAACTTTTCCTTGATATTGCGAATCCAGGCCACGTGGGAGTAGTGGCTGTCGATGGAGAGCCCGAGGAGTTCGGTGTTGATGGCCTGAAACGCCTTGTGGTGGCGCGCGAAGGCGATGAATTCGGTGGTGCAGACCGGGGTGAAGTCCGCCGGATGGGAGAACAGGACCAGCCATTTGCCACGGTAGTCCTCCAGGCGCTTGATGCCCTGGGTGGTCGGGGCCTCGAAGGCGGGGGCGGGCTCATTGAGACGGGGCATCCCAGGGGTGGGTGAGATATTCTCTTGCATGCTTTGTTCCTCTATGTAGATGGGTTCGTTTCACTCGTGCCGAAGTGCTCCTCCAGCCTTGATAGATACTTTATAGGGACCCAATAAATAGATAAAGACGTTTATATCTATATCTGTAATAGGTATAGAAGATCTATGAAGGCCGTGGTTTCCGCGTGCATGGCAGTAGTAGCCCCTCTATAGGAAGGTAGTCAGCAGGGGGGCGCTCCCGTCCGGAAGGGTATTGAAAAGCCCCTCGAGGTGGTCACCTCGAGGGGCTGTTTGCTCGGCGCTGGTAGCCCAGGCGGGAACCGGGGTTAGTGCAGATCCTGCAGCAGGGATTCGCGCACCCTGGGGTCGAGGGGGGAGACGCTGTGGTCATACTCCGGGTGGTCTATGCCCATGGCCAGAGGTGCGCCATCGCGCAGGGCATCGACCATGGGCTGGGTGAGTTCGAAGCGCATGAAGTGGACCGAGGCGGTCTTGTCCTCGGTCTCACGGTCCAGGTCCTCATTGGCGACGGGGCGGACCTTGTCGAAGCCCTCCACCTGGACCCACAGATGGCGGTCGATACCCAGCAGTCGGGCCAGGGCGGCCCGCCGCTCCGCCTCATCGGCATATTCGAGCATGAAGGTGGCCTTCCAGTTGAGGCCATCGGGGATCAGCGGATTGTAGACCTCCAACTCCTGTTGAATACCCTCCGGTTCGAAGATGCGTTCGATGCGCAACATCTCCTGGACCTGGTACTGCATGGTCAGGGCGTCCTCGAAGTAGAGGGCGGCATTGGGTCCTATGAGTACCCGCCGGTCGCGCTTGTGGGCCATCACCCGGGCGCGGAACTCCGGGCGAATACGAGCGTACTCTTCCAGGCTGTAGAGGTCTTCATGAGAAAGTTGGGCCATGTGACAAGACTCCGGTGGTTGACTAGTCGTGGGCGATGGGCTGGTCGCTGAAGAGGTACTCCCTCAGCTCCCGGTCGAAACTAGGATCCTGGCGGCGAATCCACTCCAGCAGCATCGAAGCATGTTCCTTCTCCTCGTCCCGGTTGTGTGCCAGGATGGCTTGCAGTGCCTGGTCCGTGCAGGCATCCACCCGCTGGTTGTACCAGTCCACCGCCTCCAGCTCTTCCATAAGGGAGACGATGGCGCGGTGCATATCGCGGGTCTGCTCACTGAGTTGTTCAAGGGGTTCGTGATAGCCTTCGTTCGCCATGGGATAGCTCCTTCGGGTTTAGATGCCGTAGGCCTTGCGCAACATGCTGATGGGGTGCTCGGGCTCGCGTCCGTCACCCAGGCCGTTCTCGATATGGTGGCCGGCCATGGGGCAATCACTGCCATAGTGGTCGGCCTGGGCCTGTTTGACCCGGTTGACCACCGGGCGGCCGATCTTCATGGCGGCCTCGTGAAACTCGCTCTTTACCGCGTAGGTGCCGTCGTGGCCAGAGCAGCGTTCGATGATGTCGACCTGGGTGTCGGGCACCAGGGAGAGAAGCTCCCGGGTCTTCTGGCCCACGTTCTGCACCCGCTGGTGTCAGGCGGCGTGATAGGCCACCTTACCCAGCCCTTGCTGGAAGTCGGTCTTCAGCTTGCCCTCCCGGTGGCGGATCATCAGGTATTCGAAGACATCGAAGATGGCCCCGGCCACCTTTTTCACCTCCGGGTCGTCGGGGAACAGCAGCGGCAGCTCCTGTTTGAACATCAGGGCGCAGGAGGGTACTGGGGCGACGATATCCCAGCCCTCGTCCACCAGCCTGGCGAGCACGGGGATATTGGCCTGCTTGGCCCTGGCCACCGCCTCCAGGTCGCCTAGTTCCAGCTTGGGCATGCCACAGCACTGCTCCTTCTGCGCCAGGGTCACCGGGATGCCGTTGTGCTCGTAGACCGCCACCAGGTCTTCTCCGACCCGGGGCTCGTTGTGGTTGCCATAGCAGGTGGCGAACAGGGCCACCTTGCCGCGGGTACGCCCGGCGGGTTCGCCCTCGGCCTGCAGTCCGACGTGGTCCGCCGGGCGCTTGCGCATCGAGCGGCTGTGATACTCCGGCAGCTTGGCGTCCGGGTGGACGCCCAGACCCTGATCCAGGATCTCACGGAAATTCTTGGTCTTGTTGAAACGGTTGACGATCCCGGAGACCACTGGGATACCGGCCAGCGATCCGACCAGGTCGGTACTGGTGAGGAGGCGGTCACGCAGTTTCACGTCACCTTTTTTGTACTTCACCGCCTTGGCCCGCAGCATCAGGTGGGGGAAGTCGATGTTCCACTCATGGGGCGGGGTATAGGGGCACTTGGTCATGTAGCAGAGGTCGCACAGATAGCAGTTGTCCACCACCCGCCAATAGTCCTGCTTGGCGATCCCGTCCACCTCCATGGTGTCGGATTCATCCACCAGGTCGAACAGGGTGGGGAAGCTCTGGCAGAGGCTGACGCAGCGACGACAGCCATGACAGTGATCGAACACCCGTTCCAACTCAGAGAACAGGAGGTCTTCGTTGTAGTAGTCCGCCTGCCGCCAGTCGATGGGGTGGCGTGTGGGGGCTTCGAGATTACCTTCGCGCTGACCGCCGGTGGCTGCCATGATCTTTCCTCTGATAGGTTTGGGGAGTGAGAGCTGGGGGCGACCCGGGGGCCGCCCCCGGGACGGGATCAGTCCATCTCGTCCAGGGCCTTCTGATAGCGGTTGGCGTGAGAACGCTCGGCCTTGGCCAGGGTCTCGAACCAGTCGGCTACCTCGTCGAAACCCTCGTCACGCGCAGTCTTGGCCATGCCCGGGTACATATCGGTGTACTCGTGGGTCTCACCAGCCACGGCGGTCTTGAGGTTGTCGACGGTGCTGCCGAAGGGCATGCCGGTGGCGGGGTCGCCACACTGCTCCAGGTACTCCAGATGGCCATGGGCGTGGCCGGTCTCACCCTCGGCGGTGGAGCGGAACAAGGCGGAAATGTCGTTGTAGCCCTCCACGTCCGCCTTGGAGGCGAAGTAGAGATAACGACGATTGGCCTGGGATTCACCGGCGAAGGCGTCTTTCAGGTTTTGCTCGGTCTTACTACCTTTGAGTTCCATTATTGGGTTCTCCGAATATCTGTGGTTATTACATGTAATGAACGCAGAGTTGATTAACGACCCTCCGTGCCAAGTAGAATAGTCGCAATCAAACCAACTACCTAACCGTTTGTGTCAATCGTCGTGATAGGCGTTGCCTATCAGTCTGGTGGGCCGATTGCCGCGAGGGGACGCGAGTCGGAGGGATCGGGGTGAATCAGTCGATGGCCTGGGTATGCCAGGCGGAGGTGTCTATGGGGCCGGCCTGCAGCAGCTCTTCGAGCCAGCCGCCTGGACCGGCGAGATAGACCTGGGTACGTGAGTCTGCGCCAATAGCGGCCTGCAGCAGCTCCAGGGCCTCGTCCGGCGGGGCGTCCGCGGCGATGCGGGTGTAGACGAAGTTGTCCAGTGAATCGGCCCAGGAGCGGCACAGATTGTCCAGTGGACTGCTCGCCGGATAGCCGCCCACCAGGATCAGTTGCAGGCCTTCGGCATTGTCGATGGTGATGGCCTGCTCTACCAGGCTCTTGATCGGGGCGAACCCTTCGCCCCTGGCGAGGAATAGGGCCGGCGCGGTGGAGTCCTCCTGCAGCACGAAGCCCCCAGTGGGCCCCTGCAGCAGCACCGTCTGCTTGAGTAATCTCTTGTCGAAGACCAGTTGGCAGAAGGGATCCTCGGGTTTGGACATGACGATGAATTGCAGGTGTCGGCCGTCGCAGGGGCAGCTGGCGATACTGAGTTCGATGCCGCAGCCGTCCTCGGCGGTGAGCCGGACCTGCTGGCCGGCCTTGAATCGCAGCGAGTGGGTGCGTGGGGTCTGGATGTTGACCAGGGCGGTGCGCTCATCGATCAGCTCGATCTTGCGAACCTGGGCGCGGATCTCCTGGTAGGGCAGCTCCTCCTCCACACCGGCCTCCCTGGCCTCGATCACCAGGTCGGAGATGGCGGTGTTGGAGCAGGCGAGGATGTAGCCCTCTTCCTGCTCCCGGGCGCTCAACACATAGTCGTGTTCGCGCAGCTTGCGCACCGCCCCGGAGACCACCTTGCACTTGCAGGCGCCACAGTTGCCGCTGGAGCAGCCGTAGTCGATATAGAGCCCGGCCTTGAGGCCCGCATCCAGGATGGAGTCGTTGCCCTCGAGAAAGAACTCGTGGCCGCTGGGTAGCAGGCGGATGCTTGAAGAGACGATCTTGAGCATGGCATCTTTGGCGAACAGGGCGGCGCGGGCGTCCTCGACCCGCTCCACCCGCTGCATCGCCTTCTCCAATTGTTGGATACACTGTTTTACCGCCCCACGCAGGGCCGGCTCCGGGGCCTCTTCCGCTGCGCGCAGTTCCCCCAGCACCTCCTGGATCAGCCCCTCCGAGGCGTTGAGGGCGGACTTGGTCTGTACCAGGGTGTGCTGAAAGTCCTTCAGACGGGACATCAATACCACCGGGTCGGGCATCCAGCCATCGCTGTAGTGGCGTTTCGGTTTGGCGTTGGCCTTGATCCGACGCACCCGCTCCAGCACCGGATCCGCCTGCAGGTCGATATGGGGGTAGAGCTGCAACAGTATCTCAACCGTGAGCTGCCCCTCGAAGGTCTTGGCACCCTCCTGCCGGATGCGTTTCTGCAGTTCCCCGCGACTGACGCCCGCGAGTCGGGCGGCGCGGGAGAGTGAGAGCGTGTTTGGCATCTGCCTGTCCGGTGCTGGTCTGAAGTGTCTCCATAGCTTGCCCACTCGACGCATGCTTGGCAAGGGCAGGCTATGGGACGGGGTCTTGACGCCCTGATCGAGATCGCCGTCTATGCCCGCCAATAACCCTCTGGGGTCAAGCGGTGGAGGTCATTGCCGTGCGGCATAACGGGCCGCACCCAGCAGGGCGGCCCGGTCGTTGAGGATCACCCGCACCGGCATCGCCTCCAGCAGGTGGCGCATCCGCCCCTTGGCGAAGAAGGCCTCGAGGAACCCTCCGGCGCGCAGGCGTTCGAGAATCTGGGGCGCGATGCCGCCGCCCAGGTAGACCCCGCCGCGGGCCATAATCTTCAGGGCATGGTTGCCCGCCTCACGGCCAAACAAGCGCACGAACAGATCCAGGGTCTCCTCGCAGATGGGATCACGGCCCTGCATGGCCGCCCGGGAGATGGCCCGGGCGTGGCCGAGCCGCTCGATCTCCCGCAACAGCCAGGCGGGCACCAGGGTGGAGCGGTAGCGGCAGAGAAAGCGGTGCATGGTCTCCAGTCCGGGGCCGGAGACCAGTCGTTCCCAGCTGACATGGCCGTGCCGCTCGGCCAGGTATTCATAGAGGGCGAACTCCAGCTTGTCACTCGGGCCGAAGTCGCAGTGCCCCCCCTCCGAGGGGAAAGGGCGGTGAACTTGGCCGTCCCAGTAGAGCCCCGCCTCCCCCAGCCCGGTGCCGGCGGAGATGATCGAGACATTACCTCGGGCCTCGGGATTGCCCGGGTGCAGGGTATGTAGGTCCTCCGGGGTGAGGGCGTCGATACCCCAGGCATTGGCCTCCAGGTCGTTGAGCAGCCAGGTGTGGGCGAAGCCGAAGCGTCGCTGGATGGCCGCCGCGGAGATCTTCCACGGCAGGTTGGTGGCGTCACAGGTCTGCCCCACCACCGGCCCGGCGACGCCGAAGCAGGCGCGCTCGATGGGCAGCCCCTGGTCCTGGATGAAGTGCTCGAGGATCGCCTCCAGGGAGGGGTGGGCCTGGCTGGGAAAGGTCTGCTCCAGGCGAGGCTCGAGGGGCCCCTCCCGGTCCGATGCAAAGATGGCGAGGCGGGTGTGGGTGCCGCCGATGTCGCCGGCCAGTAGATACATTGCCGATTGCTCCAGGTTAGCGAGATGGGGGGCTATTTTACGGACAAGCCTGTTAAAATGCCCGGATGGATGTCTCAGCCATTCTCGATCCCCTCAACGACGCCCAGCGCGAGGCGGTGACCGCCCCAGTGGGTAACCTGCTGGTCCTGGCGGGGGCCGGCAGCGGCAAGACCCGGGTCCTGGTACACCGCATCGCCTGGCTGCTGGCGGTGGAGAACGCCTCGCCCTGGTCGGTGCTGGCGGTCACCTTCACCAACAAGGCGGCGCGGGAGATGCGTCAGCGCATCGAGGAGCTGCTCGGCCAGCCCCTCGGGGGCATGTGGGTGGGCACATTCCACGGCCTGGCTCACCGGCTGCTGCGTGCCCACTGGCAGGAGGCGGGGCTGCCCCAGAGCTTCCAGATCCTCGACTCGGACGATCAGTACCGCCTGATCAAGCGGCTGCTCAAGTCCCTCGACCTGGACGACAGCAAGTGGCCGCCCCGCCAGCTGCAGTGGTTCATCAACGGTCGTAAGGACGAGGGGCTGCGGGCCCAGCATCTGGACGATGGCGGCGATGCCTACCAGTATCAGCTGATCCGGGTCTACGCGGAGTATCAGGCCGCCTGCGAGCGCGGCGGCATGGTCGACTTCGCCGAGCTGCTGCTGCGCGCCCACGAGCTGTGGCGTGAGCGGCCGGAACTGCTGGCTCACTACCAGGAGCGCTTCCGGCACGTCCTGGTGGACGAGTTCCAGGACACCAACGCGATCCAGTATGCCTGGTTGCGCCTGCTCAGCGGCACCGGCAATAACCTGTTCGTGGTGGGGGACGACGACCAGTCGATCTACGGCTGGCGCGGCGCCCGGGTGGAGAACATCCAGAGCTTCCAGAACGAGTACCGCCAGACCCGGCTGATCCGCCTGGAGCAGAACTACCGTTCCACCGGTAACATCCTCGACGCCGCCAACGCCCTGATCAGCAACAATCCGTCGCGCCTGGGCAAACAGCTCTGGACCGCGGACGGCGAGGGTGAGCCGATCCGCCTCTATGCCGCCTACAACGAGGTGGACGAGGCCCGCTTCGTGGTCGAGCGCATCCGCCAGTACGTCGAGGAGGGCCATGCCCGCGCGGCGGCGGCGATCCTCTACCGCACCACCGCCCAGTCGCGCCTGTTCGAGGAGGCGCTGATCCAGGCAGCCATCCCCTACCGGGTCTATGGCGGACTGCGCTTCTTCGAGCGCGCCGAGATTCGCGACGCCCTCGCCTACCTGCGCCTGCTCAACAGCCCCCAGGACGACGCGGCCTTCGAGCGGGCGGTCAACATGCCCCCCCGAGGCATAGGCCCCAAGACCCTGGACGCGGTCCGTCAGCATGCCCGCGATTTCGCCCGTCCCCTGTGGCAGGCCGCTCAGGAGCTGTTGGAGGGCGGCGCCATGCCCAGGCGGGCCGCCAACGCCCTGCGCGGCTTCATCGAGCTGATCGAGGAGCTGCGGGTCGCCACTGCCCATCTGAGCCTGCCGGAGAAGGTCGAGCAGACCCTGGCCGCCAGCCGCCTCGCCGAGCACTACGAAAAGGCCCGGGACGGCAAGGGCATAGACCGCAGGGAGAACCTGGAGGAACTGGTCAACGCCACCCGCCAGTTCGGCTATGAGCCACACGAGGACGAGGAGCTGGACGAGCTGGCGGCTTTCCTTGCCCACGCCGCCCTGGAGGCGGGAGAGGCCCAGGGCGACCCCTTCGAGGATTGTGTGCAGCTGATGACCCTGCACTCCGCCAAGGGGCTGGAGTTCCCCCTGGTGTTCCTGGTGGGCATGGAGGAGGGGCTGTTTCCCCACAGCATGTCGGCGGACGACCCGGCCCGCCTGGAGGAGGAGCGCCGGCTCTGCTACGTGGGCGTCACGCGCGCCATGCGCAACCTCTACCTGTGCCATGCGGAGAGCCGCCGTCTGCACGGCAGCGAGAGCTATCCCCTGCCCTCCCGCTTCCTGCGCGAGATCCCCCCGGAACTGCTGCAGGAGGTGCGCTCCGGGCCCCAGGTCACCCTGCCGAGCTACGCCCCGGTAGCGTCCGGCGGGCGGGAGACGGGAGGCTTCAGCCTCGGCCAGCGGGTGCGCCACGCCAAGTTCGGCGAGGGGGTCGTGCTCAACGCCGAGGGCCAGGGGCGCAGTGCCCGGGTACAGGTCAATTTCGAGGAGGTCGGCAGCAAATGGCTGGTGCTGGCCTACGCCAACCTGTCGCCTTGCTGAACCCAAATCGGGGTGACTCTCGCCCAACCAACAACTCAAACTCAGGAGATGATCCATGAAGCGTCGTGACTTTATCAGACAACTGGGTGCCGGCTCCCTGGCGGTGGGTGCCGGTCTGGCGAGCAGCCGGGTGGCCGAGGCCAGGCCCCAGTTCAAGTGGAAGATGGTCACCACCTGGCCGAAGAACTTCCCGGGCCTGGGGACCGGCGCCAACCAGCTGGCGCGCCTGATCGGCGAGATGAGCGGTGGGCGCATCCGGGTCAAGGTCTATGGCGCCAAGGAGCTGGTGCCCGCCTTCGAGGTGTTCGACGCAGTGGAGCGCGGCACCGCCCAGATGGGCCATGGGGCCGCCTACTACTGGAAGGGCAAGAGCGAGGTGGCCCAGTTCTTCTCCACCGTCCCCTTCGGCATGACCGCCCAGGAGATGAACGGCTGGATGTACTACGGCGACGGCCTGAAGCTGTGGCGGGAATTCTACCGGCCCTTTGGCCTGCTGCCCGCCCCCGCCGGCAATACCGGGGTGCAGATGGGGGGCTGGTTCAACAAGGAGATCAACAGCGTGGCCGATCTCAAGGGGCTGAAGATGCGCATCCCCGGGCTCGGCGGAGAGGTCCTCAAGCGCGCTGGCGGCACCCCGGTCAACCTGCCGGGGGGCGAGCTCTTCACCTCCCTGCAGTCCGGCGCCATCGACGCCACCGAGTGGGTCAACCCCTACAACGACCTGGCCTTTGGCCTGTTCCGTGCCGCCAAGTACTACTACTACCCGGGCTTTCACGAGCCCGGCACCACCCTGGAGGCGCTCATCAACCAAAAGGCCTTCGAGGCCCTGCCCGGGGACCTGCAGTCGATCGTGCTCAACGCCTGCAAGGTGGTGAACCAGGAGATGTTGTCGGAATACGCGGCGCGCAACCCCCCTGCCCTGCGCACCCTGGTGGAGAAGCACCATGTGGATATCCGCAGCTACCCGGCCGACGTGCTGGCGACCTTGCGCAAGTACTCCCGGGAGGTGGTGGCGGAGCTGGCCGGCAAGAATGCCTTCTCGCGCCGGATCTACGACTCCTACAGCAACTTCCTCAAGGGTTCCCGGGAGTGGGGGCGAATCTCCGATCTGGCCTACCTCAAGGCTCGCGATGAGGTCTGATGGGGGCGCTCCTGGAGACCGATCAAGCCTCCAGGGTGGGCAGCCCGCTGCGATTGCCCCCCCTCGCCCTCTATATCCACATCCCCTGGTGTGTCCGCAAATGCCCCTATTGTGACTTCAACTCCCATGCCCTGCGGGGGGACCTGGATGAGGTCGCCTATGTAGAGGCCCTGCTGAGGGACCTGGAGCAGGATCTGCCCCTGACCGCCGGGCGGCCCCTGCGCAGCATCTTTATCGGCGGCGGCACCCCGAGCCTGTTGAGCCCAGCGGCGGTCCAGCGGCTGCTGGATGGGGTAAAGACCCGGCTGGAGCGGATCGAGGGGATCGAGGGGATCGAGATCACCTTGGAGGCCAATCCCGGCGCCCTGGAGGCGGACAACTATGCCGGTTACCGTGAGGCGGGTGTGAACCGGCTCTCCATCGGGGTGCAGAGCTTCGATGCCGACCTCTTGCGGGCGCTGGGGCGGATTCACGGTCCGGAGCAGGCACTGCAGGCGGTCGAGCGGGCGCGCCGGGCCGGTTTCGAGCGGCTCAACCTGGATCTGATGTTCGGTCTGCCGGGCCAGACCCTGTACCAGGCGGGGCAGGACCTGGGCACCGCCCTGCAACTCGCCCCGGGACACCTCTCCTACTACCAGCTGACCCTGGAACCCAATACCGCCTTTCACCATGCGCCCCCCCAGCTGCCGACGGACGAGCGGATCTGGGATATCCAGCAGCAGGGGCTGGGTCAACTGCGCAAGGCCGGCTACCGCCAGTATGAGGTCTCCGCCCATGCCCGGCCGGGCCAGGTCTGCCGGCACAACCTCAACTACTGGTCCTTCGGCGACTACCTGGGGATCGGCGCAGGTGCCCACGCCAAGCTGAGCGATGCCCAGAGTGGGGTGCGGCGGCTGTGGAAGTGGCGCCGGCCGGAAACCTACCTGGCCCGGGTCGCCGCGGGTCACAACCGCCAGGGGGCGCGGCGGGTGCGGGGGCGCGAGCTGGCGCTCGAGTTCATGATGAATCTGCTGCGCCTGCGACAGGGCTTTACCCTGGAACTGTTCAGCCACCGTACCGGGCTGGCCCCGACCAGCCTGGAGCCCGGCCTGACACAGGCGCTCGGCCTGGGGTTGTTGCGTCGTAATGAGAGTAGGATAGAGGCCACGGAGAACGGCCGTTGCTTCTTGAACGACCTGCTGCAATGCTTTATCGATTAAGGTTTGGCGGCGCCCGCCGCAAGCCTATGACCCATGACCCACTCATTTCGGCCTGTAACCTGGCGGGCCGGCCCGGTTGTTTTTACCGGCAATGCCATAGATGCGACTGAAGACCAAGATACTGCTGATCACCGGCGCCATCTTCCTGGCCCACTTTCTGGTGGTGGAATATATCGGCCAGCGTCAGATTCGCGCCGAGGTGATCGCCACCACCCGCCAGCAGGCCCGCATCATCCAGGGGATGCTGATGTCACTGCGCACGGTCTATCAACGGCAGTTCGTCGAGCATGCCATCCCCATCGACGAAAACACCCTGGGCTTTCTGCCGGCCCATGCGATCGGCCAGATCTCCAAGGAGTTCAAGCGCTGGGTGGAGAGCGGCCTGAGCTTCAACAATGTCTCCGACAAGCCCCGGAACCCGGCGAATCGGGCGGATGCGGTGGAGTTGGAGGCGATCCGCTATTTCCGCCGGCATCAGGAGGCGAAGGAGCGTTTTGTCCCTTTCACCACGGCGGACGGGGTGCCCTACTACCACTTTTCCCGACCCATCTGGGTCAAGCGCTTCTGCCTCAAGTGCCACGGCCGGCGAGAGGATGCGCCACCGACCGTCCGTAAGCGTTACCGGACCGGCTATGGCTACCAGGTCGGTGATCTGCGGGGAGTGATGAGCATCAAGCTGCCTGCCCGTCTGGTCGATGAGCGGATCGCCGCCCAGCTGCGCCAGGACCTGCTGACCCATCTGCTGGGTTTCGTCCTGACCTTTCTGCTGCTCTCGCTGGTATTGAACAGGACCCTGCTCAGGCCGATCGTACGCCTGCAACAGGCCGCCCGCCAGCTCGCCCAGGGGGACAACCGGGCACGGGTCGCCATGCGTGGCGGGGACGAGATAGCTGAAGTGGCGACCTCCTTCGACCGGATGGCCGAACAGGTGGAGCAGCGTGAGCAGGCCCTGCAGAATCAGCGGGCGTTCTACGCCGCGCTCTCCCAGACCAACAAGAGCATCATCCACCTCGATTCCCCCCAGCAGCTGTTCGAACGGGTCTGTCGTATCGCGGTGGACTATACCGGGCTGAGGTTCGCCTGGATTGGCCGGGTCAATGACGAGCAGCGAATCATTGAGCCCCTGGCCAGTGCCGGCGAGTCGGTCTGCCTGAGTCGGACCGGATTCTCTCTGGATCCTCAGAGCCCTTACGGCAGCGGCCCGGTGGCCATTGCGGTACGTGGCAACTGCCCGGTGGTGGTGGACGATTTCAACCGGGAGCCCGGTACCGATCCCTGGCGTGAGCTGGCCACCCAGGCAGAGATCCGCTCCGCGGCGATCTTTCCGCTGGCCCTGGACGGGCGGGTCATGTGGACCTTCAGCCTGTACGCTGGACCCGACCATTTTTTCAATACGGAGATCCGTGCCCTGCTGGAGGAGATGGCCTGCGACATCATCTTCGCCATCAAGAACTACGGCCGGGAAGAGGAGCGCCGGTGGGGCCAGCAGAAGCTGGAGGCGTCGACCCGGCAACTGGCGGTGATCAATCAGCGGATGCGCCTGCTGCTCGAGTCCACGGGGGAAGGGATCTATGGCCTGGATGAGCGGGGTCTTTGCACCTTCATCAACCGGGCGGCCCTGGAGATGCTGGGTCACACCCGGGATGAGGTGCTCGGTCGGGCGATGCATGGCTTGGTACACCATAGCCATGCCGATGGCTCGGACTATCCGAAAGAGGCCTGTCCGATCACCCTGGCCTATGAGACCGGGACAGCCTACAAGGTGATGGACGAGGTCTTCTGGCGCCGAGACGGCAACTCCTTCCCCGCAGAGTACTCCGCCTATCCCATCCTGCAGGGGGGGCAGAGCCGGGGGGTGGTGGTGGTATTCCGCGATGTCACGGAGAGCCATGCCCTGAATCAGGAGATGAACTTCCTGGCGACCCATGATCCCTTGACCCGTCTGCTCAACCGCTACGCCTTCGAGAAGCACCTGCTGGAGCTGATCGAAGAGGCGCGTGTCGAGCCGGTGGGTCATGTCCTCTGCTATATGGACCTGGATCAGTTCAAGGTGGTCAACGATACCTGTGGGCACGTGGCGGGAGACGCCATGCTGCAGATGCTGGTACAGGTGCTGAAGTCGGTGATCCGCCAGAGTGACATCCTGGCCCGGCTGGGTGGGGACGAGTTCGGCCTGTTACTCCATTCCTGTTCCCTGGAGCAGGCCTATCGTCTGGCTCGCAAGATCTGTGACGAGGTGAAGGCGTTTCGTTTCTCCTGGGATGGAAAGAGTTTCACTACCGGCATGAGCATCGGGCTGGTGGCCATCGGGCCGGATACCGAGAGTGTGCACCATGCCCTGAGCGCTGCGGATTCCGCTTGCTATGTGGCCAAGGACCAGGGGCGCAACCGGGTGCATGTATTTCGCCTGCATGACGAGGAGGTGGCGCGACGGCAGGGGGAGATGCAGTGGGTGACGGAGATCCAGGACGCCCTGGAGAAGCAGCGCCTGAGCCTCTACTGCCAGATGCTCAGGCCCCTGCATGGAGGTCCACAGAAAGGTCGTCACCTGGAGGTGCTGCTGCGCATGACCGATCAGGCCGGACAGCTGGTGGCGCCCGGGGCCTTTATTCCGGCCGCTGAGCGGTATGATCTGATGGCGTCCCTGAATCGCTGGGTGATCCGGAATACCTTCTCCTGGTTGTCACAGGAGCACACGCGGTTACAGCAGGTCGAGATGTGCTCCATCAATCTGTCCGGGAACTCCCTGGGGGAGGGAGGGCTGCACGAGTTCATCATCGAGCAGCGTCGGTACTACGGGATACCCGCGGGCAAGATCTGCTTCGAGGTGACGGAGACCGCCGCGGTGAGTCGTCTGGATCAGGCGATCCACCTGATCGGCCTGCTGAAAAAGCTTGGCTTTCACTTCGCCCTGGACGATTTTGGGACCGGGATGTCCTCCTTCGCCTACCTGAAGAGCCTGCCGGTGGACTATCTCAAGATCGACGGGGGTTTCGTGAAAGATATCCTGGTGGATCCGGTGGACCGGGCCATGGTGGCATCGATCAACGAGATCGGCCACCTGATGGGTCTGAAGACCATCGCCGAATATGTGGAGAACGATCAGATACTCGGGCAACTGGAGGAGATCGGGGTGGATTATGCACAGGGATTCGCCATCACCAGACCTGTTCCCCTGGAGTCCGCCTTCCCGGCCTGAGACGGGGGTTGCCACATATCACGGCCCGGCAGTTACCGGGCCGTGATATGTCAGTGGCTCTGAGCTTGGGTCAGTCGACCCGGCACTGCTTCAAGAACTCCTCCAGCCCCAGCTGTTCCGCATAGGCCTTGAGCACCTTGGGCCTGGCCCCCTTGTCCTTGACTTCAAATACCGTCTCCTCGGCGCCAGGGATGTTGGTGTACTTGCCGGCGGGTATCTTGATCGTGGGTTTCTTTGCCTTGGCGGCCTTGCGGCGGCGTTTCTTGGTGGCCGTCTTCTTGGCGACGCGTTTCTCCGGTGGGGCGGCCTTGGCCTCCTCCCGCTCGATCTTTGCAACGATCCGGCGAACCGCCTTGGCATTGTGGCGGATAAAGGCCTCGAAGCTCAGACCGGCCTGCTCCAGGATATCCAGAATGGATTGTTTGGTAGCCTCCAGAGCCTGATTCTGCTTGGCTTCCTGCTCCTGCATCTGTTCCAGTTTCTGGATACGCGCGCGAAGTGAATCTATTTCTCTTTGTCTTGTTGCCATTGCTGTAGTTTACTTGTAAGGGTTGAAAAGAATACGACTCATGGAGTCAAATTTAATGCCATCAACGAATGCGGATCTGTTTGATAGGCGCCGATTGTCGGAATATGCCCCAGCCACCATAATTTGCCGGGAGAACCGACTGGGTATTTGCATTTAGTGCGTAGTCAAAGATACCCCAAGAATAAAAAAAATAAAAGCCTAATTTAAGCATATAATTCCACGGGTGGCCATTTACTGCTTGCCGAATAGCCTGTGGCGGATCAGTTTAATTAATGCAAATCGAGTGGAGCTGAATCGATGGTGTCCGGGATAACTTCAAGGTTATGGAAAAGGCATTTTCATGGGGGAATATAAGCCGATCAGTTGCGCACTTCACGAGCAATATCAGCTGACGGCCATCAGGCGGGTGAAGCTGGACATCGAATGGTGTGACCAGGAGGGTGCGGTCTGCAGGGCACGGTTATCGATAAAAGATGTCTACACTCGCAATAGGGCCGAGTATCTCCTGTCCAGTGGGGTGGGTGATGAAGAAATCGAGATCAGGCTAGATCGGATTCGCAAGGCGAGCTGGGCGAATAGTGGAATCCCATTGATTCCCTCTCGATGGTTCAGCAGAGGATCTACTAAAATGGTTTAATACCATCCATTTCATGGTGTTCCGGCAGTTGGAGACCGGTCGGCGGGCAATTCTGGTGGATCCAGGCGATTTCACGGGAAGATCAACAAGATGTGCCCTTGGAATCCGGCTGAAGACAGCTCTTGCAAGGGGCTTGATACGGCCACTGCCCCGTACTGGTTGAAGGGGGTGGGAATCTGGTTCCAGGACGGATAGGGTTAATTGTGGTAGTTTGATCCGCAGGCGTACGAAACAGGTCGATGAAATGAGAGACGTCGATTTCCGTGAGCTTGACTTCGACAGTATGAGTGCGATCGCAAAACAGGATCCGTCCGAGTTTGAGCGCCTCAGGCAGGCGGCGATCGACCAGTTCATCGAGAGCGCGCCGCCGCAACGCCGTAAGCGGCTGCGGGGGCTGCAGTGGCAGATCGACATGCAGCGGCGCAACCGCACCCCCTTGAGCGCCTGTCTGCGTATCTCGCGCATGATGTGGGACCACCTGCTGGGTGTCGATGGCCTGCTCGGTCCCGGACGGCGGCAACGGGCGGATCCCAGGAACCAGGGTTCCGGTCGCTCCGCCCGGATCCTCCCCTTCCCCGCCAGCGACTTGCACGAGCCCCATTGATCCCTTATCATTACCGGCTCTCTCCCGCCCCTTGAGGCGGTAATCAACGTCTACAGAGTTAAGACTGTCATGAAAGCGGATATCCATCCTCGCTACGAGGAAATCAAGGTCATTTGCAGTTGCGGAAATGAATTCGTCACCCGTTCCACCCTCGGCAAGCCCGAGTTGCACGTCGAGGTCTGTTCCGCCTGCCATCCGTTCTATACCGGCAAGCAGAAGATCGTCGATACGGCCGGTCGGGTGGACAAGTTTCGTAAGAAGTACAATCGCTGAGAGATTCCGCCTGCGGGCTGCGGCCAGACGGATCGCTGGGTATGTGCCGAAACGAAACGGACAGAGGGCCCCTGATGATCATCAGGGGCCTTTTTTTGTGCCTCGTCTGGGGTTGGCTGCTGCCTGGTCAGGCGGCGGCGGCCTGCAAGATCGACCGAAGCGGCGAGCCGGTGACGGTCAGCTGGATCTACGATGGCGACACCCTGAAACTGACCGATGGCCGAAAGGTGAGGCTGATCGGTATCAATACCCCGGAGAAGGGCCGGAACGGCCAGCCGGATGAGCCGGGTGCGGCCGCCGCCAGTGCGCAACTGCAGTCCCTGGTGGACGGCAGTGAGCGGCGGCTGTTGCTGCGCATCGGCGAGCAGCCAAGGGACCGCTATCACCGGCTGCTCGCCGACATCTATGACAGCCAGGGCCACAACCTGACCGAGCAGCTGCTGAGAAAGGGTGCGGGATTCGTCATCGCCATCCCCCCCAATCTCGCCAATCTGACCTGTTACAAACAGGCCGAAGCCTGCGCCCGCGCCCATGGCCTTGGGATTTGGCGCCATACCAGGCTACCGGTAGCGGCTGAGGACCTGCAGGGCGACGAGACGGGGTTCAAGCTCCTGAAGGGGCGTATCGCCCGGGTAGGCAGGAGCCGCAAGTCCCTCTGGCTCAATCTCCAGAATGGGCCGGCAATACGCATCGACTGGTCCGACTGGGACTATTTCGAGGGTTGGGAACCCCAGTCCCTTGCGGGAAGGCGTCTCGAGGTCCGGGGCTGGCTCTATCTCAGCCGGGGCAGACAGCGCATGCGGATACGCCATCCGGCGGCCGTGCACTGGCTCGACTGACCGGCCAGGCGGTTGCCTTACCCCAATTTAGGGAATAGGTTAGCCCCAATGCCATTGATTGACTTGAGGGCAGGCGGTGGTCTGGGACAGGGATGTCGGTGGTGGCTGCCACCGTCGAGCCCTCATGGATGGGTTTACGGCGACCCACGGAGCATCTTGGCTTCAATGCGGAGTTGTAATCTGACAAAGTTGAATTAAGGGCGCGGGCAACAATGACTCCCTTTTTTGGGCCGTCTCCAGCGGCCGACATCATGCAGGAGTGATCATGGCGAAAAATATCGGAATCCTTACCGCTGGCGGTGACAGCCCCGGCTTGAATGCCGCGATCCGGGGGGTCGGCAAGGCCGCCTCAGGCTACTACGGCATGCAGATCATCGGTTTTCGTGACGGCTTTCGCGGCCTGGTGGAGAACCGTAGCATCCGCCTCGAGGGTGATGCCCTCTCCGGCATCCTCACCCGTGGGGGCACCATCCTCGGCACCAGCCGTGACAAACCCCATCGCATGCTGTTCAACGGCAAGAAGCGGGATATGACCGATGTCATCGTGGAAAACTATCGGGCAAACCAGTTACATGCGCTGGTCTGCCTGGGCGGCGGCGGGACCCAGAAGAATGCCCTGCAGCTGATGCAGAAGGGGCTCAATATCATTACCCTGCCCAAGACCATCGACAACGACGTGGCGCTCACCGATACCACTTTTGGTTTCGATACCGCCTTGGGCATCGCCACGGATGCCATCGACCGCCTGCACAGCACCGCCCACAGCCACCACCGCATCATCGTGGTCGAGATCATGGGTCACCGGGCCGGCTGGCTGGCCCTGGGGTCCGGGATCGCCGGTGGCGCCGACGTGATCCTGTTGCCGGAGATCCCCTATGACATCGAGCGGGTCGCCGAGGCCATCAGGGACCGGGCTCGCGGCGGCAAGCCGTTCAGTATCGTGGCGGTGGCGGAGGGGGCGACCTCCAGGGAGCGGGCGAAGCGGCTGCAACAGCTGCAGCAGGAGCGACTGGAGGCCAAGGAAAAACGCGTGCGCAGGAAGGCCAAGGAGGCCCTGGCGAACCTGGAGGCCGAACAGGCCAACCATACCGTCACCCTGTCGCGCCAGCTCGAGGCCCTGACCGGCCTGGAGTCCCGGGTCACCATCCTCGGACACCTGCAGCGGGGCGGCATCCCTTCGGCGGCAGACCGGCTGCTGGCCACCGCCTGGGTACCGCCTGCGCGGATCTCATCGAGGCGGGGGAGTTCGGGGTGATGGTGGCGGCCCGGGGTGAACAGGCCCTGCCGGTACCGCTGGCCGAGGTGGCCGGGAAGAAAAAGCTCGTGCCCATGGATCACCCCTGGGTCGGCAGCGCCAAGCGGGTGGGCACCTCGTTCGGGGATTGATCCATACGACGGCAGGGACCGACTAGTAACAGTCGTCTTCTGTGCGGGTCTCCACCTCCAGTTCCCGCCCGGTACAGTCGACGCGCAGGGTGATGGGGCGACAGCAGACCGGACAGTCCTCGATATAGGACTGGCGCTCGATGCTGCAGTCGATCAGGATCTCGAACGTCTCCCCGCAATAGGGGCATGAGATCTGGCGGGTCTCCAGGCCCCACATACCGGTTCGGTCTCCTGAGTCTGTGTCGATGACGGCATGGCCTCCGGGTGATCGGCCATACCCCAAGGGGGGAGTTTAACCAACCCCTCACCCGGCGCGCTACACTCCTGATGGGGCAGATGGTTGCCGGCCCAGGGAGGAGACGATGCGCATACAGCAACAAGACGACTACCCGCTCGGTCACCTGATACTGGAATACCTGCGGGTCTTTATCTGGCCCCTGGTGATCCTGCTGGTGGTGGTGGTCTATCAGGAGGACGTACGCAAGATCCTCAGCGAGCGGGAGGTGGACATCTTCGGCCTGCGCATCGGCAAGGTGGTGGATATAGAGCAGCGGGCCCGCGCGGAGATCGCCGATATCCGCCAGCTGCTGGAGTCACAGCGCGCTAGGGGTGGAGTAAGGTCGGACGGTATCTCCCAGGACATCGAGACCAAGTTGAATAGTCTGGAGCAGAACCTGAGCCGGGAGATCGAGCAGATCAGGCGCTCACCCGCCCCGGCGGCCCGGGTGAAGCCGGAGCGGGCCAGCAGTTCAGGGGGCACCCGGGCAGTGCGGGCCGCGGCGGCGGAGCAACGGGGGTTCGAGGCCCTGCTGGAGCGGGACCTGACAACCGCGATCCAGGCCTTCGAGGAGGCCAAGGCGGTCTGGCCCGACTATCACAATGTGGCCGAGTTGCTGGCGCTCCTGGAAGAGCGGCGTACCAATCTGGCCAGCGGTGGTGACAAGGGCTGGCGCAAACTCTACCGTATCATCCTCACTCGCTACTCCTGGGGTCTGCCGGAGGACCTGCGACCGCGCCTGCGCGCGGAGGTGACCGCCGCCTATTGAGGTCGGCAGACGACCTTGCCGGTTCCACCGGCGGGCGCGCTATGGGATCATTAGGTCTCCCCCTCTCAATGTGTCCCAGGTCACAGAGGGTGGGTGGGAAAAACATTATGGTGACCCTCGGTCGCCAGGCGCGACGCAGCTATCGTGGGGGCCGCCCTGGCTGCAGCGACAGAACCAGCATCCTCTCCAGCAAGGCAGAAGACAGATATCACCATGCAAGCCACCGGGACTGAGCAAGCGGTCTTCGACCTCAAGTCGGGGCAGTTCACCCTGCCCAATCTACGCCTCCTGAGCACTAATCTGGAGGCCCTGGACGAGCAACTGCTGGCTCGGGTACAGCAGGCGCCGGGTTTCTTCCGCAACACCCCGGTGGTGATCGACCTCTCCCCGGTCGCCCGGCAGGGTGGTTCGATCGATTTCGCCCTGCTGGTGGGCCTGATGCGGGGCTATGGTATGCTGCCGGTCGCTGTCCAGGGGGGCAATGCCGAGCATCAGGAGACGGCACGCTTTCTGGAACTCGCGATCCTGGCCGACAGCCGGGGCGCCACCCCCCAGCCGGCGGCCGGCGTCCCCGCACCCGGCACCGCCGCCAGGGCCTCCAACGGGCGCCTGATCGAGCGGCCGGTACGGTCCGGCCAGCGGATCTATGCGGCAGGCCGGGATCTGGTCGTCCTCGCCTCGGTGAGTAGCGGTGCGGAGGTCATCGCCGATGGTAATATCCACGTCTACGGCGCCCTGCGCGGGCGCGCCCTGGCGGGGGTCAAGGGCAACCGGGAGGCGCGCATCTTCTGCCAGGACCTGCAGGCGGAGCTGCTGGCGGTGGCGGGCCAGTACCGGGTCAGCGAGCAGCTGCCGGCGGACCGCCTCGGCGCACCGGCACAGGTCTATCTGGCGGAGAAACGCTTAATCATCGAGAAACTGGGCTAACACCCATGAGACCGGGGCCGCACACACCCTAGATCATGGAAAACCTGAATCCGTGCGTTGGTGCGCAATATTCTCATTGGTCAAGGGTTTGCTGGGGCCTTTGGGTGAGACGCCGTGAATACATCCCTGTAGGCTTGAATGCAGCATCCCTGCTGCATACACTCACCCAAAGACCCCGGCAAACCCTTTCGAAAGCCACGGTCAGGGAAACCCCTGATGTATTTCCATACTAACTAGGAGAGTGCATTGGCTAGAATCATCGTAATTACCTCCGGCAAGGGCGGGGTGGGCAAGACCACCACCAGCGCCGCATTTGCCATGGGTCTGGCGCAGCGCGGGCATCGTACCGCGGTGATCGACTTCGACGTGGGGCTGCGTAACCTGGACCTGATCATGGGTTGTGAACGGCGCGTGGTCTACGACTTCGTCAATGTGATCAATGGCGAGGCCAACCTCAATCAGGCGCTGATCCGGGACAAGCGCTGCGACAGTCTGTTCATCCTCCCCGCCTCCCAGACCCGGGACAAGGAGGCGCTGACCCGGGAGGGCGTGGCGCGGGTCCTGGAGGAGTTGTCGGAGACCTTCGACTATGTGGTCTGCGACTCACCGGCGGGCATCGAGCATGGCGCGACCATGGCCATGTATTTCGCCGACGATGCGGTGGTGGTGACCAACCCGGAGGTCTCGTCGGTGCGTGATTCGGACCGCATGCTGGGGATCCTGGCGAGCAAGTCGCGGCGTGCGGAGAACGGTGAGGAGCCGATCCGGGAATACCTGCTGCTGACCCGCTATTCACCCCAGCGGGTGAAGAATGGCGAGATGCTCAGCGTGGACGACGTGCAGGAGATCCTCGCCCTCGATCTGCTGGGGGTGGTGCCCGAGTCCCAGGCGGTGCTCAATGCCTCCAACTCGGGGACCCCGGTGATCCTGGACAGCGAGAGCGACGCCGGCCAGGCCTATGACGACCTGGTGGCCCGTTATCTGGGTGAGGAGCTGCCTCACCGCTTCCTGGAAATTCAGAAGAAGGGCCTGTTCGGGCGCCTGTTCGGGGGTTGAGTATGGGTCTGCTGGACTATTTTCGTTCTCAGAAGAAGACATCCGCCGGGGTGGCCAAGGAGCGCCTGCAGATCCTGGTGGCCCACGAACGGGCAGAGCGCGACCGGCCCTCCTACCTGCCCCAGCTGCAAAAGGATATCCTGGAGGTGATCCGCCGCTATGTGGCGGTCGACCAGCAGGCGGTCTCGGTCAACCTGGAGAAGAACGCCCATCAGGAGATCCTGGAGCTGAACGTCGTGTTGCCGGAGCGGGATCCACCTGGGCGCGCCCGCGCCGCCTCCTGACGGCGCCTGTCTGACGGGCTCAGGCGAGCAGCTCGGCCATGCGGCGGCCCATCTCCGCCGGTGAGCGCACCACCTGGGCGCCGGCGGCCTCGAGGGCCTGGAACTTCGCCTCGGCGGTGCCCTGGCCGCCGCTGATGATGGCCCCGGCGTGGCCCATGCGCTTGCCGGGCGGTGCGGTAACGCCGGCGATATAGGCCACCACCGGCTTGTTCACCGCGCTGCGGATGTAGGCCGCCGCTTCCTCCTCCGCGCTGCCGCCGATCTCCCCGACCAGGATGATCCCATCGGTCTGCTTGTCCTCTTCGAAGAGGGCCAGGCAGTCGATGAAGCTGGTGCCGTTGATGGGGTCGCCGCCGAGACCGACACAGGTGCTCTGGCCCAGTCCCGCCTGGGTGGTCTGATGGACCGCCTCATAGGTCAGGGTCCCCGAGCGGGAGATCACCCCTACCCTGCCCGGCCGGTGGATGTCGCCGGGCATGATGCCGATCTTGCACGCCCCGGGGGTGATGATGCCGGGGCAGTTGGGGCCGATCAGGCGGGCATCGAAGGAGCGCAGCGCCTCTTTGACCTTCAGCATGTCGAGGATCGGGATGCCCTCGGTGATGCAGGCGATGATCCGGATGCCCGCGTCCGCCGCCTCAATGATCGCATCGGCGGCGAAGGGCGGAGGTACATAGATCATGCTGGCGTCGGCGCCGGTGGCCGCCACCGCCTCCCGGACGGTGTCGAAGACCGGTCGCTGCAGGTGGGTCTGGCCACCCTTTCCGGGCGTCACCCCGGCCACCAGCTGGGTGCCATAGGCGATGGCCTGGGCGGAGTGGAAGCTGCCCTGCCGGCCGGTGAAGCCCTGGCAGATCACCCGGGTGTGGCGGTCCACGAGGATGCTCATCGCCCCGCCTCCCCGGTCTGACCCGCGCGGGCGGCGACGACGGCCCGCTCGGCCGCCTCGCTGAAGCCGCTGGCGGTGATGAAGTTGAGCCCGCTTTGGCCCAGCATCTGCAGTCCCTGGGGGGCATTGGTGCCCTCCAGGCGCACCACCACCGGGACCTCCACCCCGACCCGTCGGGCGGCGCTGATGATGCCCTCGGCGATCAGGTCGCAGCGCACGATGCCTCCAAAGATGTTCACCAGCACGGCCCTGACCTGTGGATCGGAGAGGATCAGCTTGAAGGCCTCGGTGACCCGCTCGGCGGTGGCGCCGCCGCCCACGTCGAGGAAATTGGCGGGGGCCCCGCCGTGCAGCTTCACCAGGTCCATGGTGGCCATGGCCAGCCCCGCGCCGTTGACCATGCAGCCGATGTCGCCATCCAGGGTGATGTAGTTGAGGTCGTGGCGGTCCGCCTCCCGCTCTCGCGCATCCTCCTGGCTGGGGTCGCGCAAGGCCTGCAGCTCCGGGTGGCGGTAGAGGGCGTTGTCGTCCAGGTTGAGCTTGGCGTCCAGGGCCAGCAGCTCCCCGGCGCCGGTGACGATCAGGGGGTTGATCTCGATCAGGCTGGCGTCCTTCTGCAGGTAGAGGTCGTAGAGCCCCTGCATGATCTGGCCGAACTGCTTGATTTGATCACCCGCGAGGCCCAGCCCGAAGGCCAGGCTGCGCCCCTGATAGGGGAGCAGACCGGTGGCCGGGTTGATCCGGGTGGTGAGGAGCCGATCCGGGGTCTGGGTGGCCACCCTTTCGATCTCCATGCCTCCCGCCGCCGAGGCGAGAAAGGCGACGTGTGAGTGGGCCCGGTCCAGCAGCAGGCCCAGATAGAGTTCCCGGGCGATCTTGCAGCCCTGCTCCACCAGGACCTGCTGGACCGGCAGGCCCTGGGGGCCGCTCTGGTGGGTCACCAGGGTCATGCCGAGCAGCTCGCCGGCCAGGGCCTCCACCTCGTCCGGGCTATGGGCGAGCCGGACACCACCGGCCTTGCCGCGACCGCCGGTGTGGGCCTGGGCCTTGACCACCCAGCTGTCGCCCCCCAGTTGTCGGGCGGTGCTCCCGGCCTCCTCGGCGCGGTCGACCACCTCGCCTGCTGGCACTGGGATGCCGAACTGGCGAAATAGCGTCTTGGCCTGATATTCGTGCAGGTTCATGGTCTATGGCCCGGGTATGTGGAGAGTGGCCTGGCGGACAGCCGGGCGTTTCCCGCTGACGGTCGGATGAACCGCCGTATCTCCCGGGAGTGACCGGTTTGCAGCCGAGCCGGGATCATGCGAACTTTGAGCACAATAATCTATAGTTATCTCATGTCGGAGTGGGTTTGCAGCAGTGGGTGCTGGAAGGGTTCCACTGCCTCGAGTCCTTAAGAATAACAAATTTGTTGGAGGTGCGGATGGAGCGGATAACAATCGTAGGCGCCGGCATGGTGGGCGAAACCACGGCCCAGATCATTGCGGAAGCGGAGCTGTGCCACGAGATCGTCCTCATCGATATCCGTGAAGACGTGCCCCAGGGGGTCGCCCTGGACGTGTTGCAGACCGCCAGCTTCTTCAACTTCGACACCCGGGTGGTGGGCTCCAACGATCCCGCTGCGATGGCGGATTCGGAGCTGATAATCGTAACCGCCGGGCTGCCGCGCAAGCCGGGGATGTCCCGTTCCGACGTGCTGGAGGTCAACCTGCGCATCATCGACGGGATCATCGACCAGGCCCTGCGCCATGCACCGGACGCCATGTTCCTGATGGTGACCAATCCGGTAGATGTGCTGACCTACCGGGTCTGGCAGCGTACCCAGTGGCCGCGCCAACGGGTGTTCGGTCAGGCCGGAGTGCTCGATGCGGCGCGTATGGCCAGCTTCATCGCCATGGAGACGGGTTTCTCCGCCCGCGATATCACCACCCTGGTGCTCGGGGGACATGGCGACACCATGGTCCCCCTGCCCCGCTACTGCACCGTCAACGGGGTCCCGATAGGACAGTTTCTCGCTGAGGATCGCCTACGCAGCATCATCGAAAGGACCCGCAATGGCGGCGCCGAGATCCTCTCGCTGCGCAAGAACAGCAGTGCCTACGACGCCCCCGCCGCGGCCATCGCCAGCATGGTGGATGCGATCGCCAACGACCGCCGGCGCCTGCTCCCCACGGTGGCCCTGCTGGAGGGCGAATATGGTCAGCAAGGATTGGCCATGGGGGTCCCCTGTGTACTCTCGGGCAAGGGGATGGAGCGGGTGGTGGAACTGGAGCTCGATCCCCGGGAGATGGCCCTGTTCAAGGACTCGGCCCAGGCCGTACGTCGCGATACCGAACGTCTGCCGGCTCCCAAGTAATGACTCAACCCACTGTTTATAAAAATAATCTATAGAAAATCACCGGGCGGAATCAAAGATCCTGCGGTGTCCGGTCTGCGTAGTATAATGCGTCTGGATTGGACCTTTGGAGCAAACCATGGCGGAACAAGAAAAGACCTTTACTTTGATAAATGATGAAACCGGGCAGGCGGTCAAATTGCCGGTCCGGGAGTCGGTCCAGGGGCCGGCCGCCATTGATGTCTCGAACCTCTACAAGGAGGCGGGGGTCTTTACCTATGACCCAGGTTTCATGTCCACCGCCAGTTGTCAGAGCAAGATCACCTATATCCAGGGTGAGGAAGGCGTGTTGGAGTATCGGGGCTACCCCATCGAGCAGCTGGCGGAGAACGGTAACTTCATCGAGACCGCCTATCTGCTGCTGTACGGCGAACTTCCCACGGCGACCCAGCTGTACGACTTCGACAAGACGATCACCCATCACACCATGCTCAACGAGACCCTGAAGAATTTCTTCAGCGGTTTTCACTTCAACGCCCATCCGATGGCGATCATGGTCGGGGTGGTGGGCTCACTCTCGGCCTTCTACCACGACTCCCTCGACATCAACGACCCGCAGCAGCGCGAGATCGCCGCCCATAGGCTGATCGCCAAGATGCCGGCCATCGCAGCGGCCAGCTACAAGCACAATATCGGTGAACCGATCATGTATCCGCGTAATCACCTCTCCTACTGTGCGAATCTGCTGCACATGATGTACGCCACCCCCTGCGAGGGCTATCAGCCCGACCCCACCGCCGAAAAGGCCCTCAATCTGCTGTTCATCCTGCATGCCGATCACGAACAGAATGCCAGCACCTCCACCGTCAGGCTGGCGGGCAGCTCCCTGGCCAATCCCTTCGCCTGTATCGCCGCCGGCATCGCCTCTCTCTGGGGGCCGGCCCATGGCGGCGCCAATGAGGCGGTCCTCGACATGCTCTCGGAGATCGGTGATGTCTCGCAGATCGACAAGTATATCGCCAAGGCCAAGGACAAGGACGACAGCTTCCGCCTGATGGGATTCGGCCATCGTGTCTACAAGAAGTACGATCCGCGGGCCAACATCATTCGCAAGGTCTGCCACCAGGTGCTGGACGAACTGGCGGACAACACCAACCCGATGTTCGAGCTGGCCCAGCGCCTGGAGGAGATCGCACTGCACGACGAGTATTTCATCGAGCGGAAGCTCTATCCCAACGTGGATTTCTACTCAGGCATCATCTACCGGGCCCTGGGGATCCCCAACAATATGTTCACGGTGATGTTCGCCATCGCCCGCACCGTTGGCTGGGTGGCCCACTGGATGGAGATGATGAACGACCCGCGGCAGAAGATCGGCCGGCCCCGGCAGGTCTACAAGGGACATACGCGGCGGGAGTATGTGCCGATCGACGAGCGCTAGTCGCGGGATGGTGCGCCCGGTGGATGCCCCCCATCCGCCGTGCTGCGTAGCAGCTGTTCCAGCTGGGTTATGGAGGCGCCCTGGATCGGGCGGTTGTCCGCTCTGTCCAGGGGGCGCCGGAAGCGGCCACTGGGGGGTAGCACCACCAGCCCGAAGCGGACCCCGTCTGCGACAAAGCGGAAACCGGGGATCCGCCGCCTGACGCCCTGGCTGAAATACATGTCGTGGTCCCATGACTGCCAGGGGATGCGCAGGTCGGAGAGGGTGAACACCACCTCCTCCGGGGGCTCGGCGAACAGCTGCAGCTCTACCCGGCTGTTGCTGTCGGCCGTGCCCCGGTAGACTGCCCCAACCAGCAGCGGGTGGAACCGATGGAGGGCCTGCATGGCCTGCAGGGCGGCGCGCCTCAGAGTGGTCAGGGCGCTCTGCTGGGCAGGACCACGAAATAGCCGCTGCTGCTCGCGCAGGGCCTGCTCCACCTCGTCGCGGCTGGGCAGCAGACGCCGGTCCTGGACACCGAGCTGACTGGCCGCCTTGTGCAGGGCATGGAGCGGATCGCCGGAGCGCTGCTCGGTGAGGATGCGCGCCGTCTCATAGGCGATACGGCGCTGGATTTCCCGCTTATTGGCCTTCATGGCCGTCAGAAGGGATCTTCTGCCGGGTCGATGGCGAGGGTGTCGTCCATCCCGGGTATGGCCGCCCCATTGCCGGTGTCGTTTGGCGGTTTCGGGGCGTTCGCCTCGCGGAAGACCTCGAAGATGGCATTCCGGCTGCCCGTCCCAACGGGTTCGCCAGTGTCCACGTCGATGCGCATGGTGACCATGCCGGGAGGCAGCTCCGGGAACTCCTCCGGGACACCCTCCAGGGCGACCCGCATGAAATCGATCCAGGCCGGCAGGGCCGCCCGCCCTCCCACTTCGCCCCTCCCCAGGGGTTTTGAGTCGTCGAAGCCGATCCAGGCAATCGCCACCAGATGGCGGCTGAATCCATTGAACCAGGCGTCCCGCTGATCGTTGGTGGTGCCGGTCTTGCCCGCCAGATCCTTGCGGCCGAGCACCCGGGCGCGGCGTCCGGTACCATGCTGGATGACGTCACGCATCATGGATTTCATGAGGTAGTCGTTCTGGGGGGTGATCACCTGCGGTGCACAGCGCTTTGCGGGGAGTACCTGCCCCTCATTCTCCCCCGGTTCGGGTTGCGGCTTGGCTGAGGCCTGCTCCTGGTCGCTACAGGCGACCTCCGGCTGGGCCTGGTACAGGCTGTTGTCGCGGCCGTCCAGGATATGTTCGAGGTAGTAAGGTGAGACGTGCTTGCCCCCGTTGGCCAGCACTGCATAGCCCTCCGCCATCTGCAGTGGGGTGACGGCCCCGCTGCCCAGCGCCAGGGAGAGGTCATGGGGCAGCTCCTGGGCGTTGAACCCGAAGCGGGTGATATATTTGATGGTCGGGGCTACGCCCATCTTGCGCAGCAGGCGGATGGAGACCAGGTTGCGGGAGTGGATCAGGGCGTAGCGCAGGCGGGTCGGGCCAAAGAATTTACCGCTGTAGTTCTCCGGCCGCCAGGAGGCCTCCAAGGCGGGGTCGTCGAATACGACCGGGGCATCGTTGATGAGGCTGGCCGCAGTGAATCCCCGGTTCAGGGCGGCTGAGTAGATGAAGGCCTTGAACCCTGATCCAGGTTGACGTTTGGCCTGGGTTACCCGGTTGAATTTGCTCAGAAAAAAGTCATAGCCACCGACCAGTGCCTTGATGGCGCCATTGTCAGGGGAGATAGAGACCAGGGCCCCGGAGACGCGGGGGGGTTGGGCGAGGCGCCAGAAGGCATCACCCTTGTCCGGGATTTCCCGATAGATGTAGATGAGGTCTCCCGGGTGGAGCACCGCACCGGCACTCTTGGGCGCCGGCCCCTGATGATCCTGGTCCCGATAGGGACGGGCCCAGGAGATTCCCGGCCAGCCGAGGGTCTGGGTCTGTCCGTCCTCGACCAGCAGTTTGGCCGTCTTCTCCTCCACCTGAGTGACCAGGGCGCGCTGCAGAGCGGCGACTTTTGGCAGCCCATCGAGCCTCGCCCGCATCTCCTCCGGAGTGAGCCCTTCGGTGATCTCCAGATGCCCTGCGACGCCTCGGTAGCCATGGCGTTTGTCGTAGGCCTGGATGGCGGTGCGCAGCGCTCGATTGGCCGCCTCCTGCAGCCTGCTGTCGATGGTGGTAACGATCTTATAGCCGCTGGTGTAGGCCTGCGCAGCAAAGCGCCTGACCGCCTCTGCCCGCGCCATCTCCGCCACATAGGGCGCCTCGAGTTCACTGGTGGCCTGGTGAAGACTTGCGGTGACGGGGGCGGACTTGGCTTTATCATACTGATTCTTATCGATATAATGCAGGCTGAGCATGCGTCCCAGGACATAGTCCCGGCGCAGCAAGGCGCGCTTCGGGTTGGTGATGGGGTTGAAGCGAGAGGGTGCCTTTGGCAGGCCGGCGATCATGGCGATCTGCGAAAGCTCAAGTTTATCCACCGGCCGGCCGTAATAGACCATGGCGGCGGCGCCCACACCATAGGCGCGGTGGCCAAGATAGATCTTGTTGAGGTAGAGTTCGAGGATTTCCTGCTTGCTCAACAGGTGCTCGATTTTCAGGGCCAGGAAGATCTCGTTGAGCTTGCGGGTGTAGGTCTTCCTGCTACTGAGAAAGAAATTTCTGGCGACCTGCATGGTAATGGTGCTGCCGCCCTGGCGGCGTTCACCGGTCAGCGCCAGCTGCAGCGCCGCCCGCAGCAGGCCCTGATAGTCCACCCCGGGGTGTTCAAAGAAGCGGTCGTCCTCGGCCGCCAGAAAGGCGTGGATGACCTGCGCCGGGATGTCGTGATACTTCAGTGGGTCACGACGCTTTTCACCGAATTCGGCGATCAGTTTCTGGTCCTGGCTGTAGATGCGCAATGGGACCTGCAGGCGCACATCCTTCAGTTTGTCGATGGGGGGGAGGCTGGGGTCGAGGTAGAGGTAGGCGCCACCGATGGCGAGGGCGCCCAGGGTAAACAGGCCGATACCGAGATAGACGAGGTATTTTAAGGATCTGTACAACAACATCATGCACTGGTTCACAGAATTGGCGATAAGGGTGGGACCAGAATGGCCGATAATCAGAACACTATATTAGCAAAATTGATATGATGGATTTCATGACCATAGAGAATAAAAATAGCTTCACAAAAAAATCATTTGCTGCTATATAGTTACTTGCTCTAGTTAAAGAGAATCCTCAGTTCTTTCCGCGGCATTGTTTATAAGGACAGTTTAGGAAACCGCATGTTTTTTTTCGGAACAAAGAAACCACCGTTAATCGGCATAGACATCAGCTCCACCACGGTGAAGCTGCTCGAGCTATCGAAGACCACCGGCCGGGCCGGTTCCACCTATCGCGTGGAGGCCTATGGGGTGGAGCCCCTGCCCGCCAATGCGGTTGTGGAGAAGAACATCGCCGAGGTGGAGGCAGTGGGGGATGCGATCCGCACGGCACTGAAGCGTTCTGGTTCCAGGGCCAAGCATGCGGCCGTGGCCGTATCGGGATCCGCGGTGATCACCAAGGTCATCTCCATGCCCGCCTCGCTCTCGGACCAGGACCTGGAGAGCCAGATTCAGCTGGAAGCGGATCAGTATATACCCTATCCCCTGGAAGAGGTAAACATCGATTTCGAGGTGCTGGGTCCCTCAGAGAAGAACCCGGACCTGGTTGACGTGCTGCTGGCCGCCTCACGCAGCGAGAACGTGGATGATCGCGTGGCCGCCCTGGAGCTGGCGGGTCTGACCGCCGCGGTAGTGGATGTCGAGGCCTATGCCATGGAGAATGCCTGCAGCCAGATCATCGATCAGCTGCCGGAAGGGGGTCTGGATCAGACCATCGCGGTGGCCGACATCGGCGCCACCACCACCACCCTGAATGTGCTGCACAACAACAAGATCATCTACACCCGGGAACAGAATTTCGGTGGGCGCCAGCTGACCGAAGAGATTCAGCGCCGCTACGGCCTCTCCATCGAAGAGGCCGGTATGGCAAAACGCCAGGGGGGGCTGCCGGACAACTATGTGCCGGAAGTGCTGGATCCATTCAAGGAGGCCATGGCGCAGCAGGTCAGCCGCTCCTTGCAGTTCTTCTTCTCCTCCAGTGCCTACAGCAGTGTCGAGCACATCATCCTGGCCGGTGGCAGTTCATCCATCCCTGGCGTGGATGACCTGATCGAGGAGAAGCTGGGCACTCCCGCCTCGGTGGCCAACCCGTTCGCGAATATGTCGGTGGCGAACCGGGTGAAACCACAAGCATTGAGCGCCGACGCACCGGCCTTGATGATCGCCTGTGGACTGGCCTTGAGGAGCTTCGACTGATGGCACGCATAAATCTACTCCCCTGGCGCGAGGCCGAGCGCAAACGGCGCCAAAAGGACTTCGGCATGCTGGTGCTCACCGGCGTGCTGCTGACCATCCTGGGCCTGATCGGCGCCCATATGCAGCTCGGCAGCATGGTGGATGCCCAGGAGCAGCGCAATACCTATCTGCAACATGAGATCGCCAAGGTCGACCGGCAGATCAGTGAAATCAGAGACTTGGGCAAGACCAAGGCGAGTCTGCTGGCACGCATGAACATCATCCAGGAGCTGCAGAGCAGCCGGCCGCAGATCGTGCACCTGTTCGATGAGATAGTGAATACCCTGCCGGATGGAGTCTTCCTGGACAGCATCACACAGCATGGCTCCCGGGTGGATATGGTGGGCGAGGCCCAATCCAATGCCCGGGTTTCCGCCTTCATGCGCAACATCGAAAACTCCGCCTGGCTGGGCAAACCCCGTCTGGACTTCATCGAAAGCAAGGAGGCCACGGGTACAGGCCTGAGCCATTTCAAATTGACGGTGAGTCAGCTCTCCCGGTCGGATGCGGAGGACAAGAAGTGAATCTAGAGGAGCTCAACGAACTCGACTTAAGCAACATCGGGGTCTGGCCTACACCGGTCAAGATCATCCTGGTGCTGATCATCAGTATCCTGGTGGCCGTTGCTGGTTACTACCTCGATATCGAGGACCAGTTCAACCGGCTCAACAGTGTGGAGAAGAAAGAGCAGGAGTTGCGTAAGACCTTCGAGATCAAGCAGGCCAAGGCCGCCAACCTGGATGCCTACAAGAAACAGCTAGAGGAGATGAAGCAGTCGTTCGGGGCCATGCTCAGGCAGCTGCCCAACAAGACCGAAGTGGCGGATCTGCTGGTGGATGTCTCCCAGACCGGCCTGGCCTCAGGCCTGGAGTTCGAGCTGTTCAAGCCGGGGGCCGAAGTGCCAAGGGAGTTCTACGCCGAGTTGCCCATCAGTATCAGGGTGACCGGACACTACCACGAATTTGGCAAGTTCATCAGCGGGCTGGCGGCACTGCCACGGATCGTCACCATCCACGATATCAATATAACCCGACGCAGCGGTAAAAGGGGTAAGGGCAATAGCAATGGGTTGCTGGTGTTGCAGGCCACCGCCAAGACCTACCGCTATCTTGATGAAGAGGAAGCGCAATGAGAGGAGTCTCTATCAAGCCATGGCGAAGGGCAGGCGTAATATTTTTACTGGCCACCCTGGCGGGCTGCGCAAACCCTAATCTTCAGGACCTGAAGAAGTTCGTGGCGGATCAAAAGGCCAAGACTCCGGGGCGGATCGACCCCATACCCGAGGTCAGGCAGATAGAGACCTTCCTCTACGAAGAGCAGGGGCGTCGCGATCCGTTCACCCCCACCGAAGAGGAGATGGAAGCCAAGGTCGGTAAGGTCGACAATGGTATCAGGCCCGACTTCAACCGCCGCAAGGAGGAGCTGGAGAGCTATTCTCTGGATGAACTCCGCATGGTCGGGGTGGTGGAACAGCAGGGCGTCACCTGGGGGCTTGTCAAGACCAAGGACGGGACCATTCACCGGGTCAAAAGCGGGAACTACATGGGCCGGAATCACGGCAGGATCATGCGTATCACAGAGGACAAGATCGAGTTGACCGAGATCGTGCCGGACGGTTTGGGCGGCTACAGGGAGCGTCAGGCGTCAATCGCCCTGGCAGAAGAATAGTCGTACAAGAATGTACAATCGACAACGCCATTGGGCGTTGCCTACGGGGTGCAAGGTAAGGATGCCGAACATCCACTAGTCGTGAGGAATCAGAGATGAGGGGGTTGCCAATGGCGCGCAGGCGGATTGCAAAAAGGAATCCAAGGGTTCTTGGAAGAGGAAGCAAGGTCAAATGGTTTGGGGGGATCTCCCTGGCCCTGTGGCTGCTGCCCTCACTGGTTTTCGCGGAGGTTGCCCTGAAGAGCATCGACTTCTCTGCCCTGCCTGGAGACAAGGTGCAGATCACCCTGGGTATGACCGGCCAGGTCTCCCAGCCGGCCAGTTTTTCCACCGAGAATCCGGCGCGGATCTCCCTCGACTTCGTGGGTGTGCATAGCAAGCTCGGCTACAAGACGAAGCTGATCGGGGTCGGGCCGGCGCACAGCATCACCGCCCTGGAGGCGGGCAACCGGACACGGGTGGTCATCAACCTGACCCAGCCTGTCGATCACCGGGTGAAGGTCCAGGGTGACAAAGTCTTGATCACCCTCGATGTCAGCAGGCAGGGGTTGGGGACATCCGCGGCCAGCGCCGTGCAGGTGGGCCCGAATGGGGCGTCCAGTACACAGGCGGCAAGGCAGGTGATGGCCAAGGGCGCGGGAATCCGCTCGATCGACTTCCGGCGGGGCAAGTCGGGAGAGGCCAGAATCCTGGTAACCCTGAGCAATCCCGCCACACCGGTGGATGTGCGGGAGCAGGGTGGCCATATCGTCATGGAATTCTTCAAGACCAGCATCGATCCTGCCTTGCTGAAACGATTGGATGTGGTCGATTTCGCCACCCCGGTGACCCAGATCGATACCCGGACAAAGGGTGAGAATGTCATTGTCGATATCACCCCAACCGGCGAATATGACTACCTGGCCTATCAGACCGACGATATCTACGCAGTCGAGATCCGGCCCCTGAGCAAGCAAGAGAAGCAGGCCCTGCAGAAGAAGCGGCTGGTCTTCACCGGTGAGAAGCTCTCTCTCAACTTCCAGGACATCGAAGTACGCTCCGTGCTCCAGCTGCTGGCCGATTTTACCGGCCTCAACCTGGTGACCAGCGACACGGTCGGGGGGCGGATCACCCTGCGGCTGAAGAACGTCCCCTGGGACCAGGCCCTGGACATCATCCTCAAGTCCAAGGGGCTGTCGAAGCGTCAGGTGGACAACGTCATCATGGTCGCACCGACCGAGGAGATCGCGGCGCGGGAACAGCTGGAGCTCGAATCCAAGCAGAAGATTCAAGAGCTGGCCCCCTTGCGTTCCGAATTCATCCAGGTCAACTACGCCAAGGCGCAGGACCTGGCCAGCCTGTTGAAGTCCGAAGAGAACCGGTTGATGTCCGAACGCGGCAACGTCACCGTGGACGTGCGCACCAACACCCTGCTGGTGCAGGACACGGCGGCCAAGCTGGAGGATATTCGCCGCCTGATCATGAAACTCGACATACCGGTTCGACAGGTATTGATCGAGTCGCGCATCGTCATCGCCAACAACGATTTTGCCAAGGACCTGGGGGTGCGCTTCGGGGCCAATGGTGGAGAGATCGGCACCAATCAGGACCAACATGTCAATGTCATCGCCGGGGGGCTCCCCGGCCAGACCGGTGGCACTTTCGGCATCGCACCGGGCATAGAGAACCCAGCCGGTTCCACCAACGAGGCCTTGATGGTCAATCTGCCGGCCACGGCGCCTTCCGGTGCGATAAATTTCCTGGTGGGCAAGGTGGGCTCCTACCTGCTGCAACTGGAACTCTCCGCCATGCAGGCCGAGGGCAAGGGTGAGGTCATCTCCAGCCCCAGGGTGATCACCTCCGACCAGAACAAGGCCTCCATCAAACAGGGTGTGGAGATCCCCTACCAGGAGGCCAGTTCCAGTGGCGCGACCACGGTCAGCTTCAAGGAGGCGGTGCTGAAACTGGATGTGACCCCCCACATCACCCCGGACGACCGGGTGCGCATGGACCTGCAGATCAACAAGGACAGCCCGGACTTCTCCCGCTCGGTGCTGGGGGTGCCGCCATTGGATACGCGCAAGATAGAGACCACCGTGCTGGTCGACAACGGGGAGACCGTCGTACTGGGTGGCGTATTCGAGCGCACCAAGACCAACAATGTGGAGCGAGTGCCCTTCTTCGGCGATATACCCTATGCCGGGGTGCTGTTCAGGAAGACCGAGGATCGGGACGAGAACAAGGAGTTGCTGATCTTCGTGACCCCGAAGATCCTCAAGGAGGCCCTGCGGGTCCACTAACCTCATCTCCGTGTTGGACAAGGCGCACCGGCTGGTGCGCCTTTTTTGTTTGCGGGCCGGGTCTTCCCCAATGCCTGGGTTTTCATCCCGGCCCTTGCACAGATGGATCGATCTGACATATCTTCAGCCGATGAACCGCAGACAGAATCTGTTCCTGATCGGTCCCATGGGGGCGGGCAAGACCACCGTGGGCAGGCAGTTGGCGGAGGGCCTGGGGATGGAATTCGTCGATTCCGATCAGGAGATCCAACGGCGCACCGGGGTGGACATCACGACCATCTTTGAATTCGAGGGGGAAGCGGGGTTCCGCAACCGGGAGCGCCAGGTGATCGACGAACTGACGGCCAGGGAAGGGATCGTCCTGGCGACCGGGGGAGGGGCCATACTGGATGCGGCGAACCGGCGCCACCTGGGCGCCCGGGGCTTCGTGGTCTATCTGCACTGTACCGTGCAGCAGCAGTATGAGCGGACCTTCCGGGACCGCAACCGTCCATTGCTGCAGACCGATGATCCCATGGGGAAGCTGCGGGAGTTGATGGCGCAGCGGGAGCCACTCTACCGGGCAACTGCCGATCTGGTGATCCTGACCGAGCGGCGGGGGGCGAGGGTCGTGGCCAGGGAGATCCAGGAACGCCTCGTCGCCGATAGTTAGATGAGATCAGGAGCAGGATGAAGATGGCGAACCGACAACTCGAGGTGGATCTGGGAGCGCGCAGTTATCCCATCTACATCGGCGGCGGTCTCTACGACAATGCCAAATATTACCGGCCCCATATCCTGGGACGACAGGTAATGCTGGTGACCAATGAGACCATTGCCCCGCTCTACCTGCAGCGCACCCTGGAGGCCCTGGATGGTTATCAAGTGGCCAGCGTGATCCTGCCGGACGGGGAGCAATACAAGACCTTAGAGGTCCTCAACCGGATCTATACCGCGCTTCTCCAGCAACGCTTCACCCGCAAGTGCACGCTGCTTGCCCTGGGTGGGGTGGTGATCGGGGATATGACCGGTTTTGCCGCAGCGACCTACCAGCGTGGAGTGGCGTTTATCCAGATACCGACCACCCTGTTATCGCAGGTCGATTCCTCGGTGGGCGGTAAGACCGGAGTCAACCATCCGCTGGGCAAGAACATGATCGGCGCCTTCCACCAGCCGCAGGCGGTGTTGGCCGATACCTCCACCCTGGATACCCTGGACGATCGTCAGCTGGCGTCCGGGCTGGCGGAGGTCATCAAATACGGCCTGATAGTGGATAGTGAGTTCTTCGGCTGGCTCGAACAAAATACCCCCGCCCTGTTGGCGCGCGACAGCCAAGCCTTGATCCATGCCATCGAACGCTCCTGTCGCTGCAAGGCGGCGGTGGTGGCGGCGGACGAGCGGGAGGCCGGGCAACGCGCCCTGCTCAACCTGGGGCATACCTTCGGCCACGCCATCGAGACCGGCATGGGCTATGGTGAATGGCTGCATGGCGAAGCGGTGGCGGTGGGCATGTGCATGGCGGCCGACCTGTCGCGGCGGCAGGGCTGGCTCTCGGAGCAGGACTTCCTGCGCACCCGCGAGCTGCTGCGGCGCGCGCATCTGCCGGTGGAGCCACCGCCGCAGTTGAGTCCCGAGCGCCTGCTGGAGTTGATGGCGGTGGACAAGAAGGTCCTGCACGGCCGGCTGCGGCTGGTGCTCCTGAAGGGGATCGGTGAGTCCCTGGTGACGGAAGGGTTTTCCGGTGAATTGCTGGAGCAGACCCTGCACGAGTATGGGCGTTGATCTATAGGTGGGAGATGGTGGCCAATAGCAACGAATACTTCGCTACCCTGGAGACGGCTCAGCGCTTCGATCTGTTGCGGCACCTGATCGAAAACAGCGAGCTGGTGCCGCTGGTGCGTGGTCCGGAGGGGATTGGCAAGAGCCTGTTGGCCGAACGACTGCAGCGTGAGGCGCCGGACAACTGGGTGGTATGCCGGTTCGAGGCGGATCCCAGACTCACCCCAGAGCGCCTGCTGCAGCAGATCACGCGCTGTCTCGGGGGCGCCGAGAGGTCGGACGACCCGCTCCAGGGCCTGATCGAACACCTCGAGTCGATGCGGGAGGGCGGGATCACCCCGGTCTTGCTGGTCGATGATGCCCAACAGCTGCCGCCCACCAGCCTGATCAACCTGTTGCGTCTCTACGAGCGGCAGCTGACCGGCAATCCCCTGGTCAGTATCGTGCTGTTCGCCAACGAGCGGATCGACGAACTGCTCTCGACGCCCCAGCTGCAGATCATGTCGCCCCAGGCGATCCAGGTGATCGACCTGCTGCCCTTCAGCCTGGAGGACGCCACCGGCTACATGCACTTTCTGCTCAAGGCGGAGGGGCTTCCCGCGGACCTGGAGCTGGACGATCAGCGGCTGGCAATCTGTTACCGGGAGAGTGGCGGACTACCCGGCCCCTTGCGACAGTGTATCTTGCAGGCCCTGGGCGAGGGGGAGCCCAGGCCCCCAGCGCAACACGGTGGTCAGACAGGTCGCTGGTGGGTTGCCGTGCCGTTGCTACTGCTGGTGGCGGGGGGGCTGGTATTCCAGGATGATATCAACCACTGGTTCACGCCAACTGCACAGCCCCCTCGGGAGAGGCCTGGGAGGCCACCTGCCCAGCCGCCAGCAGCCAGGGAGGGGCTGAATGGGGGCGTGACATTGGAGCACTCCCAGAGGATAGCGCCACCGGCGCAGGAGGAGAGGTCCGCCGTGGTCACCCGTCCCCTGGCAGAGGAGAGGCCCCCGGCAGGTCCGGGGCCGGTGGAGACACAGAGACAGCGCCCTCCCACGGAGAAGCCGGCCAGAGTGGAGCTAGCGCCGCCGCTTGCTGATGGCTCACCAGCCACCACGCCTGCGGCGCCGGAGAGGCCGCCAGAAATGCCGGAGATCACCCGGTTGCCTGAGCCCCGGAAACAGACTGAAGCGCCGCCAGCGCCTGCCCCGGCCGAGCCGGGCGCCAACTCCTCCCCGCCGGCGGAAGGGCCGGCAGCCGGCCCCCTGGGGGCCTCCGGCGGGCAGCCGGCAGAGCCCATCGGGCCGGCGTCCCCTGTACCCGGTTCGGCCAGGACTCAACCCTCTCCGGCCGTGCCGGAGGCCGCCGGCCAGGGGGCGGCGAAGCCCCCGCCCCAGGACCCGTTGCACCGGGATGAATGGGTGCTGGCCCGCCCGCCAGGCCACTATACCCTGCAGTTGCTGGGGGTCGAGGACCTGGCCGAACTCAAGGACTTCATCCGGCGCCACCAGCTGCAAGGCGAACTCTTCTATATCAAGACCTGGAGGAACGGCCGGCCCTGGTATCCGCTCCTGTTCGGGGAGTTTACCGACAAGCAGGGGGCCCTGGAGGCCAAACGGCGTCTTCGGGGTAAGTTGCAACGCCAGGACGCCTGGCCGCGTCCCTTCGCGGCCCTGCAGGCAATTCTCAAACGGTCAGGATAGCCCCGCTCTTCTGCAAGGGGTTGATTTGTCGGGGAAAGTATTGCTGGTCTGATTCCCGGTTCTCGAGTATCCTACGCGGTTCCCCGTCCCGCATTGCGGGGCCGGTCCGTCCGCCGGAGACGCGCGAACTATTTTCCGCGCAGGGATCCTCTGGAGTTCTCTGGGGCGTCCGCGACACATGGATGCGCCGCCAATTCGATGCCTGAAGGGTTTGCTCCCGATGCGGGGGTAATCCGCGTCTCTATCCCAGGGGCGCCAGGAGGCCCGGGACGGGCTGGTTCGCTGTCCTTGGCGATACGGCCAGTTTGTCAGATGGTCCGCCAGGATGGGGTGATCGGCAACATCTTGTGGCAGACGCCGGGATGCGCGGCACGACTTAACGAATGAGGTTTGCAATGGGTCAAGGTACCTTACCGCCAGCACAGGGTCTGTATGACCCGCGCAACGAACATGACGCCTGTGGTGTGGGCTTCGTCGCCAACATCAAGGGCCAGAAGAGCCATGCCCTGCTCCGGCAGGGGTTGGGGATTCTCGACCGCCTGACCCATCGGGGTGCAGTGGGCGCGGACCCCCTGGCCGGCGATGGGGCGGGTATCCTGCTGCAGATCCCCCACGGTTTCTTCCGGGAAGAGGCCGCCTTCGCGCTACCGGCCGAGGGAGATTACGCCATCGGCATGGTCTTTCTGCCGAGAAACGAGGCCAGCCGCATCGCCTGTGAGGAGACCATCGAGGCCCTGCTGGCGGCGGAGGGCCAGGACCTGCTGGGCTGGCGCGACGTGCCTGTGAACAACGGGGGCCTGGGCCACAGCGTCAAGCCCACCGAGCCGGTGGTCAGGCAGGTATTCGTCGGTCGCGGGGCGAACTGCGCCGATCGGCAGGTCTTTGAGCGTAAGCTCTTCGTGATCCGCAAGCAGATCGAAAAACGCATCCGCGAGGCGGAACTGGAGGGGGGGCGCGCCTTCTACTTCACCTCCCTCTCCTCCCGCACCATCGTCTACAAGGGCATGCTGCTGGCCAGACAGGTGGGTGAGTACTACCAGGACCTGCGGGACGAACGCATGCAGACCGCATTGGCGCTGGTGCATCAACGCTTCTCCACCACCACCTTCCCGACCTGGGATCTGGCCCATCCGTTTCGCATGATCGCCCACAACGGGGAGATCAACACCCTGCGCGGCAACGTCAACTGGATGGCGGCGCGCAAGAACTCCATGGCCTCGGACATCCTCGGCGACGACCTCGACAAGATCTGGCCCCTGATTCCGGAGGGCCAGTCCGACTCCGCCTGCTTCGACAATGCCCTGGAACTGCTGGTGGCCGGGGGCTACAGCCTCGCCCACGCCATGATGCTGCTGATCCCGGAGGCCTGGGGCGGCAACAAGCTGATGGACCCCAAGCGCCGGGCCTTCTACGAATACCATGCGGCCCTGATGGAGCCCTGGGACGGGCCCGCCGCAGTGGCTTTCACCGATGGCCGGCAGATCGGCGCCACCCTGGACCGCAACGGCCTGCGCCCGGCCCGCTATCTGATCACCGATGACGACCTGGTAGTGATGGCCTCCGAGATGGGGGTGCTCGACATACCGGAGGAGAAGATCGTCAAGAAGTGGCGCCTGCAGCCGGGCAAGATGTTTCTCATCGACACCGAGCAGGGGCGTATCATCGATGATGCCGAACTCAAGCAGCAGCTGGCCGGCGCCCACCCCTACCAGGACTGGCTGGACAAGACCCAGATCCACCTCGACGAGCTGCCAGCGGACGTGGCGCCCATGGCCCCAGACGCCCAGACCCTGCTGCACACCCAGCAGGCCTTCGGTTACAGCCAGGAGGACATCAAGTTCCTGCTCACGCCGATGGTCCTGACCGGCCAGGAAGGGACTGGCTCCATGGGAGCGGACAGCCCGCCTTCGGTGCTCTCGCTGCGCGCCAAGCACCTCTCGACCTACTTCAAGCAGAACTTCGCCCAGGTCACCAACCCGCCCATCGACCCGATCCGCGAAGAGCTGGTGATGTCCCTGATCAGCCTGATCGGCCCCCGCCCGAACCTGCTCAATCCGGCGGACGCGGGCCGGCACATGCGCCTGGAGGTCTCCCAGCCGATCCTCACCAACGAGGACCTGGAACGAATCCGCCATGTGGAGAACAACACCGCCGGCGCCTTCCGCACCAAGACCCTCGACATCACCTACCCGGTGGCCCATGGCGCAGCCGGTATGGGCGAGGCCCTGCAGGCCCTGTGCGAGCTGGCGGAACAGAAGGTCCGGGAGGGCTACAATATCCTCATCCTGTCGGATCGGCGGGTGGACGCGGACAATCTGGGGATCCCGGCCCTGCTGGCCACCTCGGCGGTGCACCACCACCTGATTCGCAAGGGATTGCGCACCGAATCCGGGCTGGTGGTGGAGACCGGCGCCGCCCTGGAGGTCCACCACTTCGCCACCCTGGCGGGCTATGGGGCGGAGGCGATCAACCCTTACCTGGCCTTCGATACCGTCCAGTCCCAGCTGCCCAACTTCCCGGAGCAGCTGGCGTTTGCCGAGGCCCAGAAGCGCTACATCAAGGCCATCGGCAAGGGGCTCAAGAAGGTCATGTCGAAGATGGGCATCTCCACCTACCAGTCCTATTGCGGGGCCCAGATCTTCGACGCGGTGGGGCTCTCCAGCGAATTCATCGAGGCCTACTTCACCGGCACCACCACCACCATCGAGGGGGCGGGTCTGAAGGAGGTGGCCGCGGAGGCCCTCAAGTGGCACTGCAAGGGCTTTGGCCATCAGCAGATCTACCGGAAGCACCTGGACGTGGGGGGTGACTACGCCTACCGGCTGCGCGGTGAAGATCACAACTGGACCCCCTACACCATCGCCAAGATGCAACACGCGGTGCGCAAGAACGACTGGAACACCTATGAGGAGTACGCCCGGGCGATCAATGAGCAGAACCAGATCCTGCTGACCCTGCGCGGCCTGTTCGAGTTCAAATGGGCCGAGCAGCCGCTGCCCCTGGAGGAGGTGGAGCCAGCCAGCGAGATCGTCAAACGCTTCGCCACCGGGGCCATGTCCTTCGGCTCCATCAGCTACGAGGCCCACTCCACCCTGGCGAGGGCCATGAACCAGATCGGCGGCAAGTCGAACACCGGCGAGGGTGGCGAGGAGCCCGAGCGCTTCCAGCCCCTGCCGGACGGTTCCCGCAACCCGGAGCGCTCCGCCATCAAGCAAGTGGCCTCCGGGCGCTTCGGGGTGACCACCGAATACCTGGTCAACGCCGACGACATCCAGATCAAGATGGCCCAGGGGGCCAAGCCCGGGGAGGGCGGACAGCTGCCTGGTCACAAGGTCAACCAGCAGATCGCCCGGGTGCGCCACTCCACCCCGGGGGTGGGGCTGATCTCACCGCCCCCTCACCACGACATCTACTCCATCGAGGACCTGGCGCAGCTGATCCATGACCTCAAGAACGTCAACCCGCGTGCCCGCATCTCCGTGAAACTGGTCTCCGAGGTGGGGGTGGGCACGGTGGCGGCCGGGGTCTCCAAGGCCCATGCGGACCATGTCACCATCGCCGGTTACGACGGTGGCACCGGCGCCTCGCCCCTGACCTCGATCAAGCACGCCGGCTCCCCCTGGGAGATCGGTCTGGCAGAGACCCAGCAGGCCCTGGTGCTCAACCAGTTGCGGGACCGCATCGCGGTACAGGCCGATGGTGGCATGCGCACCGGCCGGGACGTGGTGGTGGCCGCCCTGCTGGGGGCCGACGAGATCGGTTTCGCCACCGCGCCGCTGATCGCCGAAGGCTGCCTGATGATGCGCAAGTGCCATCTCAATACCTGCCCGGTGGGCATCGCCACCCAGGATCCGGAGCTGCGCAAGCGCTTCACCGGTCAACCGGAGCATGTGGTCAACTTCTTCTTCTTCGTCGCCGAGGAGACGCGGCGGCTGATGGCCCGGCTCGGTTTCCGCACCTTCAACGAGATGATCGGTCATAGCGACCGCCTGGACATGCGCAGCGCCATCAACCACTGGAAGGCCAAGGGGCTCGACTACAGCCGCCTGCTGCGCAAGCCCAAGGCGGCGGAGGGGGTGGGCATCTACAACTCCACCACCCAGGATCACGGCCTCGACCAGGCCCTCGACCACCAGCTGATCGAGGCGGCGCAGCCGGCCCTGGAGCGGGGCGAGCCGGTGCGTATCGAGATCGACCTGCACAACTACAACCGCACCTTTGGCGCCATGCTCTCGGGGCGGCTGGCGGAGCGCTACGGCCATGCCGGGCTGCCGGACGACAGCGTCTACATCAAGGCTCGGGGCACGGCTGGCCAGTCCTTCGGCGCCTGGGTGACCCAGGGAGTCACCATCGAACTGGCGGGAGAGGGCAATGACTATGTGGGCAAGGGCCTCTCTGGCGGCCGGATGGTGATCTATCCGCCGGAGAACTCGGCGATCGCCAAGGCGGAGGAGAACATCATCGTCGGCAATACCGTCCTGTACGGCGCGATCAGCGGGGAATGCTACTTCCGAGGGGTGGCCGGCGAGCGCTTCTGCGTGCGCAACTCCGGGGCCAACGCAGTGGTGGAGGGGCTGGGCGACCATGGTTGCGAGTACATGACCGGCGGGGTGGTGGTCTGTCTCGGCCCCACCGGGCGCAACTTCGCCGCCGGAATGTCCGGCGGCATCGCCTACGTACTCGACGAGCAGGGCGATTTCGAGGACCGCTGCAACCTGGCCCAGGTGGAGCTGGAACCGATCGCCGCGGAGGACGAGGCGCTGGAGATGCTGGATCATCAGGGCGGCGACCTGGAGAGCCATGGCCGGGTCGATGTCAGCCACGATATGACCCGCTTCGACGCCATACGCCTGCGCCAGCTGATCGAGCGCCACCTGCACTACACCAACTCGGCGGTAGCCAAGCGCATCCTCGGCGACTGGGATGCCTATCTGCCTCGATTCGTCAAGGTCATGCCGGTGGAGTACCGGCGCGCCCTGCAGGAGATGCAACTACAGAAAGCGGCCGACATGAGTGCCGACAAGGGGGGCAAAGATCGTGGGTAAGCCTACAGGTTTCAAAGAGATAGCCCGGCAGGACCGGACTTACAAGCCGGTCTCCGACCGCGTGTCGCACTTCCATGAGTTCGTCATCCCCATGAGTGACGAAGACGTCAGCCAACAGGGGGCGCGCTGCATGGACTGCGGCATCCCCTTCTGCCATCAGGGCTGCCCGGTGAACAACCTGATCCCCGACTGGAACGACCTGGTCTACCGTGGCGACTGGCGCAATGCCATCGACGTGCTGCACAGCACCAACAACTTCCCGGAGTTCACCGGGCGGATCTGCCCCGCCCCCTGTGAGGCCTCCTGTACCCTGAATCTGGAAGATGCCCCGGTCACCATCAAGACCATTGAATACAGCATCATCGAGAAGGCCTGGCGGGAGGGCTGGGTGAAGCCACAGATCGCCGCCCACAAGAGCGGCAAGCGGGTCGCGGTGGTCGGTTCCGGACCCGCCGGCATGGCCTGCGCCCAGCAGCTGGCCCGGGCCGGCCACAGTGTGGTGCTGTACGAGAAGCAGAACCGCATCGGTGGGCTGCTGCGTTTCGGGATCCCCGACTTCAAGCTGGAAAAACGGGTCATCGACCGGCGCATGGCGCAGATGCGCACCGAAGGGGTGGAGTTCAAGACCAACGTACACGTGGGGGTGGACTTTCCCGCCAGCCGGCTCCTGGAGGAGTTCGATGCGGTGGTGTTGAGCGGTGGTTCGGAGCAGCCCCGGGATCTGCCGATCCCGGGCCGTGAGCTGGAGGGCGTACACTTCGCCATGGATTTCCTGCGCAGCAATACCCACCGGGTGCAGGGTGACCGGGTGGAGGATTTCATCTCCGCCGAGGGCAGGCACGTGGTGGTGATCGGCGGTGGTGACACCGGCTCCGACTGCATCGGCACCTCCATCCGCCAGGGGGCGGCCTCGGTGACCCAGCTGGAGATCCTGCCCCGCCCGCCGGAGCGGGAGGACAAGGGCACCACCTGGCCCGACTGGCCCAGCAAGATGCGCACCTCGAGTTCCCAGGAGGAGGGTTGCGAGCGCATCTGGTCGGTGGCCACCAAGGCCTTCCTAGACGATGGTCAGGGAGCGGTCGCCGGGGTCAGGTGTATCAAGGTCGACTGGCGCAAGGACGACCAGGGCAACTGGCAGATGTCCGAGGTGGAGGGTTCGGAGTTCGAACTCAAGGCCGAGCTGGTGACCCTGGCCATGGGGTTCGTCCATCCGGTGCACGCCGGCATGCTCGAGGAACTGGGCGTGGCCCTGGACGGCCGGGGTAACGTGAAGGGCGACACGGAGGGAGCCAATGCCTACAAGACCTCCCTGGAGGGGGTCTTCTCCGCCGGCGACATGCGCCGGGGCCAGTCCCTGGTGGTATGGGCGATCCGCGAAGGCCGTCAATGCGCCCGTGCGGTGGACGAGTTCCTCATGGGGAGCAGCGACCTGCCGCTTTGTTGATCACGGAAGGTCACCACTCACCCCCCACTCCTTGACCAAGAGTACCGAGATGAGCCATTCACTGATGCTGTTGCCCAGCGCCGGGCCCGGGCGGACCCGGGTGGTGAGGATCCCTGACGACCTGGAGGCCCAGGAGGCCTACCGCTTTGCCACGGCGATCATCGCCCAGGCGGAGGAGGTCAACCGGGAGTATGCCTGGGAGGATATCGCCGAGGCACTGGAGGCCCGGGGGTTCGAGGTGGTGGATCTGGTGATGGGGCCGGCCCTCGACTGACGCGCCCGCCGGGACCGACCTGCAGGATCAGTCGAGATCCTCGTATTCGTCCAGGTCCAACTG